>ENA-UOOR01000129-UOOR01000129.1-fermentation-metagenome-genome-assembly--contig:-NODE-129-length-108705-cov-149.979199_pt1 | contig 108705 bp, 84 predicted proteins | sample MGYA00245780_ERZ724029 | MGnify/ENA primary metagenome ERZ724029 (study PRJEB28704, sample SAMN03018315) | fermentation metagenome | biome: anthropogenic terrestrial biome; feature: soil...
CACTGGGTTCTGATCGGTTGAAGTAGCTCCATCTCCAAAATCCCAGTTCCTTGAAATTGTGTTTTTCGACAGATCAGTAAACTGGACCGAAAGAGGAGCATATCCACTTGTGACGCTAGCGCTGAAGTCTACAACTGGATGAACTTTAAATTCCTCTGCAATTATTTGTACAGTTTTTGAGTCCGTACCGTTTTTATTGCTTGCTGTCAGAATAACATTATAGATTCCCGGAGTATCGTACACATGGACAAAGCTTTTATTGATATTGTCCGAGCTTCCATCACCATTAATGTCCCAGCTAATCGAGGTTGCATCCTTTGAGAGATCCGTAAACTCGACTGTGAGAGGCACAAAACCCTTTGTAGGGTTAGCAGTGAAATCTGCGACAGGCAGTACAAAACGTATCAGTGGGTACTTGTCTGTTATATTGCCATTATCTGAAACAAAGGGGATATCTATAATTCCGTCCCCATCAGAATCCTTATCAGAATTAAGATCGGAGAAACCCAGGCTTGCAGGGGTACCCCAGAAGTTGCCTCCAAGAGTTGGTCCGCCCATAATGTTTTTGCCTGGAGTTTTTTCCATATACCAGACGCTTTTATCATTTTTAATGTTGGCATTGTAGACATTGTTGAAATGGTTATCATAAACCTGGTTCCCAGTACTTCTGGGACACATGAAAATTCCGTAACTATTTGAACTGATTTTGTTGCCTGAAATCTTATTATTCATAGAGGAGCTGAGTGAGATACCTTCTTTGTTGTTATTGACTATATTTCTAGAAAGGGTAGTATCATTGGATAACGAGAGGAAGAATCCATGTTCAGAGTTATCAGTGACTGTATTTTTAGACATTATGTTCTTTACTGCCCCTTCCAGATAAATACCTCTTGAATTACTCTTCACTGTGTTACTATCTATGTAACCGTTACTGGAATTTACTGCATAAATCCCGTATCTTTTATTCTGATTTACAATGTTATTGGTAACATTATTTTCACTTGCGTTTTCAAGAATGATACCATCATTTTTATTAGAATTCACAGTATTGCCTGAAAGTATATTTCCGCTGGATAATGAGAGCAGATAAATACCTTTGCTGTTTGAGGATACGCTGTTATTAAATATTTTATTGCTGTATGAATTGTCCAGCGCAATACCACCAGCTAAGTTTGAATTTACTTCATTATTCTCCAGAATATTATTATTGGCTCCAAGTGTTATAATAATACCATTATTGTTAGAATTTGCTTTATTGCCTGAAAGTTTGTTTCCATTGGATTTATGTGATAAGTAAAAGCCTCTGAAATTGTCATGTGCGTTATTTTTTACCAGATTATTATTTTCGGAATAACTTATAGCTACTCCGTATTCACAGTTTGAGATTTTGTTTTTTTGCAGGAAGTTATCTTTACAGGTATTCAGGTATATACCATGGATATTGGTATCCTTGGCAGCACCTGAAATTGTGTTGTCCTGAACTGTGTTTCCAGAAGCCTCTTCCAGTTCAATTCCGTTTCCTCCGTTGGAAGAGACGATGTTATTTTTCAGACTACTCTTGCCTGAGCCCTTCAGATAAATTCCTTTTTTTCCGTTTGAGCTTACAGTATTGCTTTCTAGGCTATTATCGTTTGAGCTTAATACACGCATACCATCTTCGGCGCACTGGCTTATGTTGTTTCCTGAGGCAGTATTACTCCGGGAATTCAAGAAATAAATCCCGTACCTTTGATTTGAAATCGTGTTACTCGAAACAGTGGTTGACTCGGACCCCTCAACATTAATTCCTCTACCTATTTTTCCAGCTTCATTTGTTCTGGTAGCTGTATTGTTGTGTATAGTGGTATTCACGGAAAAATCTACGTATACTCCCAGGGCGTCGTTTAAAAATTTATTATTCTCAATTGTGCAGTCCCTGCATCTATTCAGATAGATCCCTGAGAGGTCTGTAGCAGCTCCTTTGATAGTAAATCCTTTAATTACTAAATTGAGGCTTGCATCCGCAGAGATTACACTTTTGTTTATGTCCTTGGGAACAATTATCGTATCATCAGGATTCCCCGATGCTGACATAAGTACCAGGTTGCTAGTTTTACTCAGGTCAATATTTTCGGTATAAGTTCCCGGATGTACAATGATTGTATCACCATTAGGATTTGCACTGTTCACTGCGGCCTGGATTGAACCTCCTGGATGAACCTCAGCCGCTGCCCCAATACCGGAGCTTAATGTGAGTATTAAAAAGGTTAATAATAAAAATTTTAATCTGTTTATATCAAATTCCTCCATACAGGTAAAAGAAGTTGGGAATGCTACTTGCTTAAATTAGTTAGAAACTTGTTACAAATCTAATATAAATCTATCGGTTCCAAATTGATATCTCTATAATAATATATATAAAAAATAAACTGTAAAATAACGCCTCTGCTTGTTGGAATTTTTTTCTAAATTCCTCTCTAACTATCTAGGATCCTTTTTCGATACTCTTTTTCGGTCACAACAAGCTGAAAATAAGTTTAAACTGACTACGACTTCTTCTTTATTGCCTGACTGTTGATTTCGATAGTTAAAACATATTTAAGCTGCTTTGCAGCCAACCAAACTAGATCTATAAGTTATCAGAATATCTAAAATACCTTGATTATTTTTAATCAGGTAGAGTAAAATTAATATATTTAATAAGTAACTCGAAAAAACAAGGTTATCTTCATAAAAATTATCTTGAAATATATGCTAAAACGTGTGTGGGTTTTACCGTAAGGAGCGAGAATACTAGAAAAGTACTGCAATATTCGTATCCGCCTTTTTTCACTATTCGGGGGATTGCGGGATAGCCAAGAAATAAGGGAAAATAAAAAAGAATACACAGGGTTGGTCAGATTTCTAGCCTAAAAAGAAAGCTAACCTGTATAATTATTTCTAATTCTTTCTGTTTCAACAGATTTTACCCTGCATTATTGAATCGTTTTTGCTTTAGTAAACTTACATTGCTTTAATTAATCATCTCAAGTTTCCAGAGATATTCTAATATCTCAGTAAACTATTTCCTTCTTTGTCCTCTGATTATATGCTTTATATTCATCCTGTTTTTTATCCTGCAGGTAAATATACTCATATCCAGGGTGATTTAGCCTTTTTCTGTACTCCTTCCTGGCTTCTGCCTGGCAGTTATCACAGGCATAGATTGGAACCGAAACCGCGAAGATCCTAGTGTCATTTATACTTCTGTTGGCTCGAGAGTCAATGGTTTTGTAGCCCTGGCAGCTAGGGCACATCCGGATTGTTTCTTCCTGGAACTCCTGAATCATATCTGTATCATAAAAAATCTGTTTTCTCCGGGTGTAGAAATCTCCATATTTTGCTATCTCAGCTTCTACAAGCCTGTCCCTATTTTTCCAGTTTTCGAGCTGAGCTGCAACTACTTCTTCCAGGGTTTTTCTGTCCCTTGCAGCCTGGACAAACATCCCTGGCTTGAAGTCAGGTTCCCTTACACAGGAGTAATCTAGTCCTGCCATCGCAAGGATTATGCCTGTGTTCACATATGGCAGTGCACTCTGGATCGCGTAACCTCCTTCAAGCACAGCCATGTCAGGGGCAAGTTTCTCATTCAATTTTGCGTAGCCCTGGGCGGAAAAGCGCATATTTGCTAGAGGATCAGTATAGTGGTTATCCTGTCCCGCAGAGTTCAGGACAAGCTCGGGCTTGAAGTCCTCAAGAATTGGGAGCACCAGGGAATCAAGCACATAAAGTATGCCCTCATCAGGGGTTCCGGGCGGCAGAGGAATATTGATTGTTCTGCCAAGGGCTTTTGGACCTCCAAGTTCGCTTATGAAGCCTGAGCCAGGGTAAAGTGTCCTTCCGTCCTGATGGAAGGAGATAAAAAGCACATCAGGATCATTATAGAAAATTTCCTGGGTTCCGTCCCCATGATGCACATCGGTATCTATAATTGCAAGCCTGCGAATTCCATATTTTCTCCTTAGATATTCGACAAGAATAGCTTCGTTATTGATATTGCAAAATCCCCGGTTTCCATGCGCTACTGTCATTGCATGGTGTCCAGGTGGACGGACAAGCGCAAAAGCGTTTTTGACCTCGGCTTTCATAAGGGCATCCCCAAGCACCAGGCAACTGCCTGCTGCTATCAGGTGAGGGGTTGTAGCCTGGGTTTCTATATCAGGCACACAGAAGTGAACTCTGGCAATATCCTTATATTCTGCAAGGCGAGGTTTATATTCTGCTATCTCTGGCAGGTCCATAAGGCCTTCTTCAAAAATCTGGTCCCTAGTATAAAGAAGGCGCTCTTCTCTTTCTGGATGGGTAGGCGAAATAGCCCAGTCAAAAGCCGGGAAAAAAATAAGGCCTGTCTTTTTTGCTCCTGTACGATCTGCCGGAGACAAAGGTCCGTCTTTTGGTTCCAGCCCGGTTTTTTTTAATTCCATTGTATTTTCCTCATTTCCCTCGGATATTTTAGGCTTGTTTTCTTCATTTCTTATTGTATGCATTTCTTCTTTCTCGGCCTTATTTTTCTTTTCTACCTGCTCTTTTTCCCCTGTTTCGGTATCTTTTCCTAATCCGGTTTTCAGCACATCCCTGAGTTTTCCAAATCCCAGTTTCATACTTTTACCCTCCTTTTCCATTCCGGAATCAGGCCTGCAGGAATTTGCATATTCACGTCAAAAAGTCGCCCTGAAGTGTACCAGCCACTGACGACATTGAAAACTTCACTGCTAACAACTTCGGCTTCGCCTGCATACTCAGAAATCCCAAATTTTTCTGCACGTTCCTTCAGGAGTTTTGCAGCAAGAGCTTCAGCTTCATTAAGGCGTATTTTATTAATATTCTTGAGGTTTGCTGCTTTTAGACTGGCAATCTCCCCTTCCTCAGCAACAGAGTACACTTCCTGTTCAGTATCAATATGCAGGTTCAGAGTAAGTGTGGGCCTTGCAACGGCTGCTCCTATGGCGTTTCCTACCTCGGAGTATTCAGGGATAACAGGTTTTGCATCAAGTTTCTTTGCAATCTCGGCAATGAGGCCTTTTGCCCCTCCTCCAACACCTACTACGTTTTCAGGCCTTGCCTTTTTCTCCTGCAAAACTTCCCATATCCTGTAGGCAGGCTCCTGTTCCCATTCAAGAAACATCTCATTGACTGCGTCAGCAATAGTCCGTGCAACTCTATCAACAATCAAGGATGCAGTTTCAGTTTCGGATTTACCCAGGCTGAAAGCTGTGGCTTTGATCGCCTCATTTGCACGCTCGGCATCTCCTACCTCTATAAGTCCGAGCACCTTCAGAGCATCAGTCGGGGTAGTTTCATTTCCTCCCATGCAGTAAGCCGGGCCTACCCTTTCAGGACCTACTGTTATTAACTTTGTACCGGTATCTGAATCCTTAACCCTTACAATACTGTCTCCTCCAACAGCTATTGAGCGAACAGCAAAGGCTCGAACATGCGTCAGGAAGCCTCCGAGTTTTGCGCCTTTAGAAGCCAGCAGGGGTTTGCCTGAGAGGATTAGTGCAAGGTCTGTGGTAGTCCCTCCTATGTCCACTACTACTGAGGCCTGCCCCTCTGGGGTAAGAGCTAAAGCTCCAATTGTGCTAGCAGCAGGGCCCGAAAAGATAGTTTCTACAGGAAGTTCTATTGATTTCTCAACTGGGAGGGTTCCTCCATCGGCTTTTAGGATGTAGACAGGAGCTCGGATATTTCTCTCTTCAAGAGCTTTTCTAATCCTCTCAACAAATTCCTGATAACGTTCTCTGGTGGCAGAGGTAAGCATGGTAGTTGCTATCCTTCTTGGGAAATTCAGTTTTCCCGAGACCTTATGCCCAAGTTCCAGTTTGCAGTCTGGATAGAGCTCCCTGAAGGTCTCTTCTATGCTGAGTTCATGAGATGGATTTCTCTGTCCAAACTTACTTACAATAGCTGCCCTCAAAAAACCAGATTCTCGAATCAAACCCACAGTTTTCCTTATTTCGGCTTCATCGAGAGGCTGGATTTCTCTTCCCCTATAATCCATAGCTCCTTTCAGATAAAAGCTATCAGGAAAACTATAGCTTGCCGGGTTAACCCCTGGTCCCGGAATCAGTAATAAGGCTACACGGTCAGTTTTGCCTTCGGCAATGAGATTTGTTATCACGGTTGTGCTGAATACCACTCTTTTCAGCTGTTCTGGAGGAACATCTTTGCTGATCGCGTCAAGAGCCTCAAGCAGGGCATTCAGAAGATTTCCGGGTTCTGTAGAAACCTTGGCAGTACTGCATACTTTTCCATTTCGGATAAGCACTGCATCCGTGGTAGTGCCTCCGACATCAATTCCTATTAACATTCAAAATTCGCCTATCCTCACTTATATATTCTTTTATCATTTATTCTATATAAAAATACCAATCGATATCATATTTTCAAAAATTTCGCATTCAGATATATTAGACTTCAAATGATATCGAGCGCCAAAAATATTAAATTCCAGCTGATATCAAACGTTAACAGTATCAAAATTTAATTATGCCAAGTTCCAGATGAATTTAGTATAGAAGCCTGTATTATTTGGCTTAAGTTATCCAATATTTGGCTTAAGTTATCCAATAGCACATCTTTGATACACAGTGATTTGATACACAGTGATTTTTACATTCAGTGATATTTTGACATTTAGTCTCGTTTTAATAAAAAGAGGTCCTAACCTGTCTTCGATCTAGACCTTTTCAAACTGCGTATTTAGGGTGATTGTAAAAAGTTCATAAATTACAATTCTCATGAAAATAACAGCATTCATTCGAAGTTTAGTAATCTTTAGTAAATTTTTTATTAGTAAATTTTTGTCGACTTTGTGAATTTCTATACTATAATTCAAATCCTTTGGCCTATGTTTTCCTTTGGCCTATATTTATTACTATCTTGTGGCATCTATAATTTCTCATAGCATATCAACATTCTGATAATTTGTTTGAAATTAAGAAAATAAGCTTCCAATATAGTTTCGGCGAATCCATACAATCAGCTATGAATATTTATAAAAAACCTAACAATTGGGAGTTCGCAGTTCTTGGCAAGGCTGATCAACACTACCAAAGAAGTACTGAAGTATTACAGTATTATTGAAATGTTAATTTCTGAAAACTGCTGAGGTAGAAATGTTTAAACAGAGTTAATTGGATAAAAATAGCCAAATAATATAAAATCAGTATAAATATTCAAATAATATTCAAATCAAAACTTAAACTTTAAAAAAGGTGTTTTCATGGAGAATTTCAATTTACTCAAGAGAAAACTTGATGATATGAGCGTATCTGAGCTTTATGAGTATGCAAAGGAGACTTACCCTGAAAATGAGGAGCTCTGGTTAGGGTCTAAAAAAATAATAATCAGAAAAATTCTGAACTTTGAAAGAAACAGGCTGAACAAAGAGAATGCCTGAAAGAAAAACAAAAATTAAAAACGAAAATTGAAAATATAATTTATTCTCAGTTACTCAAACTCCGTCTTAGTAGGTTCTGCAATCCAGAGTCTAGCCTTGAAAGGACGGAGTCCTCTTCACCTGCTTCCAATATTCTCTTTTGAAATCTCCTTGTATTACTATAACTTAGACTGTTGAAAGTATGAGTCTATCATTAAGCAGAGCGTTCTTGGGAAATATAAATATATGAAAAAACTTTGAAATTTCAAAAGAGCGTCCTTAAGAACGTTCCAAAAGCTTTCATAAGCCTTAAGGAGTTTCCTGAAAACATAAGTTTTCTCATAAGGATAGACGGATGGTCCATGTCTCCGTACTCAGTGATAGTGTTGAGAATCGAAGGAGTATTTAGCGAACCTATAAGGTCGTTAAACTGCCTGTCATCCAGCTTCCCGATGTAGTCATGGATTTTCATGCCTATTTCAAGCTCTTTTCCAAGGCTCTTCCGCCAGAGTTGGTCATATTCAGAAAGCCGCTTTGCTGAGGTATCTCCATCAAAGGCAGCTTCTGCTGCAACTTTTCCAGCAATTTTTGCCGCAAAAGCTCCTGTGTAGATTCCCCCTCCAGAAGTCGGTTTTGTCTGTCCTGCCGCATCGCCTACCAGCAGAACCCCATCTGAGACAGTTTTTTCCTGAGGACCAATTGGGATGCCTCCAACTACAAAATCAAGCACGCCTCCTGAGTATTTTGCTTTTACATGAGGATTGGAGCGGAGAAGCTTATTAAGGTAAGAAAGGGGAGAAGAGTCTTCCTGCCCGCCTTTCCAGGCAAGCCCGGGTTCAAGGGCAAGTCCTATTCTTGAAACCTTTTCGTCAACAGGCACCGTCCAGGCAAAAAAACCAGGAGCAAAAGAGCCAGGAAAAAGTTCTACAAAGTCGCTGTTATCCGAGGCATAGGGAGCTTCAATCTGGATACCTGGAAGTACACGGGCAGGTTTTCCAAGCCCTGCATAACTGGCTATCTGGCTTTTTACGCCGTCTGCCCCTATTATAGCGGATGTGCAGATTGTTTCGGGCTTGCCGTTCCTGAGTACCCTTAATTTTATCTGGGAACTTTTCTGCTCTTCCCTTTTTTTCCCTTCCTTACTGGTTTCAGGATTGGTTTTTTCGAGTCCTACAGCTCTTGTTCTGAGAGAAAGCTCCACGCCTTCTTCTACAGCCATTACCGCCAGGGCGCGGTCAAAGTTTTTCCGTGAGACAACATATGCTTTGGTCTGCTTTCCATCAATTGGCAGGCATTGCCCGTCTGGAGCATGTACAAAAGCCCCGCGAACGGAGTTGAACACAAAATCGTCTGAAGGCTTGAGTTCACACTCTGCAACCGCTCTGGTGCTCAAAAGCCCTGTACAGCCTACAGGTGACCCTATGGAAGCATGCTCTTCAATCAGGAGAACCTTCGCCCCGCTTAAGGCTGCGTAGCGAGCTGCGGTAGATCCCACTGGACCGGCTCCAACCACAACAACGTCGTACTTCATACCTTATTACCTTCAAGATTAACTTCAAAATTTTCTTCGAGAATAAGCCCTTGCATAGCAAGAAGCTTAATATGCTCATACTTCTTATTTTTAATTAAAATATCAATTTTTATATATGAATAAAGTAATATTCACTCCAAATAATGAGTCTTTGTCGATTAAAATAGTTTCTTTATCGATTGAATGATTCTTTGTTGAGGCTTTGAGCTCCTTTTTAATCTTCGCTATTGTTTAAACTAACGGTGGATTTCTTTAGATCCAAAAAACTTTCCCTGCTTCAAAATCTTAATATATTGATAAATTTATTCACCGTGAAACTGAACTATAAAACTGAACCATAAAACTGATTGATCAGATACTTAACTATTTCCTCGAACCACAACCAGGCTTTTCTATGCGGCAGAAAAAAGAAAAAATCCAGGCTTCGAATCCACAGAAAACAGAAAAAAGTAACCAGAATAGAAAAAAACCCCGGACTTCAGAGAATAGAGCTTCCCTGACTTTAGATAGAAAGCATTCTCAGACTCCAAAAAAGCATTCTCAGACCTCGAAAAACAGCGTAGAAAACAAATCCACAAGCTTTGAAGAAAAGTCATCTAAAGGAATGTTTTCTAAAGGATGGTCTTCTAAAAGAATGTCTTTTGAGAGAAAGCAAGTTTCTGGCAAGATCTTTGGCTATGAGAAAAGTCAAGATGAGAAAAGTCAGGATCTCGATTTCCAGAAGAAAAAGAACTCCAAACGTTATGAGTATGAAGACGATCAAATTTTCTGGTGCAGAAAGTGTAATCTTCCCCTTATAGGGGAAGAATGCGGTAGATGCGGCAGCCGAGGAGAAGTTCTTCAGCTCTCTCAGCCTGCAGACGTCCGCTTTTGTTCTCCTTACGAGCGGGAAATCCTGGACAGGCAGCTTAATTTGGCTTTTGGCTACAATCCTCTTGGTAAGAGGCTCATTCTTCTTAATAAAATTCCTGGTGAGGATAAAACGGATGAGGTGCTTGTAGATGGTTTCATTTTCGGGGTTCTAAGGTTTGAGCTTTCGAGAATGGATTACAGTTTTGAGCCTTCTCTCCAAGGAGCAAAAATTCTCCTGGAACATGTTGAAGGCAGGAAAGTCAAACTTAAAAAAACAAATAAGCACCTTAACGGAAAAAGTGTGGCAGCAGAATCAATTGAGGCTTTTGATAGCAATATAAAAGCCGGAGATTTTGTCCTTGTTACCGCAGGAAGCCTTACAGGCTATGGGGTTTCTTTAATTGACGGTGTGGACTTTCTGAACATTAAAACCCCGTTTGAGCCTGAGAACCTAACTGAATCAGAAGCTTCAACTGGAGCCGGGATAAAAGTTCTCAGGATCAGGAAGGTTGACAGCAGTGAAGCTTCGCTTCGTCCTGAGACTCCGGATCTTGATGCATGCGTAGAGGCCAACAAAAAACACCTCCAGGTGCTTGGGAAAAACGCAATCAATACCATCCGTGGAATTATTTCCAGGAAAGAGTATCAAGACCTGCCTGTCTATGTTTCCTTCAGCGGCGGAAAAGATAGTCTTGTGGTGCTTGACCTGGCTCGGTCTTCCCTTAAGCAGAGGGAACTCAAAGCTTTCTTCCTGAATACCGGGATTGAGTTTCCAGAAACTGTCGAGTTTGTGCGAAGCTTTTGCCGGAAAAGAGAAATTCCACTCACCGAGGCAAGTGCAGGCTCCGCTTTTCGGGAACAGGTAGGAAAATTCGGGCCTCCTGCAAAGGACTTCCGCTGGTGCTGTAAGGTCTGCAAGCTGGCATCGGCAGGAGACTTCGAGACAGGGAAAGAATCCTCCTCTCGAAAAGGAAACACTGGCGTGGCTTATCTGACAATTGACGGTAAGCGGAAGCATGAATCTTTCTCAAGGGCAAGGATTACAGCAAGCGAAACAAACCCATTTGTCCCTGCCCAGCTCAATATCTTCCCTATAAGAGGTTGGAAGGCAATTGAGGTGTGGCTTTACATACACTGGAGACAGCTTCCCTACAATCCTCTCTATGACCTTGGTTTTGAAAGGGTAGGATGCTGGCTTTGCCCGTCTGCCCTTGCTGCTGAGTACATCAGGGTAAAAGACCTGTACCCTGAAATGTACGCGAAGTGGAACGCTTTCCTGCTGGAATGGGCGAAATCCAGAGGGCTTTCTGAAAAATTTATAGAGCATGGGTACTGGCGCTGGAAGGAACTGCCTCCCAAGATGCTCAGGTTGGCTGATGAGCTTGGGATTTCCGTGCTTCCAAGAGAAAATGCTGAGAACTTTGAAATTGAAGTCGTATCAGGAATTTCTCCCTGCCGGGCAGGCGGCTATTCAATAGAAGCAGCAGTGAAAGGCATCAGGGAAAAAGAGGCTGCAGGTTTCATCAGCGTCCTCGGAAATACGGTTTATGCGGAAGACCTGGGGATGTTGCTAGTTAAAACCGGAACCGGAACTGTAAAGTTTTTTTCCAATGGGAATCTGCTTGCAAGTTCAGAAACAAAAGAAAAAGCGGTTTCGCTTTTTAAGGAGGCGGCAAAGCAATTTACAAGGCTTTCACGCTGTACCGGCTGCGGGATCTGTGTAAAAGCCTGCCCGGTCGGCGCAGCCTCTCTCGATGGAAAAACTCCGCATGTAAGCGAGGCCTGCATCAGATGTGGGAAATGTACAGAGTCCTGTGTGGTGACCAGATACTTTGATAAACTTGTGCCTGACCTGAATAAAAGGCTAAAAGTATAAAATGACCAAGAGCCTAGATATTAACTTCTACAGTATTTTTTCAAAAAGTTCCTGATTATATTTATAGGACTTATGCACTTGAAGTACAAAATCAAGCAAATTCAACTTTGTGATTGGTTTAGTGTTTTTTAATTAGCCAACTAATCTTAGAATTTTTCCGTAGAAATTCTAACTACTCTATCTAACCACCCTATGATAGTGCACTATATACAAGATACCTAGTATAGGCAGTAGCAGGAAGAATCCCATCTGTCCTATGTCTAAGACGATCCTAGACCAGAAAGTCCTAGACCAGAAAGATTGAATCATAAGCTCATCGATTAATCCCAGCCTCATCTTAACTGTCTGCACAATTATCGGAATAGCAATACAAAGAAGTGGTAATAAAGCAATTAGTTTCATCTCTTTTGTAATTTTTGTCCTGCCATAATCTACCGAAGGCAGTAAGTAAATGAACAGACTAGCCGGAAGAATGACAACGAAGAATATAGTATCAGGCAGCTGGTTATACGGAGACCCCAAGTAAAATATTTTATCAGTTATAGGATAGATTACAGTTTCCACTATTTTCTGAATCGGAAAGAGCAAGGCATAAAGCAACGAATCATGATGAGATCCATAGATCATAACTCTAGTATATCCAGCCACAGTTGTTATAGTCTGATACGCACCAGCAATTAATAAAGGTACACAGCATAAAATCTTTCTGACATCCTTCCTGCTCTGAACAATATTCTGTCCAATAGAGACTATCGGTACAAGAAACAGAATAAACAATCCTGGCGTCATAACCAAGGCGATTATATCTCCAAAGATTGTTAAAACAAAAACAGCAAACCATACATAATGCAGAAAGAAAAGAAGAGCCTCTAAAGGCATTATCTTCTTAACTTTTATGATGAATCGGTCAATAATATTCATTTAGATTACCGTTTACTTTTGCTCTAAAGTAGTGTCGAGTTTACTTATTATAAATTTATAATGAATTGAAAAATTTACCTATTATCAATAATCTTTTTTTCTAATAATCTTGTTTTAGTGTTGTTTTTAAACCATCCTTCTGCAGTAAAATTTCAGTTTTCACAATTTTTACGTTATTAATTTAACGTAAATTTATTGAACTTTTTTGCAGGAATTAAAGGTGGATGTGTGAATAGAGACCAAAAAAACGATAGCATTCAATCTTTACCGAGTTCCATTTAGAGTTCAGGTTGTTTTAATATGTTTCAAAAACACTATTGGAAAACCAACTGTACAAATTGAATGTACCAATTAAAACGATTCGCAACTATAAAAAATTTTCCTACATGTCATGTCAATTTCATATATCATGTCAATTTCATAAAACATGAGGAATAAAGCCAGAAGAATGAGAAGTAAATAAAAAAAGCCCTCCTGGCGCTTGGAAAATATGCTATCAACATTATTCCGAGATTATTTCCAGGAACGAATACCAAGACCTGCCTGTCTATGTTTCCTTCAGTAGTAGAAAAGACAGTCTTGTAGTGCTTGACGCGTGAATCGAACAGTCTCTCTAGAGGGAAAAGCACTTCATGTAAGCGAAGCCTGTATCGGTGCAGAAAACTCATGGAATCCTATGTGGTGACCCGGTATTTGATAAACTCATACCTGACCTGGATAAAAGGCTAAAGGTATGAAAAACCAAAGATCTGGATCTCTCTTCTCTATGATATTTTTAAATAGTTTCTAATTATATTTAGACATTACATTCTCTAATTAAATCTTAAATGTTTCATTTCTAGATTTTTCTAAACAAATTCGATTTAAATTTGCTAATTTATTATTATTTACCTACCCAAAATTGTCTATCCAAACGGAATTGAAAAATGAGATTGAGCCAAACCCCTGACGGAGTAAGCCAGCTAATTGCCAGTCGCTGGAAAATCGGAGCTGCCCTGGCAGTAGCACTGCTTCTATACTTTGCTTTTCTAATCCTGCTGCCCCTGGCAGATGGAATCGTACTGGGCATAGTGTTTGCTTATATTGCCAGGCCTATTCAGATTAAATTCAAAAAGCATAGAAAAATCGGGGCTCTAATTGCCAGCCTGTTCATATTCGTCCCTATAGTCTTCATTGTTGGAGCAGGCATTGTTGAAATCCTTAACCAGATCTCCTTAATTGTTGAAAATCAGACGGCTTTTACGGCAGCAATTCTTCATTTCATAAACGCCCTGAGTATTCCAGAAGTAATTCTGGAAAAAATTAATTCTGCCATCTGGGACATTTTTACCTCGTTACTTCCTGCATTAGGAAGCATAGGGTTTCTTTCATATGCCCGGGGAGTCGGTCTCTTTGTTGTTAATTTCATAATTTCGATCATCTTCTGTTTTTATATACTTGCAGACGGGGATAGGCTTTACTGCGCTTTTCTTGGCGTGATTCCGAAAGAGTATAAGGGAATTGTAAACAGTTACGCGAGTCACCTTGATATGATACTTAAGGGAATTTTCATAGGTACAGCCTACTCTTCCCTTATAGTAAGCGTGACTTCAGTTTTTGTATTCTACGCTTTCGGTTTTTCCCATGCACTGGCACTTGCAACCCTTATCTTCATAGCTTCGGTAATCCCTCTTTTTGCCGGGTATATGGTGCTTGTACCTCTGGCTTTAGTGCGTTACCTCCAGAGCGGATTTGAAAGTGCAGCTTTTTTCTTTGTGGTTTCTTCTCTTGTAATTTACGGCCCTCCCGAACTGATTCTCAAACCCTACTTGGCCGGCATGAGATCCAAAATTCATCCGATGCTGCTCATTCTTGCTTTCCTTGGCGGAGCTTTTGTCGGTGGAATTGCAGGTTTTTTTGCAGCTCCCATTCTCCTCGGAGCTCTGGTTGCGGCTTATAGAGTTTATCAGGAACAGATTCATTCCGACATTCCTGAAACCTGCGTGGATCTCAAAAATCAGGAATATTCCTACAAAACTGAATTGGAGACTGAATTGGAGACTGAATGAGAAATAATTTCCAGAATTAGTCTCCGAAAATTAGCTGAAAGTGATCTGAGACCTTAGAGTTTTCAAAGTATATATGAAAAAATCAATCGAAAGGGATTGTTTTATATCATTGAAGGATATTAGGACTGTCATAGATCCTTCCATAGATCCTTCTTTACTTCCTTTAATCAAGCCCTACTGACGGGTACAGACTGCAAACCGTCTTAAATAAATCGAATCCTTATTCAAAGAACCGAAGCTAATTCGGATTAAAATTCCAGCGCTAAAACAGGTGATAGAATGCAGTTATTGCTCATTCACTCTGATTATATTGAATACGAAACCAAAAAACAAACTCCAGTTGCCGAAAAAATCGAAGAGCCCTTAACGTCTGGCAGGCTTGAGGAAGCACTTGCCGCTTTTATGGCTGTGGAAAGTGTAGATGAGGCAAATCCTGAGGAAACTATAGAAAAAACAGTATTCGAAATCGAAAAGGTAGCTGCCCAGGTAAAAACCGACCGTATAATGCTCTACCCTTATGCTCACTTAAGTTCTGATCTCTCTTCTCCAAAAGTTGCTGTGAAGGTAATGAAAGGAATAGAGACCGAACTTTCTGGTAAGTATGAGGTAAAACGCGCTCCTTTTGGATGGTATAAAGCTTTCAGTATAAGCTGTAAAGGGCATCCGCTTTCCGAACTTTCCAGAAGCATCCGTCCAGAATCGGCAGCAAAGCCAGCAGACAGAGAAGCAGCCGGGGAAAAAGAAGAGGTTGTTTCTGAAGCTCTCAAAGCCGAAGGAACTGCAAAATCTTACTGGCGCATCCTTACCCCTGACGGAGAACTTCATGAAGTTGAGAGTTTTGACCTGACGCCTTACCCCAAACTTCAGCAATTTGTAAACTACGAAATCTCCAAAAGCAGGGCTGTTGAACGAGCTCCTCCTCATGTAGAGCTTATGCGAAGGCTTGAGCTTGCAGACTATGAGCCAGGGTCTGATTCCGGGAATATGCGCTACTATCCCAAAGGCAGGCTTGTAAAATCCCTCCTTGAGAATTATGTGCTTGATGTCACAACGGATTTCGGGGCAATGGAAGTTGAAACTCCTCTTATGTACGACATGAACCATCCGACCCTGAAAAAATACCTAGACAGGTTCCCTGCAAGGCAGTATTCCATTGAGTCGGACAAGCGGCAGATGTTCCTGCGTTTTGCAGCCTGTTTCGGGCAGTTCCTTATGAACCACGACATGACGATCTCCTACAAGAACCTGCCTCTTAGGATGATCGAAATGACCCGCTACAGTTTCAGGAAGGAACAGCGGGGAGAACTTGTGGGCTTGAGAAGGCTTAGGGCTTTTACCATGCCTGATATGCACACCCTTTGCAAGGATATGGACCAGGCTGTAGACCAGTTTAAACAGCAGTATGACCTCTGCATTGATGTGCTTGAAAATATGGGAATCCATATTAACGATTATGAGGTTGCCATCCGATTTACAAGGGACTTTTACGAGTCGAATAAAGAGCTCGTTGTCAATATGGCAAAGACCGTCAACAAACCCGTGCTTGTAGAGATGTGGGATACCCGTTTCTTCTACTTCGTGCTCAAGTTCGAATTTAACTTTGTAGATGCCCTTGAAAAGGCAAGTGCACTTTCTACGGTCCAGATTGATGTCGAAAACGCCGAAAGATACGACATCTCTTATGTAAATCCAGATGGGAAACTGGAAAGACCTACCGTGCTTCACTGCTCTCCGAGCGGCGCAATCGAACGCTGTATTTACGCCCTTCTCGAGAAAGCTGCAATGGAGACCGAAGAAGGAAAGGTCCCAATGCTGCCTGTATGGCTTTCTCCTACTCAGGTTAGAATTGTGCCTATCTCAGAAAAACACATTGACTTTGCCGAAGAGGTTTCCCAGAAACTGGACTGCAGGGTTGATATTGATGACCGTGACCTGTCAATAGGAAAGAAAGTCAGGGAAGCAGGCAGAGAATGGGTTCCTTACGTGGTGGTCATTGGAGATAAAGAACTCGAGGAAGGCACCATTAACGTAACTATTAGGGAAGAATCCGGGCAGAATAAGCCGAAAAAAGTGCAAATTACACCGGAAGATCTGAACACTAGGGTAAGAGGCGAGATTGCAGGAAAACCGTACAGAAAACTGCCACTTGCAAAATATCTCTCTGCAAGGCCAAAGTTCTTCTAAAATCTTTCAATCCTCTTAACTCTTTCAAATAAGCTTTTAGGAATAATTTTTAGGAAGTTGCTGAAGGAAGCAAAAATCCTTATTGCTTCTTTCCTCTGGCTTTTTGACATAAAATATATATTGACGTAATTCTAATTGCTTAAAAGGGAACCCTTTTAAATAAAAATAATTCTAAATAAAAATAATTCTTGAATTATTCTTCTCCGTTTCTAGACTAAAAGATCCTGACCTAAGTTTTTCTGGACTGAAATTTTATTATTACTTGTAAGTTACGGGGAGTTACTTCTTATCAGGTTTACAGTTGCATGCAGCATTTCCTGTTGCATGGCTATACCAGTTTCCCAGAAACTTCTTTGAAAGATACTTTCTGGCTTTAATCATTATTTAAAATACTATATTTAAAATACTATATTTAAAAAATATTATAGTGAAAAGCGTAAGGACAGTTACTGATGATAAATTCAAAAGAGATAACCGCCGGTATGGAAACCGTCGAGCTTGAGCCTTTGAGGGAAGATAAAAAGAAAATCTTTGAGGATATTCTAAAATATTTTGAAAAAAATCAGAGAGGCTATATCAAGGTTCCTACAGGCTGGGGGAAGACCTTTCTTTCGAAACATATAATGAAAAAGTATTACGACGAAGGAAAACTTGTGCTTTTCCTTGTCTCGAAAAACAACCCTCTTCTTAGCCAGACTTATTATGACAGGAAGAAAAACCAGCCCCTTTTTCCCAACAGCGCACTTCTCTCGTCCGCACAGAGGGTGGATAGAAAAGAGCTTGCTGCAACTTTGAGAGCCCACGGACAGAGAAAGGACAAAGGTTTTGTACTTTTTGCCTCTCTGCAGACTGTACTAGGAAAGCAGAGCTCGGAGATCAAAGACCTGATTTTTGAATTTACCGACCTTGTAATCGTTGATGAGATCCACAATTTCATCAATAATCGGGGTAATGATTTTCTCAATGAGTTCAGGGAAAGCACAAGAATTCTGGGAATGACTGCAACCCCGTTCCAGGGTGTTGTCGGAAATGTCAAGTTCGTGGATGAAATTGCAGGGGATATGAGAGAGATCTACACAAAAACCCTTCCTGAGTGTATCCTGGATAACGAACTTGCACCCCTTAAATATACAATTGCCGAAAGCTCGGAAGATATTTTTGAAATTTTTGACTTTGAAAAAGGGCTTGACGAGCTTGATAAACAGGATCTCTTCCTTGACTGCAGCACTGTCGATAAGTTGAAAAAAGTAATCCAAAGGACCCAGCTTGCAAAAGACGTATACAGTTCTATGGTAAAACAGAAGCGTGCCAAAACACTTGTCTTTTGCGCTCCTGTCAGGAAACGTGTCTATGGGACAGGGGCAAGTGGCAAAGAAATCAACGCTTTCCATGCAAAGCTTACCTCCTCGGTTTTCAATGGGGAAATTTCAGCTAAGGAATTAGAAAAGGATCCAGAGCCTGTCCTTCCTGTGGATTTTGAGAATTATACTCCTGAAGGGGAGTTCAGAGATGCGGTTTTTATAAGTTCCGAGCTGCCTAAAGATGAACAAAAAACCATTCTTGCAGCTTTCAGGGAGATAGGAAAGCCTCCTTACGTACTGTGTACCGTAGGCATGCTGATTGAAGGCTTTGATTTTCCGGGGCTTGAAACCCTTATTTTGCTGCGCCCTACCCTGAGCATGCGGCTCTTTGAACAGCAGGTCGGAAGGGTGACCAGGCTTTCTCCAGTATCAGGAAAGCAACAGGGGAATATTTTTGAGATTTCGGACAGTATTGACTCTCTTTACCAGCGCTTCGGAGAAGGCGTTTTTTCCGGGGAAAAGGTTGACCAGGTCCAGATGCTCCAGCCTGAGATCCGCCTTGAAGAACTTTTCTCAGAAGGGGATGCAGCTCGGGCGATTGAGGAAGGAAAGATCGAGATTAAGAAGGTGGAACTTGGACTCCAGAGAAATGGGAAAGGAAAAGGAAAAGGAAAAGGAAAAGGAAAAGGAAAAGGAAATGGATCTCAGATTCGGGAAATACCTGTAAGACTTCCTCCGACTTCTATAAGGGTAAAATATTTCTCACGCCTGCTTGCGCTGACCGAAGAGAAAGATGTCGGAGCTTTTGAACGGGAGAAACGGGAACTCATGCGAGCTACCCTGAGATTCAGGGTCAGAGAACTAAGAGATGCGGAAGAGCTTGCAGAGCTTGCAGCCCATATAAATAAGCTCAAGCGGGAAGCCTATGAAGACCGCAGGCTAGGGGACGTTTCAAGGCAGCACAAACCCAAGGTTTTCGGAGAAGTCGAGTGGCTGCTGAAACTTCAGGCTCTGAATTCTCTCAAGTACAACGGCGGACACCTTTCCATACCCGAGAAAAACCGAATCTTAAAAACCCTCGGGTTTGAGCCCGACCTCCGAAAAATGGATAAACACAGACTTAAATGCCTGAAACTTGGTTCTGCCCAGAAGACACTCCCTGAGCTTGTAAAGGTTCTTGGGTTCGTAAGCCGACTTTCATCTTCGGAAACCTACCAGTTCCTCGACAAAAAGAAGAAAGATCAATGGAAACGGGAGTTTCTGCCTGCGGTATACTGGGGCTTCTGCTTCATCGATGATTCTTCTGAACTGAAGGAACTTTTTGAGTCTACAGAATGGGACAGGCGGGTCAAAAATATTATTAGGCAAAAATAATTTGGTGATTCCTGACCATTGATGGTTTTCTGCACTGTCGGTATCTTACCAGTTGATTGAGATTATTCAGAACATCAAGAGGCAGGAATCTTTTGCTTTTCTCTTCTGCACCTTGCAGGACAGAACCGGCTCACCAGCCAGATGAAAGATATGAAGAATAAAGTAAGAGGCAAGTAAAAGGCATATTCTCTTCAAATTCAATGGAGAAAAAAAATATGGAATATTATCTTTTTGCCTGCAGAATTATAAAATGGAAATTTCTAGCTGAGATACTAAGTGTTTTTGACTTTAAGACCTTGCAGACAAATCCTTACAACGAGGTGCATCCGTTCCTCCAAAAGAAACAAAGAAGTGGGCTATATAAGTATAGAAATTTGTATTGTAAAGCATGACCTCTTTTCTTAATAGTCCATCTGAAACAGGAAGTAAACAAGCACATGAGTGCTTAATTCCCTGGTACATAATTGGAATAACTGCAATCATCTGCGCAGCGACTCTGATTTTAATCGCTTTTCTTGGACCCAATGGTCAGGAAATAATACAGTATAGAACCTCTCAATCTGGCATATGGCAGATTGCAGGGCAGGATCTTACGAATCTAGTACTGATTGCACCGATACTGCTAATTGGCGGAATTCTATGTCTTACTAGAAGGGCTGGCTCAAAATACCTTTTGATACTTACACCAATAACATTAATGTACACAGGGCTTTCCATTGGGATTGGCCAGGAATGGAGCAATTCAGCCTACAGCGGCAATGTTGAGAATTACTGGTGGCTTTTCGGAATCCTTATAATAGGGGGGCTCATCCTGCTTTTAGGTAGCCTATCTATGTTTACCGAAGCAGATGCTCCTGACTTCAAACCAAGAGATCTACGAATTTACGTGGGTCTAATGACCATATTCTTCTTGATCTTTGCAGTTGTGTGGATGTCTCAAATCCAGCAAGTTATAAATACTGGAGACCTTCCTGATGGTTCATACAAAGCAGCTCCAACCGCCTTCTGGACCATCAGGTATCTTGACCTTGGAATAAGTATTCCCCTGGGCTTTCTAGCGCTATCCCTGATGCTTTCAAAACCAAAAAAGGCATATTCAATACTTCTCTTATTCTTTGGGTTCTTCATTACCATTGGAACTGCTGTTGACATGATGGCTGTAGTTCAAGTCTTGAATGGAGATATTGAGGTGGTCAAAGAAGGGTTGTTTATATTCCCAATTCTCACGTTATTCTCCTATGGAGGTCTCTTCTATCTTGTTAAAGACAAAATTCGTCGAGGTGTATAATAAGAAGCTCAGATAACCAGAGCTGACTATTATCGAATAACCTTTATTGCGATCTTAAAAATAGGGTGGAACATTATCTATGAACAAAATTAACTTTGATTGCTCTCCAAATTTAGAAATAGTTTGAATTTTTAGATACTCTCTTCGAAGATTCAGTACAGTTGATAACTAATGAAGAAGTAATAAGAAAGTTAATGTAATCAAGTTAAGCATATTTTGTAAGCATATTTTGGATAATTTATTTCAGTCATTCAAAGATTTTTGATTATCATTTCTTGTAATATAGTAACTTTTGATTATCATTTCTTGTAATATAGTAACGATAGTATTCTATATAATACACACTAGGATTAGAAATCTAAGTGATAAAATGATTAAGAATAATGTTCAAAAAGCGCTTGACAGAAATGTCACGTAATCGAAAACGAGATCATCTTAGCGTTCTCTATAATCAGATCGATGCTTTTTATGGCTTCATGGGCTTCTTCTACCGTTACATGAGGGTTAAGTTTGTGAATCATCATAGAACGATCTCCAACGCTTCCATCAGTATCTTCCTTCCTAGTTACATAAAGGGCGGTTGATAGCTTTTCAAGTACGGGAACTCCATTAGATGCAAAATTTTCAGAGATGAATTTTACTAGGGGTTCGAATTTTTTTATTGTTTGTGGGTACATATTTTTTATAAGCTGGCTGTTCTCAGCAGGTAGAATACTTGGCCCATAAAACTGAACCCTTGTTCGTAATTCAATAACATTATCTGCCCTCATACCTGTTAACTCGTCACTGAGATCAAAAGAGTAAGCGCCATGTTTGTAAAGGATAAACTCAAGTCCCAATGGGTTTCCAAAGAGTTCTTCCATTAGATAACATGATTTCTGAATATGAGCTTCTCCACACCAGCTACCTTTACTTTCCATATGTTCTATTAATGACAACAAAACAGCATCTATTTGCAATCTTTTCATTTAATATCACACGCTATTCTTCTGTAGAAGGCTTAATGATACGCTCGCGGTTAGCATTTAACCATTCGGTGGCAGTTGATCGACAGTCTAGATTTATATAAATAGAATTTATAGCAATAATAGGTATTTCTAATAGCGCATTAGATATAGATAGAGAGGAAACTATTTTTCTGTTACTATTCAAATATACAGGGAAATCGGAATCTCCGCCTCTTTGTTTTTGTTTATATGTATCATACCTTACGTTTTTTTTCCCAAATTTCTTACATAATTCATTAAAAATGGCTTTTGGTGCTTCTAGGTTTTTAGAAATGTCTTCTTGATTTCTGTCATACAATAATCTGAAATGATTCCTATTTACTATTCGTTCTGCGTATTCGCGACGCTCTGTATATTCGTGACCTAGATGATTTTGGTCGCGTGCAGCTTCAAATAATCCTGTAAATACTTCGTTATCGGTCATTTGTAAGTGATTCTCGACTTCAATGGGAAAAATTCCATCTTGCAACCATTTTTTAAGGAATTCTTTCAGATGTATGTCATAGATTCGCCTAACAGGGTGAAAGTATAATTGGGTATACATAAAGTATCTGGCAAGAAGCATAGCTTCAACTGCATGTAGTCCACCATCTTCAATACCCAACGCAGGTTCTTTAGATCCGTCATTATAATGTTTTGGAAGGATTCGTATAGTTTCAATTAACCTATAATGATCAAATTTTCCATAAGCTACACCCGTGTGGTGAGAATCTCTTAAAAGGTAGTCCATTCTATCTACTCCAAGAGCATCACCAACAATTATTTCGGAAAGGATTGCCTCCCAATCGGTAAAGTTGCAGTCCTTACAATGTCTTTTTCCTACTGCTAATTTAACGACATCCTCGGTTTGAATCTTGAGATCATTCCATATTTTTATCATTTCCTCACTACAGATGATCTCGGCAGTTATTTTTTCATGATTCCAACCATCTGGCAGAAGTTCTTTTTCCACAGCATGCGAAAAGGGTAGATGTCCCGCATCATGAAAGAGAGCAGCCATGCGGAGTGCCTGCCGCCAATACTGCTGTTCAAAGGCAGATTTAGGAACGATGTCTCTTATTGAATCATCGAGTATATTATTGGGATCAGTAACAACATCATAGACTCGACTTGCGAGCTCCATTACTCCTAATGAATGTTCAAATCTTTTATGGGTAGCTCCTGGGTAAACAAGGTAAGTCAAGGCAAGTTGGTGAATATATCTGAGTCGTTGAATAGGTCTTGAATCTATTGCTCTTTTTTCTTTTGAATTATAATGTATAAAATTGTGTATTGGATCTCTTAATTCATGAATGTACTTCGACATAATATCCCCCATGTAATTCCTACAAAGTAAAACCATTATCAAACTTCATTTGTAAATTTTCTCTAACTGTTATTGTGTAACTATGTTATTTAATTATAATCAATACCCTTTGTAAAATCAAATTTAATTTAAGACACTCTCTAAGAGAGAGACTTTTCAGGGCTAAAGATGTGATCTCGTAGGAGTAAAAAAGATGTATTTCCATGGGGCAAACAAAAATAGAGAAGTATGCAGCCTATTATCTTTTACCCATGCAAATTAAATGAGTAGAGCTTCACATATAAATAAAAAAGTGGAAGTAGATAAATATTGCTGCTAGTTGTATGCCTGCCTTAGAAAGTGCTGGTTATACACCTACCCTTAGAAGGATTTGATAGGAATGACTCACCTTATCGTTTTCAGGATAGCTGCACAAAGTGTGGCATTTGTTTAAAAGTATGTTCTTCAGGTATTACCAATTCGGCTGGCGGGGATCACCTTCCGCAAGTGCAGAAAGCAAACGTAACCCATTGCCTTTATTGCGGGTTCTGTGAAGCTTTTTGTTCTTCTCAGACACTCATACTCGGCCTCCATCCAGATAAAAAGATTCCGTTGCTGGCTGGTGCTGGCACAATTTCCCCGGATGAATTAAAGAATGAGCTAATAAACATGTAATTACGTATTATAAGGAAGCAAAGGAGGGGCAGAAAGTGGGCATATTGAGAAAGATCTTAGGCAAAGAAGAAACTGAAACTAAAAAAGAATCTAAAAAAGATATAGACCATGCAAAAAGAGAGAAAATGAGAACACCTTCGCCTGTAAAAACATCAATCATTGATAGAATTAAATCACAAAAAGAACAGAATGCGAAGAAGGCATCAAAAGGTAAAGCTGAGCGTGCAGCACAGAAAGCTGCTGAGAAATCAGCACAAAAAGCGGCACAGAAAGCAGTAAAGCGCAGATAATTATTCTTTTCCTTTTCAATTTTTTTAGAATATATATTCGGCAGATCAGACTAGATTAGGTTAAATTAGGTTAGATTAGATTAGGTTAGATTAGATTAGATTAGATTAGATGTTTTATCCCAAAGCTGTTTTGCTTTCTTAACTTTTTACTATGTTTGTATTACGTATCCAGGTAACCCACTATCTAACTTCAACTTCGACTTTGTTTTCTACATAGTCGTTCTCCTTTACTAAAATTGGTTGGAATTACCCAAAATCTAACTTATGTACTACCTGCTATGCACTATTTATTGAATCTTCATAGAGATTTAGACCTCAGGTCTGAAATAAATGGAGTTTTAGCAAATTGCGGAGGTTTAGCCGAATCTTACTACAAATAAAGAACTATCTTAAGATCCAGTATTATATAACCTTCTCATAATCATTAGATAGATTTTAGGAATAATTAGAAACAGTATTGGATGAATTTGTAGTGTTATATAGTTTTAGATAAAAAGATAAAGCTTTATCAAGCTTTAAATTCGCATCACGTTTTTTATTTAATTTCCTAAAAATAAGTATTCTTATATATATCTCTCCTGTAATTTTTTATTATCGTGATTCTATCAAACTAAAGAAGAACAGAGAAGACAATAAGACAATAAAAGAGAAAGGAAAGAAAAAATGAAAAAGAATAGAAAGTCTATATGGAAAATTACAGTATCTTTTTTCACCGTATTAATGATACTAACTTTATTGTCTACAGCAGCCTCCGCATCAATTAATGTATACAAAACCCCTCTTGGTGCAGGAACTCCTCCAGCAACACAACGCTTATCCGGCGGGGGTAATTACATTGATTATACGGCAGTAGCCGCTTCGAGTACTGATCCGCGAATTGTGCAATTCAAGGACCTATCAAAAGGTAAAGAAACATATATCAGATGGGACTTTGGAGATGGAACCTATCTCGAAGGAACAAAAATTACTCCAGCACTAAAAAATCCGGTGCACAAGTATAAAAAGACTGGTTATTATATTAGTTGTCTGACTATCAAGTGCGCTGGTTATGATGGTAAGTTGTGGGTCCATAAAACTATTGTTATTAAATAAATTTGAAAAAGTTAAAAATTTATTTAATTTTCAATTTTATTTTTTATAGAGGCGTTTTTTATTTTCTTTTTGCTTAGAACCGCAATCAATAATCCCAAACAAAAAAATCTTAGTTACAAAAACCATCTATTTTCAGGCGAATAACACAAAAAGAGAAAGTGTTTTTTTGTTTTTTTTCAGTAGGTCAGTTTAAAAATAAGACATCCTCATAAATTTGCACGAGCTTATAAAAATTCAAGGTGCCTATTACCCGTAAATTTAGTGAGAGGTGGGGTTCAAACCCGCGAATGTCCTCATAAGTGAATTCATGAGAGCAGGGTATAAGCGAGCCACATCATTAGCACGCTAACAACGATTACAAAAATAATCATTGAGTCTGCGCTTTTGTCTTTCTTTGAGGCTTTTATATTTCCCATTCCCTAAAATATAATTGAGGATTCTTTTATGATAAATATATACTCAGGAATTAGTTTAGAGAACAGACCTTATTAACAGACCTTATTGGAGGTTTGGATAACTAGTAATGAATTACTCACAATTAGATAAAAATTTAAGCGAGATATGAGAAAGATGTCCAAAAACTATATGTTTAAGCTGGCGTCCTAACCGAAAATCTATAAATTTAGATTGAGAGAAGTCTGAATGCAACTCTGGTCAACGTTTAAAATAGTTTGGTTTGCCTGTATCTTTTTTCCTTGTCTAAGTGCTTTTCCTTCTGAGAGTAGTTTATAATACCCACAAGTCTATCAATAAAACCTATCTGCTCTTTTCGTATTTTTTTCTTAGCTAGCTCAAGATCAAACCAACCTGCTTTGTCGACTTCAGGATACTCCTTTACTTTCCCGGAGTTTTTTGGCCACTCAAGCGTAAATGTATTACTTACAACACTTGCCACGTCCAGATCTTTTTCAAGAGCCCATACATGTACTATCTTCTTACTTGATTGATTTAATTCTCCCAAATCAATAAACTTGCCGTCAACCTCAAAACCTGTTTCTTCCTTAAACTCTCGCTTTGCCGTGCCCAGGGGTTTTTCATGCTCTTCGGGTAACCCTTTAGGTATCGACCATACTCCATAATCTTTCTTTGCCCAAATTGGTCCACCTGGATGAACTAGCATTACTTCGAGTCTCTCTTTCCTGAACCTGAACAAAAGAATACCATAACTATAAACACTCACTTTTCTACTTCCTTTCCAGACTGCTTTGATCTCCAGGTCTCATAATAAACGTATAGTGCCTTTTCTAGATGAAGCAGAACAACTAGTAGCCGTTTAATAAGATCAAAATAACTTATTGATTCCTGTGTCTTACAATCAGAACTGCCCCAATCAAGCCTGCAAGTGCCCAGAAAGAGCTTATAAATGGAACGTTTTCTGATTCCAATGTGGAACTGGAATTTACTTCCTGTTTATCCGTCTTTTCTGTATTATTTGATATTTCTGTATTATTTGATGCTTCGGGATCATTTGATATTATAGGATTATTTAATATTTCAGTAATATTTGCCTTATTGTTGGTTTGATTAATTGTATTAAGCAACTCGTCCAGAGTGGTGTTCTCATCAGGTGTTATAGCTCTCCCATCTTCGGTTAATGTATACTTTCCCCGGTAGAAATCCGTAACTATGAAGTGTTTAGGGCCAATATCCTTTGTAGCGCGGCTAGTATCCTCACACAGATAAAGCAAAACCTTTTCTGAATTATTGAAACTTGGATCGGCATCTGTAGTCACACTAACTCTTCCAACTGTCCCGCCGACAACTCTCACAATAATCTCTCTGGATGGTAACGGGTTTTTAAGGTATTCATCAACACTTATAACGATGTCAGTGTAAACGGTGTCGTCAAAATAATCAAGTTCAGCAGTTGGTTTACCAGGATGTTTCCCATCTTTGGTATTCCATCTGGACGGAAGTATCTCTTTAACGGTATCTATTACAATTGTGTCGGAGTACTCTATTAATTCTTCGTGATTGTATAGTATGAAGTCTATACATATGTTAATATCAATGGGTTCACAGCTGTTGTTCTCGGGTTTGATTCCAGCCTGTGAGGAATAATTATTTTCGAGTTTGATACTACCATCTGAAGGATCGGACAGTGCTACCGCATTTGATGTCAGTAAAGAAAGAGCAGCAATCAGAAAAAGTCCATATTTTATAAGATCTCTCATATTTCTGTCTCATTGTTTGGAGTTAAGATAGGATTTAAGTGTCAGGTTTAATCAGTAATTTGTACAATATCCTCAAATTTAAAATGAATATCTGCAAATCTCTTTTAATCAGATAGTGTCAGCTTAAATATTTTAATCTATTATCCTAAATTTTTATATAATTAATGAACAAGTAATATAGAGTTAGCTAAATTTCTCAAAAAAGAATTGCGCACCTGAATCCTATCACAACCTGAAATTTCCTACAATTTTTCCTGTGATTCCATGAAAGATAAAAATAACCGTTATATTCCTAACCCCTGGGAGTTTGCCAACGAAATAACAGAAGAAACCAGGCAGCTCCGCCAGGAAATTGCTGAGGGGGTTACGCGTATATATTATCCTCTGGACCTGAGGCGAAATGACTCTCTTAAAAACCTAAGCCGCAACCTACATGATTTACTTGAAAAGAGACTCTGGCTGAAAATCTTAATAGCTATGGGGCTTGGGGTGCTTTTAGGACTATTTCTGGGTCCCTTTGGAGGGTATGTCGATCCTGTTTCTGCGGAAATCATAGGAGAATGGATTTCTCTTCCCGGCTATATCTTCCTAGGGCTTCTGAAGATGATTGTTGTTCCTCTTGTTTTTGCATCGATTATCCTGGGGGTAGCCTCAAGCCAGAGCCTCAACGAGTTAAAAAAGACAGGACTCTTAACAGCCGTTTACTTTGTAGTGACCACAGCAATTGCAACGGCAATAGGGCTTGGGATGGCACTCTATATCCGCCCAGGACAATACATAAGCGGAGACCTTATTGAAAGTGCGCTTGGAGGGGAAGTTCAGGCAGTATCTACGGATCTGGCTTTTGACCCTTCCATTCTGACATTCCCTTCTTCGCTTGTTGGAGGGCTCCTTCCTTCAAACCCTCTCGGAGCTATGGTTAATGGAGAAATGCTTCAGGTTGTCATTATTGCAACCATTATAGGTGTAGCCCTTGTTTCTCTGGAAAAAAGCCAGTCCACCCCTATGGTCAGCTTTCTGAATTCGGTGCAGGCTGTTTGCATGACTGTGGTCAAATGGAGTATGTCGCTTGCTCCGATTGCTGTTTTTGGGCTCCTTACAAAGTTCACAATCAAACTCGGGATAGACGCCCTTATGGGAATGGCTATATACGTCGGCACAGTGCTTGCAAGTCTACTGCTCCTTATGTGCCTTAATCTGCTAATCGTTTCTCTTGTTGCCAGATACAATCCTTTCAAATTTCTCAAAGCTATCCGTGATGTCCTGCTTCTTGCCTTTTCGACTTCAAGCTCTGCTGCGGTTATGCCCCTGACTCTAAAAACCGCAGAGGAAAAGCTGGGAGTAAGACCTTCGATTTCCCAGTTCGTAATCCCTCTTGGCGCAACCGTGAATATGAACGGGACTGCGCTATATCAGGGCGTAGCAACAGTTTTCCTGGCTGATGTCTTCAACATAGATCTCGGGCTTTTCCAGCTCTTTATCGTGCTTATTTTGGCTGTTGGGGCTTCCATAGGGACTCCTTCGATCCCTGGCGTGGGAATTGTCGTCCTTGCTATGATCCTTGAAAGTGTCGGAATCCCTGCAAGCGGGATAGTGCTTATAATTGGAGTGGACAGGATTCTTGACATGAGCAGGACTGCAGTAAACGTAGCTGGAGACCTTGTGACCTGTAAGGTTATGGACCGGTTGCTCGGAGGAAAAACGGAAAAATCACACGAAGAAACATCTGCCAGGACTCAAAAGGCTTCAGAAGGCAAAAAAGAAGAAAAAGCTTCGGTAAACAGTGAGCCTACAGCACCCGAAAGTTCCAGCGTTTGAATTCGGTTCATAATGCTCACTCTCCATTCACAATACCCATTGTGTTTTCTTTACCGAGGGTTTCTCTCAAAAACGGTCTCCTGAAATCCGATTTTAAGATTCTTTAACTCACACCCCTCTCTTTTCCCTGTACATCTCTATTGCCCGCCTGACCCTTTCTTTCTCGATCATCCCTGTGGTTGTGGCTGTTTCAAAGAACCTTTTCGGGAGAGTAAGATTTTCGAATTTAAAACCAAATTTCTTTTTCAGCTCATACTTCTTCCTGAAAACATCCTCAGCGAGGGCTTTCAAATCGTCTTCGGTTCGATCTATTCCTATAGACTTAAGAGCCAGGATCACGTTTTCGTATGTATAGACATTTCTACCAAAAAGACAGGGGACCATACAGTTAAGAATACTTCTACGGTCTTCCTCTTCAATTATAAGGTCGACAATTTCCTCATCCGAAAGCGGGCGATTAAACGCGATCTGGTCTGCGGCATATCCGGCGTTGTCAAGATGAGAATGTCGGAAGCCCACAGCAAGTCCAACGATGTTTCCAAGTCCTGTGTGGTAACCTGGAATCTCTAGGCCTCCTAGCTGGACTGCAAAATCTTCTCCCTTGTACTTTTTTGAGGCATAGACTACGCCCTTCCCAAGAGCTGCATAAAAGTCGTTTGGAGCCTGAACTACAAGGTCTATTGCTCTGAGATATGCAGCCTTGTCTCCCCAGGAAAGCTTAAGTCCCAGAGTCTCCTCAGTGGAGATTTTTCCGCGTTCCTGCATCTCCGTAGCCCAGGCAAGTACAACTCCCATGCTGATTATGTCAACTCCTGCTTTTTCACAGGCGTCAATAAGCTCGAGCACAGCTTCAGGATCGGCTACTCCCAGATTTGAGCCCAGAGCATAGATCAATTCAAAATCATAGGAGATATTCAGCGCTTCGTATTCATGGGCTTTTGAGAAGGCCCGCTTTAACATAGCTATATGGACACATCCGATTGGGCAGCCTGCGCAGGAAACCCTTCTAAGAAGGTATTTTTTGGCAAAGAGCTCTCCCGAGATAGATTCAGCTCCTTCGAAGGAAGTTGCCTGCAGGTTTCGGGTAGGCAAGCCTTTAAGTTCGTTCAAGACCAGGATGTTTTCGCTCGTGCCCAGGTTATGGTATTTCTCAGTGAGCCCTGTTTTTACAATTAAGTCGTAAAGCATATTGCAGGTCTTTCGGTAGGCACTGTGCTCAGGGCTTTTTAATTCTCGGTTACCGGAAATAAGAATAGCTTTAAGTTTCTTTGCCCCAAAGACCGCTCCAAGCCCCAAACGCCCAAAATGACGGTAGGTATCGACATTAACACTTGCATATGTGATCCCCCTTTCTCCTGCAGGTCCTATCCGGATAATACTGCGTCTGCCAGCTCCTGGTTCAATCTCACGCAGGATTTTTCCCACATCAATTGCTGATGAAAGATTCCATATGGAAGAGGCATCCCTGAAGGTAACTTTGTCGTCATGGATTGCTACATAAACAGGATATTGAGAAACCCCTTTGATAACAATTGTTTCGTATCCCGAATAGCGCATTGACATAGCAAGATGACCGCCTGCGTAGGATTCCCCCAATTCTCCGTTAAGAGGGGAACGGAACAGTGCAACAACCTTGGTGCAGGTTGGGTACACCCCTGACAGAGGACCTGTGCTGAGAATTACTGGCATTTCAGGATCAAGAGGATCTGTGCCTTCTTTATATTCCTCAAGCATGAGGCTTGTGGCAACTCCCACGCCTCCGAGATACTTCTCATAGAGGTCTCGCCTTTCCACAACATAGTAGCTCTGGCTGGTCAGGTCAATATAGAGTACATTCTTAAGCCCCTCTATAGCATATTGCTCAGTTGTCATTTTTCCTCCCCAGGTTCTTTTCCCCCGTAAAGGTCTTTATGGGATGCAGTAGGGCTAATAGGGCTTGTATCTGGAGCCGGGCCTGTATCAATAACTTTTACTTCTCCACTGTCCTCTACTTCAATCATTTCCAGCACATCATGAGGACAGAACTTTGGGCAAACCCCACAATGCTTGCAGATTACGGCTTTTTTCTCTGCATCCAGATGGATAGCTCCCATTAAGCAGGCTTCTATGCAATTCCCGCAGCCGTCGCAGATTTCTTTATTCAGATTGACCCCACCCCCTTTGCGTTTGGTAAGCGCACCCAGCGGACAGGCTCGCATGCAAGGAGGGTCTATGCAGGCATGGCAGACGATTTGGGCATAAGGTGTCTCGATTCCGCCACGAGTCTGAATATCAATTCGGCTATTTTTCAAAGATATGGTATCATACCAGGTCCTTGCGCAGGCCATCATACAGGAATAGCAGCCTATGCATCGGGCTGGGTTTGCGACCTTTAATCTTTTTGGCATTACTTCCCCCAGATTCTTTTTTAAAAAGTACGCATCACCAGTTTATAAAATCTAGTGTTTGAATGCAACTGTAAACTAATCACAAGCTTATAGTGGTATATATCAAAATGCTTTTATTCTTAAAATTCATACATAGGAAAGTGGATTCCGGTACATTGAGCGGTCAGATAAATATCTATCGAAGATGACCTGGAAGGTTATTATGCAGCAAAATGAAATGATACAGCAATACAAAATGATGCATCAAAACAAAGTGATAATCGGTGCTTTCAGTGTGCTGTTTACTTTGTTGGTGCTTATCGGCCTGTTCTGGGTTTAATCTTGCTCCATTGAATTTCCGTAGGGAGCGACATTTTGACTTTCTGATAGGTAGAAAGCTTTCCCCCAGGACATACAGGGCTTCCTGTGAAGCCAGATGCAAAAGAGTTGTGTTTTCGGAACCAGATACTTTCTTTGAGGTTCCTATATTTCTTTTAAGCTTTCCTGGATCTTTTAAGGAATTAGGCAAGGATATTTTTAGGAATATATTTTGGCCTGAGAATCTAAAAATTTGCCCATCTTCTATTTTCAAGATAAGCAGTTTTTATTTGAAATTTTCTGACTATTTTTCAAGCTTTATCCATATCTTACTTCATTGTTTCTGTGTCATTTCTCATTCTTTGATGTCAGGATAGGAAAAAGTTAATCATAAGGAAAGTATAATTTAAGCCTTAAATATTAAAAACTTTACAGTTATGATTTTCAAATTTTTTATGGAGTATCCTTCTTGACCATCAAAAAAGCACTCATTCCTGCGGCAGGCTTAGGGACTCGTTTCTTGCCTGCTACCAAGTCCATGCCTAAAGAAATGCTTCCTATCATTGACACGCCTGTAATCCATTATGTGGTTGAGGAAGCCATAGCTTCAGGCATTGAAGATATTATCATTGTTACAGGCAGAGGCAAGAGAGCAATTGAGGATTATTTCGATGATTCTCCTGAACTCGAGATGCATCTTGCAAAAAGGCATAATACTGAACTTCTTAAGCTAGTCAGGGACGTTTCCTCTCTTGTGGATATTCACTATATCCGCCAGAAAGAGCCACACGGGCTTGGAGATGCAGTTCTCAGGGGAGAAAACCACATAGGAGACGAGCCATTTGCTGTGCTCCTTGGGGATGATATTATTGTGAATAACAAACCCTGCACAGCCCAGCTCATTGAACATTTCGAAAAATACGGAAGGTCAACCCTTGCAGTGGAAGAAGTTCCTTACGAAAAACTAAGTAGCTATGGAATTATAAAAGGGAAGCCGCTCAACGATTCTCTCTTTACACTTGAAGATATTGTAGAAAAACCGGCACCTGAAAATGCTCCTTCTAATCTGGGGGCAATAGGCCGTTATGTTTTCACTCCTGAAATCTTTGATTGCATAAAAGAGGCCGGAACTGGTGTAGGAAATGAAATCCAGCTTACTGACGGCATCCGACTCTTGAATAACACTCAGACAATCTATGCTTGTAAGTTCAAAGGAAAAAGGTTCGATACCGGTGACAGGCTTGGATATGTAAAATCAATAGTTGATTTTGCCCTTGAAAACGAAACCCTAAGGGAAGATGTACTTGAATACCTAAGGGAAATCCTTCAAGCCGATGAGAGTCTAAAACAGGAGAAAATAGATATTATAACAGGGTCATCGGATGAAAAAGTTATAACTTAATGAATAAGAAATTTGTGAAGAATGGAACTCAAAAGAAGATTAAAACTAAAAAATTTAGTGCAGGGAGAAGGTATCTCTAAAAGTGTACGCTAATGTGAGATATCTACAGTTCTATCTTTTTAAAACCGTCTCAATCGTTCTTATTTTCAAGACTTCTCAAAAATAAGAACGAAGTCTTTTTGTACGTTTTTTGTAGAAGTTTAGCTTTTGTGTTATTTTCAGGCTTAATGTTAACATTTTCAACGTTTTGAACAGATTTAAAAAATTGAATAAGGGAAAAACCTAGAAAGAACAAACTAAGCCTTTTAACTTCTTTCTTGTAGGGTTCCAAGTAAATGAAGAAAATTATAAGGCAGTTAAGCCTCTGGCTCCATTTACTAAAGATTATCAAAAGATAGCTTATGAACCTTTTATTGACTATGAATCTGGGGAAATCAAGGAAGGATCTCAATATTTCAAACCATTAAGCAGGACAATTTTGCAGTATGTTAAACAACTTGAAAACAAGTTTGATGGTGAATTGGAATTTTAGAGAGAAAACATATTCAAGCTGATGGTTTGGTCTACATTGGAAAGGAAGCAAATAATATTGAAGATCAGCCTTTAGATGTTATTGGGGCTCAAGTTTTCATTGATGAGGAAGAGATTAAACAGATGATTTTGGCTTTAACTCCTGAAGAAGCACGGAAGTTAGGGATTAAGCATAGAAGTACATTGAAGAGAATGAAAGATAGAATAAAAAATGGTAAAATAAATTTGGACACAAAAGAAGTAAAGAAGATTCTAAATATTATGTAAGTATACCGTTTTAAGATGTAAAACATCTTGGATTTAAGGTGGTTATCTTTTGTCTGAAGACGAAAAAGTATGCGATCTAGATAATAGAAATTGGGATTTGGAATATTCTACTTTGGGATCATTAATAACACTATACAAGGATTTGAGTCCATTAATCGCAATATACAAGGATTTGAGTTCAGTAGCAGCAGTATATAAGGGTTTAGAATACTCTACTTTGAGTTCAGTAGCGGCGATATCTAAAGATTTAGAAAATTCTACGTGGGGTTCAATAGCTGCTATATCTAAGGATTTGGAATACCCCAATTTGGGTTCATTTGCAATGGCATCTGAAGCTTTGAGTTCTTATAATTCTAGTTTATTTGCAGTAGCAGCTGAAGTTGCGAAATCTTATAACTCAAATTTATCTGCGATGGCGGAAGCTGCGAAATTATATAACTCGAATTTATTTTCAATGGCAACTGATGTTTTGAGATCTTCTACTTTTAGTTCAATTACAGACATTTCTAAAGCTTTTGAATCTACTACACTTGATTCAATTGCAACAATGTCTGGAGTTCTAAAAGACGCCTCCACTCTTCACTTATCAATAATATCTGAAGCTCTGACACCAACTAAAGTTTATTCTTCAGTGACTTTTGGAAACAAGAACAGTTTAGAAATTCTTCCAGTTGAGGAAACTAAGGTCTTAAGTTTAAATGCAGAAGACCCAAGACAAATATTTCCAAACCTAACACCAAACCTTGAAAGAAGTGACTTAGAAGAGTTGGATTCAGAAGTTCAAAGTGACTATGAAATAAGAAATTTCGAAATAAACACCAAAGCTTACAAGTTCCTTTGCAATTTGGAAACTTATTTAAGACACTTAATTATGAAACGGCTAATTGAGCCCTACGAAAAAAACCTTGAGAGCAAAATTCCACAAGACATATTGAGCAGGTGGGAAGAAAGAAGAAAGAAAATTCTGAAGAGTTTAATTTAATAGAGTATAGTGATTTTACAGATTTGAAAATAATATTTGAAAAAAAAGTAGCAGGAAATCATTTAATGATCTTTTTACTGATGAAGAATATAACGCTTTAATTACTAAATTACATGAATTAGACCCTATAAGGAAAAAAATAGCCCATATTCGACCGCTCTCAAAAAAAGAATTTAATCGCTTAGTTTTGTATCATGACGACATTTATTCAATTATAAATAATCGACAAAATTGATTTAATCTTGAAGACAAATAATTTTACGTAAAACAATTTTAGAAATTTGTTAAACTATTCATCCAGCGTAAAAAGAAATATTTTACTACACTCATTTATAAAAATGATGTAATTTTTTAGTAGAGCGACTTTTGAAAATCAATGATTGTGCATAAACTCTACAAAACAGCGTTGCGTTTTTTTGAGTTACCTATATCCTAAAAATTTAGTGCGGGAGAAGGGATTCGAACCCCTGAACGCCTACGCGAACAGATCTTGAGTCTGCCACCGTTGACCGCTTGGTTACTCCCGCTTTTCCGGAATCCAATAATGTAACAATATAACTAGCATATAAAGCTAATCCTGTAAGTAACCCACTAAATAGATTTAAGTTGAGGGAGATGTCGAGATATTATCGAGATATAATTCGGTATTTTAATCTCTTTTGGCTTATAGACAGCTGACTTTAGATTTTTCCAGCCTCTGGTTTTTCAGCGTCTGATCCTACTATTCTCCTGCTTCAAACTTTAAGTCTTGCCTGGTTTTCAGGCATCTTCGCCAGAACTATTAACGTGAATCCAGTCAAGATACTCCTGTTCTCCTTCAATTCCCCAGAATATTATTGCAGGCATTTCATACGTATGTAACGACTTTACTAATCTTTTGATTTCTTCAAAACGGGATGAATCAGTTTTTACAAACATAGCAATCTCATTATCTTCTTCAACTTCTTCTTTCCACCTGTAAACTGAAGATATTGGAAACATATTAACACAGGCTGCAAGCCTCCTTGAGACAAGTTCTCTTGCGATATGTGATGCATTTTCCATATTTCCGGCAGTAATATATACAATTCCAAGCATACGTAGTCGTCTCCACAGAAACCTGATCTAATGAACAATATTACTTAAAGAGCACTTATGTAAATAATATTTATATAGGTGATATTTATATAAGCAGTATTTATATAAATATTATTTATATAAGTAGTATTATTTCCATTGACTAGTATGTATTGCCTAAGCCATAGAGTTTATTCATCTTTAGCCAGAAAATTAACTTTCTGGTGGCTAATTCATACTTGTATAAATATTTTATTAATAATTTCAATGTATGTTTTTTATATAATTATAATGAATTACTATGTATCTTTTTCAATTAGAAATCTCTTTGAAAAAGGAACGGCAATATATTTATTTAAAATAATGATGCGTAATATAACGTCTTTAATACATAATATAACATTTTTATATCATATCAAGTACTAAAGCTCAACGTGATGAATTAATTGGTATAGAACCGCAGGCACAGAGATGTATCAACAGCATTGAATTTATAATTATATGCCCTTCAGCATTTCTGGACCTAAACAGTTCTAGATCTACAGCTCAATATCAAAAATTCATAGTTATTTCAGCTTAATTCATAGCGACTAAGCTTAATTTATAACTAATTCGACTTAGTTTACAACCGATCCAAGTTAATTTACAACTGATTAAATTTAATTTATAAATCATTTAACTTAACTCAATCTGATAGACTTAACTAATAATTGGTTTAGCTTTAATAGTTCCGGAGAATTTCCTTGAGTGGCACAAGCATTGCACTTAGTATTTTTTTATTGTACTGGTTCCTTGTCTCTTATCTTGATAGAAAGGGCATACTGGAGAAGTATAACATAAGCACCTTCGGGCCGCTTCCCATCCTCATGATCAGAACTACCAGAGGTCTTAAACTTCTGGATATTCTGGCTCGCCCCAGGTTTTACTGGAGGTGCTTTGCAAATCTTGGGATTCTGCTGATGTTTGCAGGCATGATTGCAATGTTCCTTGTCATAGCTCTCTCTGACTTTGCGTTGTATACTTCTTTCCTTAGTGGAAACGTACCTGAGCCAGGAAAATACAATTCTCCGAGAAACATCCTGCTCATCCCTGGAGTAAACGAGTTCATTCCTTTTACCTGGGGAGTTATTGCCCTTATAGTCACGCTTGTTGTGCACGAATTTGCGCATGCGATCCTCTGCAGGGTTGAAAATATCAAGGTCAAGTCAATGGGCATCCTGTATGCTCTAGTTCCTGTAGGAGGTTTTGCGGAGCCTGATGAAGAACAGCTTTTCGGGTCAAAGGAAAAAGAAGAAAAGGAACTTTCTCTGACAGCCACTATCGAGGAAATCGAGGAATGGGAAAGAGAAGAGAAAAAAAGGCTAGAAATTGAGGGAGCAGGGCTTGAAGAGCCGAAACCCGCTCCTGTATTAAGTGCTACAAGGACGCAGAGGGCCCGGATTCTTGCAGCAGGCGTTATGGCCAATTTCAGCGTGGCTTTTATCGCTCTCCTGCTTTTCTTCGGACCTGTACTTGGGGCAATTGCTCCTTTAAGTGATGCCATGATCCTGAGCGTAAATGAAAGTTCTCCGGCTAGCGTTGCAGGGCTCGAGAAAAATATGATAATAACGCAGATTGATGATACGAAAATCACAACAGCCGTAGATCTGCTAACATACCTTGAAAAAACCGAACCCGGAGATTCTGTCCGTATCTATGCCGAAAAAGATCATGTTGTCTCTATTCATGATTTACAGGTCGGCTCAGCTCCTGCAGATCATGTTGGCGGGGTGCTTGTGGGAGGGATTGTCCCTGGAAGTCCCGCAGAAGATGCAGGGATTGAAGCCGGGATGACAATGATCAGGATCAACAATACGGAGATGCAAAGCATTGCAAGCTTCGTAAACTTTATGGAAACCACTAAGGCAAACCAGACAATAGAAGTGGAACTGCTTCCATCTGTAAACTACGCAGGCAACCTCACTGAAAATGGTACTGTCATTCTCGATGTGCAACTGTCTTCCCATTCCACAGAAAATGATCGCGGTTTTCTTGGAGTTATTTATGGAAATAGCGGTGTTGCGGAATTCCCTATGCTAGGAATTTCAGTATGGATGCCGCAGTCAAAAGTGTATCTTGATGCTCTGAAGCAAATTCCATCCATGCTAACCACGCTTGTAGGCTGGATCATTCTTTTTGGACTTCCAATCTATGGATTTGCAGGAGAGGGATTCCGGGGCTTTTCAGGTACTATTATGCAATTCTATCAGCCTGTTGGCTGGGCAGAACCTCTAGGAATAGGGATCTTTTGGATTGCAAATTCCCTGCTCTGGATTGGCTGGCTGAACTTTTATGTAGGACTGTTCAACTGTTTGCCCGCCGTACCCCTGGATGGAGGACACGTATTTAGGGATTATATATATTCTTTTATATACCGTCTTACAAGGAATGATTCAGTCTCGGAAAAGGTATCAAATTCCATCACAGCGAGCTTTTCGATGTTAATCCTGTTCTCGTTTATTTTCATGATATTCGGGCCTTTTATAGGACAATGGATTTGATTGATATCGAAGTTTGAGATTAAACCCTGGCCTTCATGAAAGTCATAAGGTTTTGGGTTTTCCTCATTTTCCGATTTTTTATCCAAGCTAGTTCTTTCAATAGTGTTTTCCTTCTTATTTTTAAGCCCTTATATTTGCATGTTTAATTCTGAGATTGTTAGAATTTAAGGTAAAAATCTTATAAAAATTTTATTTTAATTTTGTATTTTGTTTAACTCATGTTTTTAGACTTCCCTAACTACTTAGAAAAGAGTATATCATTTAAGAACTGTCTATAGTAAACAAGAAACTTATCTGCATTTAAGATGTGATATTATGGAGAGTTTGTCTACGGGGATTGAAGGGTTGGATACACTGATAGACGGGGGTTACCCTAAAGGAAAAAATATTCTTGTCACGGGTCCTCCAGGGGCCGGGAAAACAATTCTTGGGATTCATTTCCTGCACAGGAGCTGCAAAGAAGGAAAGAAATGCACCCTGATCCTTACAAGAGAGCTTACGGAAGATATCCTGAGCCAGTCACGAAGCCTCAATCTTGACCTCAAGCCTTTTCTTGAGAGTGGACAACTTAGTATCAAAAATATCTTTGAAGACAAAATGAACCGAATCAAAAGCGCTTCCAAGTTCGGGAAAGGGCTCTGTGCTGTGGATACGGATATAATCGAGTATCTTAGTTCTATATCTTCGGAAGTTGATATTGTGGTTATTGATAATATAGGGGTAATGGCTATAAATCACGATATAAGAGAATTTGCCGATGAATTTAGTTCGATCAGCATTATACTTCTAAAGAATGGATGCACAAGCCTTTTTGTCATGGATGAGGATTCTTACGACCTTACCCATAGGCTTACTGGCTATATGGTTTTTGGCTTGATCCGGCTCACTTCACAGGAGAATTTCAGCTCTGGAAAAACGAAAAAATATCTTTACATTGAAAAAATGAGGGATAAAGCTGTTCCAGTCAAGTATTCTTTATTTGATATTACTTCTGAAGGAATGAGAATAATTACAAGCATGAAATGAGCTACTAAAAGTAAGAGATGAACTATTAAAAATAATGATATGAGTTTATTAATATGAAGCGACTAGACCGTCTTATGTACTCTTTATAAGAAATTCACAGCAATCATTCCTATTTCCTATAGTCTTTAGCGCCTCTACGCTGAAATTAGAGTCTACTTTCAAAGATATATTCGAGATAATTTTCCTAGTTAAAGTGCACAAAATAGGATTCTTGCGGGCTTCCTCCCCTCTCCAGGGGCATTTTGTTCCCCTTACTATCCAAGAGCTTTCTTTTTCGCCTACTTCAGAAGAAAAGCTTCCACCTAGCTGGTTCAATATTTCGGCACAAATCTTGCCTGCATAAGCGAAGTCAAGCTCCCTGTTTTCAAGATGGTACAGATCAAGCAGCGTTTTTTCGACCATACCAGTCATCTGGTTAATTATGACTTTCTTTTCCTCATTGGAAACAACTCGTAGCAGAGTCGGAATGATTGCAGTAAGAATACTCTGCACCCGATTTTTTATCTCAAGGCAGTCACGATCAGCCACCAGCTGGTCATGCAGGCACTTCACCCTGAGTAGAGATTTCACTCTGGGCTTCAGCTCAAGTCTGTTTATGGGTTTCGTAAGGAAATCATCAGCTCCGGCTTCAATTCCTTTTATTCGGTCTTCAATTTCGAAAAGAGCTGTGAGCATCAAAACCGGGATGAACTGAGTTTCAGGATTGCTTTTGACAATTTTGCAGACATCATAGCCGCTCATTTCAGGCATCAAGACGTCCAGAAGGATAATATCAATTTTCTCCTCTTTTAATTTCTGGATAGCTTCCTTTCCACTACTGGCAGTAATAATATCATAGGGCTCTGCTGAAAGGTAAGCTTCTATAAGCTCTACGTTTTCAGGTATGTCATCGACAATAAGGATTTTCGGTTTTCTACTTTCACTCAGCAAAACTTCCACCTCCAGAATCATGAATTTTGATCCCTTCGGATGTAATCTCAAAAATCGACATTTCAGGAGAAATAGGAGTGCTGCGCATCTTGGGTATGCTTAGATAGCGCTCCATTTTTCCAAGATAGGAGTTTTCTCTTACTAATAAACGAATAGATCCATAAACTGAGTACTCAGCAAGCTGATGAGTTATATTATGTGCAGACTCATCCATGATTATAAGAGCAGTGCAGCCTCTTTTTCTTACCAAGTAGTTCAAAGCGTCAAGCTGGTCTCTAAGCCTTTTTATAGAGACTCTGAGAACAAAGGTGCCTATATTATCTATAACAAGACATTCTATTCCCTCACGTATTAATTCTACAAGACTAGGAATTTCAATATCAAGACTTTCAGGCTTGAACCCGTATCTAGTCTGTCCTATAATTTCCGAGCGGTTTTCAAAAATATTTTCTATAATTAGCTGTCCGCTTTCATAGTACGGTGTAAGATCGCGCCCTAACAGGCTTGCCTGATAGATAATATCTTCAGAAGTTTCTTCAGTTGCAATAATCATACATTTTCTGCCTTCAAGGCAGCTTTTATAAATAAAATGGATTCCGAAGATTGTTTTCCCACTTCCTGCTATGCCTGTTACAAGGGTTACTTTATTTGCAGGATAACCCCCACTCAGCTTCCTGTCAAGCTCCTCTACTCCTGTTGGAACTCTCTCCATTTTTTATATACTCTCCCCTCTTTCTATTTTCGTTTTTATAGCTTCCCCACTAGCTTTATAGCGAATTACATTAGATTATAATTGTTTATATTATTTTAGTAGTTATCAACTAACCCTGAAATTTAGAAGTTTTTTTATATGGAAAATTATTTCCCAGGTAATCCCACTTTATAGATAAGTCATGTTAATCTTATTCCCCAGTCTTAATCTTGCCAATTTAATCAACCCGGAAGAATTTTTCAAGCATATTTTCATTGGTTCTACTCTCATCATTAATAATCAAACGAGTCTTTTTTAATACACGTTTGTTAATCTGCTCCACTTACTATATATTATTATTCATTTAATTGCTATCTTCGTTTTATCTGAACTTTTTGTACTCTGGTTATCAGGATAATTGTTTCTTAATTGGTTTTTAACCTTATGTATTTCTTTCTTCATTCATTCTTCTTTGCCTTCTATCCTTCCTTTTTATCTTCTTGCTTTGATTTCATCCTGCCTTAATTTTGAGAGAAAAGTTTAATATAGATAGCTCCTATCAGTAGTGCTGCATCTAGGGCTCGTAGGGTAGCCAGGATATCCTAATGGGCTTCGAAGTAAGATTACTACGAAGAAACCCATTGACTCGTGTTCGAATCGCGGCGGGCCCACTAACTTATGTAAAGAAGTAGAAAGTTTTGAGAGTTCTTAGAGGCTGTCCAATAATTACTGACAAAAGAATAAGATATTAAGTAGTATCGAACGTTTTTCAAATAGTATTTAACTGCGTTGAGAATACATAAGAAATCTTGTGTTAGCTAGTTCTTTAATCAGTTTTGAGATTGTTTTGAAGATACTTACTGTATAAATATTATCTTTTTAAATAACATCTATGGAAGACTGAATAATTATTTCCCCATAGTTATTGATAGAGTAATGCTCAATAATTATTTTTATAGTTTAATCTGATATCGTTTCTCTTAAGAAGGCTAAAGCTAGATCTTTATACCAGCTTCTACAATATGTTTTGCCGTGTATATCTTGATGAATTCATATATTCTTCTAAATCTTTTATATTATTCTGTGGCACTTTACCAAGCTTAAGAGCCTCTTCTCCTGTTTTTAAAAAAAGATGTCTATCTCTTTTAGTCAACAGTTACATTAGATTGTAATGCTGCTATTTCTCAGATCCTACCCGAAAAATAATAAAGTTTAATATGAACGTAAATGTCATAAAAAGAATGAAAAAGAAATGAAAAGAACCAAAAAAGATAATTAGAATTAATTAAAAAGTAAGGGTACAAGATAGAGGTTCTTTAGTTGGATAGAGTCATTTAAAGAAGAATTTCTATGATTATAAAATCAAAGAAATCTTATACTTGGGAATTATAACGTTAGTAAAAGCATAAGGTTTAATCATATTTTGTGATGAATTCATTAATAAGGCAGACAAGGAAGATATTAAAATAAAAAGATAAGTATACCGGAATACACGTAAACAGGGAAACAGGTAAATAATCGATTCTGCAAAAGATAATTCCTCGAGGAAAAATCATGAATCCGACAAAACAGCGGGCTATTCCCCTTTACATTTACCATGCTGGGCAATGTGACCCAAAAAAATGCACTGGAAAAAAACTGGCTCGCTTTGACCTTGTACGTCTTTACGATAGGATATCAAGGCTGCCCAGATCAGCAATTCTTCTTGACCCAACTGCAGAAAAAGCTCTTTCTCCTGCCGATGACCCCAGAAAAGGAATTATCGTACTCGATTGCTCCTGGGAAGAAGTGGAAAGGGTCTTTCCAGAACTTGCGAAGCTAAACCTTGAACATAGAGCCCTTCCCTATCTGCTTGCAGGCAATCCTGTGAATTTCGGAAGACCCTTTAAACTCAATTCAGCTGAAGCTTTTGCAGCAGCTCTCTATATTCTGGGGCATAAAGAACAGGCCGAGAAAGTCCTCTCCAAGTTTAACTGGGGACATAGTTTTCTTGAACTAAATAAGGAACCACTTGAAGAGTATGCAACCGCAAAGAACAGTACTGAAATAGTGGAAATTCAGAGCCATTATTACTGAAATAGTGAAAATTCAGAGCTATTATTACTGAAATAGTGGAAATTCAGAGCCATTATTACTGAAATAGTGGAAATTTAGAGCTATTAACCCAAATAAAAGGTGTTTGTGTGGAAAAAGCACCGGTGAAAACTGCGGCCAGAAAACAGATAGGAGTTATAGGTGCAGGAGTTTGCGGCAGCGAAGCTAGAACCCTTGCAGAATCAGTAGGAAGAGAAGTCGCAAAAAGAGGAGCGTTTCTGCTCTGTGGAGGCCTGGGAGGAGTTATGGAAGCCGCAGCATACGGAGCAAAACAGGAAGGGGGAATAACTCTGGGGATTTTGCCCGGAACTATGAGAGAAGAAGCAAACCCATGGATAGATATTGCAGTTGTCAGTGGGATGGGACATGCCAGAAACGCTCTTATAGCTCAATCCTCAGATGCATTGATTGCAGTTAATGGGGAATATGGAACGCTTTCCGAGATTGCTCTCGGCCTGAAAATGGGAAAACCTGTGGTCGTGCTTGATCCTGGCTGGAGAATCAGAGGCACTCACAGGGTAGAAAGCCCGGAAGAAGCAGTAGAACTTGCTTTCAGGCTGATTGAAGGCAAGTTGATTGAAGGCGGTGGAAAGCACTGAATAGATTAGCTGGAAGTACGGAATGAATTGTCTTGAAGTACGGAGTAAATAAGCAGGAAGCTGAATGAATAAGCTTAAGAAAGATCCAAGAGGGCTTAAGTTATTCAAAGAAATCAATTAGAAATTAACCTGGAAGAAGTTTTAGTGAAGAGGAAAGACAAATGAGAAGACTTGAAGGAAAGATGAATATTCCTGAGTCTGGTTTTGTTTATGGACGATTGCATATACTTGAGATGCGATCCAAAAATATATATCTCAAAAGGAAACTTCAAGGATTAGGAGGCGGACTTTGTCTTAGACTGGTAGGAATTTTGGGGTACGCCAGTGTTCCTCCTCAGAACATCATAAAATTATACCGGAGTTTTAAATGCATCTTATTGTAACGGAAAAAAATATAGCAGCAAGGAGGATAGCTGCGATTCTGGCTCCAAAAAGCCCGAAGAAGGATAGAGTAAGTGGAGTAGACGTATACCGGTATGAGATCGAGTCCAATGGGAAAAAGCAGGAGATTGCGGTTGTAGGGCTGTCAGGCCATATCGTAGGAATCGATTTTCCCAAGGAGTACAATAACTGGCAGAAGGTAGATGCTAAAAGTCTTATCGATGCCGAGATTGTAACAACTCCTATCAACCGGAAAATAGTAACTGCCCTGAAAACCCTTGGAAAAGAGGCAAGCAAGGTTACGATTGCCACGGACTATGATCGGGAAGGAGAACTTATAGGAGTCGAAGCCCTGGACATTATAAAACAGGTGAATCCGGATGCTCCTTTTGACCGGGTACGCTATAGTGCAATAACTCCAAAAGCAATAGAAGCCGCTTTTTCAAATCCGGATGATGTCGATTTTAATCTCGCGGATGCTGGTCATTCTAGACAGGTTATTGACCTTGTATGGGGAGCAGCTCTTACCCGTTATATTTCTCTTGCAGCAGGCAGGCTTGGGAAGATGTTCCTTTCAGTAGGTCGGGTACAGTCGCCAACTCTTTCTCTTATCGTTGACAGGGAAAAAGAGAGGAATGCTTTTGTCCCGACCCCTTACTGGGAGATTCACGCCGAATTCCAAAATGCAGAAGGAAATAGCTTCTCAGCTCAGCACTCAACTCGCCGTTTCCTGGACAAAGAAGAGGCAGCAAAAGCCTTCAAGAAATTGGGGAAACAGGCTGAATTAAAAGAAATCGAAAAAGGGAAGAAAACTGACCAGCCCCCAATTCCATTCAATACCACAGGTTTCATAAATGCAGCAAACTCAATTGGGCTCAGTCCCGCAAACGCGATGCGCATAGCTGAATCTCTCTATACCAATGGTTACATCTCATACCCTAGAACCGATAACACAGTTTATCCAGAGACTCTTGATCTGAGGGCACAGATTGAAATTTTCAAAGAGGGTCCCTTTAAAAAATATGCAAATACCTTGCTTGAGAAAGCCGAACTCGTACCTACACGAGGAAAAAAGGAAACCACCGACCACCCACCTATTTATCCTGCTTCCCTTGCAAAGGAGTCCGACTTAAAAGAGGAAGAGTGGAAGGTTTATGAACTTGTAGTCAGGCGCTTTTTTGCAACCTTTGCCGGACCAAGCGAATGGGAAACCATGCGCCTGAAACTCGACATTGCGGGGGAAGAGTTCAGGGCAAATGGAGCAAGACTTGTAGAATCAGGTTGGAGATGGTACTATCCGTATAATGCACCTGAGGATAGATTATTCCCCGAGCTCCATGAAGGTGATTCTCTGAAAGTGATAAAGAAAGAGATGCTGGATAAAGAAACCCAGCCACCTGGCCGCTACGGACAGGGAAGACTTATCAATATTATGGAAGAGCTGGGGCTTGGAACAAAGGCAACAAGGCATGAGATAATTAGTAAGCTTTATTCCAGAGTTTATATCCACGGAAACCCTGTGCAGCCAACGAATACTTCTTTTGCAGTAATGGATACCCTTGAGAAGTATTCCCCTACTATCACGAAACCAGATATGACAAAACTGCTTGAAGAAAATATGGACCTGATTGCAGAGGGTAAGGTCAAAGAGGTGACTGTGCTTGAGGAGTCGCGGGAGATGTTAAAGCAGGTGTTTTCGGAACTTGATAAAAACCGGGATAAAATCGTAGAATCCCTCCAGGCAGGCCTCAGGGAAGACAAGATTATAGGCACCTGCTCAGCCTGCGGAAATGAACTCATGATCCGGCGTTCCAAGAGAGGAGGCCGTTTTATAGGCTGCAACAACTATCCGAACTGTACCTTCTCCCTTCCTCTGCCAAGAAGTGGACAGATCGTAGTTACTGACAAGATCTGTGAAGCACATGGCTTGCACCATATTCGGATTGTTAACTCAGGAAAACGACCCTGGGACCTCGGCTGCCCACAGTGCAACTTTATAGAATGGCAGAAAACTCAGCAGGAAGAGCAGGCTCAACAGCCTAAAAAGGAAAGGCCCAAATCAATTAAGGACCTCGAAGGTGTGGGAAAAGCCACAGCAGAAAAGCTGGAAGAAGCCGGAATCACAAGTGTAGATGCTCTGGCAGAAGCAGATCCTCTAGAGCTTGCAAAAGCAATAAAGATGAGCGTAAAAAAGGTAAAAAACTGGCAGGTTTCGTGCGGCAGTCCAGTTGAGGACTAATAAAGATAGTCCTCACTCACGCCGGTTCTGCGAAAAAAGTCTTTTTTGGCTTATTTCTGGTTTTCAAGTCGTTTTTGAGCTTTTTCCCTTACCTCTGCAAAAATGTCCTTCCCTTTTGCGTCGATTCCTACAATAAGCGGCCCGAACTCTTCCACTCTGAGCACCCAGACTGCTTCAGGCATTCCAAGGTCAAGCCAGTAGACAGCTTTTACTTCCTTGATCAGCTCTGCGGCAAGCGCTGCACATCCGCCTGTGTAAGCCAGGTAAACGCATTTATTTTTCAAAGAATCGGCTACGTCTTTCATCCCGCCTTTTCCGATGATTGCCCGAACTGCGTGGGCTTTCAGGAGAGAAGGTGTCATTTTTGACATCCTGCCACTGGTTGTAGGACCTGCTGATACAACATTCCAGCCGTTTTCGGTTTTTTGCATAAGAGGTCCACAGTGGTAGACCGCAGCTCCTTCCAGGGAAAAAGGAAGTTTTTTTCCTTCTTTCTCCATATCGAGAATTCTGGCATGAGCTTCGTCCCTGGCAGTCAGGATCTCTCCAGAGATATAAACGATATCTCCGGCATTGAGTTTCTCAATATCCTCTTTTTTCAGCGGAGTTTGCAGGTGATGCTCCATTATTCTTCCCCCTTGAACACGACTGAAGCGTGCCTGTTTGCCCAACACTGAATATTTACAGCAACCGGAAGAGATGCTGTGTGGCAGTGAGCGGTTTTCACATGCACGGCAAGGGCGGTTGTGCTGCCACCAAGCCCCATGCAGCCTATTCCAAGAGCATTTACAGCTTCAAAGATTTCTTTTTCCAATCCCTCCATAGGAGTATCAAGGGGCTCAAGCAGAGCTTCTTTCGCAAGCCTGGCTGCCGCATCAAATGACCCCCCAATTCCAATTCCTATGGTCAGTGGAGGGCAGGGCATTCCTCCGGCGTTCATTACGGTCTCGAGTACGAAGTTTTTAATATTCCCGGTCTCTGTTGGGTTAAACATACGCAACGAACTCATATTTTCCGAACCTGCGCCTTTAGGAGCAGCTGTGATCTTTAACTGATTTCCGGGAACGAATTTCCAGTGAATATCCGGAATTCCAACCCCTGTATTGTCCAGGCTGTTCTTTCGGGTCAACGGGTCTACAGCATTTGGGCGGAGTGGGACTTCAGCTGTTGCAAGGATTACTGCTTCCCCGATTGCTGTCTCAAGGTCAAAACCAGGCTGGAATTCTGTCCCGATTTCCACAAAAAAGATCATTATGCCTGTATCCTGGCACATTGGAACCCCATGTCTTTTTGCAAGTTCAATGTTCATCAGAATTGCCTGAAGCTGGGATTTTGCAACCTGACTTTCTTCTGCAGTTTCGGCTTTCCTGAGTGCACTCACCACATCGTCAGGAAGCTCAATTTCCGCTTTTCTTAAAAGGTCTGCAATAGACCGAATGAAATTTTCACGGCTTATTTTCGAAGACAAAGAATCACCATGTTATGAAAAGAAATGAATTATGATTAAAGACAGGAACAGATTCAGGGTATATAAATTCAGGGTATTACAGGTTCAAGGTATACAGATTCAGAATATACAATTACAGTCTTAAGGACTGAAATACAAGGAATGAAGACTGAAAAGGAATGAGAACTAAAATATTGAGATACTTTTGTTTTTAATGCTTAACATAGGGAATGATAATATTTTAAAAATATTTTACTTTCGTCTCTTTCATCTCAATGCGCAATTCAGACAAGATTCGGGACTGACAGCTGAATTGTTATATATTATATTTAGAATCTTAATAAGCAATGATCAGAATTAGCTTCAAGCAGGGAACGCTTCTTATAGAGGGCAATATAAGGGTTCCTAATGCGATCTGGGACGAAAGGAGCGAAAGTTTTAGGGCTCTTGCTTTGTATTACAGGGATATAATAAATTATCTGAAGAATTCTAAAATTCCGTTTAAAGATGAAGTGCTTGACCTCCTTCCCTGTCCTGATCTGGCAGCAGCATATGAAGCTTCAGGAAAGAAACTTAAGTTAAGGGATTACCAGGCCGAGGCTCTGGCCTCCTGGGGAGAAAACGAGAGGTGGGGAGTGCTTGTGCTGCCAACAGGAAGCGGTAAAACTCTTGTTGGGATTAGGGCGATTGCAGGGTGCAATACTCCTGCCCTTGTGGTTGTCCCGACACTTGATCTGCTCGAGCAGTGGAAAAAACAACTCGAGGAAGCTTTTTCCATGGAAATCGGAAAGCTTGGGGGTGGGGAGAAGAAAATTCTTTCTGTAACCGTTACCACATACGATTCTGCTTATATTCATGCCGAAACTCTTGGGAACAGGTTCGGCCTTCTTGTTTTTGATGAGGTCCACCATCTACCTGCTGCAGGATACAGGAGTATTGCCGAGTTTTCCGCAGCCCCATATAGGCTTGGGCTGACAGCCACTTATGAGCGGGAAGACGAGTTACACTCAGAACTGAATAGGCTTCTAGGGGGAAAAGTATATGAAAAGCACGTCTCAGAGCTTGCAGGCAGCCATCTTGCCCCTTACAGGATCGAACGGATAGCAGCTGCACTCACGGATGAAGAACGAGAAGAGTATGACAATTATTATTCAATTTATACAGATTATCTCCGGAAAACCGGGATGGTTCTTCGGGGACCAAGGGATTTTCAGAAACTGGTCATGAGAAGCGGGAGAGACCCCGAAGCCAGGAAAGCCCTCCTTGCAAGAAATGCGGCAAGAGATCTTGCTTTCAACACCGAGTCTAAGATTGAAAAGTTAAAAGAAATCCTAGAAGCGCATCGAGAGGACAGGGTCTTCATTTTTACAGAACATAACCGGCTTGTCCACCAGATTTCCAGGGAATTTCTTATCCCTGCGATTACTTACAGGACACCTGCAAAAGAAAGGAGTTCTATCCTCGAAAAGTTCAGGAATGGAAAATACAGGGCTGTGGTCACTTCAAAAGTGCTTGACGAGGGGATTGATGTCCCGGAAGCAAACATTGGGATTATAGCAAGCGGGACAGGAAGCAAATTATCATATATCCAGCGTCTTGGAAGGATTCTCAGAAAAAAAGAAGGAAAAGAAGCTATACTCTACGAAATTATATCTGAAGAAACGACCGAAGCCGGAACTGCCAGAAGAAGAAAAAAAGCTATCTCAACTAGGAAAGGGACTGGGAAAACAGTAAGGGAAAACTAGATGAAAAAAGCATCAGAAAGGGAAAGCCAAGTGAAAAATGAATCAGGAAAAGAAAGCCAGATGAAAAAAGAAAAAAACCCTGGAGGCGATTCACCTGCTCACATCTGATCTTCTCGTAACCCGCATTTCCAGAGGGAAAATTAAGCCTGTATATGCAGTTTTTGACCCCGAAAACCTGGAACTTGCAAGGCTCCTGATAGAAACCTTTGAGCAGCATATCGGAAAAACCTATGGGGCCCTTCTGGCTGAGCTTGAGGGCTACGAAGAAATGAACTACCGCTTTATCCGAGGGCTTTCCCAGCTACTTGGAAGGCGTACTGTGATAGAAACGGATGCAGCTGTAGACCCCTCTCTAGCAAGAGAAACGGTTTTTGAAGCCTGTGAAGGTATGGCACTTTCTCCTGCCGAGCGAAAGGAAGCTCTGCAAATAGCTGCAAAAAAACTCTCGGTTTCGGTCAGAGAGCTTGAAAAAGCACTCTGGGCTGACCTTGAGGAAAATCAGGTTGTCAAAAGTTTTCTCCCTCTCTCTCCTGCAGAGCTTATCAGACAGTATAATATTTCCCTGACCCAAACCCTGTTTTTCCGTGCACTTGACCTTGATATTTGGATTAAAGGCGATTTTCAAAAGCTGCTCTGGAAAATCCTTCGTTCGGGACTTATGTATTCCCTGGAAGATGCTGACGAGGAAAAAGACAAACTGGATAAAGACAAGCAAGATAGAGAAAAAGAAGAGCCGGAAAAAAAGCCAATAGAAAAGCTTGAAGACAAACCAGAAGAATTAAAAGCCGTTCACCTGCATCTTGACGGGCCTGCCTCTCTTTTTCGGATTTCGGAACGCTATGGAAATTCCTTTGCAAAAATCTTTCCTGACCTGCTAAGATCAAAAGGCTGGAAGCTTAAGGCAGGTATTCTTCACAAAGGTTACCAGGGAAAGCGCATTCTGGAGTTTACTCTTGATGATTCGGAAGAAGCTTTCAAACCTACACCTGAAGCAGCCCTGTACCCAGATATTCCCCTCCAGGAACTTCAAATTAAAGAAGAAAAAGGAGAATACCAAGCCGGAATTCAGGAAACGGATGCCGAAGAAGCGGTTTATGACAGCACGCTTGAACAGATGTTTGGCAGCCTCAGTTTAGGGAGCTGGAAGATAAAAAGAGAGCCCACGATTCTTAAAGCCGGAAAACAAGCTTTTATTCCGGACTTTGCTCTGCAGAGAGATAATATAAAAGTATATCTCGAGATTGTGGGATTCTGGACACCCGAATACCTTGAAAAGAAAATTGAAAAACTCAAGCAGGTAAAGGAACCTGTAATTCTCTTGATTGACAGAAAACTCAAATGTTCTGAAAAAGATTTCCCTTCGCAGGAAGTAATTTTCTTTGACAGGAAAATCCCAGCAAATGAAGTCATGCAGATACTCAGAAAGTACGAGGAAAAAAAGCTTTCAGAGGATAGGTTAAGGCTTGAGGAAATGGAATTTCCGATTTCAGGAGAACTGGTAAGCCTTGAAGAGATCGCAGCCGAGAGAGGAGTCATGGCCGAGGCCTTAAAAGAAGTGATTACAGACAGAATTGCAAGTGCCAGGGAACTGAAAAAAGCTAGGGAATCCGGAAAAGCCATAGATTTAAAAAAAGCCAGGGAGATAGAAGAACTCAGAGAATCGGGAAAAACCGAAGAATTCAGAAAATTCAAAAATCTGGAGAAATATCAAGATTACGTTCTTCTTGAAAACTACTTAATTCACAGGCAACTACTTGAAAAGATTGATCTAGAACTCGAAAAACCGGGAGCAGTAAAAACATACGCTGATGCAGTAAAAGTTTTTGAGGGTTTTGAACTTGACAGAAGCCTCTACTATCCTGTGCTCGATTACCTGGAATATAAGGTTACCTGGACAGGACTGAGCGAAGAGGATGCAAGGGTGAAAAAAGTCGGAAAATGAAAATTGAAAAAGCAAAAGTGAAGCTGGTCTCTTTCAGATTTAACAAATAATAAACTGAATTCAAACTTCATTCCGCATACTCCACGCTCTTTTTTACAGGCCTGAAGAGTTTCATGAACTCATACACATCCTCAGGAAAATCTGTACTTACGGAAAGCCCTAGTGCTTTTGCCTCGTCTGCTGAGAGAGGTGTGCTGTGGATCATTTCTCCGCTGATCAGTTTTTCGACCACTTCATCAAGCCTGCTTTCTCCGGCAGGGCCTGGCTGGATTTTGCCTTCAAGGAGCTCTTTTGCGACATTCCTTGTGAGTTTAAGGGCTTTTCTTGAGATATCACTCATAACAAGGGTGGTATCATCGGCTTTTTCTTTTTTTGTTTCTGCGGCATAGATCCAGGAAGGGGCAGGATAAGTTCCGCGTAAGAAATCCCCTATCTGGGGATCGATAGGCCCAATTATCGCATCTTTATCCATCACGATTTCATTTGCAGCAAGGGCAATGATTGTGCCCCCTGACATGGAATAATGTGGGATAATAACTTTGGTCTTTTTTGGGTGCTGCTTGAGGGCTCGGGCGATCTGGATGCTGGAATGAAGCTGCCCACCAGGAGTGTGCAAAATTAGCTCAAGCGGATAATCCCTGTATTGCCTTATCCAGCGCAGGATCTGCTCGGCATCTTCTTCATCGATGTACTGGTATGCAGGCAGTCCGAAGAGGGAGATTGCCTCCCGCCTGTGAATCATCGTAAGCACCTTGCAGCCGTGGCTTTTTTCCATAGCTTTCAGCTTTGCCATGCGCAGCATCCGAATTCTTTTTAGTTGCGATTGAGGGTAGACTACTGCGTATATGAAGAAAAGTATGAACAAAAGAGACAGTAAATCCCAGATACTGATTGTAGAAGTGTCAAAGGTAACCAGAATATTCCCCCGAAAACTTCCCGCAGGCACCTAAAACTAATTAAGAACCGCGGATTTATCCCATGATAAATTGTCTTGCAAGTTTTTAATTTTTTGCAATATAACTGCAGAAATAGATTACTAACTGCAGAAATAGATTATCCTGTAGAGACCAGAAATCAAAGAGGCAAACAATAAAGGATCTGAAGAGGCAATAATGAAGGATCCAGAGAGGTAAACAATAAGCCTTTAACCTATGTAAAGTAATATTCCAGTATGGCAGCCCCGAAATACCTGAAACGTTACTTCAAGGTGCAGAAAGACGAATTGCCTGCCCTCTTTAAGATAACCGAAAGAATTTCGGTCCAATTTGATCCAGGCATGGAGCTTGAAGAACTCAGGAGAATTCATGGGAAAGAAATCGAGGAATACCGAGAACTCAAAAAAGATCTTGAACTCGAAGCCGCGGAAGCCCTTGCCTATAAAGACACAGCTGAAAGGTTAACGCTTCTTACTAAGAGCTTCCTTGAACTTCCGAAAGCCAGTCCTTCCCTCCTTGACCTCAAGGTTGAGCTTGTTGACAGAATGCTTTCGAATTGCCAGTGTTGCGGGTGGCGCTGTGAGGTTGACAGGAAAGCCGGTGAAAAAGGCTTCTGCAGGCTGGCTGACACTTCTAATTACGCCTCCGAATTCCTGCATATGGGAGAAGAACCTGAGCTTGTGCCCTCTCATACGATCTTTTTTACAGGCTGTACTTTTGCCTGTGTTTACTGCCAGAACTGGGATATCTCAACTAATCCTGAAGCTGGAACCCAAATCGAACCCAGGAAACTTGCAAAGCTTATTGACGTTCGGAGGATGCACGGAGCTAGGAACGTAAATTTCGTGACTCCAACTCCACACGCACATACTGTCTTGAAGATAATCCGGGAAATCTCTGTAAACACGCCTGTGGTCTGGAACTCAAATATGTACCATTCCCCGGAAATTGCTGAAATCCTCGAAGGAGTTGTAGATGTCTACCTTGGAGATTTCAAATATGGAAATAATGTATGCGCCCGGAAATACTCAAAAATAAGAAATTACCTGGAGATCGTGCAGCCCAATTTCGAATTCGCATACAAAACCGCAGAAATCCTCCTTCGCCACCTGGTTCTACCCGGTCACCTGGAATGCTGCACAAGGCCTATTGCGGAATGGGTTGCAAAAAACATCCCACAAATCAGGTTCAACCTCATGTTCCAGTATAGACCATGCTATCGGGCTATGGATTATCCGGAAATTGGACGCCAACTGACCCCTGAAGAAGAGGCTAAGGCGATCGATATTGTAAGAAAGGCAGGGATTGAGGATTTGTTGATCTGATAATAAGGAACTATTAGGAATTATTGATGAAACTATAAAGTGTTACTAGACACTATTAGATGAAATGAACCTGATATTTCTTTTACTTTTACAAATCCGTTTTTTGAATTTCACGGTTAAGCCATTTAAGTCCGAGACATTATTGCATGGTATTTATATTCATAATACATTGATTGTGCATAACGCATCTCAAAACCGTGCTTATTTGCAATTTTTTGGATTTCATAAGGATTATGGGAATAGCCGTAAATGTTTCTTGGATGGTTTCTTAAGGTTGCCAATACTGAATCCCGAAAATCGCAACCTATTCTGTATAAAGCTTTCAAGACTCCTGCGTTTGGTGCAAATATCCCTAATTTCCATAAAGGATATAACCGGGGATCAAGTATGTCAAAAAAGACTATTTTTCCATCTATGTTAAGGTGTTCTGATGAATTAGCAATAAAGGTGTCAACTTCTTGATACGTCAAATACTGAATTACTCCGGCTGCAGTTATCCGGTCAAAAGAAGTATCCAAATTCTCCCAGAGCGTCTCATGGTCAGCAAGGATTAGATCTATGTTTTGACATTTTTTTCTCTCAATTCTTTTTCCTGCTTCCTCAAGCATGGATGGAGAAAAATCCGCTCCTACAAGCTGTTCATATTTCTGAGCATAGTAAGTCAGGAGTTCCGCGGCGCCGCATCCAAAATCAAGAAGCGTGCTACCCCCGTCAAGGTGGAATAACTTTTCCCTTGCTTCCATAGCAAGAAATTCTTCAGAAGAATATCTATGCCCACCGTGTGTCTTATCCTTAAAAAAGTCTTCCCAGATATTTTTTGGCTTTGTATATGTTTTTTCCGTCTTCTCATTACTTTCTACTTCCATACCCCCCGCCTTTTATTATTCTTTAATTATATCTCGAGAAATAGCTTCATTCGTCAATTACACTGGCGTAATTAAGTAACCAGATATTTCCAAATAATTTCAAGTAAGATAATAAAAACAGTGCATATTATGTTTTCTGAAAAGAATTCCCAAGTTCCCCTTTCTTAAAACAAACACACTATTTTCCTAACCGCCCTTAATATCTCTATTTAATTATGTGATATATACTTGTTCTCTAAAAAAATATCATTGAAGAATGCTAAGCTTGGAGCCTGCACGCAATATGTAGCTAGGCTAGAACATCGTCCTTAAAGATCAGCTTTTGTAGATTATATAATTCTTTGTGTTTGGGAGTTAATGCGAGTCAGGAGCAACAAGCTAAATAAAAACAAAATGGATGTAGGTGAGGAAAAAACTAGTGAAAAGAATAGGAGGAGAAGGGAAAGAGTTGTGAAACCCTTCTCCTCCTATGTGGAGAAAGCCGATCTTACGGCTCTTTAATCTTAGCCGGTATCATTTGGAGGTGGTGACTACCGGCTTTAAAATCCATTTTTAAATAAGGGTTTGTTCACTTTTATACGATAATAAATAGGACCTTGGGTATTTATATCTATGTAATGTGTTAGTATATCACACACTTACACAGCATAGTTTTGTTCGATATTCTGAAAAATCACACAATAGAATGAAGTTTTAATATTTAACTCAGGATGAGATTCTAGTATTAATAATCATATTTTTTAATTGAGGAACAAAGAGTAATATAATTTAAAATCAAGAATAAAGGATTGTATAGTTTAAAAAAAGAAAAAAATGTTTTAAAGAAGACATATCTTTATCTCATTATAAAAGGGAGTGTATAGGGTGGAGGGAAATCTTTTCAAAAAAATTTTGGTTGCAACCGATGGATCGGAGAACGCAAGAAGAGCGGCATCTTATGGAGTAAACATCGCAAAGGCGACTGGCGCTGAAGTGCATGCCCTTTATATCATCTCTACTCAGCATGCAGTAACAACACGAACAGTTATGGGCTGGAGCGAAGCATTTGAAGAGTATCTTGCGAATAAAGGAGGAGTTGCAATTGCTGATGTAGAAAAACTTGGAAAAGAAGCTGGAGTTAAGGTTGAACCCGTATTCTTAAAGGGCATTCCAGCTGATAAAATCCTTGAGTATGCCGAAGAAAATAATATTGACCTGATAGTAATGGGTACACACGGTCTTACAGGCATCAAAAGATTCCTTATTGGCAGCGTGGCAGAATCGGTTGTCAGGCACTCCAAAGCTCCAGTAATGGTTATTCGATGAATGCGGCTTTTACTCATGATGATTCTGTAGCCGGCACCTAAAAATTGCACTTAAATGTTACCTATAACAGCATTCTGAGATACATAAAATGGTTGAGTGCTAATGTATGTGAGCATAGCCTGTCTGGCTTAGCTGTATGCGAGCCGGCTATTTATGCTTTTTTCTAGTTACTCTATAAGATAAGTACAGAACAAAGACTACGAACAGGATGAAGATTACAATATTTATTAAAAACATCCCATTTATTGTTATTGCATTAGAGGTTATAACAGAACTCATAATATGATTAGAGTTTGCTGCATATATAGTATTATTGTCCTATCATTTTTATTCTTTTTTCTCACAATTTGTATAACTCACTATAATTAATGCTAAAAGGGAATTATAGTGCCTGGCTGAGACTTTAAAAATATTATAAAATAGAGGTGAATTTGACTTATTTTGAGCAGTAAAATTCAACTGTAGCTTTAAAATGCAGCTTTAATCCTGAAAAATACCTGAACCTTTAAACACAGCTTTTGCTTCCTCAAGGCTCAGGTCCCCAGGGGGCACGATAATGTCGGATTCGAGGATCTCTTCCGCTTCAATTGGCTCCCCTTTTTCCTTTATTTCAGAGATCATTTTAGCAAGTTCATCTCGGAATTCTTCGGTTTTTCCTTCCTCAACCAGCTCCACGATCCGGTTATCAATCTGGTTAAGTGTGTTACAAAGAGCCTCAGGCGCCCTATACTGGCCTTCACCCATAATCCTAATAATCATTTTTCAGACCTCCTTTTTTTCTTCTGTATCTTCTTCCCCAGTTTTCACCTTTTCAGACCCTTTTCCGGCCTCGGCCTTTAGCCTTTCAAGTTCGGACTCTACACTGGTTTTGGTGCTAATTTTTGCAAGTTCTCGATCTATTTCGTCCCTGCCGCCTGTAAGGTCTTCAAGTGTGCCAGCTTCCATAAGCTCGTCAATTGCCTCAGCTCGCGCTTTCATTTCTTCGGTTTTATTTTCAGCCCTCTCAAGCGCAAGACCCACATCTGCCATCTCCTCACTTATGCCTGTAACGGATTCATTTATTTTAACCTGAGCCTCAGCAGCTGAGTATTGCGCTTTAATTGACTCTTTCCGGGTTCTGAAAATTTCCACTTTCGTTGAAAGGCGTTTTTCCGAGGCCATCAGTTTTTCTTGCTGCTTCTCAAGCTCTTCGATTTCCCTATCGATCCCATCTACCTGCTGCACAAGGGCGGCTTTTCTCTCAAGGGCCAGCCTTGCAAGGTCCTCCCTGTCAGCAGCAACTGCATCTCTTGCCTGCCCATCAAGCTTGTCTATATTCTGAGCCAATTTTGCGCGCTGGAGCTGGAGGCGCTTTTTCGAGCTTGCAACTTCTGCAACTCCCCTCTTCACATTCTGGAGCAGTTCCAGCTGCCTTTCGTAGGAATAATCCAGGGTTTCCCGTGGGTCTTCCATCCTGTTAAGCACTTTATTCATCTTTGATTTGAATACTGTCTCCATTCTTTTGAATAATCCCATATATTTCCCCCTTTGCTTTTTGTAAATATCCTCAGGCCGATAAATCAAAGGCCTCCATGAAAGCTATTTTATTAGCTTATCTTATTTCTACCTATAAATTTCCCTTCCTGACCAAGTTATCCTTTAATGAACCGAGTATTTCACATGGATCGGGTGTCCACTTTAACTGCCTACCTCACCTGAGTTGACTTTCCCACCTAAATCAGATTTCTCTTTTTATGAATTAAAGCTTTGTTTTTACAGATTAAATACCTCTCTTTTTATGTCTATCTTCTTAAAGATGAAAATAATATAAGCTCGTAAATATATATAAAATGGAAATTATTCGCTCATTTGCGAACGGTTTATATATTCTAGATACAACTTATCTAAAGATATTATGGCAAAACCTGAGAGTAAGGCAGAATTTTTTTATAATGAGAATGGACTGATAGTAATTGACAGTCCTGTTAAACTCCAGATTCTTAATTTGCTCAAGGAAGAACCCAGATCATTTGACGAAATCGTAACATTTACAGAAAAAGCCAAATCAACTATTTCCGTACATCTCAACAATCTCAGGACATCTGAGCTTGTGAAAGAATACTTTGACCCAAAAGACCGTCGACGAAAAATTTATTCTCTTACTTCCCGCTACATGGGTCGCTCTCAGGAACCTTTCGTCGAGCATTACAGGAGTTTATTGGAAAAAGCTCCAGCAAGCGGAAACAATAGATTCTGCTTTGCAGAAGTCCTATACCATGCGCTTTACTTTGGCTTTGAGGCATATGGAATTGATAATACTCCGATTGTAAAAACTATAGGAAACGATCTCGGAAAATCTATTTTATCCATTTTTGAATCCGAAACTTTTGATGAACTCCTGAGAGAAATCGGGGATTTTCTGGAATTTCATGGGAATTGCCGAGTTTCCGTGCTTGCAGATTTCCCTGCGCTTAAGATTGAAGACGATTTCAAAGCCAGTTCAATTCCGGTCATAGGAAAACCCTTCTGCGTCTTAAGAGAAGGCATTATTGAAGGAATTCTTAAAGGAAAGCTGGAAATGGATTACAAAGTTGCCGAAACCGAGTGTTACGGTACAGGGCACGAACATTGTCTTTTTAATATAACATTGTAAATCTTTTTTATATGCTCACGGTTTTACAGAAAAAGTATTATTAATAACTCCGAGTATTAAGCCAGGCTTCATTCTGAAAAACACTGGCTTATAAAATTTATCCAGGCTAGCTCTTTTTTTGGGCTTCAGTTTATCTTTTCTTGAGAAGTGAACCTATCAGCGACCATCTCCAATTATGACACCCAAATCAGATTTCAGATAGGGACCTATTGCTGCAACTATACCAGGGCCATCAGTTTTTTCTTGGCATACGATTGCATGTTCCAGCAGCCCTAAGCGCTCGATTTCGTAAATATCCCTTCCATGACCTGTCTTTTTTATTGCTCTTTTAATTTCTGAACGGGTTACCCCGTTAACAGTTACCCTATCGGTAGCTGCTTTCTTCCAGCTCCACAAGGTATCAAGCTGTTTTTTGGTAAAACGGGCTTTTACGTTTTTATTTGCTTCAATAATTTCGACTTCAATAGGCAAGTGAGGTATAAGACCGAATCTCAAGGCAAGCTGTTTTGGCTTTCCGCTGCCCAGAGCCTTCAGTTCCTCGGCTTCAATCCTTACAGGTATACCAATATCAACCAGAAAAGCATCCTCCCCGAAAGCTTGGAGAAACCCCATGTAGACCTTTCCGGGTTCAGCCTTTTTTGCAGGCGTCCCATATCTAGAAACCAGCAAATTTGCAGACACTTCCTCATCCTCGCCTTCAAGGGTGTATTCTGCCCAGTTTTCAGGAGTAATAGAGATCTCAACTTTTACTTCAAGGTTTTTCAATTCATTCTCAACTAGGGTTTTCAAAAGCCCAGCCATCCTATCCCGGTTCTTTCCGTAAATATGCTGGAGGGTTACAACTTTTATCATATTCTACCTACCTATTCTCTCTTCTGTTCCGTTATTGCCGGGGACTGGATAATAATTCCTCAACTCCCGAGGTAAGATTCCAGAAGCTCTTCACTTTTTTCCAGGGCTGAGATAACAATTTCATCAATTGGGCTTTCTGCCTTTTCGATCTGATCCTGGAGTCTTTTAATATCTCGATTGTAGGGACCAAGTTTTCGGGAAATCGTGTCTTTGCTATCTCCCTGTTTTACTGCATCCCTATGGATACTTTCAATTCTATTCCTCAGATTCTTTATTTTTTCAAGAATTTCAGCATTCAAAGGGTCAAGCTCTTCTGCCTGTTCAGGTTCTATCTCCTCTTCTTCAGCTGCAGCTTCGTCACTCTCAGCATCCGTACCTCTGGATTCCGCTTTCTGATCCTTTAGAGGCTCTTTTACAATTATATCCCTGAACTCTTTGAGGGCAGCTTCAACTTCCTTCCCATATTCTGTAAGTTCGACAAACTTTATTCGTCCCTCAAATGTGAATCTTATAAGTCCGGACTGTTCCATTTTAGCGAGGATTCTTGTTGTATGAGCAAAGGTGGAGTCTATCTCTTTAGAAATAATAGATGCATAGGTTTTTTCCATCGAGCCTATAAATAGTAACGCAAGAGTGGGTTTTTCCTGCAAAAATAATTTTTCTGCATTTTCGTCGGACATAATATCACATTGGGTTTTTTCTACTGATTATTTCTGGACCTGAATCAAAACGATTCAAGTATTCTTCAATGGTTTATATATGGATACTGGAAAGGTTTCCAATCTGAATTTTACTTCTGCAATTTTACTTCTACACTTTTACCTGGTGAGCTCACTCTGAAAGCGCTCTGATTATTTCTTCTATTTCTGTTATTGGCGCATTGGTTCGGAATGAGGTGCCGCTGAAATGAGTTCTTGACGCTTCAAATCCATGAGCCCTAAGGGCTTCTATCAGGATTTTTATTCCGGTTGCAGAAGCTCCAAGTTTTTTACAGATCACATGCTGATCATAAAACATCGGAATATCGAGTTCATCCCTGCAGAAAGTAATAATCTTTTTTGCTTTATCCTTTGTGTTTAGAGAATGTGTTTCAAGTTCGGAGATAACTTCGTCGCAGAATACCTGTTCCCTGAATGGGCCAAGCCACAGAGGACCTGCAATTTGCGTGACAACCCCGCAAACAGGGCATTCCTCTTCGATGTGTACTGCAAGCCCATACACCGGCTCCCGAAACCCGCATTTCGGACAGTGAATGCTGAAACCCATTGACTTCAGAGTTCGGTCAGCTTGCTTTGTTCCTGGGAGAACCTCGAGGTAAGTGCGAACATAGTGGCGTGTTACATGAGAAAGCAGGGGTAACATTCCTTTTTCATGCTTTGCAAGCTCTCTGGCACAAGCTCCTAGGAGTACTCGAAGCCCCATTTCACTATGATATTCCGTGTTAAGAGGTACAGCCGCATATTTCCTTATCCCAGCTTTCATATGGGCTCCGCATAAAGGTGCCGTATCTGTTGCCGTAACCGACAGCATATTCCATACCGAAGCCGATGCTGCATCCAGAAAGGGAGAAGGGGTGCCAAAAGGGTCAATATCCACGATATGGAATTTTTGCTCATGAAGCAACACGTTTGCGTTCTTTCGAGTGGCCAGAGTTTTTTCCTCAAGCCTGTTAATCTTAATATTTTCCTTTATCAATTCAAACGCGTTTGGACTCCAGTCATTCATAGTCGCGTGGATACCTACTTCGCCTGCAATCCGGAGCCCTCTTATCCCTGACGCTGAAAAAGCATCTACATAACGGACTTCTTCCCTGAAAATCTCTTTTTTCGAAAGAAGCCTTTCCACAAATGCAGCTGTTGCTGCGACATTAATATCGCGATTAAGCTCCATCTCGGGGTTATAAAAAACAGGTGCTGCCGAGGGAGGGAAGGTTGCATCCAGAGGCGGTATCGGAACTGAAGCCTTTGTTGTGCCTTCAACTATAGTTTTATGTATCATTTGAAACTGCTATACTTTGGAGTCTTATTTTACAGTGATGGTCATTTGCATTTTTGGATATCCTTTTACACTGAAATTGTAGCTTCCGGATTCCTTGAATGTGTGCTTCAGGGTATCTCCATATACAAGTCTTTGATCCTCGAATAGATGCTCCCTGCTGATCAGGATAAGCACACTGGACTCCTGGTAGTTTCTCCACACAACTGTATCTCCGACATTGATTTTCAGGCTTGAAGGAATCATAAGGTAATCCTTAAGCCTTACAAGGTGTGTTGTAGCTGTGGTTTCGTTAGGCTGTGCGATTCCAGTAGGCTGTGCGGTGTCGGCTCTTTTTCCTTCTTCCGTTTGTCTTATCCCAGGTTCTTTCTCAATTTTCGAAATTCCAGTTTCTTCCGGTGTCTCCACCTCTCCTTGGGTTTCTGTTTCCGTTTCTGTTTCTGTCGGTGTTTCAAGTTCTTTCTGTGATTGTGTTTCTTCTTGTGTCCACATTTCTCCTTCAGTTCCAGTCTCTTTCTGTGTCCACGTTTCTCCATGTATTCCTATGGGTGTTTTCACTTCTCTTGGTCTTTGCGCACCCCCTGAACTGCCGCCTGCCTCCCTGTCTTCTCTCTTATTTTTCTCCTCGTCTTCAGAACTCAGGCAGCCTAAATTTATTACTGACAGGACTATTAGAAGCAAAATTATTTTTTTTGTTACCAATTCCCTTCCCCTATTATTAACTTCCCTTTTGTATTCTCAGTTTAATATAAGCCATTTATAAATAATAACGCTTTCTTATAACAGTCCATTAGGCCGGAGTATTTTTGAGACAAGGGCATGAATTTTGAGCGATAAATATCTGTTCTGATGTCATAATTCGGAATTAAATTCAGTGTTAATTTGCATAATTTTTAAAGAAGATACTCAAGTTAAAGGCTCCAGTTATAAGTTAAAGGCTCCAGTTATAAGTTAAAGGCTCCAGTTTTAATACTAAGTTGCAAAACTAATTTTAATAAGTATAAAATCCTAAAATCCCGTTGGGGAGTATAGGTCTCAAAGTCCATCAGGTGTATCCTGAGCTTCCTGAAAAATAGGCCTTTTAAGAAAGAATTCCAATGTATTTCCCAAGGTTAATTCTTCACAGACACTAGAGATGCAAAATTAAGCTCATGCATGTCTGGAACCCATACACAATGTACGCTTCCAAATCCGGAACGTCAGCAGCAAACATTAAAAAAGGTAAAGAAAATAGATTTCTAGGAAATAAAAAGGTGAAGAAAATAGATTTCTAGGAAATTTATCGAGTTTCCTACAAAATCCACGTTTCTTACTCTTTAAACTTTCTATGGAATGACAATAACTATTGGGTACTTCATCAAGTCGTTTTCCTGAAAACTTCTACCTTTCGGTTTTCATGAGCTATGTTTCAGGATTCAACCACACTAACAGTGACATTCATCTTAGGCTGGCCAACAACGCTGAAGTGGTAGTCTCCGGTCTCGTTGAAGGTATAAGCAAAAGAACGCTTATATACAAGGTTTACATTCTCAAAGAGATTTTCTTCACTCACCAGTGTAAAGGTTCTCCTCGGTTTGTCCTGCATATTTAACCAGGCAACGGTCTCTCCCTTTTTTATTTCGAGACTTGAGGTACTTGCTCTGTAATAATCTAGTCTTATGGTATAAGGAGTCTGTTTAATGTCAGGAGTTGAGATCCTGATTGTTCCGCCAGTTTCATTTTCTTCCGAAGTTACATTTTCTGCCGGTGTTTCGGGTTCTACATCAGTCATATTTTTCTTAGGTGATTCAGTTTCTGCGGCAGTTTTGTTTTCTTCTGGTGTTTCCACAACAGTTATATTTTCCACGGGAGTTACAGTTTCTTCAGGGGTTGCATTTCCCTCTGGTGAAGGTTGTTCATTCTCTGTGCATCCCGAGAGTAAAACGACGCCGAATATAAGAAGCAGCACAATTATCTTTGATTTCATTTTATTCCCCACATCTTGAGATTGTGAAATTTCGGAAATTAATAATTTAACTCGAAGTTTCAAGCAGTTTTTAAGCTATATCCTTGAGGCTTAAACGTTTGTATTTAATTGACCTATATTGATTTTTATAGGGCTGATTGCTTTGCAGCATTGCAATTTTTCTTAAAGGGCATTTTGAATCTTATTTTTCATTTTTCAAGATGGTTTGTACATATATGTTTTTACATATGTCTCTTACATATGTCTTTTACATTTTTCAAATTATTGTTACTTCTTTTAATAAATGTCCCATTAAAACTCCGAAGTTCACTTCCACACTTCCCAGTAATTCAAGTTTAACTTATTAATACTTTTAACATCTTACTCTGATATAAAGTATTTGCAGCTAAGCATTAATTACGAGATCATTAGCATCAATTGCATCAATTATGAGATCTAACAAGCCCTGATTATATAACGTTCCATAAAAGTAAAGCAAGAGCCCCAATAACCGCAATTATCCCGAAATTGTTCCTTGCAAGAGAGAAAAGGCTGGAAGAACCGGAAATTTTCGAAAGCAAAATCTTGTTAACTGTGCTAATCAAGCTTGCAAGCACTGCGGTGTTCGCTGCGGTCGCATAAGAGATATTTTCACTTACGGCCAGTAATGTTACTGAGACTATTACTCCCGAACTGCTGACAAAAGCGCCAAGGGCAGTGGCGTAAATTCCAGCAGTCCCTGCGATCTTATAGGCAAAGCTTCCTATTACGAGGATGAGGGTAAAAGCAACGCCAAATTTAAACGCCTGGCCAAGTGAGAAAGGAGATTCAATTTTAAGTTCTCCTCCATCTATTGGGCAGAATTTTTTATTATGCTTGAGAGCTATTATTATGGAAACAAGGATAATTACTGCCTGGGGAGGAAGCATATAAAGGGTTGTCTGACCTGTTGGGTCAACTATCAGGGCTAACACAAGATTCCGAATAAGCATGGAAATATTGCAGAGCAAGATTCCTGTAAGTACAGGATCTACCATCTCCTCTGCTCGTTTTGAGAAGCCAGCAAGTGCTACTGTTGTGGATTCACTTTCCACAAAGCCTCCCACGAAACCTGAATAGTTTATTCCGCGCTTCGTGCCGAACTTTCTCAGGAGTATGTAGCTTAAAAAACTGATAAGTGAAACAAGAATCACAATAAGGATTGCAGACCTGAAATTTATAACTCCAAAAAACTCTTTATCTGGCATCACCGGATAGAGTATAAAAGCCACAGCCAGGAACTGTATGGCATTGTAGATCTCCTCTTTTGTCAGGTTTCCTGCAAACTGATGAAGAGGCTTTTTCTGGACTAGAAGAAAAGCCACAACTATTGAAGAGGTGATAGCAAATAGGCCGTAGTTATAGCCCACAAGAACTCCCATCACAAAAATGAAAAAGAGGCTTATAGGGCTGGTAACACCGATCCGTTTGAAAAGGAAGATCTTGGCATAGGTAATTATGGAACAGATCGCTCCAAAAAAGAGCGCAACCACGTAGACAAAACCCACTCCTGTTGCCTCGCTTACAAAAGCGGTTAACATGCCTGTTATGCAGGTTATGCTATACGTTCTTACACCGGCAAAAATTTCATGTTCTGTGGTTCTATGCTCCCTTTCTATACCTACCATTATCCCTATCAGAAAGGCTATGGCCAGTTTTTTCATGAAATCCATAAAAACCGGATCGAAACCAAAATCTTCAATAATGCCCATAGCTTAACCCCTTAATCTCTCAATATGTAGTTCAGAGCCCTCAGTATATAATCCAGAGCCCAGTTCCAAGAAATTTCTATTTAAAACTGATTTAAATAATTTTTCTACAGTGCCCTTATTTAAATGCTATCTATCCGTTTTCTCCGACATCTGTCGCTTAATTCTGTTATTAGCAACAATTCTGTAATCGCAACCCTAAAAGGGTTTTTGATTGTACATTAGCTTGTTTTTATGCAAGTAATTAATAAAAGAGAGCTCATCCCAAAACCAAATTAGTTCTCACATAAATAAGATATTCAGAACCATTTCGTAATCAGAAGCTCAATTGGTCATAGGAAATTTGAAATTCGGAGACTCGAGTTTGAGTTTTGGGATCAGCTCGGATAATAAAGGCAAGTGAATAGTGTGAGTGATAAAAGTGAACAATTACAGGCAATAAAATTACTAGTAGTAAAATTAATGCAATATCTAAGATTGGTATTTTAGGTAGTATTAGTAAAATTACTGGTAGTAAAGTAATAATTTTAAGAAATATTATTCTTTTCTGCAAAGTGAATTAAATAAGGCGAGCTAAAATAAAATATTATTATATAGTAAGGATGTTCCTTGTAATGAATATAGCCCCCTAAAAGAAGAAATCTCAGGATTTATCGACCTGTATTTATATTTTTACAGGTACTCCTAAATCTGAGAAATGTTTCTACAGGCAATTCTACACCTTAGAAGACTTGCTAAACATGACTAAAGTTGGATTATAAATTTAGGTTTGTAAATCGAGGTTTATAAATTAGGGTTTGTAGTTTGAGGTTTGACTGTTATTGAACCTGAATATTTATACCTCTACAAATTCAACTTCAATGGGTTTACCTTCTGTTTCTTCAAGCTTGATAAGGGCACAGGAACCTTTACAGGCTTCGCCTGGATTTATCACTACAGTCTTTCCGACCTGCTCCAGGCCTTTTGCCTCATGGATGTGACCGCAAACGATCAGATCAACCCTGTCAACGAATTTCTGAATAGCCTTGCTGCCCACGTGTCCGAAAGGAAGTTCATCCCTTGCCCCGTGAGGAGGGGCATGAGTCAGAAGCACTATAGTTCCGCAATCCTCATTATTTTCGGCAGAACAGACCATTCCTTCAAGAGTTTTTTCAATTTCTTCTTCTGATAACTCAAACGGTGTGTTGAAAGGGGTAGGATTTGAACCACCTAGGCCTATAAACCTGATATTCCCTATTTGTTCGGCTTTTCCGTGCAGGTTTATAGCCTTTGAGGCATTAAGGGCTTCCAGGATGCTTTTCTGGTCACAGTTTCCAGGAATTGCAAGCACTGGTCTGTCAAACATTTCCATCAATTCTTCGACCTTCTCATTGGGCCCGAAATCAGTAATATCCCCGACAATAACTGCAAGGTCAAAATCTCCTGCCTTTTCCATCATTTTCTTTATCTTCGAATAATCCCCGTGGGGATCAGAAATAGCTAGTATCTTCATCCTTATCCGGTCCTATTATTCGTAACTCTCAGTAAGTGTCTTATTACTTACGCTTATTTGTAGAAGTCTTATTATTCAAAATTATTCGAAAGGCTGTTTTCATATTGAATTTTTTTGATAAAACTTTTTCCTAAAAAGTTTTGCATACATGTTTTATATTCCTTGTGTAAATATAGTGCCCATGCGCGATATTGTTATTATAGGGCATAAGGCAAAGACAAGCGGTGATTTTTCTTTAAATGACCTTCCAGGTTCTGCTGGAAGAATAGATATCCTCTGCCGCTGCGTGAGTTCTGCCCTCTTTCTATCTTTTGGAATGCGCAGGGATGTAAATGTACACCTGCTTCTTCTGGGGGAACCAGATCCCGGAAAAATCATCAGGTTTGAAGGGCTTTACCTGAGATACCTCAACCCGGACGAACGGAGCAGCGGTTCGCTTATCCAGAAAGCCCTTCAAAAGAATACAACCGATCAGGATATCCGTTCCACTCCAGGCGTCTGGATTCGAAGGGGAGACCTTGGTTCTCTGCTCTCGAAGTTTGAGGGCCGTACCCTGCTTTACTTGAGAGAGGATGGAGAAGATATCAGGACACTTGCTGGTAAAATCCGGGACCCGGTCTTTATCCTTGGGGATCATGTAGGAGTTACCGAAGAAGAGGAAGAACAGCTCCTTAAGGCAGGGGCGAAAATTATTTCGGTTGGCCCTCTTCCCCTTCATTCTAATCACTGCATTACCCTTATCCACAATGAACTGGATAGAGCTGAAGCTGGAAGGGGTGAACTCTCTGGAGAAGCCGACCGAATGGTCGAGGATTAAGTTAAATCGAGGATTAAGTTAAATTCAGAATTTAGCTACTATCAGGCCTGAAACGAAAACAAGAGTTGTTAAAATCTGGACTGAGATGAAAACAGGGATGGCTGAAATTGGGTTAAACTGAGAAACAGGGTTAAATTGAAAACTGGAATCTATAATCATTATTGGGATTCAATTCCTGAGTTGTTTCAATACAAAAAGTTATATCCAATTTCCCTGTATTTGAATAGGAATTTACCAGGATACACTTCCAGGAGATTTTAATTCAGTTCTCTTTATCAATATTATAAGTCAATCCCATTATCCAATATTTTAAGTGAATTCCCTTATCCAGTACTTATCTCTAATTTACTGATCATCCCTAACCTGCTGATCACTCACTCAGGTCTATTTCCCGAATAAAGAGCTAAAGAATGTGAAAGAAAATGGATATATTTGAGATTTCAAAGAAGATTCTGCATGAAGGTCCTGTATGTGATAATTGTCTGGGCCGTCAGTTTGCAAAACTGTCTACCGGTCTGAGCAACAGAGAACGCGGGCAAGCTTTGAAACTTGCTCTGGTCCTTGAAGGAGATCGGATCTATAAAACAGAAGACAATGATTCTCTTCTTAAGGAGCTTGCCCTTTGCAGTGTATTTGCAAGGAAGGCGCTTGGAATCGGGGGTGAAGACGAACAGTGCTGGGTTTGCCTTGACCAGTTCAAAAGACTGGATGAATGGGCTGATGAAGCTGTAAAAGCTCTTGAAAACCTCGAATATTCAACATTCCTTGTAGGCACGAAGGTCAGCGGACTTCTAAGTGAAAACGAAGAGATCCTCTGGGCTGAGGTTGGGACTGCGTATGCCGAACAACTTAAAACCGAGCTTAACAGGGAAATAGGCAAGCGAATAGCCGAAAAAGTCAAGAAAGATGTGGATTTTGAGAATCCTGATATTACAATCACCCTTGACCTTGCAAAAAACAAGCTTGAACTTCAGATCCGCTCGGTGTATATCTTAGGTCGATATCGCAAACTGATAAGAGGAATTCCTCAGACCCGCTGGCCGTGTAGGAAGTGCAAGGGCAAAGGCTGTAAAAATTGTGATTTCACAGGGAAACAGTATCAGGAATCGGTGGATGAACTTATAAAAGGACCTGTGGTTGAAGCTTTCCAGGCAACAGATACAGCTTTTCATGGTTCGGGCAGAGAAGATATCGACGCTTTGATGCTAGGTAGTGGCAGGCCTTTTATAGTAGAAGCAAAGTCCCCTAAAAGGCGCAGTACAGACCTTGAAGTTCTCATGAGAAATATTAACGAAAAAGCTGCCGGAAAAGTTGAGGTTAGAGAGCTTGCTTTCACCGAGAAAAAACAGATTGAGACTTTGAAAAGCTCAAAGGCGGATAAAACTTATAAGCTTAAAGTTACATTTAAAGAGCCTGTTTCGGAGGAAAAGCTTAAATCCAGCCTTGAGGCTTTAAATGGCGCAGAGATTTCCCAGCAGACTCCAAGGCGTGTGGTTCACAGGCGTGCCGACCTTATCAGGAAAAGGCATGTGCATAGTATTAAGCTTGATGAACTGACAGACGAGGGTTATGCTTACATAACAGTAAACTGCGAAGGCGGACTGTACGTAAAAGAGCTAATTTCCGGAGATGAGGGCAGGACAAACCCGAGCCTTAGCGGGCTTTTAGGCATCCCTGCGCTTGTGGAAGACCTTGATGTAATCAATGTCGATATTTAAGTTTAGTTTGAATAGATTTGTTCAAGCTGACTCAGGTTTATTGGTAAGGTTTATTGGCAAGTTAGATCAGGAATAATTCTTATTTGACTGAACGTCTTATTTAAATAATATAATTCTTATCTGAATGAACGTCTTATTTAAATAATATCCATCTTATCTAGAGAAAAACTGTATTATATTATAAACAAATTTATGAGCATTCTAAGGAGGAACATGCGATGACAAACTCCCACGGTGAAAAGCGCTGCACTAGGTACAAATTACAGAAGTCAGTTCGTGAAAGAGGAATTTCCCCTGTAAGCAAAGCAATTCAGGAATTCGAAGAAGGGCAGATGGTTCATATTGACATTGACCCAAGCGTTCAGAAAGGCATGCCCAATCCAAAGTTCCAGGGCTCTACTGGAAAGGTAATTGGACAGCGTGGCCGTTCATATGTTCTTGAGGTCCGCAACGGAAATGCTATGAAGGAAGTTATTTCCCTCCCTCAGCACCTCAAACCCCAGAGATAATAATTTCCTTTCCAGACAGTTAGGTTTTACGACCTAACCCCCTTTTATCTTAAGTTTACAGTTTGCAGGCTTTTACCGGAGGTTTGGGTTCCTGTCCAGAGTTTTCGGAGACTTGCAGGGGAGCAATAGCCTATAATTGCCTGCAATTAATTATAGAAACGTAATGTTCCCTGGAAAACCTGCTAAAAAGCTAGGAGGGGATTTTAAGAAGCTGCTTTTAAAAATCTTGTCTTTCGTCCCTATATGGGGATATCTATAATTATATATCGTTTGTCAGACATATACCTGAGCCAAATCAGGATAAGATTATTCAGAACAATTTCAGATCATTATTAAATACGATCGAATTTCGTTGCTAACGGCAATCTGGATAAGGCTTGGTGAGCTGCAAAGGATGCACAATTCTGAGGCTAATTCAGATTTTCGGATACAGACAGACAGAAATTTACCAGCAGCCAAGAGTTCCTGGAAAATTGAAGAGTAATCAGAAAAGATTATTCAGCAGGGAATGACAACTAATTACAGTTTTACTATATAATTTTAAGTAAAAAAAGAGTGTATTCCAATGATAGTTAAGGAAGTCCTCAGTGAAGAATTACTGACTTTAGCCGAAGTCAGAGAACTACTTTCCAATATCGCTGAAGAACGCAGAGAGAAAGGGCTTGAAGTAGGATACGGATTTAGAAAAGCCCTGCACCATGCGGAACAGTTCGCAAAAATCAGCGGAGAAGAATCAAGAGAACTGATTAACAAGCTGCTAGAACTCGAGAAAATGAAGCCTGAAATCGCGGTCAGGATCGCAGATATTCTACCTCAGTCCAGAGACGAAATCCGATCAATTTACGCTAAAGAAAAATATACTCTGAGTAACGAGGAACTAGATCAGATTCTTGATTATGTGTTGGGAACTATTGGATAAATTAAGATGCAAAAAGAATAAGCTATATAGCAGTTTTCATCTTGTTATTTATAAGGAAGTATCCGAAACTTAGAGTACTTTAAAGTGTCAGGGAGTACCCTGATCTGAATTCAAATATAGAGGACTCTTTGGGTTATGAAGATATTGAGTCCGGGGATGCTGGTTACAGGGTAGTCTAAAATTTTACAGAATACTGAATGTTCGTAAATTAATCGAAAGATCTGACTAATGGCACAGTTCCTTAACCGAATAGAAATAAGCCAAACATATCGGATCAGTCATACCCTTAGCCCTGAAGATAGATCCCAATATAGAATTTCATTTATTGATAGGATGGGTGTTGATGAGAGTAGAGAAGTCGCAATCAGGTAGACCGTACGCTGGCAGATCAGCTGCTGAAAAACCTTATAGTGGCGGCAGGCGTCCGACAGGCAAACCGCAATACGAGAGGCAGTCAGAAAGAGCACCACGCTCATCCAGAAAATCTCTGGAAAGCTCACAGGAAAGAGAAGAATATGCGTGGGTTTTAGACTACCTTCCCTATGGGAAGTCAGTTGACGGTATTGCTTCATTTCAAAAGAAACCTCTTGTCCAGGCTGTCGGAGACAAAAAATTTACCCTTATGGAACTTGTTCCCAAAAATGGCGTAGTTCCTGAGATTCAGTCAAGAGTTTATATCGGGCCAGGAGATAGGGACGAAATAGATCATGTAAAGCAGAGGATAGGTTATTCAGACCTAACAACTGGGGCTAATTTGGAGCTACCTTTTATTCTTGAAGCCTGTGTAAGGTATCAGGAGGCACGCTTTGTAAAGTTTTTCAACACCGCGCACCCTATTACTACCCGCCTGCATATGCTTGACCTCCTGCCAGGGATCGGTAAGAAAATCTTGTGGTCTATAATCGACGAACGTAAAAAAGGAGACTTCAAGAGTTTTGAGGATATTCGGGAGAGAATTCCAAGCCTGTATGATCCGGTTAAAGTCATTACCAACAGAATTGAAGAAGAACTTAAGGATGATTTCATCAAGTACAGGTTATTCACAACTCCACCGCGCCGCCAGAAAGCCGGCTGAGATGTGAATTCTTCCTGTTCTATTTTTTCAAAAATGCTCTGACTTTTAAATTAGTGATTGGTAAATAGATTCAAAAGTTAAATTTCGTGAACCTACTTCGAAATCACAGTATTAGATTTGCTCAGGAGGTTTCAGTTCTGGTTCGATTTCTTCTTAAAAAATATAATATAAAAGGAGGCACTTTTGATCAGCATTTCCTGATTGATCCAGACTACCTGGATAGAATCGTAGCTGCTGCTGATCTGAGACCTGAGGATGTTGTTCTTGAGATAGGTGCAGGTATCGGAAACCTTACTGAAAGGCTTGCACGGAAGGCAAGAAAAGTAATTGCAATTGAACTTGATCCGACTCTAGTCAGGGTTCTGCATGACCGTTTTGATGAGGTTGAGAATATTGAGATTATTGCTGGCGATGCCCTGAAAATTGATTTCCCGGAATTCGATAAGGTCGTCTCAAACCTTCCCTATTCCATCTCTTCTGAAATAACTTTCAAGCTCCTTCGCCATAAATTCAAACTTGGCATTCTCATGTATCAGTACGAGTTTGCAGTCCGGATGGTCTCCCTGCCAAACTGCAAGGATTATTCACGTCTTACGGTCGATACCTGTTATTTTGCAGATGCCTCTATTTTGATGAAAGTTCCAAAATCCGCTTTTCAGCCGGCACCCGAGGTGGATTCTGCAGTTGTCAAACTTGTTCCCCGCCCTGCACCTTTTGAAGTCAAAGACCAGGCTTTTTTCATGGACTTTGTAGCTGCAGTCTTCAGCCAGCGCCGGAAAAAATTGAGAAACGCAATCCTCAATACTAACCACATGCTCAAAATTCCCGAAATTAAAGAAATAATTGCCCGGCTGCCAGAGGATTTGATGAGCAAGCGCGCTGAAAACCTGAGTCCTGAAGAGCTTGCACAGGTTGCAAATCAGATAGTTGACTTAAAAAAGTCAGATCTCGCAAAAGAAACAGAAGGAAAATAAAGAGCTCAAGCTTATGGTTGAAATCCAGTATAGAAACGCCAGGATCAAGCTCGGGGTCACAGACCTTGTCTACGAGCCTGCTGAAGACTCTTTCTTACTTGCCGATGCAGCCCTTAAAGAAGCAAAACCTGGCATGCGCATCCTTGAAATCGGGGCAGGCTCAGGTTTTGTGTCGGCTGTACTCCTCGCAAACCTGAAAGATATCAGCCTGGTCGCTACGGAAATCAACCCTCATGCCGCCCGCTGTGCGAAAGCAAATGCTGTTGAGGTTATCCGTACCGACCTTTTCAAAGGGATAAAAACCCGACACCCTGAAAGCCTTTTTGACCTTATTCTCTTCAACCCGCCCTATCTTCCCACATCGAAGGAAGAAAAGGTTCCTGGCTGGCTGAACTATGCTTTTGACGGCGGGATAAGCGGGAGAGAAACTCTGGACCGGTTTCTGGATGATGTGAGGGATTATCTCAAGCCCGGGGGAGAAATTCTTGTGCTTATCTCTTCCATTACCGGGCTGGATGTGGTTAAGGAAAAAATGGAGAAGCTGGGGTTTGAGGTTGAGGTTGCGGCAAGGAAAAAGGTTTCTTTTGAGGAGTTAATGGTTATCAGGGGAATAATTCTGTGAATATCTGAAGAGAGATTTTTAAATGACTTTATTTACTCAACTTTATCTACTCATTATCCGTTTATTAATTTGTTTAGCAGTAATTTCTTGTTTTGTGACATAGATCAAAATTAAATTCTCTTATTATGGCGTCTGCAAGGAAATTATAACTCATTTTAGGGATTTTAATCCCAAGCTCTATATCCTATGAATTTAATTACCCTCTCGAAAATTTAGTCAAAACTGGTAGATCGTAAACGCTTTAGATCGTAAACGCTTTTAATCAGAAGGCGTTTGCATGGATTAACTGGAGATAAAAACCGGATGTATTATGATGAAGCCGCAGATGCGGTTCTAAAGACCCTGAACACTTCCGAAGCCGGGTTGAGTTCGAAGGATGCGGAAAACCGGCTTGAAAAGTACGGAAAAAACGAACTTAAAGAAGAAGAAAAGACTTCGATTGTAAAGCTTTTTCTTTCCCAGTTCAAGAGTTTCCTGATTCTGATTTTGATGGCTGCAGCACTGGTTTCCGGTTTTCTCGGAGAGCTTGTTGATGCTTTTGTGATCCTGTTTACTGTGATCCTTGCTGGAGTGCTCGGTTTTGTTCAGGAGTACAGGGCAGAAGAGTCAATCAAACTTTTGAAATCATTAACAAGCCCCGAAGCCCTAGTTGTAAGAGATGGAAAAGAGGTAAAAGTTCCTTCTTCCCTGCTTGTCCCGGGTGATATTTTGATTTTGCAGGCAGGAGACCGGATTCCTGCAGATGCAAGGCTGCTTGAGGCTCTTTCCCTGAAAGTAGACGAATCCTCCCTTACCGGAGAATCCGTCGCTGTAGAAAAGAGCACTTCTGTTTTCCCTCCCGAAACCCCTCAGCCTGACAGGAAAAACATGGTTTATACAGGGACCTCAGTTACCTACGGTAGAGGAAAAGCTGTCATTACGGCAACAGGCATGAGCACGGCTTTTGGGAAATTGGCTGGGCTTCTCGGGGATATCGAAAGGGAGAGAACCCCCCTTCAGGAAAAACTTGACCAGTTCGGGCGCTGGCTTGGGACTGCAACCCTTATAGTTGTGGCTTTTGTGGCTATACTCGGAATCTTCCAGGGTTTCGATCCTTTTGAGATGTTTCTCTGGGGAGTTGCCCTTGCTGTTGCGGCAATCCCTGAAGCCCTCCCCGCGGTCGTGACGGTCGGGCTTGCTCTCGGTGTCCGAAGAATGGTGAAAAGGCATGCACTTATAAGAAAACTGCCCTCAGTAGAAACACTTGGCTCTACAAATATCATCTGTACCGACAAGACCGGGACACTTACTCAGAACAAGATGATTGTTGAAAAGGTGTACGTAAATGGAGCTCTCTTAAACGTTACAGGCGAAGGCTACAAGCCCACAGGAGATTTTTTCAAGGGAGACAAACCTGTTTCTGAAGATATACACCTTCACAGACTCCTGGTTGCAGGAACTCTTTGTAACGATGCAGGACTGTTTGAAGAAGAAGGTATATGGGATATCACAGGCGACCCTACCGAAGGCGCTCTTGTAGTCGCGGCAGCTAAGGAAGGCATCTGGAAAACCGCACTTGAGGAAAAACATGAGCGTAAAGGGGAAGTGCCTTTCTCTTCCGAGAGGAAGATGATGACAACCCTGAACATGTCCGAGAACGGGTTGTATGCGTATTCTAAAGGAGCTCCTGAGGTTATTCTTGCTTCCTGTACGAAAATTTTCCTTGGAGGGCATGAGGAAGAGTTAACTCCAGAAAGAAAGCAGGAAATCCTGAATGTTGTAAACGACCTGGCAAACCAGACACTTCGGGTTATGGGGTTTGCTTACCGCAAGGTTCCAGAAGATATCCTTCCTGAAGAAGCTGAAAAAGAAATGGTTTTTGCAGGGCTTACGGGTATGCGCGATCCTCCAAGAGAGGAGGTAAAGGCTGCAATTTCTACCTGTACCAGTGCAGGAATCAGGACTATAATGATTACAGGCGACCATAAGACCACGGCTTTTGCGATTGCAAGAGAACTTGGAATTTTCCGGGAAGGAGATCTTGTCCTTACAGGCACCGAATTGGAAGCCCTTAATGACAAAGAATTTGAAGAAATCGTGGAGAAGGTCTCGGTTTACGCAAGGGTTTATCCCGAGCATAAGCTGAGAGTGGTTGAAGCTCTCAAGAAAAAGGGACATATAGTTGCAATGACCGGAGACGGGGTAAATGATGCTCCTGCCCTGAAAGCTGCAGATATGGGGATTGCAATGGGCATCACAGGTACGGATGTTAGTAAAGAAGCCTCAAGTATGATCCTGACCGACGACAACTTTGCCTCCATTGTGTCAGCAGTCGAAGAGGGCCGGAATATCTTAAAGAATATTAAAAACTTCATTGCCTACGGTCTCACCTGCCATATAGGAGTGGTTCTAATTGTTCTTGTCGGGGTGCTTGCCTGGCAGATGCTGCCTGTAATTGCGGTTCAGATCCTCTGGATTAACCTGATTACAGACGGTCTGCCTCCAATGGCGCTTTCTCTGGAAGCTCCTGACAGGGGACTTATGAAGCAGAAGCCAACTAAATCAAAAGAAGGGCTGGTTTCCAAGAAAATGATTATAGCAAGCTTTGGACTAGGGCTTTTGATTGCAATCCAGTCTCTTGGAGTCCTTTACTTAGCTCTCAACAACGGGGTACCACTTCCAAAGATCCAGACTCTGATCTTTACCCTGATAGTTATTTCCCTAATGTTCAACGCCTTTAACTGGCGCTCGGACAGGTATTCGGTCTTTTCTCTCGGAGTTTTTTCCAACAGGCCCCTTATCTATGCTGTGCTGAGTACTGTAATCCTGCAGCTTGCTGCAATTTACGTGCCTTTTATGCAAACAGCCTTCAGGACTGTTCCCCTTTCCCTTTCCGACTGGGCTATGATCATTCCACTAGCTTCAACCACACTTATAGCCATGGAATTTGTGAAATACCTGGAATGGAGGAGCCATAGGTAAATTAGGAAATAGCATTAAGGTGAAGTCAAATACGTCCAAATGACATAAAGGAACTGGGTTTGCTTTTAGCATATCCAGTTTCGTTTACTTAAAAAGCGGACGGCTCTTATTCCTTTGGTTTCTTCTCATTATAGTTAAAAATATTTTCGTAATTTTCTCTTTTTAATCTGGTAAGTGTATGCAAGTGTACACCAAAGTTGAGAGTTAAAACTCAAAAATGACGGCAGTGTTAATTTTGGGCTTACATACGATTAAGCCAATTTCTTCGGCAGTTTGCCTTAACTGTTCTTTGGGAGATGTTTTCCGAATTCTGTCCTTGTCGTTTTTCCTGGACTGCTTCTGCTATAATAGAATAAATTAAAGGGCCAATTAGAGATTTCAAACATTCCTATATTCAATAATATTTTTATAATGTAATGTCTTTGTACTGTATTACTTTATAAATTAATTTATAACTACTTTGGGAATTTATTATTTTATAGAACTTTGAAAGTCAGTTCGAGCTTGAAATTAAATCCTAATATAAAATAGTCCTTTGATGTTGCTCCATTCAAAAATACCAAAAATTACCTTTACAAGGATTCATTTTAAGGATTTTTTTCTGAGTTTCAATATCAAAACAGGGTGCACTGTCTATCAAATTTAAACAGTCATGATATATAACTGGGAATAATTTTTAACAAAAACTCTAAAAATTTTATTCTATATTAGGGGGGATATTTCTGTTGAATCGGAAACTAATAATATTTTTTATGACAATCTGCCTTATCCTATCAGGTGTTCCTTCAGCTTTATGCGTGAGTTCGGCTCCTATCGTTTATGTTGCTGGGGACGGCAGCGGAGACTTCAACTGCGATGGAAAAGATGATCATATACAGATAAACCAAGCCCTCAAGTTCGTGGCAGAGAACTCCGCATATAAAACTGTTTATCTCAAGGGACCTTTTACGTACGTAATTGATGATACTCTTCTAATCGGAAGCAATACAATCCTTGAAGGGGATTCCAGTGCTACAGTCAAGCTTGTCAGCAATGCTGGCTGGGTAGCCTGGAAACCAATGATTAAAGAAAGAAGTTCAGGTAGTAGCGGCATTACAATCCGTGGCTTTACAATTGATGGAAATCGGGAAGGGAATACAAACGTTATCAGCGGAAAAGGATATTACAATCTTATCCACCTTGCTGGCTGCCTGAACATAAATGTATACAACATGTACCTAACTAATAACCACGGAGATGGGCTAAAAATCGATAAATGCACTGGTGTGAAGTTCTATAACAACAAGATATACTTGCTCGGACACGATGGGCTCTATGCCAGTAGCTGTTCGGATGTGGAGGCTTATAGCAATATAATAACCTGCAGAACAAACAGTGGCCTCAGGCTTTATAATACAAATAAAGCCAGTTTCCACGATAATGTAATTACCTCGGAAGGCTCGGGAGGTGCAGGGATTGAAATCCAGAAGTATAACAATCCCTCAATGAACGATATTGAAGTATATAATAACGTGATATACAAGACCGCGCTTGCAGGGATCTGGATTTTCGGTTCAGGGTCTTATTCCTCCTCTTCTGCAAACGTCCATGTCCACCATAACCAAATTTATGATACCGGAACTAAATCCAGTACCAGCATAATCGGAGGAATTGTATCCAACGGATTCAGTGGGCTCATTGAAAACAACGTGGTCGATGGAACCTATGGAGCTGGCATTATCCAGAAGACTGTGTATTCTCCAGCGCCCTCTGGCTCGGGTTTTGTTCTTACACTAAGAAACAATATAATCACAAATTCTAGGCCCTCTTCCGGAGGAGGAAGCGGGTGCGGAGTACACAACGAACTTGCAGACACACACTCTTTTGTCCTGCAAAACAACTGCTTCTATGGGAATGCAGGTACAGACTATAAGAATGTCCAGCCCTCGTCCTCAGATATAAAAGCAGATCCGCAGTATGCTGATAGGAAAAATCATGACTATCACCTGGAATCAAGAGCAGGACGGTGGAATGGAAACACCTGGGTAACTGACAGCACGAGTTCTCCCTGCATTGATGCAGGATGTAGTTTCTCAAACTATTCTGCAGAACCACAGGACAATGGAGGCAGGATCAATATAGGGGCTTTTGGGAACACAAAGTACGCTTCCAAATCAGGAACGTCAACAACACACTCAAATCAGGCTCCTGTGATAAATCCCATCCAGAATGCTGTGATTGAGCCTGGAAAAAGCCTGACCTTTACAGTCAGTGCATCGGATGCAGACGGGGACAGCCTCACATACTTTACTTCAGGTCTTCCAGAAGGTGCGATTTTTGATAGCAAGTCAGGCCTTTTTAGCTGGACTCCGGCTGATGGACAGAAAGGGACGTACAGCATAACCTTTGGCGTGAGCGACGGAAGGCTAAAGGATTCAATTACAATAACTATAAACGTTGTCAAACAGGAGAGCTCCTTGCCTGCAGCAGAAAAGATCTACGATAATCGCCTTCGTGAGGCTTCCTCTGAAGTAGTCTATCAGGACAGCTCCTTTATTGATGTTGGGGGAATGAGCATTGGCAGGTACAGGGATGTCATGTGGTTTGATTTGAATGAATATGCAGATTCTACAGAAATCGGTAATGCAACTCTTTCTCTTTACTGGTATTACCCTTCAGGAAATATAAGACCTGAGGATACTGTGATCGAGGTTTACAGACCAGCTTCTACCTGGAATAAGAATTATGTCAGCTGGAATAAGAGGGACAAAGGAGTTTCCTGGAAAAATGCCGGAGGAGACTGGTATGATAAAAACGGCGTTCTTCAGGGTAGCACTCCTTATGCAACACTAACCCTTAAAGGCAGTATCCTGCCTGACAAAAGGTACTATGAACTGGATATTACTGAGCTTGTAAAAGAATACACTAGCGGCAAGTACGAAAATACAGGACTGCTTATCAAGGCAAAGGCTGAGAGTAACAACTATATAGCCTTTTACGGTTCCGATGCCAGGAATGAGCACTGGAAACCCAGGCTTACTGTAAACAAAAAAACATCTGCAACTCCAGTCCTGGATCTAACAACCATTACCGGCGCAAAAGATAACCGCCTTCGTGAAGCTTCCTCTGAGGTAGTCTATCAGGACAGCCCCTTTATTGATGTCGGGGGAATGAGTATTGGCAGGTACAGGGATGTCATGTGGTTTGATTTGAGCGAATATAGTGGCTCAGCCGAAATCAACAATGCAGCCCTTTCTCTTTACTGGTATTATCCCTCAGGAGCCACAAGACCTGAGGATACTGTGATCGAAGTTTACAGACCAGCTTCTACCTGGAATGAGAATTATGTCAGCTGGAATAAAAGGGACAAAGGAGTTTCCTGGAAAAATGCCGGGGGAGACTGGTATGATAAAAACGGCGTTCTTCAGGGCAACGCTCCTTATGCAACACTAACTTTTAAAGGCAGTGCCCTCCCTGATAATAAGTACTATGAGCTGGATGTAACTGACCTTGTAAATGAATACACTAGCGGTAAGTACGAAAATACGGGTTTTCTGATAAAAGCTCGCACAGAGAGCAATAATTACATTGCTTTCTACAGCACTGAAGCGGGAAATGAAAACCAGCGCCCTATATTGAAGCTTCAGCAGGTATTACAGTGAACCAAGATAAATCTACAATAAAAAATAAGAAAACCACAAGAAAACCACAGAAAGCTAAAATCAATTAAATATTAGGTTTTTGAAAAGAGAGTTTTAGGAGAGGAATTAGCATAAAAACGACGTATTTCTCCCTCTTTCCTATTTATTCTTGTTTTTTTATTTTTATTTGATCTTCTTTTGTTTCGTTCATTTCTTTAGCATGAAAGTGCTCTCAAGTATTTTCATATTTTGACTATGTAGATTTTGGCTATGTAGATTTTGGCTATGTAGAAGTTCTTTTAAATAAAATGATATTCAAATAAAATTGCGGGCGGCCACCCCACCTTAAAGGATGGGGTATGCTTCGGGCCACCCGTTCTGTTATTCTGGCAGTTAGAAATCATCAAGTTTTCTTTGCTCGAATTTCATGAACCTATGTAATTGAAACTCTTCACTCGGTTCTCTTTGCGATTCTTTAATGTAATGCTTAATTGTATCAGCAGTTATGTTTCCAACGGATCGATAGAACTTTCCATTTGACCATAGACTTCCACCCCAAATCATTTTTTAAGATCAGGATGAAGCTTGAATAGTCTGTAAGAACTACCTCCTTTCAAATACTGAATTACCTCTGAAAGAGAATTACTTGGATGAAATTCTAGAAACAAATGAACATGATTGCCTATTACTTCCATAGCATGTATTTTGTAGCCATTTTTAGCACAAATGTTACTGAGAACCAACTCGCAATCCTTTTTAATTCTCTTATTGTAGAATATACTGTATCGATACTTAGGCACCAATACGATGTGTAAGTAATCTGACCATAGCCATGGCTAAAACTGCGTAATTCCAACTGATATCACATCCTAGCCAAAGGTGGCTGGCACCACCTCTGGTTATGGTGCCAAAAAAACCTTATTTTACAAAAAAGGTAAGGATTTAGATGATTAAAGTGAAAAAACGAAGAGGCGAGGGTTCACTTCATCCCAGACCTAAAGGACGGGGTATTTGTGATCCTCTGCGCTCCCTTAGTAAGAAAATTTAACAGCAAGAAAATTAGTATTCCCGTTCTTCTGCATTTGAAAAAGATTTGGGAAAAAAGGAAGTGAAGCATGAAAGAACTCCAGAACTGGTTTAAAGAGAAAAACATAATCCTTACTCATGGAGATTCGGATGGGATCTGTTCAGGCGCGATTGCGAAAACTGCTTATCCAGATGCATATGTATATTTTACCAGTCCGGTTAGCCTTCTTGATAAATTAAGGTTTATAGATGAAGTGGAAACCCTTATCATCTGTGATATTGCAATTGATGAAAGGTACTGTTCCGAACTCTACTCGGTACTCAACAAATTTGCGGAAAAGTGCAACCTTTACTACATTGACCACCACCCATTTCCGAAAGATTATAAGAAGGAAGACTGGTTTTATCATGATACTGAAGTCTGCTCTTCCGAACTTACCTACCGGGTCTTTGAGGATCGTCTGAACCGGGATATGCGGAGGGTAGCAATTTACGGGGCTATCGGAGATTTCAGCGATAATACGCCTCATATAAAGAAGTGGGTCAGAGACTGGGACAAAAGAGGCCTCTATTTTCAGGCTGGAGCTCTGATTCAAGCAATCATCCACAAAGGGAGAGAATACGAATTTAAGAGAAAGCTGCTTGAGCCTCTCTCAAATGATATTATCCCTTCAAATATTCCTGGCCTTCTTGAGCTTGCCAGGGATGCCGCAATCAACGAAGAAATGGTCAGAGTTTTTGTTAAAGAAAATGTGAAAGTCCTGAAAAACAGCGCGTATATTGTAAATCCAAATAACTCCATTTCAAAGGCAGCGATCTATGCAGCCTCTTATGGCAGGCGGGAAGTAGGGATTGCAGCCGAATACCGGGATAGAAAAGGGGTTTATGACCTGAGTATCCGCTCCCGGGGAGAGGTCGACGTAAATCGTCTTCTACGTTCAGTCGCCCCGAAATTTGGAGGAAGCGGCGGTGGGCACCCTCTTGCAGCAGGCGCTCGCATCCCTGAGAAATTCCTTAACGCGTTCCTCAGAACTTTTGACAAAAAACTCGGAGAAGCAAAAGAGATAATGAACAAACGGAACGCCGATTAATCATGCCATCATCAGGAGTTTTTGATCAAACACAACCGTTGCACCGCAACCGTTGCGCCGGTTGATCACGCCGTCGTCATGGTTTTAGATCAAGCAGGAATTTTCGGTCAAGCCTTTTTTGAAAAGGGTTGTGATCACGCCGGATAGGGTTTAGGGATAAGGCTTTCAAACCCAACCATTACACTGTTTTCGGTCAAGCCTTTCAAAAAAGGGTTGTGATCAAACTTTTTTTGAAAAAGTTTGTGCCAATGAGGTAAAATATAATGAGAATTAGTAAAACCGTAGCTGAGAGTGGAGTAAGCTTTGAGATCATCTTCGTAGGCCGCTCAAACGTGGGGAAATCTTCCCTTTTAAGAGAGCTCTTCGGAGCAAAAGTAAGAGTTGGAAAACGCCCAGGGTTGACCCTGCGCCCTACACATGTTCATATCTCAGATGCTCTTGTTACAGACATGCCTGGCTTTGGCTTCATGAGTGGAGTGAAAGATCGTAAACAGGATATCGTAAAAGACAAAACTGTACACTATATCGAAGATAATGCCAAAAGGATCAAGCTAGGAATACTTGTAATAGACGGGCCGGCTTTCCCACAAATTGCAGACCGCTGGGATTCAAGGGACCAGATTCCGATAGACATTGAGATGTTCGATTTCCTGAGGGAAGTAGGGATTGACACTATTATTGCTGCAAACAAGATGGATAAATTAAAAATAAACGAGTACGATCCCCTTCTTGACGAAATCGCAATCCATCTCGGGCTTGAGCCGCCCTGGAAGAATTGGAAACATATTATAGCCCCTATCAGCGCCAAAAAAGGAGAACTGAACGCCTTAAAAAATCTGCTTCGAGACAGGCTGCATGAAATGAGAAGGGATGACCTATTAAAATATATTTGAATATAGAAATTCGGCTTTGAAAAAATCTAAGATTATGTCCCAATATCTTCTTCAGACCAGCTTTTTGGCCATATAATATTAGAGTATTCATCCATGCCAGAAAAACTATATAGTTTCACCTCGCAAATAATTCTGATGATATGCAAAAGTTAGAGCTTTTTCCCCTGATACTCAGTTACCAGACTTCCTTTAATAAAATCTCAGATTTAGTTCCTCGCAATATCTCTCCCAACTGTTTTTTAGAAGGCAGTGAAATAAAACTCATCTCTGGTCCATCTCATGCAGGCAAAACCTCTTTTCTGAGACAGGTTGCCAGTAATCTCGAAGGCATAAAGCTTTATATTAATTTTGAAGACAGCCAGATTCAGAAACTTGGACCTGAAGGTTTGCAGGCTATTGAGGAAATTGCAGCCGATATTCGGAAAAAAAGATCTGAGAAAGATGAAACAGATCAGATCTTCTATCTTTTAGATGAAATCCATAATCTTCCTGAGTGGGAAAATTGGGTTGACAGGCTTGACAGGCAGGGGGCGGGAATTTTTCTAACTACGTCCAGGTCGAAGCTAATAAATAAGTTTTCTTCCAAGTTTGCAGGTAGATGCAGAATTTTAAAGCTTTTTCCGTTTTCTTTCAAAGAATACCTTCGAATTAGAGGTGCCAGAATACCAGCACAGCTAAACTTTCTTACGCCCTCCAGAAGTGATGAATTGTTATGCATGTTTTTGCAATATTTTGAAAGCGGAGGTTTTCCGGATGTAGTCAAAGAAAGGGACATCAGGCTTTGCCGAGAATATTTTGAAGAAGATCTACAAAAAGGAGCTGCAAATGGTTATGATATCCAGAAATTAAAAGAGCTTGCTATATTCCTTATCTCGAACATGGCTTCAGAATACTCCCTTGATACCTTGAAGAAAGTGAGTGGAATTGAGAATGAGGAACTCATAAGTAGCCATCTGGAGTATCTCGAGGATATTTTTTTGTTGTATCGGGTCCCAAATCATAATTTGCTCCAAGAAAATAGGAGTGAAAAAGATACTCCCAGTAAGATCTATGCAGGCGATACCGGATTTTTCAAGGCAGTATATCCTGGTTATCCAGACAGCCTTGGGTTGAGATTTGAGAACCTTGTATTTCTTGAACTGCTGAGGAGAGAAAAACAGATATTCTATTTCCGAAACAAAAGAGAATGTGATTTTGTTATCAAGGAAAAAGACAGTCAGAGAATTTCGGCTGCAATTCAGGCCTCGGTTTGCTTCGGAAGCCCGGCAGTCAGGGAAAGAGAAGTTCTAGGGCTTACTGAAGCCCTGGATGAGTACGGCCTTGAAAAAGGGCTTATTCTAACAATGGATGATGAGGAAACCGTAAAAGTTGAAGGTAGAAGTGGAAAGAAAATAATCATGGTTAAACCGGTATGGAAGTGGATGATGGAGTGAACTTTGTAGGCAGCAAAAAAGATTACCGCACTTCTTGTACTGCCCAATTCTGTTCATACCAAGTAAAAAAGTTGTGCTCTAAAAGAAAAGTAGACAAACTCTATATTTTCAAATCCCTAACATTCCAATTAATTCTTTTGCCCACTTCAGCTTCTCTTTCTTAATCAGGTTCACGTTCGAGTCTTCAAAATCAAATCCAGCAAGTCTGACGCTCTTAGCCCTGAACTCCTTTGCAACAAAAACACATCGGTCTCCGTCACTAAATCCACCAAAGTTGTAGACCTTATCAAAGGGCTTTGCCTGGGTAGTTGCAATAAACCGTTTAAAATGTGGCACATATTTTTCTAACTTATGGATATTGTCTCCGTGAGCATGGATCAGGACTATTGAGCCTTTTTCGCAGGCAAGAATCTCTTTTTCAATATCAGCTTCGGAATTGCCGTCAAGGTCGGTACAAATGACATCAGGTACAATGCCCATATCCATAAGTACTGCGGCTGCCCCGTCGGCCGCAACTATCGTAAAATCCAAAAAATTGATTTCCGAGAGATCGTCCCTCAATTTGGGAGCATTTCCGCATACCAGAACAGGTTTTCCGGAAATTAAGGCTTTGAGTTCAGATAAGCTGGCAGTATTTTCCTCTGTCAGCCTGCTGGAAAGGAATAAGGCTGCCTTTTCATCTCCTTCTCGGTCGAATCCAAAATCCTCAAGTATTCTTTCATAAATTGGTTCCCAGAGAATAAAATCCATATATATTTCCTTTCCCATTTTTTAATATTTAAATTTCTATTATAGGTCTTATCTGACTTCAGTTTTCTATAACATTAAGATTTACACTTGAATGTCGAAAACCTGCCTTTTGTCACTATTATTATGGAGATTCTTTGAGTTAGGTTTTCATTCAGTAATAACCAGCAGAGGATTTACTGCCGTCTTTCAATATAAGCCATAATGACTCTAAGCCATAATGACTCTAAGCCATAATGACTCCTGGATTTGATGCACCACGTGTAAGAGTTCCTTCAATCTTCTTTCTCGGCTTCGCCTTTTACAATCATCACAGGTATTTTTGAATGTCTTACTACCTTTTCAGCTACACTCCCCAGTAGGAACCTGTCAATCCCTGTTCTTCCAAGCGTTCCCATAACTATAAGGTCCATGCCTTCCTGTTCTGCAAAGTCCAGAATTCTGTCTGCAGGGTGCCCTTCAAGAAATATAGGCTCTACCCTAATACCTGAAGCTTTTCCAGCTTCTTCAACAAAAGTAACGGCTTTTTTCGCTTCAGTCTCAAGAAATTCTCTCAATGTTCGATCCCATCCGAAATCTTTCTGAGTATAGCCTGCTGGGACAATAACGTATGCAGCATAGAGCGTTGCTCCAGTAAGCTTAGCAAGCTCAATTCCTGCGTCAATTGCTTTTTTTACCTGTTCCGAACCATCGGTTGCAATCATTATCTTTTTATAAGTTTTGCCTTCCATATTTAAATCCCCTAAGTTTAACATCATAAGTTATACATTAGATTTTTACATCACTAGCTTATTCCCAAACAAATTTTATTCCGACATCAATAGAAATTCTAAGACAATTTTCGTGTTTATGAGCCGGTTTGATTATCGAGTCTGAGCTTAAATAAAGTATATTTAAGTTTTGGGATTAGATTTACAAAGCTTGCATCGCTTTGTGCAATTTTAAACTCCTAAAACTTTCCATTGAGTAGACATCTTATTTATCCACACTTACTTGAAACTTCAACTGCTTCATATAAAATTATAACTAATATATGGATAAGTTTTTAATAAGTTTTAGTTTGTTGTATCTATTCAAAACTTTTTTTAACCGTTTAAGACGTGAAAAATTGCCTGGAAACTGCTTTTATCAGCATCCAGGTATTCAAACCCCTAGCAATCCAAAAGCTAGACTAGGTCAGCCAAAAATTATTGGTATTACATAAACGTTCTTACTAACAGGTAGAACAAAACTAGAAAGCATAGTAAAAGGAATAAATGCAACACTATTCCAAGAGCTACTTCAGGATTTACATCGCGGTCTTTTAAATACGGAATATTTTGTTTCAGGGTGGAAAGAAAATTCCCAAAAAATTCTGTCATAATTATACAATAATTTTCCCACATATATAGAGTTATAGTTTTGAATCAATTACATTCCCATTGGAACTTTATTTTTACTCTTTTTCTGTTTTCCGCTTTTCCGAGTTATAGTTTTAAATCAACTACATCCCCATTGGAACAAATACGCTCCCATTGGAACAAATACGCTCCCATTGGAGCAAATGATCTTGTTTCCTTTTACACCCTTGCTGAAAGCTCAAGAATTTTGGATTAAAGAATTTCTTACATTTTAACTTTATTAGGAAATCGATATTGTCATGTTTCTTACATTAATTATAAAGTAATAGGGTTGTGGGGAAAAGTTACGAAAACTGTGGTTTTCAGTCTCTGAAAATATTTCTGCCTTCTAACTTTGCACTTTCTTTATTTTCTTTTCTTCAGCTGTAACCATTCCTTTAGCTGCAATTATTCAGCTTTCAATTTTCTTTTTCACGGCTGCAACTGCGTTTTCAGGGGAATCAGTTTCCCAGAGTTTCCTGACTCTTGCACTCCTGAGGGCTGGCATTAAAGCCTCAAGCTTTGCCTGGACAGCTGCAAGCATTTCCTCATCAACTGCCGGAGGCTCTATACCCAGGAATTTCTGTGCTTTAAGGGTCTCGGTTTCCCTGAAGACTGCACGATCGACTCCTTTCCTTACTCCTGTCTTTAGGGACTCAATCGCATCTCTCCACTGGGCTGCCCAGGGAGTATCAGGAATTTCGGTATGATGGATATCAGTCCTTTCAACTTTTATAGCATCCAGATGGCACGCTTTTACACAGGCTCCGCAATAGGTACAGAAATCCTCAGCAAAAGCAATTTTTCGCGGGTCGTCAGGGTCTGTAGGCACATACCAGAGTTCGGAGGGGCATACATTAAAACAGCCCCGGCAGCCCTGGGGATCGCACTCCTTCAGGTTCATTTCTATAAGGCTCAACTCTCCTTCCATAGGTTTTTGCAGGTCTACAGCTTCATATGGACAGACAGCCTTGCAGCGGGAGCACTGTGTACACTTTAGCTCGTCTACCTTAACTTTTCCTTCGACCTTCGGAGCCTCGCAGGGGCGTTCCCCTTTAACCTTTATTGCTTCTTCAGGGCAGATGTCCTGGCAAAGCACGCAATAATCGCATTTGTCCTCATCCACAAGGAGCTGCTCGAAAGGAACGGGATTTTCAGGTGTGGGTTCGCGCTCGAGCAGGATAAAGGCTTCACAGAACCTGGCACAGATCCCGCAGAAATTGCATTTATCCGTGTCAATTTCTATCTCGCCTTCTGCCCCTTCCTTTAAAGGCGCGATCTCTTCTTTTTTCGGGAAGGTGAACTCAACTTCTATTGCATCCTGAGGGCAGGCTCCCTCACAAAGCAAACAGGGGAGACATTTCTCGTTAACATTCACATATGTATCGTACTTAGGATATTGATACTCATCAGGAACTTCTCCCACAGCCTCAAAGGTAATAGCACGTACAGGACAAAGGTTTGAACACATCCTGCAGAAGGTACACTTCTCAAGATCCATCATCACCGCAGGTGCGTCAAGCCCGGTTGCAATCTCATGAAGGGGCCCCATTTCAAGCGCTTTTGTGGGGCAGATTTCTGCACAGATTCCACAGCCATTGCAGCGTTTGTAATCGTAATCTAGAGTCTTGATGGATTTCTCGGTTGCCTGAGTATAGAGAAAATGGAAACCCTGAAGGTCCATACTGGTCGTAACCGTGATTTTTTCCTGGGCTTCCTCATCGGCAGGATTGGGGGCTTCAGCTTCGAGATCCACGGCTTCAAACTCCCCCACTTCGAACTCTTTGACTTTAGCCTCTATAACTTCGTTTTCTCCGGCCCCACAGCAGCCTGTGCAGATATGAGTTTCCTTTTCTGTGCGCTCCTCACTCATTGTGCCACCTCCTCAAGTTCGGTTCCGCTTTCATCAAGCTTCAGTTCGGTTCCTATGGGTCCTATTTCCTCAAGTTCCCTTACAAATTCAGTAATCGTATTTGAGAAACGTTCTCCCTCGGCAGCCGAGATCCACAGGGTTCTAAGCCGTCGGGGGTCTAGTCCGATTTCCTTTATAACTTCCTTTAAGACGCCCATCCTCTGTTTGGCATCAAAGTTCCCGTGGATGTAGTGGCACTCGTCCATCCTGCAACCCGCAACAAGCACCCCGTCGGCTCCGCCTTTTAAGGCTTCAAGCACAAACTCCGGGTTCACCCTTGCCGAACACATTGTACGGATAACCCTGATATTTGTCGGGTAGTGAAGCCTCGACATTCCGGTCAGATCTGCACAGGCGTAGCTGCACCAGTTACAGAGGAAAGCCACTATGAAAGGACTCTGAGATTTGTATGCAGTTGCAGCTCGTACCTGGGCAAGAATCTGCTCATTTTCGAAGTTCCGCATCTGGATTGCCCCTGCAGGGCAGGCAGCACTACAGTCTCCGCAACCGTAACATGAAACCTCATCTACCACAGCTTTTTTGTTTTCAATGCTGATTTTTCCGAATTTGCAGACCTCAAGACAGGTCCTGCACCCTATGCATTTTTCAGAATCAACATGAGCCCCCATAGGATCTGCTTCAAGTTCTCCTGTCCCTAAGAGCTGCATGACCTTGGATGCGCATGCACTTCCCTGGGCAATTGAGACCTGAATTTCTTTGGGCCCTGAGGCACAACCTGCAAGGAAAACTCCGCTGACCGGGGCATCTACAGGGCGCATTTTCGGATGGGCGCTTGCAAAGAACCTGTCCGGCCGTCTGGAAAGATTTAGCATCCTGCCTATACCTTCTGCCGCTTTGCTGGGCTCGTAGCCCGTTGAAAGCACAACAAGGTCACAGGCTTCTTCTTCGACCCTGGACTCCAGAGTATTTTCATAACGGAGTACGGGCCTTCCGTCTTCGCCTGCATAAATCTCCGCAACCTTCCCCCGGATGAAATCCACGCCCATAGCCTGCGTCCTTGTATAGTATTCCTCGTACATCTCCCCTGCAGCCCGAATATCAATGTAATGAATTGTGATCTCAGTATCCGGGTAGCGTTCCTTAACCATCTGGGAATTCTTGAGTGCAGCCATGCAGCAAACCCTTGAGCAGTATTCATTGCCAATGGTTTTATCCCTTGACCCAACACACTGGATGAAAGCCACACTTTTTGGAGGGGTGCCTGTGGAAGGTACAAGAACTCTTCCGCCTGTAGGTCCTGCAGAGTTAAGCATGCGTTCAAGCTGCATATTTGTTATAACATCAGGATACTTCCCAAACCCATACTCCTTTTTCCTGGACGCATCAAAAAGCTGGTAACCTGTTGAAACAATAACCGCCCCGGCTTCAAACTCAATCTCTTCAGGTTTTTGCTCGTAATCAACAGCATCAGCAGGACAGGCCTGCAAACACAGCCCGCAGCCGACACAATGATCAGGGTCTATGAGCACTACCTGGGGAACGGACTGGGGAATCGGCATATATATCGCTCTGGTCTTTCCGACCCCGTAATTCATAGGGTTCTCGATTTCTACAGGACAGACTTCAGAGCAGAGGTCAACGCAGCCTTTGCATTTGTCTTCAAGTATGAATCTGGGTTTGCGTTTGACTTTTACATGGAATTTGCCTACTGATCCGGAAATATCAGTAATTTCGGAGTAAGTGTAAAGAGTAATATTCGGATGGTTCTGGACTTCTGTCATTTTAGGGGCAAGCACACAGATGGAGCAGTCGTTTGTGGGAAAGACCTCGTTCATAAGGGCCATTTTGCCTCCTATCGTGGATTCCCGTTCTACCATTGTGACCGGAAAACCTGCATCTGCAAGATTTAAGGCTGCTTCAATTCCGGCAACTCCTCCTCCTATAATAAGGACATTTCTGCTGGCTCTGGAACTTGTTGCACTCAGTTCCCTGAGGAATTTTGCTTTTGCAACCCCCATCCTTATAAGGTCAAAAGCTTTCTGGGTCGCCATCTGGGGATCATATGCGTGTACCCAGGAGCACTGTTCCCTTATATTTACCATTTCCATAAGGTAAGGGTTCAGCCCGGCTTTTTCCATCACCTGCCTGAAGGTCTTTTCGTGTAGCCTTGGGGAACAGGCAGCTACTACGACCCTATCGATTTTGTTCTCTTTTATATCCTTGATGATGCCTTCCTGTCCGGAATCGGAACACAGAAACTGTACTTCCCGGGCAAGCACCACATCTTCCAGTTCAGCTGCCATTTCCTGCAGAGCTAACATATCTATAACTCCCGCAATATTCAACCCACAGTGGCAAACATAGACTCCGATTCGCATAATTGGTTACTCCATTTCCTGCGTTTAATGTTAAATGTTAACAATTACGTCACGAGACAGTATTTACGTACTTCATATAAAACTTAAAAATTATAACTTCTGAACCATGATTCAGAAACGAATATCAAAACATTTTGCTATACAGAAAAACCAGATTCAGTACAGCTACTCAACAAAGACTTTACTAAATTTTGAATATTTTTATTATATTTTTTATTATTTCAAACTCATAAACTTGTTACTTTTTAATGTTTATCACTTATTAACGTCACAAGTCAGTTGTCTTTACATATCCCTATACTTTTTCTTTTGATTTGAATAAAAATATAGGTGTTTTGTTCAAAATCAAAACCTTTATTTCATAAGGACTTCCCAATTTTTTGAAAATAGATTGAGTATTTTGAGTTCTGACAATTTCAGTATCCGGAAATTCTATTTTCTTAGGGTGATTTCTTAAGTTAGTTTTCTTAAGGTAATTTTAGTTAGCTTACTGGTCAAAGACAGCTCTTAAGTCAATTGTATCGAATTTATAAATTAGCTTTATTTAGTTTTATATTGGATTTGTGAATTGGTGTTCATAACCAGACAATTCGACAGCAGATATTTATGTAAGAGAATTTAACAGTTTATTTATATAATTCAGTTTATATTTGTTAATATATTAACTTATTTATTTATCTTGGTCTAATTGACCGACATGATTTAACTTTGTAATTTAAATTTTGAATGTTAATCTCAATTTGACTAATCCTGAGATCTAATTGACAAAACCTTAACATCATTAAGTCTGCCTTATTACTGGAGTTTTACTAATTAATTTATAGTTTTAGAGCTTAATTCGTAACCGAGAAATCGGTTTCAAAAAGACAATCCAAGAGAAATTATAATGGAAAATTGCTTATATAACTGTAAATGAAATAAAATTGGCTATAATTGGCTATATAACATGAATAAGATAATTCCTGCAGGATAAGGTATTTCTATCAATAATTCGAATAAAATCTAAGGTCAAATAATTTAAGTATATAATTAAAGATTATAATAACTTATTAAACAGAAGTTGATGCCAGATAAACTGAGACTAATACCAAATCTTTAAGTTGTTTCCTCAAGTCTTTTGTACAACTCAAAAATCCTTAGTATACTTTGTGTTATTCCGATTCTATAAATATCTCAAGTATATTACATAAATATTTCACGATTACATAATTACATATTATCCTCATCAAAGTTCAGGATTATTTAGCTTTAAAACGTAAGGAGTTTTTTGTATGGCTGGTCATAATGAGATTAAAGAGAAAATGTATGAATGGACTCAAAAATATGCAGACAAAGCAGGTTACAAGCTTAATCCGAATAAAGAAGCTCTTGACTATGTACTTGATGGACTTACAGTCAAGCTTGAGAAATTCGGAAGGCGTTACTGTCCCTGCCGCATAGTTACCGGAGATGAAAAAGAAGATAGAAAAATCGTATGTCCGTGTATTTACCATAAAGAAGAAGTCGAAAAGGATGGAAACTGCCATTGTGAACTTTTCTTCAAAGCAAATTAAATTGAGCTAAATTAAGTTTTCTTAGATTTGGTTTGCCTGCAAAGAGGCTTTAACAGTTTATTTCTTAGAGTCTGGAAAAGTTAGTCTCGAGACCTCCTGACCTGAGAAACCTTGGAAACAAAACCTGCTTACCTAAGGGCATCAAAATCTGAGGACTTAACTCAAAATTTGAGGACTTAACTCAAAATTTGAGGGCTTAACTCAAAATTTGAGGGCTTAACTCAATTGCAGGATACTCCCTGCACAATCTAAAAGTAAAGTAACACTGAAAACAAAAAAGCGAGAGTTTAAGGAAGATTACTTAAATATATAATAATTAAAGGTTATTTGACCAGTTTTCAATGATACTCTTGACTTTGCTTTTTATTATACTTTTAACCTGCATGCTTTTTAATGGAAATCGACGTAAAAAATTTACCCAAGGGTGACCTAGAATGACAAATGCAATGGAACTCTATCAGATGCTTCCAAAGACCAACTGCAAAAAATGCGGAAAGACCTCCTGTATGGCATTTGCAGTATCCCTCATGTCCCGCGAGCTCACACCCGAGGACTGCCCTCCCCTTAAGGAAGAATCAAAGTATAGAGAAAATTATGAAAAAATAAGTGAACTCTTTAAACCGTCCGAAGGCGCGACTGAGACAGGCCTTATAGTGCATGAAGACCTATGTTTTGGGTGCGGAAATTGTGTGGTTGCCTGCCCTCCCAATGTAGCAAACGATCCCTATGGAGTAGGCTCTGGAAAAGCCCCAACGAATGTTAACAGGCTGGTCCTGACAATAGAGGATGGCATTGTAAAAGCCCAGAACTTAGGGGAGTGCCGCCGTTTTGGAAAGAACAAAATTCTCTGTTATGGTTGTATAGTAACCTGCCCTGTAGAGGCAATTGAATTTGTATGAGGAAGCGGATATGGAGAAAAACTATTATGTTTGCACAGGCTGCGGACTCCTTTGTGACGATATTGAGGTTGAATCTGAAAAAAACATAATAAATAAAGTTTACACTGCCTGCAGAGTGGGCGTAGCCCACATGAAAAAGGCAAAGGGTGAAACAAACTTTCTGATAAATAATAAACCGGTTGATGAGGCAACTGCAGTCCGTGAAGCTGCCTCGATCCTTAAAAATGCAAAAAACCCTCTAATCTTTGGACTTGGGACTTCCACTGATGAGACTCAGAAACTGGCAATTGAGCTTGCAAAAAAGACCAATGCAACTCTTGACGATACCTCCTCGTTCTGCCTGGGTCCTCTGGTTGAAGCCCTTCTTCAGGATAAACTTAAGACCTGTACTCTTGAGGATATAAGGAATAAAGCCGATGTTATCATTTTCTGGGGGGCAGACCCATCTGACTCTCATCCAAGGCACCTTTCGAAACATTCCTATTTCCCCAGAGGAAGCGAAAAGCAGAAGGGCTGGGAAGAAGAGAGGACTGCAATTGCGATCGATGTTCGGAAATCCCATACCGCAAAGATCTGCGGAAACTATTTCTTCCAGATCCCGCCTGGAGGAGACACCGAATTTATTGATTCTCTGATTGCAGCCCTTTCAGGAAAGCTGCCGAAGACCTCCTATAAATACCCACCCAAGAAAATACTTGAGCTGGCAAATATTCTTAAAGGAGCAAAATTCGGGGTTATTTTTGCAGGACTTGGTCTTATCTACTCGCTGGAAGACCTTGAACCCGTTTTCAGGCTCATGAAAGTTCTGAACGAAAAAGCAAATTTTCACCTTGTGCCCATGGTCGGACACTACAATATGCGGGGCTTTAATGAAAACCTCTTTGCGGAAACCGGATATGTGAACCGTGTAAAATTCGAAGACGGTATGGTAAAGCACGGCCCTGAGTATTCTGTTGTCGAATCCCTGAAAGCAAAAACCGTGGACGCAGCACTTATTATAGGTTCTGATCCGCTTTCAAGCCTTCCAAGATCGGTTTCAAAGAATTTGCTTGAAATTCCAGTTATCTCAATAGACCCTTGTGAAACCCTGACCTCAAAACATGCAAAGGTTTACATCAATACTGCAATCAGTGGAGTGGAATCGGGAGGGAGTGCAACACGCATGGACGGGACCAAGGTAAGTTTTAAACCTGTTGTTGAGACAATTCACCCATCTGATGAAGCAATCCTCAAGAAAATAATGGAGGCAGTCTGATGGATTTTGGATCATTTCTTTCAGCTCCAGAAATAAATATCAAAATCGTAACTTACAGGGACATCTTTCAGGATAAAGCCATGATTGAGAATCGCTTTGGAGAGGAATACAGAGACCGTTCTGCAATCTTAAAGCTGGATCCTGCAGACCTTAAACAGTTAAGCATAAAAGCAGGCGATACCGTTATTCTGAAAAACTCCCTCGGAAAAATCGTGGTCAAAGCTGAGGAGTCTGGATACGAAACCCCTCACAGGGGAATTGCATACATGCCGAACAGCCCCTGGTCCAATATGCTGGTCTCGGATGAAACTGGAGGCACAGGAGTCCCGAGATTTAAGGATATCTCTGCAACCGTTACCAGTGCAAAAGGAGAAAAAGTAACTGAGCTTAGATTTTAAGAGATTTCCCCAAAAGGCTAGCAAAAACCCCTAATACTCCTTAAAAACGGAATGCTTCAAAAACGGAATATTTTTATTCTTTTTTCCATGGTTCCTTTAATTTTAAACTAGATATGGATATGACCAACCTTTTCCAATAACCTTTTCCAATAACCTTTTCTAAAAAACTTACCGAAAAACTAACCTTAACTGTAATGGGATAAGAATATGAACAAACTCCTGAGATTTACAAGAATCTTGAAAAACGGGACTATTTTCTACCGCTTTGAAGGCTTTAAAAATATAAAATCCAGATGGGAGTTGCCCTGCGAGTATCTTTCTGGTTCTCATTTTGCAGCCTGGAATGGGAATCTTCTGTACTCTGATGGAAATATTCCGAAGCCTTTGTCACCTGGAAATATAATTTCAGCAAGCGAGTATCAGAAATTGCTTAAAATAGTTCAAATAGGGAAAAAGAGGTTGAGAGAGATACAGAAAAAAATGGAGATTTAAATATCCTTCTTAACCACTAAAGTGGTTTTCTGACAGAAAATACTACAAAACTTCCTCTTCCATGTCCTTTTTCAGGAAGTTCAACATTTTCTATTCTCTCAAAGGGCTTAAAAAGAGTCTGGCAGACTTCGAGATTTTCAAACCCGACTTCCACCAAATATACTGTTACTTCTTTTGCTGAAAGAAAGCAAGCCTCAGAAAAGAATTTGCTTACTCTTTTCTGTGAATCTAGAACACGACCCTGAGGGCTGTCTTTATCAAGAATTCCTGTTATGAGTTGTCCACCTGGTCTTAAGACCCTGAAAGATTCCTTTAGTGCCTTTATGGGGTCTTTGAAAAACGCAAGCGCAGTAACAATCAAAACGAGGTCAAATTCCTTATTTTTAAAAGGCAAAAATTCGGCAATTCCGAGAACTGTTTCAATGCCACGCCTTTTTGCAATTCTTGCCATAGGTCTTGAAGGATCAAGCCCGAATTTGATTCCAAAAGGGTGAGCAAACCTGCCAGTTCCAATTCCGATTTCAAGGGCTTTCAAGTTCTCAGGATTTTTGTAGAGGAAAACTTTCAGAGCGGCAAGTTCAGATTCATATACAGGTTTATACTTCTCATACCAAGCGTCATATTCCTCCGCATATTTATCAAAAGCTTCCCAAGAATCTATAATAACCCCTCGTTCAGCTTATAATAACCCCTCTTAGCTTCCGGAAATATTATTCGAAATTGCCATATAATTTTACATATTTTTACATATTGTTCTTTTTAATCTCTATGCATTTTTACTTTCTATATTCTCCACTTCCTACATTTTTAACTTTCCTGATCATGCTCGACTTTCTATAATTTTTCAACTTCGCATATAAATTAATACACCAAAAAGCCCGAAAACCCCGTAAACCGCTTCAAAACCAGGTATATTTACAATACTACTCTGCTTCATATCTGCATTCTCTTCTATAATACTTATTATTACAGTACTGTATGTAGATCCGTTTTCGTTACTTGCTGTGAGATTCACCGTGTAGATTCCAGGAGTTGTGTATGTATGAACTGGGTTCTCTTCCGAAGAGTCAATTTTTCCATCACTTTCAAAATCCCAGCTTCTTGAGGTTGCGTTTTGCGACAGGTCAGTAAACACAACAGAAAGAGGCGCAGTACCACCTGTGATATTTTCACTGAATTTTGCAACAGGAAGGATCGGTTTATCAACCTCGACGGCTACAAGAGGCATATAATCAACATAGTCGCTGTTTTCAAGCCAGTAGATTTTGTCAGCAATGCCGTCCCCATCTGCATCATGTGTGATCTCCGAGTGTCCTGAGCCAGTGGGATTTGCCCAATAATTCCCTGCAAGGTAGGGGCCATTGACAATGTTCTTACCTGCAGTTTTTTTTATATTATAAATATTGCCGGTTCCGTTATTAGCTTCAGCATTGACAGTGTTATTGAAGTAATTATTTAGAATACGGTTCCTATTACTTTTGGGACAGGTAAAAAGCCCGTAAACCTCATTTGAAATGATAGTATTATCTGAGATCTTGTTTTTATCCGAGTTGCCGAGGTGGATGCCTCTACCATTATTGCAAACCTCATTTCCTAAGAGGTTGTTGCCTACCGCAGTTAAAAGTAATATCCCGTAATCCTTATTTTCCGAAAGTATATTATTTGAGAGTAAATTTCCTTCAGAATTCGTGAGATAGAATCCATATCTGTTCTTTGAAGCTCTATTCTTGGAGATTGTGTTATAGCTCGACTGTTCAATGTTAACTCCCTTCTCGCCTTTCCCAATCAGGTTGCCACGAATCAGGTTATACTCCGAATTTTTTAGATATACTCCAATATCATTATCCAGTAATCTGTTGTTCTCGACAGTGCAGTTTTTACACTGGTACATATAAATTCCTGCACGGTCGTTTTTTGACTCCATTATTTTAAAGCCACTAATCGTAACCTTATTTGACTTTACATTGAACACATCTACAGCCGGATCTTTAGCAACTATTATAGTATTTGCAGGATTGCCGGATTCTGATTTAATTACTAGATTGTTTACGGTTACTTTGATGTTCTCAGTATAGGTACCAGGCTTTACAATAATTACATCTCCTGAGACTGCGTTATTAACAGCGGTCTGTATGGATTCTCCTGGCTGAACGACGATCTCAGTCGCTGCTCCAATCCCTGAGCTTAATATCAAGATAATAAAAACTAACTAAAAAGTGAATAATCTGTTTATTCCAATTCCTCCACCCACTCATGAAAGCAATGAGATTGCGTTATTTAGCTTACTTAAATAATTATGTAATAAAAATACTGTATAAATTAAAGTACAAGCAACTTTATAAATATTTGCATGCATTCATACATAAATTCGTCTTATCTTTTAATAATATAATATAATATAATATAATATAATATAATATAATATAATATAATATAATATAATATAAGATGTCAGATAAATGGAATAATGTATAAATCAATATAAACATGCTGGTAAAAATTAAAATGAATGAAAATAGAACTAAAAGTTACGTTATATTTCTAACAAGATAAATTAAAGTTAACAAGTTTAAACTCGAACAAACTTATTAAATCGAGATAAATTTTCCTATTTCTTATTTCTTATTTGAATTTCTGTACCTATTGGATTTCTGTACCTATTGGATTTCTATCCTATGTTGAATTTCTAGTGTAATAATGATGTTTGATCAAGTTTTGAAGTGCTGGTTTTGAACAAGTTAAAATATTTGTAAAGATAACTACTTATGAAAATTTATCTTTTCAAGCATTTGACTCCTCATATATGCTTTCGGTTACAAAACAGGAATATCTTGAATCTTGACTTCTAAGGTAAACCTCATTTTTGAGCGAAAAAAGCTCGAATCAGATACTAAACTAAAATGGCCGAGATGAAATAATGAAGAATCGAACTCAGACAGTTGTAACTATTTTAATATTCCTTATTTTTTTAATCTCCCTTTTTACAGAAGGATGCCTGGAGCAAACTTCTGGGTTAAGTGGGGAAAATGGGAAAGAACAGAATACAGAAGAACAGAATATAGAAACTGATAATGATAGACGCTCTTCGACGAGTCATCTAAAAACTGAAGAAGTAAATCTTTCGAGCATTAGGGCAGGAAATTTATCTCTTGCAGGAAACTACAGGCTTGAAGCCCTCGATATGGAGTTAAAAGCTCCCCAATATAAGTTGCCCTTGAAAGAATCAGACATTTCAAATTATGAAAAGATTTCACAAAGCTTTTTGACAGATAACGCAGCCCAGGAGAAACTGAAAGAAAATGGATTTGTAGTAATTTCTAATCCTTACAATCTGAAGGAAGAAGACATCACTGCTATGTACAACAGACTAAAAAACGATGGACAACTGATTTTCATAACTTCGGATACTCTTCTTCATCTCTATCATGTCCAGTTTGATGACAGCATGAGCCAAGTTGAGCAAAACGAATTATACGACCTTTTATGGGAAATTGACAAGGATCTGCTTAACTCCTCAATTGAAGAATATAACAGCGCATCAGGAGAAGAAAAGGAAGCCGCAAGAAGGAACGCAGCTTACTTTGCCGTTGCTTTAAGCCTGCTCCAGCCCAAAGAGGAGCAGATAAAGGAGATTAAAAATCTTTTCGATCCAGAGGCAGGAACATACTTTGACCCTGAAGCAAAGGAAAAGTATCAGTTTGAGATCCCCGCGTTTGTAAAAAAGGAGGTTGAAGCCGAACTTGCTTTAATCGAGGCTCACGAGGGTTTTGAACTGTCTCCAATTTTCAAGTATGAGGAAGACTATTCCCAGTATGTGCCAAGAGGACACTACACTCACTCGGAAATTCTGAAGAATTATTTTAAAGCCTTTATGTGGCACGGCAGGATGAGCATGCTGCTTAAGGGAAAATTAATCCAGGCTGAAAACCCGGAAAAAGAAGCTCGCATTCAGACCATCGAGGCAAGCCTGATTACTTCCCAGCTTGAAGATAATCCAGATCTCCTTCAGAAATGGGACCGGATCTACGCGATTACGGCTTTTTATGTCGGTGCCTCTGATGATCTTGGACCTTATGAATATATGGAAGCAATGAAAACGGCATTTGGAGACGGGTCAAGGAATTTTAACGCAACAAAAATGGAAGAGCTGAAAGTAGAAATTGCAGGATACAGGAGTCCAGAAATCTACGGTGGTACAGGAAGCGGAAACCATGAGCTCATTCTAACGGCTGAGCAAGCCGATGAACTCCTTGAGGATACGAAAGGTTTTAGGTTCATGGGACAGCGTTTTATCCCGGACTCTTACATTTTCTCGAAACTCACAGGCCCATATACTAAAGAATATACAGGAAATAAGGAGCAGATACCATTTACCTATATTGATTCTGAGTATGGAAACAATAGAGGTTTCCCGCGTGGGCTTGATGCTATGGCGCTCCTGGGTTCGGAGAGAGCTGTTTACTGGCTTGAAGAAATGGACGACTCCAGCTATAAAAATTACAGTTTCCAGTATGGAAAACTGGATTCGGAGTTTTCAAACTTCAGTGCAGCCGACTGGAACAAGAATCTGTACTGGTCCTGGCTTTACTCCCTCCAACCTCTCTTAAAAGACTACGGTGAAGGCTATCCAACCTTTATGCAGACTGAAGCCTGGCAGGACAAGGCACTGAGTACATCGCTAGCTTCCTGGACTGAACTTAGACACGATACAATTCTTTACGCTAAGCAATTCTATGGGATAGATGCGTCAATGCCGATGATTGGAGATAAAACAGTTGGATATGTGGAGCCAGTGCCCGAATTTTATAACAGGCTGCTTGCCCTTACCCGGATGACTGAAACCGGTCTTGAAGAAATGGGTGTGCTTGACGAAGATTCAAGATGGAGGTTTAAAAACCTGGAGCAAACCCTTGAAAAACTTATAGAGATCTCCGCGAAGGAACTTGGAAATAAAGAACTGTCAGAAGAAGACAAATATTATATCCTGACGTTTGGAGAAATAATAAAAACGAGCTTGAGTGTCGATGAGGAAGCCAGGAAGACTACCCTTGTTGCAGATGTCTACACTGAACCAAATTACGAACTCGTGCTTGAGGAAGGAACAGGATATGTGGATATGGTGATTGTGGCTTACAAGGTCCCTGATGGCAGGGTTTTCCTGGCTGCAGGACCGGTTATGAGCCATTACGAATTCAAGCAGCCCATGTCTGACCGCCTGACCGATGTAAAATGGAGAGAAATGCTGGAGGAAAACCCGCCTAAAAGACAGGAATGGACTTCCACCTACATTTCTTAATTTTTACCAGGTGGGAGAATGAAAAAGAATAAAAAGAAAGGAATAGAAATTGGATTAAAAAATAAGTAAAAAATCAGACATATGCACTTGAGGTACGAAATCATAATGTCTATTGTATTCGGCTTTGTACCTCAACAGCTAAATTTGTATATTAAATTTGTATTTCAGATATTAAATTAAATAAGGAGTTTTCTAAGGAGTTTTCAGATAGAAAACTTCTCCTCTCGCTTTTCTGTAACCTTCTGCTCCTGCTTGACCTGAGAAATCAGCCTTTCCAGTTGCTCCCGTGAGATACTTTTATGCTTTTCTTCGGTGCAGACCTTGACTTTCTCGATTAGGGCACAGAGTTCATCTCGCTCAAGGCAGAAGCCTATGCTGTCAATAATGCCTTTCAGGGCTTTTGTGCCTGTGTGCTTTCCGACAACAAGGTTACGCTTCCCGCCAACCATTTCTGGGAGGAAGAGTTCATAAGTGCGCGGCTCTTCCAGGATTGCAGCGACATGGATTCCGGATTCGTGGGTAAAGGCATTTTGCCCGACAACAGCTTTGTTTACCGAGGGGGTTATGCCTGAATACTCCGAGACCATTTTTGAAAGCGCAGTCAGTTTTGTGGTATCATAACGGTCTATGCCGTACTGCACCCTGAGGGCTACCATTACTTCTTCAAGAGAAGCATTTCCTGCCCTTTCTCCGATTGCGTTAACTGTAGTATGAAGCTGCTTTGCTCCTGCTTCGGCGGCTGCAAGAGTATTTGCAGTAGCCATTCCAAGGTCATTGTGACAGTGAATACAGATCGAGGTATTGATCGATTTATAAATCTCGCTAACAAGGTAATGAGTTGTTGTCGGGTTCAAAATACCAATTGTGTCCGCAAGGCTTACGTACTGCACTTTATACTCGGTTTCGGTTTCCTTGAAAGCTTTTTTGAGGCGATCGATCGGGGTCCGGCTAGCGTCCTCGGCTGCAAAACGTACTTTCAAGCCGTGGTCGGTTGCATATTCAATAGTTTCTTTGGCACAGCCAAGCATCTCCTCAAAACTTCTGTGATACTTGTATTTGAGATGCAGGTCTGACATTGCAATGAAAATACTCACAATATCGACATCACACTCAATGGCAGCGTCCACATCCCCTTTTACTGCTCTTGAGAGGCAGCAGATTCTTGAATTGAAGCCTTGGCTTGCGATTTCCTTCACGATTTCTTTTTCATTTGCGGAAACCACAGGAAATCCAGCTTCAATAACCTCGACACCCATAGAATCAAGCTCACTGGCTATTGCCAGTTTCTGTTCTTTTGTGAATACTATGCCTGGGGTTTGTTCCCCATCACGGAGCGTCACGTCACAGATTTCGATATCAAGGGGGCGATATTCGATAAAGTCCATTAGTTTGTTTCTTGAATACTGCTCGCTCTCTGACATTGTTACTACTTCCTGCGATTTTAATTATTCTGAGGACTTTTTGATTATTTTAAATAATATAGATTATTTGCCTGAAAATAACTCAAAGGTTTGAATAAAGAGGTACAAGGGTACAAACAACCCTAAGAGTCAAAAAAATTTGTATCTTGTCAAATTTAAGCATAGCTTTACCTACATGTGTATAAAGGTTTTCCTTGGAGGAAATGAATTTCTGGCAACGGATTCTCGAAAAGTTAGGTCAGGAGCCTGTCCAAAATTCCTTCTTTAATCAATTACGGATTATAATGTTGTTATGGAGAGGGTTCCAGAACGATATCCATAATTAGCTTTCTCAAGGCTGTCTTTTATCTGTCTTCTATTCCTCTGAACAAATATTTTACAGAAAGAAATTAAATCAATAAAAATAAATGGAACATCTGTTTCTGGTCAAATATCTTATTCGATAATTTCCCTTTATCTTGAGATATCGGCTACAAAACGCCATAAAACGATATAGAGATTTTCTGGTTACAGAAAAGACTAATTTATTGGAAAAACTTAAACTATTAGTAAACGCTTTTTTCAGGTAAGCTTCCTCTGAACTCTTTCATAAAAACAGGCATCCGAAATCTTAACAAAGCGAGCTGGAAATTTTGACCTCTTAAGTTTTACAATGTCATTAGGCCTGATCCTGTAGGACTTCTGCCCATCAATTGCAATGACAGCCTCTTTTTTGGGAGCCGACAACTTTATTGTAATCTCACTGTCTGATGGAATTACCCAGGGCCTTGATGAGAGTTTAAAAGGGGCGACTGGAACAATTACTATTGCATTTACCCTTGGGCTTATAATAGGGCCGCCTGCGCTCATTGCATAGGCAGTGGAGCCTGTAGGGGTTGCAAAAATTACACCATCAGCACGCATCGAGTCAAGAATGCAGTCCTCAACATAAACCTCAAACTGAATGATCTTTGCGGGCTTTGCAGACATTATTGCAATCTCATTTGTTGCAGTTTCAAGCATTTTCCCGTTGAGGAAAACATCGATTCGCATTCTTTCGATATACGAAAAACCATAAATCACTTCTTCTATGGTTTCAAGGGCATCTTCAGGCTCAACATCTACAAGAAAACCGAGAGTACCCATGTTAATTCCAAGTATAGGAAGAGGATCTTTCATCTTGGCGATATTTCGGAGAACTGTGCCGTCGCCTCCTACACTAATAATGAGTTCCACTCCTTCTTCCTTCATTTTCTCAACAGGAGTCCCTTCTATTCCGAGCACCTCGGCCGTGTGAGTGGAAACAAAAATTTTAACCTTCGAGCTGAAACGATCAAGAATTTGTCTGACCATTTCAATTATCTCAGGTTTATCGCAGCGTGAAGAGATTCCTATTCTCTTTATCGCCAATTTATCCTCCCGAGAGTAACTCTAAAAGCTTTTCGTGTACGAGCCCATTGGATGCGACCATTTCCACTCTGGCTGTAACATTATCAGGAAGCCTCAGGGAATTTCCATACCCATCCGTAATAAACCCACCTGCTTCCGCCAGAATTAGTTGCCCTGCTGCCACATCAGTTACACGCAGAGCCTTTCTGACATCTACAAATGCATCAAGTCGGCCTGAAGCTACATAGCACAGCTCAAGTGCCACACTTCCAAGTAACCTAACCCTCCGGACGCTGCTGTAAATCTTACGGACCCTCTCCACATTGTGCCGGTAGCCATATACACTGACACACAGTTTTTTCAGCTCCGAGTTATGGGAAGTCCTGATTCTCTTTCCGTTAAAGTAAGCTCCCTTTCCGGCATATGCGTAATATTCCTCGCATAATGCAAAGTTACTCACATACCCGAACCTCAATTCAGACAGGTCGAAAGAAGAAACTGCAAGTGAAAGACTGTAAAACGGAATATCCACTGAAGAATTATAGGTACCATCAAGCGGGTCAAGAACAATAGAAAACTCCGGGGAATCTCCCAGAATAAGCTCGCCAAGTTCTTCGCTGATAATTCTCATGGATCTGCCGTCATTTTTAAGAACTTCGACAATGGCATCCTCAGCTACGAGATCGATTTTGGTGGTCGGGGTTCCATCAGCTCCCATACAAACAAAGCTACTTGCAGCCTCAGTACCCCTAAGGTCTGCAATGGAGTCGGAAGTTGCTTTAAAAGCTTCCCGACAAAGTTTCAAAAAACCTGAATCTGCTGAATTCATATTCATATTCATATTCATATTCATATTCATATTCATATTCATATTCATATTAATATTAATATTAATATCTGGGTCAGTTCAATTAGATTAAACTAGAATCTGTTATCAAAATATAGGATTTAAGAGTTGAGAATTTCTGGTCTTTCATGGTTTAGAATTCTGAACTTAGTAACTACTTGAGAATTCGGAATCCAGAATTCCTGGTTTCCAGCATAAATGTATAGGAATCCTTTGATATGAAGTGGTGGAATTTTCTGATTAAAGCATCCAGATTCAAAGATCGGACTCCGGACATTCATATTAAATCCCGGAGTCCTGAAGGCTTCAGATTCCTTATGAGCTTATAGCCCTATAGCTTTATTTGTCTTTTCAATTGACTTGGCAGCGTCGCTTTCAAGTTCCATCATGGCTCTTATGGCATCAATGTTTTCTGGAACTACAATCGATTCCTGATGGACAGCCTGGAAGAAATAGAGTTCTTTTTCGTGTACAGTTATGGACTCAGGCCAGATACAGTTCTCCCACATATCATTTCTGGGGCGACCTATATCCCGAGCAAATTCCATGATTTCGGCTGTTGACGATATGCCCTGTCCAACGAAGAAAATTCTCGACTGAGAATCAAGGATATTCTTAACGTCTTCTGCAGTACAATCAGTATTGATTTCCATATTTACGGTATGTACGTGCATTAGAGTTGTTGGGATTTTCAGGGCTGCACTTGTAATATTGATCTGGGGAAGTACACTTTTCACATCCGGTCCATGGTGAGATGGAAGCTTGATAGGATCGGGTACGATCGCATTAATTGGCCCTTTCTTTGCATCGTTAGGGTCTGCAGCTCTCCTTACAAGAACCACCCTGACATTTTTCACACCTAATTCTTTGTCTATCGGGGAGATAACTCTGCAAAGCGCTGTGGTGTTACAGGAGACAACCCTTACCAGATCACGACCCAGAGCCTGCTCGTAATTACAAGCCGCATTAAACGAGAAACCTGCAAGGGAATGGCTTTCGCCGCCCTGCCAGATTGCCTTTACTCCGGCTTTTTCATACACAGACTTATTTGATTCTCCAACTCCTCCTGGAGTACAGTCCACAACAAGATCAGCCTTTTCTACCATTTCTTCAATAGTTCCGACTGCTGGTATTCCTGCTTTCTCAAAAGCTCCGAGATTTGCGGCTGGGGCATATATGTCATATCCCAGCTGGTGGGCTACTGCAGCTTCATAGTTCGGCCTTGTTTTGGAAACTCCAATAACTTCCATATCATCCTGAGCCTGTATGGCATCTGCAACTCTTTTTCCTATGGTTCCGTAACCATTTACTGCGATTTTTGCTTTAACCATTTATATCATATCCTTTTTAATTCTCTTCTACCCAACTCGAGATATAGTTTAAATCATTAAAAATTTTAATTATCTCCGGATATCGTAACTCTGGACAAGTAATTATAAAGTTCCAGAATATTGGCATAAATTTAAAGTGTATCCACAGATTATAACATTTACTATAGTTATAACAGGTTTGTTGCAAACTTCCGACACCTGATCCAAAATACTGCTTTGACAGACCTTCTTCGGATATCTTGACTTAAGCCTGAGCCTGGTATCTTAGATCACTGAGGTTTATAGATAAGGACAGATAAATGTTTTTCCCGGAGCGATCATATTAATAAAAAAGACAGAGGTTTAATATCCATTCTTTAATGAGCTGAAAATAGTAAAAAGGGAATCTGGAAATATCAGTTTTAAAATGTAAAAGGGAAATTTCCCTTTATTATCTAATAATTATTTTATTGCAAACAGATTTATAGCAACTACTTCCAGAATTATATACATTCAAACAAACTTTATAAGTCCCTGCTTTTTTATATATATGGGTAGGATTCTGTGCAGTTGACCGGTAACCATCACCGAAATCCCAGTACCATTTTACAGGTTTAGCTCCTGATGATGTATCTTTAAAGGTAACTTTCTTCCCGGAAACTGTGGATTTAAAACCTGGGACGAGGTTTGCAGATGGTTTTGAAGGTGATTTTGGAGGTTCTTTTACAGACTCTTTTGCAGATGATTTTGAAGGTGCTAACGTAAAAGCCGTCTTTTTAACAAAATTAACACAGCAATTTCCAGAGCCGTATGCAGTCACTTTTACATCATAGGTTCCTGGTGTTGATATAACGCACGAACAGCTACATATCCCTGTTTTTGTGCACCTAGAACAATAGGATCTAGAGGAACCAGCTACTTTTCCAGTTTTGGAATCTATTACTGTGTACTGGACAAGTTTAACAGGACCTGATATATGACCAGTAAACCCGATTTTAGCAGGTACTGTTTTGCTTGAAGGGTTTACTGTAAGCTTGGTAATTTTTAAATTATTACATGTACCTGCTTTACAAGATACCTGCGGAGCACTTGCCATTGCAGTAAATGGCATCAAAATCAATAAAGCTAATACAAAGAAAATTGTTTTTCGTTTCATCAATTGACATTATTTAGTAACTTGTTTATATATTTTACTAAGTTACTATATAAAATTTGAATTGTTGGCAAAATTATTTTAATATTAATATTCAACATAGAAGGTTATTTTGAGGTTAAGTAGTTAAATTCTCTGTATTTATTAATATCTATAAATTAATATTTTATTCAGTTTGAGTTAAATTTATTATTACAGTAGGATTATAATATTCATAATTAAGTCAAAATTTGAATTTAAATAAAATTATAATTAAAAGGTATGCTGCTGGTTGCTGCTGGTGCTTACGGGACATGGGCAAAATCCTAACTCAAAAGGTTATATTGTCGTACTCGTGCTTCAGGATGAATGAACAAAGAGTGAATGAAGGATGAATGAACAAAGAGGAATGAATAATGTATCAGCTGAATAAAATATCCTATAAATCATTACTCTTTTGGTTTTGGCGGTTTTACGCGTTCGTTTTCCAGACGTTCGATCTCTCTGGTAACGTCATCAGGAGTATTATACTCGATTTCAGGGATTCCCTTTAGAAGATCCAGAACACCACTTTCTACCTGCTTTCCTTCAGCAAACCTGATAATATCTTTCCTGTTTGCAGGATAACCAATACCCCTACCGCTTATAAACTCTTTAACCTCTCGTGGACCTCTTTTAATAAGCTCACCTCCCTAGATTCAAGCGACTGTCATCTTTCCCGCTGGGTACACATCCTCAGTTCAATTTACTTGGTAGGTCCGTGCATTTATATACATCTGAGTTAAGATATGATATTGAGTTAAGTATAAAATGAATAATGATTGTTTACTAGATAATTTGCTTTTGAGAATTCAGGAGATTTATTAGTCTCCTGATCTTTACGTCAAACGGGAGACTCTAACACTTTCTATAACTTTATTGCTCCCTGTAATCTCGAAGTCGGGCAGGATCTGGCTTAATATTTGTCCCCCATTTGACGGTTGATTTTCTTTAAAATAAATTTATACTCTTTCAAGTTCCTTGATTATTTCATCAGCATTGGCGTATTCCTTGTCCGGAAGCATGCCAAGATTTTCCATCAGTGCATCCGCGATTGCACCAGTATTCCTTGCTTGCTTAATAAGGTCATCCTTCTTTATTGGAAAGTTTACATTTTTTAAGAAGTTCTGTATTTCCATTGGAGGGATTTCTGCAACCCTTCCCCCTTTACTCCCAGTTTTCATATTATTTTCCCCCTTTACTCCCAGTTTAGTCTCCTTTAGTTTAGTCTCCTTCATATTTGTTGAAGATATCCTCAGATTTTATATGTCTCATTTCCTAGGATCATCAATGTCCTCTATAACTTCATAGCTAGTGTCATTACTCCTAGCACACTTAACTTAACAAGATGTTCTTTTTTCGCAGGAAAAACAATACTCCTGCAGATCATAAACTCTTCAACCTCTTGTGGTTTTTCTTTTGACCAGTTCACCTCTCTGGACTCAGGTAGCTGCTACCTTCCTACCTAATTGCCCACCCACCACTCAGTATTATGTGATCTATTATATAAAAAAGAATTCAACTAAAACGTTTGTTAGCAGATGATCTTTTTTCGATTTAATTTTTTATTAGTATTAGAAACTGAAGAAATCTTAAAAATCAAGTTTTGAGCTAGTTCGATAGAAATCTATTCTCTCAGCTATTATACCTAGTTAAAAACAAGATAACAAAAGGAAAACTCCCATAAGAAATATCTAATAACAAAATCCTTCACACAGGATTATAAATACAGCGTTTATCCATCAGTTGAAACATGCACTGTAGCTGACGAATGACAAATCATTAGCTAGACTATCTCATAATCAGTCAGACTGTTTTGAGACTAATTAGATTGTATTATAATTAATTAGACTATATTGTAATTAATTAGACTATATTGTAATTAATTAGACTA
>ENA-UOOR01000130-UOOR01000130.1-fermentation-metagenome-genome-assembly--contig:-NODE-130-length-108469-cov-16.354613_pt1 | contig 108469 bp, 105 predicted proteins | sample MGYA00245780_ERZ724029 | MGnify/ENA primary metagenome ERZ724029 (study PRJEB28704, sample SAMN03018315) | fermentation metagenome | biome: anthropogenic terrestrial biome; feature: soil...
TTAAACTCTTCAAAAAGTTCTGATGCTTCTCGCTCCAAGGTTAGCCTCCTTTGAATTGAATTAAACCTGAATTGGTTAAAATTTATCAGTTGGATCGCTAGGATCTAAATTAGCTTTAATTTGTAACTTTAACTTGAACCTTCAACAAACTTTTAAGGTTAAAGCTAGTATCTATGAATCAATTTATGACGGCTCAATCTACGCTTGTCTTAAATATGATACTCAAAAGATTTTATGAGAATGTATTTTTTTTATAAGAGTTTATTCTCATCCTTGGCAAATCTGTGAAATTCCCTGATCTTCATTTCACGACTTTTTCTCTCAAGGAATGCGTAGACGCTTTTGTGCCGTGCACCTTCCAGTATCATTTCAACTGCTTCCTTTGCAAGGTGCACATGTTCCATGCTGCCTATGAGTGCCACAGTTTTACCGTAGACAGATACATCAACTCCAGTCATGTCTGTAATGATGTCTCGTGTCCTGCCGTCTCTGCCGATTATTCTTCCTTTCTGTCTCAGCACTGCCTTTTTTGATCTTCCAACGTAATCTGGCAGGTTGATTATTTCAAGCATCATCTCATCGTCTGTGAGTTTTAGAGCAATTTCAGGGTTGAAACCTCTTCCTATTGCCTTAACAATGTAACGTGCTTTCCAGACAGATAATGGGTCTTCAGTATCTTCTCTTGGGGATATGGAGATGCTTCCTGATTCACTATCAATTTCTATGCTTGTTTTGGTTGTACTTTCAATTTTTTCCTTTGTAATTCCTTGTTTTCCAATAACAACCCCCACTCTTTCACGGGGGATCTTGAGATACTCAGCGGTGGGCATGTTTTCACCTCATAACTACTGATATATTACACTATCCTTTTTAATATACTTTTTTATACCTTTCTATCCCTATAAATCCATAATTTTACTTTTAAGCTCATTTTTATTGATTTGAATGCCCAGTTTTTTAAAATCTTTAATTAAATTGTCCATATCTCTATTTAAAAGCTCTCTTGCTAGTGGATGATCAACAAGGATGCCCTGGGATATGTCAATTATAACAGGTTCATCATCTTTAATTAGAATGTTAAAACTTGATAAATCTCCATGGACCAGTTTAACTTTAGTGTATAAAGTTTTAACGTCATTTACTAATTTTTCTAAAACCTTTTGTGGATTGGAGATTTGAGATTGCCTCATGGGTAATGCAGGGTTTCCTTCTTTGTCTCCTATGAATTCCATGACCAAAACATTGTTTTTTGCAATTATTGGCCTTGGAACTTTCACTCCCGCTTCATAGGCCCTCTTAAGATTTCGGTACTCTTTTGTGACCCATGTTTTAACGAGTTGACGTTTGTTTGAAGTTCTAACATGGAACCTTGGGTCACCCTGAATGTAATGCTGCATTTTTTTAAAATCTGAGCTTGTAACTCTGTATATTTTAACAGCAACAGGGGTACCGTCCTTATCATAACCCTTGAACACGTTTGCCTCTTTCCCTGTACTTATGGCTCCATTTAAAATATGGACGTAACCCATTTTGGACAGTTTGTAGAGTGTTTCAAGTGTTAGCTTGTCAAAAACTTCGCTTCCAACTTGCCTGTCCTCAACACTTTTCAATCTTTTTTCGGAAAGCAGCTTTCTTAGGTCATCGTCTGCCTTTGATACTTTTGAACACATGAACACTCCTCAATTAACTGATGACCATGGTTATGATCAGAATTAAGTTCTAAAATAGTATTTTAATTAACAACTGAGTTAAATCAATTCCTTTTAAAGATCAGAGTTTCAGGTAGCCTCTTCTCTCAAGCCAGTTGGCTTCAGTTCTTGTGTATCTCCATATGGCATCGGCTTTCTCATCGCTCTGGAATTCCCAGGGTTTTACAAGGACCACATCTCCTTCCCTGATCCAGATCCGTTTTTTCATTTTACCGGGAATCCTTGTGAGCCTTATTTTACCGTCTGCACATCTAACCTTCAGTTTACCATGTCCCAGTATCTGCTCAACCACTCCAGGTATCTCTCCCCTCCTAGGGGATCTTACCCTTCTTACTCCTTGAGTTCTTTGATTATGTCCTCTTCTCAAATACTCTCCTCCTTTTTAAAAATTACTCTGATCTTTAAGTTGGATCATAAGTAAAAGATTTTTTATCATGATTTTTATTATTTAATCTATTTTATTGTCTAAATCTACCTTGGCTCAATCAAAGTTCAGCACAATCAGCTCAAATACTATAAATAATGGAGCCATCTAATCAAAGTTTAAATAAAATATCTTGTTTTGATAGGAATCTTCTTATCTATATAGGCTTTTGATGTATATAAAAACAAGTATTTTAACTAAAGGGGATATATGAAATTTTCCCTTTTTTACCACCTTGTTACTAAACCTTCAACTTTCAATTACTTCAGTATACACCTTAATAAGCTGATTTTGTGGTTTGATCCCAGTTGAGTTCACTCTTCATGTTTCATGGACCACGGGACCCATAAAAGAATAATTACAGCCCCAACCAGTACAAGTGATGCCAGAAAAATGCCGAAGTTCTGAATTAAACTGTAACTTTCGGCGTAAAAGAAAAGCCAAAGTGCTAAAAACAGTAACCATCCCATACCGGCAGCGATGGTGACATACACCCCTACTTCTTTCAGGTTTTGGTTTCATGTCCAACTCCCAACCACAGTATAATATAAGATGACCTTCACTATTATGTTTTTTTGCATTGACATCATCCATAAAGACATCATCCATAAAAATTTTCAACGAAAGAATTGAACCCTTAAAGATCTTTTGGATCCTAAAAGCAGTTAACACAAAAATTTACATTACAAAAATCTACATTAATAAATGACGTTATAATAACGACGATGTGCAATAAAGTTTACATTCATGAACTTGGTACATCAGTTCATTCACAGTTAAATTCAAAGTGGTAACATGGGAAAAGTATTTTTAAACACAATGGAACCAGAAGAGGTTGTAAAAATCATTGAAAACCTTCCCTTTCAAAGGAAGGTTGAAAAGGTATCAATAGAGAAGGCCAGTGGAAGGATGCTTGCAAAAGATATTTACGCAAGCATCAACCTCCCACCTTTCAGCAGGGCATCAATGGATGGGTATGCAGTAATATCAGAGGACACCTTCAAGGCTTCCGAAGCAAATCCTGTAAAGCTGGAGCTTCTGGAAGTTGTGAGGGCAGGAGACGTTCCACAGAAGAACGTTGAAAAGGGAACCTGTGTGGAAGTTTCAACGGGCGCATCCCTGCCTGAGGGCGCTGAGGGGGTTGTCATGGTTGAGGTTACCGAAAGAAAATCCGGAGAAAACACTGAAAACATCCTTATTTATGAAAGCGTTGCAATGGGGGAAAACATAGCGCTTGAAGGTTCTGATGTAAAAAAAGGCGACCTCCTGCTTTCTAAGGGAACCAGGATCACATCAGACAAAATAGGAGTTCTAAGTGCAGTTGGAATGAAGAAAGTGCCTGTTTTTAAAAAACCCCAGGTTGCAGTTGTATCAACTGGAAACGAGGTGATAAAACCCGATGAAAAACTCAGCTACGGTAAGGTGTACGACATAAACTCCCAGACCATATCGAGCGCTGTTGAATCCTGTGGGTGCATCGCTCTCCACTCCGAAATAGTTAAAGATGACTATAAATCCTTGAAAAATAAAATAAACGAATTTAAAGATGCAGATATAATCATAACATCTGGAGGAACTTCTGCAGGAACCGGTGACGTGCTGAGAACGGTTCTGGATGAGATTGGAGAGGTTATTGTCCATGGAATAGCTGTAAAACCTGGAAAACCTACATTAATTGGGTTGATACCAGATGGAGATAGGAAGAAGATCATATTCGGACTTCCAGGTTATCCTGTTTCGGCCCTTGTAATATTCCAGGTTTTTGTGGCACCTTTCCTAAAGAAAATAGCCTCAGTTGCTCATGATAAACAGACCAATGTTAAAACCTTTAAAATTTCAAGAAGATACCATTCAGCAAGGGGAAGACTTCACTATGCCCTTGTGAAGGTTGAGGGAGAAAGAGCCACCCCAATACTCAAGGACTCCGGTGCAATAGCCGCCCTTGCACAGGCAGATGGATTCATTGAAATCCCAAAAAACGTTGAGATCATAGAAGAAGGAAGTTACGTTGATGTCATGCCGTTTAGTGGGCTTTAAAGTTCAGTGGGCTTTAAACATTTTAAATTTACATTGGGATATAAAAAATGCTGTTTTAAGTTGATCAACTGTAATTGAATCTTAAAAAAATCAATTAAAATCAATTAAAAATTTGACTAACTATTGAATCTCAATGCCAATCAAAATTAAAAATCAATTAATGCTGTTCTTTAGAAAAAAGGCGATACTGTGTTTAGAAAGAATTCAGATGATTACAAAAATATTTCACGGAAGAACTTTGATGAAGAGGCAGATAACTACTACAAAACCCACGATGGAAAACATTCCAGTGCACTCTACAATGGAGTGATCAAGAAGTTGAACACCCTGAACTACTCATCACTTTTGGATGTTGGATGCGGTACAGGGGAAGTTCTCTCCTGCATATACAGGGAAGGAGTTAAATTTTCAGGTCTTGACATCTCATCGAAGATGCTCGGTATTGCAAGGAAAAATCTTGGAGGAAACGTGGATTTGAGGCTCGGCGATTCAGAGAAACTTCCATGGGATGATGAATCCTTTGAAGCTTTACTCTGTCTGAACTCGTTTCACCACTACCCCAATCCAGAGAAGGTCCTGAATGAGATGAACAGGGTCCTTAAAAGCGGTGGAAAACTTGTAATGGCCGACCCATGGCAGTCAACACCATTAAGGCAGCTGATGAACACGTTCATACACTTCAACGGCGGTGGAGACTTTAGAATTTACTCAGAATCAGAAATCTGCAGCCTTCTAACTGAAACAGGTTTTAAGGATATTGAGTGGGAAAAATTAGATGGAAAACATGCGTTCATTGTGACTGCTGGGGTTTGAGGGTTGGTTAAAAAAAATGAAGTTAAACTCATTGAAGTTTGAGTAGATGAAAATAAAAGGAAGGGAAGTTCAATGTGTACGGTTTAACATTGAACAGATTTAAGATAAAAACCTCTTTTCTCTGTTTCAAACTTTTAAGATAGAATGATTTTTTTAACCTGTTTTATCCATTAGGTTAAGTTGTAATGATTTTATTAAACTTATAAGTCTTTTTAATAAATATTCTTTGCGTTTTACTGTAACAAAATAAATTTCCAAGTTTAAAATGGAATTTTTTTTTGGAAGTAAACCCCGAATTAAACAAATGAATCTTAAATTCTAACAAAATACTAACGAGTAGCACACTATCTTAAAAAAATCCAACCTCCCCTAAATTATTATTAAATAAATTTTTCTTATTAAAAAGTTAGAATAATTAAATATTTAACTTCAATCTTTATCTTGGATAAAATTCAAATGAAAAGGTTTACAATACCTATTAACAAAGAATTGAAGAAACTATCAAGTTCAGATGAGAACCTACAATTTATTTTCAATTTAGGAAAAACAGAGCAGAATACAATAAAAATTTTAAAATATTACCTTTTATGTGTCTGTTGACTGAAAACGACTTGAAAGTTGGAAAACCCCTTCAAAATAAAATAGGATGCTCAAACATCAAACAGATCTCCAAGCACAACTTTCCTGTCCGTCTGCACGAGCTTTGGAATCTTACCAACTGTGCCCGCAGACTCCCCAACAACAGCCATAACGCCGCGGAAGTGCTCTTTGAAGTCTTCTGCCCTTTCAAGACAGTTCTGCACTGCATCTCTATCTAAATTGCCCCTTGCACTGTTTGCAATGGATGTTGCAAGTGCATCTGCGGTGCTTGCTTCATCTGCAAAAACTGTAACCGAGTCTGCCCTTCCAAAGCTTATGGAGTGACCTACAGTGCCTGAAGAGGTGCATATTCCCATGGGCGTTTTTTCGCGTTTTATCTTAAAACCCACTTCTCCTGAAAGGGATGATTCTCCAGCATAAAGGCCTATAACCACATCTCTATTAGTTTTAACTGCAATGTCCCCCCCGTTATCCACAACAACGTACTTTGCACCATTTTTAACCATGAAGCCCATTGAAAGCTGGGATATGGTGCCTGCAACAGCTGCCATTGGACCGACTTCTGCTTTTCTACCGGCCCTTGCCATCATGCTCACAACTAGGGGCCCCTTATCAACAAGAACTGGTTCAAGGCTGGTTAAAAATTCAGGGTGTACTCTTATGTAACTTTTAAGTTCCATTCGCTGTTTCAGTACAAAGTTGGGAAGGTTGTGCCTTTCCAGATCGGTTTTGAGCACCAGATTTGTTTCTTCGATCTGGATGTGTTCGGTTGAGATCTTGGCTTTCATCAAATTGTTTATATTTGCATCTGATACATAAAGTATTTAGATAAAAGATGGGTTAATATGATAAAATGATGAGAAAAAATGTAACGCATCCCGGCGAAAGGGTTCTGTATGAGACAAGACCCAAACTTGTAATAAACATGAAGTCCATGTTCATCAAGCTTGTGATCCTCATCCTGCTTTTGCACTTTTTCGGACCAATTGTGAGTGCAGCGGCATCTCTGCAGAGCTACCTCGTGAACTTTGTTCAGGTACCCCTTGTTGAGGCTGTAACAGTTCTGTTCCTTCTCATTATACTGGTCCTGCTTTTATGGATTATCTGGGATGTTCTATCGTGGAGAGCCATTCTTTACATACTAACGGACCGCAGGGTAATGGTCAAGAGGGGATTGATACGGAAAGAAAGGGTTTACATGCATTACAATAAGATTCAGGATATTTCAGTATCTCAAAGTCTTGCAGAACGAATTTTACGTTCTGGGGATATTGAGATATTTGGGGGACACGAGGGCACAACCTTGATCCTTGAAAACATTCCTGACCCTGGAAAGGTTGAGGACATGCTAAACAGGTTGATAGAAGGGGATGAGGTTGTGTTTAAAGATCGTAGGCCCAATGAGAGGCTGCAAAGGGGATCTATAAAGGAAGAATATGAAAAGAAATTTAGAAGGTAACTACACACGTAAATACAATTAAATTTACTTGTGGTTGCTTTTTTAGATCAAACACCCTATGTTAAATAGCTTAATTTTATATTGTTAATACTTAAAAACTATTCTAATGACTTTACAACAGATTTTAACATGAAACTAAAGTATTCAAAATAGTATCAAATGATTATTAACTTTTAAACAAAAAAAATCAGGGTAGGTGTTATGAACAATTACGACATTGCAGTGGTGGGTGCAGGACCTGTAGGATCAACTTTCGCGAGGTATATGGCAGAAGAAGGCTTTAAGGTCGGTTTGATGGAGCGAAAGAGGGCAGTAGGCGTTCCACTTCAATGTGCAGGACTTGTGGGTAAGAAGATAAAGAAATTAAACGTGATATCTGATGAATTCATATTAAACAGGGTTTGTGGAGCACATTTACATGCTCCTTCAGGTGAAGTACTTTCTGTTGCTAAAAAAAAGCCAGAGGCATATGTACTTGATAGAATGAGTTACGATAAGTTTTTGGCGGAACTTGCAGTTGAGAATGGGGCAGAACTGCTCTTAAACCATAAAGTTGTTGGTGTTGATCCTAAAACAGGAAACATTCGCATTAAAAATCATGAAACAAATATCTGCAACAGGGTGATAGTTGGGGCTGATGGTTGTTCGTCTTTTGTATCCGGTGAGTTTAACCCTCCATCAAAAACTGTTCAGGCTGCTCAGTACCTTGTAAATATGGAATCAAGCGTTCTTGAAAGCGACTATGTACACCTTTACGTTGATTCAAGAATATCTCCAGGATTCATATGGATAATCCCAGTTTCAGACTCAGCTGCCAGGATAGGTCTTTTTGGCAGTGCAAGCTACAGGGAACTTACAGGAATTTTAAATGGATTTCTGGCTCGAGATGAAAAGTTCAAGAATGCTTCAGTTGTAAAAAAGTATCATGGACTCATACCTGTTTATGATCCAAAAAAGGTGATATTAAAGGATAGGGCCCTTCTTCTGGGTGATGCAGCATCCCAGGTAAAACCAACAACTGGTGGAGGCCTTATAATGGGATTTAAATGTGCGAGAATAGCTGCTGCTGCTACATCAAATGCACTCCACGAAGGAGATATTAGTTTACTCCATAATTATGAAGGCAGTTATGCAAAAGAATATAAAAGAGAGCTCAGAATGCAGATCGAAGTTAGAAAAATCTTTGAATCAATGAGCAATGTGGAACTGGATAAGATGTTCCTGAAACTTAAGGAAGGCAATGCTGAAGCCATGATCTCCAAGTACGGAGATATGGATACCCAGTCACCCCTCATAAAACAGATGCTTAAAAGTGGCCTTCTTTTCTCAATTTTACCTGGAATACTGACGAGGAGGATATCAAATCTATGGAAATAATCTTCACCCTGTCCAAGGAACACCCCACACTTCCAAAGGCAGAAGTAAAATCTGTATTAACTGCTGAAAGTATACCATTTGATATGAAACAGGAATCCAATGGTGTGTTGATCATTGAAATCCCTGATGAATATTTAAAGTCCATTGAAACCATTGGAAAAAGGCTTTCACATGTGCATGAGGTTTGCAGAATCCTCCTTAAAACAGATATGCAAGGTTTGATTTCTAAAATCAAGGAATATCCATGGAATGAATTTATAACCAAGGATTATGTTGTAAGAGTTAAAAAAATGAACAAGGAAGATAAGTTCAGCACCACAGGCCTTGAACGGGAGATAGGTGGCATAATAAATGGAATGGTTTCTCCGGGAGTGAGCGTGAACCTCGAGGATCCATCCACTTTTTTGAGGCTGATTTTCCTTAATGGGAAGGTTTTTGTCTGTGAAAGGCTGTTTAAAGTGGCGAAAAAGCATTTTTACGACTTGAAACCCCATAAAAGGCCATTCTTTTATCCGGGGTCCATGAGCCCCAAACTTGCAAGGTGCATGGTGAACCTCACCCGTGTGAAAAGGGGGGATAAAGTACTTGATCCCTTTTGTGGAACAGGAGGCATACTTATAGAGGCAGGGCTCATTGGAACAGATGTTGTTGGTTCAGATATGGATTCAAGGATGGTTCAGGGTACAATAAAGAACCTTGAGTACTGCGGCATCAAAAACCATGAGATATTTCAGTCAGATGCAAGGCGTATAAAACTCCCTTACAGGGTTGATGCCATTGTAACAGATCCACCTTATGGTATTTCAGCATCAACTGGTGGAGAAAAAAGTGAAACACTTTATAGTCAGGCTTTGATTGCAATGGAAGATTTAATAAAGGATGACGGTCGTATCTGCATGGCAACTCCACATTACATGGACATTCAAAACTTGGTTGCACTTACAAACTTTGAAATAATAGAACAGTACCATATAAGAATGCACAGAAGTTTAACACGGGTGGTATCAGTACTTGAAAAAAAGCAGAAGGCCCTAAAAGACTAAAAGAAGTCATATGAAAGGTAATTCCTGTAAATAAATGAAAAAATGATTCATAAAAGAGGATTCAAGTACAAGTTAGATTGTATCAGATAAGATACAGTGGGGTATGATTATTATATCAGATAGGATACATTCGGATATAATGTTACATCACATGAGATATCTACTTCAATAAAAAAAATATTTCTCAATGGAAAAAAATAAGTAGAGGGGAGCCTGTTGGACGTTAAAATATTTGATACAACACTTAGAGATGGAGAACAAACCCCTGGAGTTTCCCTTACCCCAGATCAAAAGTTGAGAATGGCAATAAAGCTCAACGAACTTGGAGTTGATGTTATAGAGGCAGGATCAGCCATAACATCCGAGGGGGAAAGACAGGGAATAAAAAATATAGTTTCAGAAGGACTTGATGCTGAAATATGCAGCTTTGCACGTGCTGTTAAAGTTGATATTGATGCGGCTCTTGAATGTGGAGTCGATAGTGTCCATCTGGTTGTTCCAACATCGGATCTCCACATAAAATACAAACTTCGCAAGACAAGGGAAGATGTAAAAAGGTTTGCAGTTGACTGTACGCAGTATGCTGTTGATCACGGTTTAACTGTTGAACTATCTGCAGAAGATTCAACAAGAACTGAATTTGAATTTTTAAAGGAAGTATTCCAGGCAGGAATAGGTGCTGGAGCCAAAAGGATCTGTGCATGTGACACAGTTGGAATGCTAACTCCAGAAAGTTCTTACAAATTTTATGGAGGTCTTGCAGAACTTAAGGTACCAGTGAGTGTGCACTGCCACAATGACTTCGGACTTGCAGTTGCAAACACCCTCTCAGGCCTCCAGGCCGGTGCAGCTCAGGCACATGTCACCATAAATGGTATAGGTGAACGAGCAGGAAACGCATCCCTTGAAGAACTTGTAGTGGCACTCCACTCCCTCTACAACGTTGAAACGAAGATAAAACTTGGAATGCTCTACCAAATGTCAAAGAGCGTTGCAAGGATGACAGGTGTGTACCTGCAGCCCAACAAACCAATAGTTGGCGAAAATGCATTTGCACATGAATCAGGAATACATGCAGACGGTGTGATGAAAAAAGCCGAAACATATGAGCCTATAACCCCAGAACTTGTGGGTCACAAGCGCAGGTTTGTCCTGGGAAAACATGTGGGCTCCCACATTGTGAGGGAGAAGATCAAGGAGATGGACCTTCGCGTGGACGATGAACGCTTCAACCAGATATTTGGCAGGATAAAATCCCTTGGAGATATGGGAAAATGTGTTACCGACATTGACCTCCAGGCAATTGCAGACGACGTCATGGGAATCCTCCCGGAAAAACCAGTTGAACTTGAAGAGCTCACAACTGTGGCTGGAAATAAGGTCACACCAACGGCATCTGTGAAGCTCAAAATAAATGATATGGACAAAGTTGAAGCAGGTGTGGGTGTTGGACCGGTTGATGCAGCAATTGTGGCCGTAAAAAAGAGCATGAAGGATGTTGTGGATATAGAGCTTGAAGAGTACCATGTGGATGCAATAACGGGGGGTACAGATGCCCTTATTGATGTGGTTGTTAAGCTTCGAAACGGGGACCGTATAGTGAGCGCCAGAAGCACCCAGCCGGACATTATAATGGCCAGTGTTGAGGCTGTTTTAAGTGGAATAAACAAGATATTGAGCGATAAAAAGCTCAGGGAAGCTGAGAACTAATTAGGTTAAGGCTAATGAGGTACTTTCACTAAATTTCCTTACCTTTAAATTAGTTTTTAATCTTAAATTAATTAATTGACGGTTTTAAAACTATTTTTAGTTGGTTTAAGCGTTAATTTAACTTTTAAATCTCTAAAAGAACAAGTAAAAAAAATATTTTAAGCTTTTCTTCAAAAGATTTCATTTTAAAAAAAATTTAATTTAATTTTTTTAGAATTAGTTTCCAGAATGGAATTTTGGCAGCTTTTAAATAAGAAATTCAACAATAACCTATCACATGAAATCTTTACAACCGCGAACCGGACTGTTCTACATTAAACGTGTTTTAATGGCAGTAGGTCACTTAATATCCACATACCGGAACATGATCCTTACAGTGGGATTTGCGGTTCCATGGATACTCGGAGCAATCCAAATACACGACTATGAACAGGTTTTAAGTTTTATAGAGGTTTTTGTGCTTGTTGCAGCAACTCTATCACTTTTAAGCTTCACCTGCATCATGACACTGACCAACATGCACGAAAAAGTGAAAAAAATCAATGATACGGTCAGGAGAACTCTTTTTCATGTCCACAATACAGTTCATAGTTGGCCTGTTCCTGTTCATTCTTCTGGGCTATGTGAACAAAAGCCTCTTGGATATTTCCATACTGAACGTTTCAAACCTGAACTTCAGCCTGAGTTTAGTGGGTGTAACCTCCATTTTGATGTTCCTGTTCCAGTTTTCTGTACTTTTCGAGTTGATCTTTGCAATTTTCAAATTCTTCAAAGGTGCGGTGGGAATTTACATGTCTTTCAGGGTGAAAAGTGCCAGAGAATCAATATTTTATCTTCTGTTAAGGGGTAGATCAGATGAATCCAAGTCAAACCAATAAAATTCAGGATAGTGTTAATGGAAAAGTTCAAATTGCAGGCTTTAGGGCCAACATAACGAACTTTGAGGATGTAATGAAAAAGTTAAAGGATTTAAACAGGGATTGTGTTGTGCAGCTCATGGACGCCGATGGTGTGGCAGGTAAAAAGCATGTGATGCACGCTGTAACCCATGCAGAGAACGCCTTTGCAAGGGGAGAAAATATTGCAAAGGATTTGGGCCTTGAAATATGCGTTAGAATCTCAGCTCAGAGGCAGATATCCCGCGCTCTGGATGTTCTGGGAGTAAGGGAAGGAAAAATGAACATCTGTGCTGTTGCCCTGGGCTGCGAAGGAAACATCATGGAAAAGCTTGAGGATATTCTTGGGCCCCGTGATGATGAGGTCCTCAAACCAGATGAGGAAGTGCTGAAGAAGATTTACAAGGTTTCAGATATGGAGGTTGAAACTGCAGGCAGTATTTTAAGGGTTTTAATGGAAAGAACAGCCCTCCTTATCCTTGAAAAATGAGTTAAAACATTGAATTAACTTCAGTTAATTTAATCCTAATTAAACCAAGGTTTCTTCAATTATCTTAATGATCACTTGGAGATTTTCAGGTTTTAAACATTTTAAATCCAGATTTTTTACCTCCAAACAAACGGCATCTACCATTATTCGTTCGTAACGAGGACAAACCGTCACTATGCCTCCTCCATGAACTTTAAAACTTTTTCTGAGTTTGTAACCTGTTTTTTTGGGACTGGATGTTGATATACAAATGTTGATGCCCCTTTTATCAGGGTGGAGGATGGCGGGTGCCCCGAGATCATTGGGATCCCTAAATTTATTTAACCCACCATTTTTTAGTCCTTTTTTTATAAATTCACAGGCTTCTGCAGTTTTCGCGAGAACTTGGGGTGCATTTTTGATCTCTTGGGCTATGCCTGCACAGGTTACAGGACCGGCCTTCACGGCCTTTAAAATGTCCCTGGCATCCTCAAAGATTTTTTTGTCATTCGTTGATATGAATCCACCGGATCCAACGTTAACTGTTTTGGGTGCCCCTGTTGATGCCACCAGAACGTGTGCATGGTCCCCGTTTGCAAGCTTTCCAGTTCTGTCACCCACAGATCCCGATGCATCCTCAACAAGGGTAACCCCTGCATCGCTGCAGATCTCATAAATCTCTTTTACAGGCTGTTCTGCCATGTAACCTGCAAAACTAGTTATAAAAAGAGCATCAGGTTTATTTTCGCTGAGGGAAGTGGATAGTTCGTCCACGTTAATAATTCCCAGTTCTGTTGGAACTTCCCTAACCTCACGACCAACGAACTCCGCCATTTTCCTGAATCCGGTCCATCCACCCTGATCTGGAATCAAAACTTTGCCCGGAAAGGTGCTCATAACACTGAGTATGGCTGAGTTACCACTCGTCACGATCTTCGTATGATCGTGGCCTGTTACATCTTTCACGCCCTCCTCTGCTGCAGCTGTTTCTTCGTATCTACCGCCAGGCACATGCCTCAAGTTCATGGCTGTCCTGCACATGGCTTCCCTTGCAGCCTTTGATGGCCTTCTGTAGAATAGATCCAATTGTATCATCCCTTAAAGTAGTAAAAAAATTTTACTTTAAATCTTTTAAAAATAATTTCTATTAACTCCTTAATTTGACATAAAACTATCCAGAGTTGTCTGTTTTGACTGTAAAACCTCTTTAAGCAGGTTGCTTTGTTTCACGAAGCGTTCCACAGGCAGTTCCAGCTTGGTTGAGATGTATGCAAGAGCTGTTTTTATATCTTCAAACTCCCTTGCAGGCTGACTCATGGCGTTTCGAATGTTTTCCCTGACGTTAAACACCCCAAGGGGAACGTACCCATTGTAAGCTTCTCTGAGCACGATGACACCTGCCTGTACTTTTTCCCGGGCCAGAGCTTCAAGAACTGCCATTTTGCAGGTGTAGTAACATCCTCCAACGATTGAATAACCCTTTTTACCTGCGTTGTGTTCGTAGTCTGAAAATATCAGCTCTTCTTTACCCAGCACATGTAAAAACGCTTCCATCCATTCGTACTGCCACTCAGTTGGCATAAGTATCACTGCGTAGTAGTTGTTCAGGCTTTTAAACTCGTAAACACGGTGAACATCCAGAATATCGTACTGTCTCACATCACGAAGTAACAGATCTGCTATGGTACTGTCACAGGCTGTGATTGACCATCTTGTGGGTACAAGCCGTCTTCTCTTGTCCACACCCATTGCGCCAACAGAGAACGCCTTCTGCACCTTGGAAAATGGAACCCCTTTGTTGTGAAGGTTCATCAGAGCATCTGCAGCCCTCAGATCACTGTCGTAGTAGACTTTCTCAAGTTGATGGTCCCACTTCACGTTGTCTATGTCAAATTTCTGAATTAAGGCACTTGGGCCATGTGGGGCGTGTTCATCGCTGAAAAAAAGACCCCTCGGTTTGCTCCCAAACTCTGCTTCGCTTCCTATGGACTTGGATGCAAGCGATATGTCCCGCAGTTTCTCAACAAAACCGTTTTCAAGGTCATGGATCCCCACCTGCTGTTTTCCCCTCACAAGATTCATCCTGTAACCTATTATGTCATTTTGACTTTTCTCTTGGGGTATCCACGACTCTGGCATGTCCATTATGGCAGTATCACCCTGTAAAGGTGCAATCATGGGACCTGCATAGACCTTGGGATAGTTCCAGCTTCCTATAAAAACTGAGGGAGGTGTGCTGCCTTCAAGTTCCCGTCCAACATCCACAGACTGCATCTTCATCCGCGAAGTTAACCTTTTAAGGTAGGCCGTCTTTCCACTTATCATTTTATCATCGTTTTGGGGATTAAAATTATAAAAAAATGTAAAGTTCTTAATTTAATCAGGTTTCATTTTGTGATCATTTACTATTTAATGATTTTATAGAATAAATAAGGATTTAATAAATAAGGATTTTATAAGTAAAAAAGGATGGTTTAAAATTAAGATCCAAAAATTCCAACTACCGCTCAACAAATTCCAGGGATTTGGAGTTCATACAGTAACGTTTTCCAGTTGGGAGAGGACCGTCATCAAATACATGGCCCAAGTGTGCGTTGCAGCGGGCGCAGAGCACCTCAACCCTTTTGGTGAGTAGACTTCTATCCATCTTAGTTTTCACATTTTCTGCTGCAATGGGTTCCCAGAAACTCGGCCATCCAGTTCCAGAATCAAACTTGGTCTTTGAATCAAAAAGATCCGTGCCGCAGCAGGCACACCTGTAGATCCCATCACCATGAAAATCGTGGTACTTACCTGTAAAGGCCAGCTCTGTACCTTTTTCACGTGCAATCCTGTAAACTCCAGGATCAAGGATCTTTTTCCATTCTAACTCTGTTTTTTCTATTTTACCCACAATTTTTATTTTTCCATCCTTGTGGAAGTATATGTGTACCTTTTCAGCTTCGATTTGCATCCCCCCACAAATCAATAGGATTACTGTAATACTACTATATTATATGTTCATATTATAGATAAATTTTCTTGGAACTCTTGGACAGTCAGGGGGTCTTTGCTTGAAAAACCATGCGAAGACAGTTTAAAAAAAAATTAGAAAATGAAATGTATCCCTAGAAAATTGTTTTGCAGTAAGCCTTAAACATTCAGTTCAGGTTTATGCAAACTCAATGGTACTTGGGGGTTTGTCGCTTACAGAGAGTGCAACATGGGTTACCTCAGGTATTTGGGCTGTTATGCGCTGTGATATTGTTTTTATCATGCTCCACGGGAGTTCAGGCACATCTGCGGTCATAGCATCCATTGATTCAACCATCCGCAGTACAACGAGGTATCCAAAGTCCCTCACGTCTCCTTTAACCCCAGTTACCTTGGTATCAGTTAGAACTGCGAAGTACTGCCACAGAGTTTCGTTTAGACCCTCCTTTTTAACCTCTTCCTCAACTATGGCATTGGCCTTCCTGCAGATCTCTATTTTTTCAGGGGTTAAATCCCCAACGATACGAACTGCAAGTCCTGGGCCTGGATATGGCTGTCTCTCCACAATTTCATCGGGGATACCGAGCTCCCTTCCAACTATTCGTACCTCATCCTTGTAAAGCTCCCTTATGGGCTCCACGATCTTGAGGACGAGACCTTCAGGCAGGGCTATGTTGTGGTGGGACTTGATATTTCCCTGGCTTTCTATCCAGTCAGGGGCTATTGTACCCTGAACAAGGAATTCAGCACCTTCCTTTTTTGCAATTCTCTCGAAAACTCGTATGAACACTTTGCCGATGATCTTCCGCTTCTTCTCAGGGTCTGAAACACCCTCAAGTTCGCCTAAAAATTCATCCTTTGCATCCACACACATGAAGTTAAGCCTTTTTTCAAAGGTTTCCTCAACATACTTTGATTCTCCTTCTCGCAGAAGGCCATGATCAACAAACACGGCTGTAAGGTTATCTCCAATTGCCTTATGGGTCAGTACCGATGCTACTGAGCTGTCAACACCTCCAGATAAGGCTATTATGGCTTTTTTATTGCCAATTTTATTTTTCATGTTTTCTATGGCTTCATCTATAAAATCAGATGGATCAAACATTTTTTCACCTTGATACAATGAAATTAATTAAGATTAAGTTACATTGATGATACCTTTTAATGATAAAGTTATTTTTTTTAATGATAAAGTTATTTTATGGAAAACTAGTATAAAACTTATTGTACACTTCTGTTATTGTACACGTTTGATTTAACTCAATTTTTTGATTTAAATTTTTTTATATGAAATTATATCTGAATCACAAAGAAATTATCTGAATCACAAATTAATAGTGCATTAAAATGTTCAACGCGACCTAAAACTTTTTATAATAGATGGATCAGTCTTTATGTTATGTCAAGTGGTGAAATAATTTGAATAAAAGTCTTAAAAAGACAGACATGCTTTTTATTCTGTTTTTATCAGTATTTTTGGTGTTGGGGTTCTACCTTCTGAACTTCTACCGCTACGATCTCATTAATAAAGATGTTATAAGCATGATATCAGTTGCAAGGTTGTATGCAGCTGGTAATCTCGCAAATGCAGTGAATGGATATTGGGGTCCACTTTTTTCATGGTTTTTGGTTCCATTTATCCTACAAAACCCTACCTCTACATCTGTTTTGTACTCTGCCAGGGTACTGTCCCTGATATTTGGATTTTTCACACTTATAGGTGTGAGATTTTTATCCTACAGGTTCGAGATGGATGAAAAGATCAGAAGCTCCATCCTCTTTGCAATGATCCTTGTGGTACTACATTTTGCACTGAACTACAGCCCTGTAGACCTTTTACTTGCATGTTTTCTGGTTTATTACCTTTACTTCATATTTGATCCAGATTACTGCAGCAAGTGGTACAATGGTGCGCTCTGCGGGGTTATCTGTGGCATGGCCTATTTAACCAAAAGTTACGCCTTCCCCTTTTTTATAGCCCACTTCCTACTTTTCAACCTATTTCACTACCTTAAAGATGTTGAAAACAAAAAAACAGTGCTTAAAAATCTTTCTTTGGGTTTGGTGGTGTTTTTCATAATAAGCGGTTCATGGAGTGCAGTTATAAGTGATAAGTATGATGAGTTAACTTTTGGAACGTCGGGAACGTATAATCACAATGTTATGGGGCCAAAATCGGTGGGACATCCCACAGAGTACGTAAACCAGGGCTTCATTAAGCCGCCCTATACCAACGTAACCAGTGCCTGGGAAGACCCCACCTACCTTCCTGTGAAGTCCTGGAGCCCATTTGAATCATGGGGCTACTTCAACTACCAGCTGAACAAGATTAAGTACAATGCATCTGTTTTAAAAGGAATATGCCAGTCATTTTCCTGCTTTGCACTTTTAATAGTTTTAATCTACATCCTTCTCTGTATAAAACCCGTTAGAAATCGGGTTTCGGCTGGGATACCAGTTGAAAATTTCCTTTACCCTGTAGCAACAGTTTTAATTTACTCTGCAGGTTACCTGTTCATAGTTCTTGAAGCCAGATACCTCTGGATCGTTTACATACTCTTAATGCTCATGGGGGGTTGCCTCCTTGATCTGCTCTTTAAACAAGATTTTTTCAAGAAGAAGAGATTTAACAGAAACTGTAACAGCATAATAAAATCTGTTTTAACCTTAATAATGGTTGTTTCATTTCTTATAATGCCAGTTACAGGGTTAACGAGCTTTTGTTCCAATGGGGTGAACAGCTATGTTGAAAGCCAGTATTACAACTGGAGCAACATTATAGAGGCCCAGTACCCTGTGCATGGGAATATTGCATCCAATGGCAATGCTGAAGACGGTGCCTACAAGAAAACCCTCCACACCTCCTACTTCATGGGTACCAGTTACTACGGATTTTCCAGGCCCAATGAAACTGACAGCGATCTTCAGGCAGATTTTAGAAACTACGATATAGATTACTACTTCGTCTGGGGAAGCTCTGGTAATGAAGCCTTTCTATCAAAATATAAAGAGGTAAGCGGTGGGAAAATAGCTGGTTTGAGGATTTATGATGTGAAAACATGAACGGATGTGTGCAGCTTGGATTTTTAACAATTGAAAAATCTGTTAATCCTTAATCTTTGCTTAATGCTTTTTTTCAAATGTATACTCCCTTCTCAAGAATCATAAGTTTAATTAAATTATATAAGCAACAAGCTTAAAAATAGGTTCATGACTATTGGATTAAGGAACATCAAGCCAGAAAAAGCTTTTTTGATAATAGCCCTGGTTTTTGGAATGACTTTTTTGGTCTCAACCCCTCCTTTTCAGGTTTTTGATGAGTCTGAACATTTCTATAAGGCAATTTATCTGGGCGAAGGCCACGTGCTCCCTGTAAATGAAGGTTACGGTGCTGGTATCTATGTTCCACAGAGCGCATTTGAATCCATAAGAACGTTTCAGAACCTACCGTTACACCCTGAAAATAAGGTGGATCTTAGGGATATTAAATCACTTTTAAAGGTTCATTTCAACGAGAAGTACAAGGTATTCATGGATATGTCGGGTAAATCTATTATAACATATTCTCCAGTCCCTTATTTGGCTTCTGCAGTTTTTATAGATGTTGCAAAATTATTAAACCCTTCTCCTTTAATATTAATGTATCTGGGTAGACTGGCAAATCTTTTGGTTTGGATACTTCTTATATACAAGGCGATAAAGATAATTCCCGTCCATAAATGGGTTTTAATGTTTTTAGCACTTATGCCCATGACGATTTTTCAGGGGGCTTCCCTTTCAGCTGATAGTTTTACAATTGGATTGTCGTTCCTTTTGGTGGCTTTTATTCTAAAACTCAGGTTTGATGAAGACCTGATTACAAAAAGGGATATTTACATATTATTTTTACTTTCATTGATGTTGGCACTTTCAAAACCAGTTTACGTTGTACTAATGGCGTTGATTTTCATTGTACCGGCTTCCAGATTTGAAAATAAGAAAAAAATGTTTTTAACATTTACATTATTGTTTGGGCTTGTTTTAACAGCTGCCACCATATGGAATATTCTGGCCAGTGGTTTTTATGTCTCATTCCAGCCCCAAGTATCAGTTCAGGGCCAAACTGAATTTATCCTGACTGAACCATTCACTGCTCTCTCTGCAATTTTGAACTCCCTGGCACTGAACTGGAAGGATTACCTGTTAATGTTTGTGGGAAACCTCGGATGGGGAGACACTCCTCTGCCCTTTAGCTTAATATGCATTTACGTTTTTATGCTTATTTTAACGGCTATTCTGGATAAAAGTGAAGTTAAAATCAAATTTAAGGATAAATTAGTTTTTTCATTGGTTTTCCTATCACTTTTTACTTCAATATTTGTTCTGGAGTACCTTACATGGACTCCTGTAGGCAAAACAGTTGTTGACGGTGTTCATGGAAGGTACTTCATACCCATTGCTCCACTTTTACTGTTGCTTTTTTACAACAAGCAGTTTGACTACGATATTGAAAAGGGCTTCAATGTAATTATAATAACTTTTATCCTGATTACGCTGTCAATTGCACTTCTAGAAATTATTAAACGGTTCTATATTGGATAAATCAGTTTTTTTATTTAGTGGAATCTTCAGTGAATGGTTTAAATTTAATTTTTGATTCTTGAACAAAGTTTTATAAATAATGGAATCCAATTTTTGTTCTAATGATTTTTAGATTACGTAATATTAAACCAGAAACAGCTTTTATTATCATAGCGCTGATTTATGGTTTGAGTTTTTTAGTCATAGTTCCTCCTTTTCAGGTTATTGATGAACAAACACATTTTTTCAGGGCTTCAGATGTATCTGAAGGACATATAACACCGGAGAAGGTAAGCGGAGGAGCAGTAGTTACCATCACAGATAGCATGCTGGATGCAGCTCAAAAACTGGATGTTTGCAAGTACCCTCAGGGAAGGATACCCTTAACCAACATCACTTCAGCGTTCTCTATACCTTTAAACAAAACATCCACGGTTCACCAGGACATTTCAATCTATGCCATCGTGACCTATCCACCAATTCCTTACCTTGCTTCAGCCCTTGGAATGGACGTTGGCAAACTCTTTAACTTACCAGTCCTGTTTCTGCTTTACATTGGTAGATTGATGAATCTGATTGTCTGGCTTTTGTTGATATATCTGGCAATTAGGATAACACCTGTTCATAAATGGGTGCTATTTTTGCTGGCTTTAATGCCCATGACAATTTTCCAGGGTGCTTCCCTTTCTGCAGACAGTTTTACCATAGCAGTATCCTTCCTGGTCATTGCCATCTTCCTGAAGTTTGCCTTTGACGAGGGTAAAAAAGTGATCACCAACCTCGATCTTGTCATCCTGTTTGGGCTGGTTTTAATGTTAACCCTGTCAAAACCTTTCTATTTCATTTTGATATTCTTATTTTTCCTCATTCCATCTTATAAACTTGGAAATCGCAGGAAAATATTATTAACCTTTGCTGTCATGTTCTTATCCATAATGGCAATTGAGTCAATCTGGTACATTGCAACCCACACTTTGTACGTACCTGAAAATTATAAAACCTCAATTCAAGGGCAAATGTCTTACATACTTTCAAATCCCCTTGTCTTTCCAAGCGTGATGTCCCATACGTTGTGGGCCAATTCCTGCACCTACCTTATAGAAGCAGTTGGCCATATAGGATGGGTGATCTTTTTACCAAGGTGGGTAACTTACTCTTACGTTGCAGTGCTCATGGCAGCTGCCCTGCTTGATAAGAATGAGATAAGGATCAGCAGAAAGCAGAGGTTCGTCATTGCAGGAACGTTTCTTTTCATCTGTTTCATGATATTTGCAGTGGAATATGTTGCATGGACTCCTGTTGGTAAAAGTACGGTGGGAGGTGTGCAGGGCAGGTACTTCGTTCCAGTGGCTCCCCTACTCTTTTTACTCTTCTACAACAACAGGATCAAGAAACAAGTGAAGGGTTTAAACGTTTTCATAGTAATATTTAGTTTGGTTATACTGTCATTTACAGTATTTACAGTTTTAAGGAGGCTTTATATTTTTTAATACCTACTTTTTGTCTGGAAGAATATAAACTACTAAATTTTAAAGAATATTAATTTTAAAGTTTTTTCATTTAGATTCTAATTTAAACTTTTTTTACAAGGTCCTCTTTGTATTAAAGGCCCTCTTTGTATTAATTATTTGGTTATACAAACCATGAATTTATAAAAAACTATTTTATGATTGGGACTTATTAAATCAAAAAAAGAGTTATTTTGGCTATTTTGGAATTATTTTTTTTAACGCTCTTATCTGTTTATTAGTGCAAAGGTTTAAGAAGTATGTGGTGTTATGTTTTTTAGGTATGAAGAGTGATTTGGTGTTGGAGTTGTTTATTGGGGATGATGAGAAGGTTTTGAATTTTTTTTTAGATGTATGATAGTCTAACGGTGTATATTGTCCTGAGTGTGGGTCTTTATAATGTTTTATAAGCGTGGTTATGTTTTATAATAAGCGAGTTGGGCGCTTATTCTGTGTATATGAATGTGGTGGATAATTTCACAGATTTTTTCTGAAACAATATTTGCCAATAAACACTTATCTTCAGGTGAAAATGTTTTTATATAATATTAAAGTTTTATATAATATTAAATCAGAATAAGGAAAGTGCAAATTGGTTATCAGAAGAATTAGGTCATAAATGGGAGAGTATTGACAGATTATCCAAGGAGTTTAAGGAATATCTGGAGAAAAACATGAAAGACCCTGTTTTATCCAGAAAAAATAGAAATTAGATGAAATGTATCAATCTTCGTGAAAAACATGTTAACAACTGTGAAAACAGATATTCATTGTTAAAATAATATTTAAGAATATTTAGAGGCGTTTCCAAGAAATACCTCAACATAATACGTCAAATTCTTCCAATTCACATTCATAAACGGAGTAAACTGGATAGACAAAGCAGTACACATAACAGGTAATGCACCTAAAGACCGATAAGAGCGAAAATTAAGTACTCCAAAAGTTTATTCAAATTCCAGACAAAATATAATATAGTCACAACAATCTGCGGAAATTTTTTTATTATTCAAAAAAGGTAGGAGTGATACATATGGCACCTCATTGCGATACTATGGATGGTCCGGTAGTTACGGCTTGTAAAATGGCTTTAAAAATGGAAAATGTTAATTATGTTCTTCCATTTGTACCTAAAGAATCAGAGGAAGAGCTAACCCGAGCATTTAATAAAACCCTTAAGGCAAGAGAATTAGGAAAAGATGCCAAAGAAATTGTTGATCTATGGTTTTTTGAAACAGCTGTACGCCTGCATCGGGAAGGAGAAGGTGCTCCTTACACTGGTCTTAAACCAGCCGGATTGGACTGGGGTCCTGTTGTTCTAAGAGCAGAAAAGGATATAGAAAAGGGAGATCCCACAGAAACCATAGAATTTATAAAAAGTGTGGTTGAAAAAGAAATGCGGAAAAAATTTGATGTTGTCATGTCAACAAAGGATTATGACATAGATGATGTAGATGCTGCACGGAAATATACAGAATCAATGCTCCATTTTGTCTTATCATCACACCACCTCTATAAATATATTATATCCGATGGGTAGCCTGTTAAATTAATTAAAATAGACAGATAATATCCCTGTAAACGCTCATGTTCTTGTGGTAGTTTGTTTTGTTTAGGTTTTTCTTTGAGATTCCTCTGAATATGTTTTAGGAATGGTTGATTGTGTAATGTTTTAACCATTTTGTGTGGTTTTTAGGTTGAATATATGGTGTAATCATCTGTGAATGTTGTTACTGATTTTTTGCAATGTTTTTGGATTTCTTTTCATATATTTTTTTTTGGATAAGGTTTTGACCATTGAAGATTGTTTTGTGATGTTTTTCTGCTGTATCATTGTGATGGATTGGTGGTTTGTCTGTGGCCCAGGTTCCTCTTTCTCTGCTTTTAGGAACGTCCTTTTTTTTCTTGAAATCCTGTGCTAAATGGTATATATTCTCCCATTTATGTCCTAACTCCTCTGAAAGCCTCTTTTTATACTTTTTTTATCCAGATTAAACAGGGTATACAGCATATCACCCATTGGAAGTTTTCTTTTAGCATAATATAGTTCCTGTAAGATCGCTAAAATTCAATCCACAACTATTACATGAGTATCTGCGACTTTTATCCTGTACGCCACGGTTTTCAATAGATAAAAGAATGGCACGGTGGACAATAAACACTATTAGCCCATTTAATACCCCTAAAAACATCCATAGCTCTCTTCTCATCGGGAATAAACAGATCCCAAACCAGATCAACACCTTTCATATAAATATAACATCTATAAAACTCATCACATAATAAAAAAATATCCACACCAACAACAGAACATGAGCGTTTAATTTTATATAAAAAACAGCAGATTGTGATATTTTTTATTCTAATTTTGGCAAAAACTTGGATCCAAGAGGATTTGGGAACTTTTAAGAAGTATCCAGAAACCTCCAATAACCAAAACTTTTTTATATTGCGATAATCCAATATAGAATACTGAAAATTAGTTAATCATCAATATAAAGATTTTTAACATTATTAAACAGATATTTACAGGCATATAATTATATAAATAATGAAAAAAATGGTTAAAGTGATTTTTTGAAGCACATATTCTTAGATGAATCAGGGGATTTAGGTTTCAAGTCTAAATCAAGCAGATATTTTGTAGTGGCAGCTCTCTGCACTGAAACAGAAAAAACCACGACAAGGTGCATTAAGAAGGTTAGGCAAGGTTTATCCAGGAAATATATACGAGCAGAACTTAAATTTACTGAATCATCAGATGCAACACGCAGACGTGTTTTACAGTGTATATCAAAGAGGGATGTTTCCATATCTTATATTGCACTAAATAAAAATTGGGTAGATCCCAGGTTACGGGCAGATCTACCTGCAATTGAAAAGCGCATGATTGCAAGGTTACTCAGTGAAATTTTAAGTCCATCTCAGCCACTGTAACAATTACCATTGATAAATATTTGCCTTACAAGGATATAGGTAGTTTTAACAGTTATTTAGACTTAAAAATGCCTTGTAAAGTGGATATTAAACATGAATCTTCCAGGGGCAACAATGGAATACAATCTGTAGATTTTATTGTTGGAGCAATCCACAGGAAGTACAGAGAAAATGATCCAACGTTTTATAACATGATATCTAACAGAATAGACGTTAAACTGGATTCATATGATAAAATCTTTAAAAAAAGTTAGTTATACGGTGAACCCATTCCTACTCGTCCCACCCCGTCTCCACGGGCCTCATCCTTTCGGAAGGACTTACTCACCACTGATAATTTTTATGATACCTCTTGATATATAACATTTTGTGTAACTTTTCATGCAACTTTAGTTGTAACATTTTGTACAATTAGTTATTCACCAAAATTTCAGTACATTTTTGGAATGCAAATCATCACGATCAGGATCTTAGGTTGTAATTGGTAAAAAATCAAAAAAATTTAGTTCCACACATCCAAACACCATGAAATAAGTTCTATTTTTCAAAAACTCCTTATTTAAACCGAAAAATTTAAATAACACGGGTGGAATAAGTAGTAGTGTATCATCAAGAGGTGGTTTTAAAAGTAAAAGAGTAATAGCTTGATCTCCGTAACAAGTTTACGAAGACCAATAAGTAAATAGTAGTTTTGGTACTTTATGGCACCATTACCATGTGACAAGGTAGTGTATAGTGATCAGTATTATATAAAATTTTGTTTCCAGGATCTCAAAAAAAGCCATTAAAAACTATTCTGTTGTAAAGTGCCTCCAAAAAAATTCAAAAGACAATTTCATTAAAATTAAAGTGAGGCGATTTAGATGGCTAAGGAACGAATTCGTAATCCTAAAACCCATCATGACTCTCGTATTAGGCAAAGGAATACTAAAAATGGAAGAAAGGGTCAGATAATGGGTTCATACCACAATAAAGAATAATTAAATGAAAACTATCAATTTTTTTTATTTTTTTATTTTGAATATCCCTTTCAGATCTTAAATTATATACTCAGCTTTTTCTATTATAAGAATTAGTTCTAAGTAAAATCAACACTTTAATTAAAAAGACATCTCCACAAACCAGTAAAGTCCAAACATAAGACAAATTTAATATGGGTAACTCGCAAGAAAGTAAAAGCTTACGATTACTTCAAAAAATATACTTATCTCCCCTATATGCAATAGCCAAAAAAAAACGCAACTCTACCAGGTTCATCGCGCCGGAACTGAGAATTTAACAAAAGACATTGAAAAAAATTTTTCAAAAAATGAAACTTCTAATGTGTGTGGTATTGAAGATTATATCTGGGGCGATATCCAACTTGAAAGATGGATTCTAGAACACTGGGGAGAAACAGCTACCCAAGCAACTATTAGTCTTTTCCAACTATTCTGTGATGTTATCAACGGAGTAGAACATCTTAATCATGACAAACTTATTCTCATAGCTGGTGCTACTACTGTAATTCTCGGTGCTGCTTCGGACGGTTCTTTGGCTCTTATGATAGCTATTGCTCAACTGAATTTAGTCCGATTGCAGCAACCATTGTCGTGCTGGAATTAGGGAACGTATACGAAGCGGGCACTGAACTCAAATATGCATATAGCATGCCATGGTATACATAAATAATAGATAAACTTTAAAATTTATTTTACTTAAAAAAAATGTGTTTTAGATTCGCAGATCAAAAATTTAACATATTGTTTATAATGTCCACATTTTTTAAAGATTATTTTTTTAATTAAATTTTTTGGAGGGGATTAGATGAGTATAATTCGTTGCCCCAATTGTAAACGTAAAATAAGCTCAAAATCTCTGAAATGTGCTTACTGTGGGTGTCCGATACCAGAGGATCCTTATCAAAAAATGTTAAAATTTTCATGTAAATCTGTATTTTATACAAGTTTTATAGCTGTGATTTTAATTTGTTTCTTAACCACACATATATCTACAATTGTCATAATGTTCATGGTTTTGTTTGTTATGGCATTAACCTATAAAAATATTATTAATAAAAGGTGATATGAAATAGTAATTTCATCGATCATTTATTGCTTTTAGACAAAAATTAGATGTTAATCCAATGAAAACCCAAAAATAGGATCGTTAAGAAGATTTAAGGGCCTAAACCTGTCACAGTTTCTGGATAAACACCTTAAATTAAAAGTAAAAACAGTAATTCTTAAAAGTTATACTTAATAGGTTTCTTATTTTCCTTTTCTATACGTCGGATCTTTGCTACGTATTCAGGCCGTAGCTCTGGCTCTTTTTCAGTCTGTTTTTTAGGAATAACGGCTTTTTTCCTATTTTTTACATCTTGCATTGATCCTCTACTCCTTGATCTTATACACGATCTTATGCAGGGTTTCAGTATAAAAAAAGTATCCAATTAAAATGAACTTCAACAAATAAGTGCCGAACTCGAATTTTAAATTTACATGAACTAAAGAAGACAGTTAAAAGTTATCCTGGAACTGAACAAAAAATGCAGGTCCACAGTTCTAGAATTAAACAATAAGTTTTGCAGCTGCGGATAGATCCCTAAACAAAAAAAAGATGGAGATTAATATTAATATGCAATGCACCTAAAAACCGATAAGAGCGTAATTTTTTAACAGTAAAAAAAACTTTTCAAATCCTTATGAAACTTTAAACATCTTAATTCCATTGTTTATAAACAATTTATAACCCTTAATTTTGACTATTTTTGGTTTAAGACAAGGTTAATCCTATTTTTAGTCCGCAAAATTAATTCAATCCTTTTAAAGATTTTATAATCTGAAATTTGGGAGAGGTGGGAAAAGATTTATTAAGGATTTCAAGGAAATTCCATGTTATCTTATAGAGCAAACAATAATAGAACAAACAATACCTTTTTTATAGTAAAAAATTAGTTTAAAGGTTTCTTTCAGTATTTTAATTAAAAACTAACAACTAATCAACTAAAAACCAGAAATACCTTCTAAAATATTTAAAAGCGCCATAATGAATCGATTTTGGCGATCAATTGACTTGGAGGATAGGGAATTCAAGTAATATTTTTGGAAGGGGACGGTAATTCTTACTGTTTTGAGCTTTGGTGATAACATTATTTATACTTGTTAAGAGTTACTATATAATCTACTGTTGTTTTAGTCTGCTTCTTTTATAACGAATGAAAGGAACTTGGAGTTGCACTAAATTGGTATTAATATAAGTTTAACTATGATGATTACAATGGGAACTATAATACAAAAATTGTTCAGGGATGACACTGAAAAAATGTTCATCCAGTTGTTTCGCTACACATTTGTTGGAGGGGCAGCGTTCCTGGTTGACATTGGGTCCCTCTACATTTTAACGTCTTTCGTTGGTATTTATTACCTTATCTCAGCTGCAATAGCATTTATCTTGGGGCTGATAGTTAACTACCTCCTGAGTATAGGTTGGGTTTTCAACAATCGAACCCTTGACAGTGCCAAACTGGAGTTTGGAGTTTTTGCATTAATTGGTGTTGTGGGTTTGGGCTTCAACGAGGTGCTGATCTGGTTCTTCACAGATTACGTACATATCTTCTACCTGATCTCAAAGATGATAGCAGCCGTCTTAATTCTCTTCTGGAACTTCTTCGCCAGAAAGTTCACACTATTCAAGTGATAAAGGCTTAAAAAGATAAAAGGTCTAAATGCATTTCAATTAATTCTTTTTTTACAGGAATTGTAGGAGTATAAAATAAAATGAGTCAAAAAGATCAAAAAACAGCCATTATAATAGGTGCAGGACCTGCAGGGCTGACTGCAGCCTACGAACTGCTTGATAAAACAGATATAAAACCTATTATATATGAAGCAACGGATTACATAGGTGGTATTTCAAAAACAGTTAACTATAAAGGTAACAGGATAGACATTGGAGGACACAGGTTTTTTTCAAAGTCTGACAGGGTTATGAACTGGTGGCAGAACATCTTACCATTACAGGGTGCACCAGCCAAGGACGATAGGGCAGTGGGACGGGAAGTTCCCATCTCCAGGGAATGTCTACGGAGGCCTGTAGGATCCAAAAAACCCCAGAAATGCAAATCACCAGATCCTGAAGAAACCGATGAGGTGATGCTCAACCGCAGCAGGCTCTCAAGAATATTTTTCCTGAGAAAATTCTTCGATTACCCTGTATCCCTGAACTACAACACCTTCGCAAATCTTGGAATAAAGAGGGCAGTTAAAATAGGTTTGGGCTACCTAAAGTCATCCCTTCACAAGATCGATGAGGAAAACTCCCTTGAGGACTTTTTCATAAACAGGTTCGGAGTGGAGCTGTACCACACCTTCTTTAAGGATTACACAGAAAAGGTCTGGGGAGTTAAGTGCAGTGACATTGCAGCTGACTGGGGTGCACAGAGAATAAAAGGGCTTTCAATTAAAAAGGCAGTTTTGTATGCAATAAAGAAAAGCTTTAAAAGAGATTCATCCATATCCCAGAAGAACGTTGAAACCAGTTTGATAGGACAGTTCATGTACCCCAAACATGGTCCAGGACAGATGTGGGAAAAGGTTGCAGAACTCGTAGAAGAAAACGGTGGAGAAATACACCACAAACGTAGGGCTGTGGGAATAGAAGGAGACGGAAATAGTATATCCTCAATCAAAATAAGAAATGAAGAGACAGGAGAAATTAAAACTGTAACAGGAGACTATTTCTTCTCTACCATGCCAGTTCGAGACCTCATAAACTCATTTGAAAGTGATGTTCCTTCAGACGTTAAGGAAGTGGCACAGGGACTTATGTACCGTGATTTCATAACTGTGGGACTCCTCCTGAAGGAGATGAAGATCAAGAATGAAACCAGAAACAAGACCATCAACAACGTGGTGCCTGACAACTGGATATACATACAGGAAAGGGACGTTAAAATAGGAAGACTCCAGATATTCAACAACTGGAGCCCGTACATGGTTGCAGATGAAGACAACGTTTGGATAGGTCTTGAATACTTCTGCAATGAGGGAGACGACATGTGGAACATGTCAGATGAGGAATTTGCAGACTTTGCAATCGATGAGCTTGCCAAGATCGACATAATAGAGAAGAAAAACGTGCTGGACAACATTGTTATACACGTTCAAAAAACCTACCCAGCATACTTTGGAACCTACGACAGGTTTGACGTTGTGAAAAACTTCACAGACAGCTTTGAAAACCTTTTCCTCATAGGAAGAAACGGTATGCACCGCTACAACAACATGGACCACTCCATGCTCACTGCAATGAAGGCAGTTGAAAACATAATAAACGGTGTAAAATCAAAGGACAACCTATGGAAAGTGAATGCTGAAGAAGAGTACCATGAGGAGAAATAAAACTCTTCAAACCCCTTTTTTACGATGAAATTTTAAATTTTACCTGTAGATTTTAAATTACATTTAAACTGAAAATCAAATTTTTTAAAAAAATGGCCCACACTTTTTAATCTATATAAAAATTCGTTCACAATTAAGCAGAAAGTGAAAATTTAATTCATAAAGTACTAAATTTAAGATTAAGGGTTATAGGAAGATTAAAATGCGTTTAATTAACCGTGATAATCTGCAACGATTGGATCTGCGCTTGATTCTGGTTTTAATCACCTACACTTTGCTGGGTCTTTTTCTTCTGAGGTACTACCAGTACCAGATCAACCCTGATGGAATACAGTACATTGGCATAGCAAAGGGCTACATGACCGGAGCATTTTATAAAGTAATCAGTGCTTACTATGGACCTCTCCTATCCTGGTTAATGATACCTTTCCTGTTTTTTGCAAAAACACCTGTTTCTACCCTTTACTCCACAAAGCTGCTCTCCCTAACCCTGGGATTTTTCACGATAATCGGTTTAAGACAGCTCTCCTACAGATTTAAGATGGAAGAAGTTGTTAGAACTGTGGTTCTCTTCACGGCCATACCTGTTGTGCTTTACTTCGCTTTAAGCGTGATTACACCGGACCTTCTCATGGTCTGCGTTCTGGTTTATTACCTTGCAGTAATATTTGACCCAGATTATCCTAGTAAACTCTCCCATGGTGTTATCTGTGGACTCTTGGGTGTACTTGCTTATCTAACCAAAAGTTACGGTTTTACCTTTTTTATTGCCAGTTTCCTGGTTTTAAACGTTCTCCATTACTTCAGGAATTCCCCGAAGGAGATGAGAAAAAAAGTACTTAAAAATCTGATCCTGGGCTTTACAGTATTTCTTGCAATAAGCGGAATATGGATAGGTTTGATAAGTGGTAAAGAGGGAAAATTAACCTTCGGAACATCTGGAACATTTAACCATGCACTTGTCGGTCCCCAATCGCAGGGATTTCCCCAGTACTCCCAGGGAATTTCCAAACCAGGTGAGGTCAATTCAAATTTTGAACCCAAAGAATGGAGCCCCTTCTCATCGTGGTACAACTTCAGGTACCAGCTGAACCTCATAAAAAACAACACAATTCAAACGATGGCAATATTAAATTCTTTCTCGTGTCTGTCGCTTTTGATACTTTTAGCCTACATCCTGATGTGCATTCAGCCACCCCGTAGGCTGATCTTGCATGGTGAAGTGGTTTATCCCCTGGTAACTGTGTTGATCAGTGCCGGTGGTTACCTCATGATCCTTGTAGAAGAAAGGTACATATGGCTTATATACGTTCTTTTAATTTTAATGGGCGGCCATCTTATCAACATGCTCTTTAAAACGGACTTCTTTACAAAAGAAAGATTTGCAAAGGTGCGAAAAGCAGCGGTTCTCCTGATTTTTGCCTATTCATTTGTAGTCATGCCTGCAAACTACCTGGCTGGAAATCTCCACACTGGAGAAGACATCTACAATTTGAGCAGTACCTTGATGGGACAGTACGGTGTTCATGGCAATGTAGCCACCAACGATCAATTAACCGACCTGAATTATTTGGCTTACTACATGAATATCACGGTTTATGGTCAGGCACAGAAAAACATCAGTTCTGCAGAGCTTCAAAATGATCTGGAAAAGTGTGGAGTTGAATACTACTTAGTGTGGGGCTCGAATCAATCTGTCAACTTAACAGGTTACAATGAGATAACCCGGGGGAACCTGAAGGATCTGAAGGTCTACTCCTTAAATTGAATGATGAAAGTTTAAGATCTTTTAAAATTTGATCTCATGAACTATGAATAAATTGGAATATTGAATAAAATTACAAGATCTTAAATAAAAAAATTTTCATGAAAAAATTATATTAAAAATAAAATGGAATAATAAATAAAATAATCAGTTCCTCCTGTAAATAGAGGATCCCTATTTTTTAAATTCCCTGCAAACCTCATAGAAGTTTTCAAAGATCTTTTCGCCATGTTCTGTATGATGGACTTCAGGGTGGAACTGTATACCATAAATAGGTTTGGTTTGATGCTTCATGGCCTCAACTCCACATATGGATGAGGATGCCAGAAGTTTAAAGTCTTTGGGGAGCGTTTTAACCTCATCCTTGTGGGATGCCCACACCTCCACGGAATCTCCAAGGCCCTTGAAGATATCGTCTTTATCCACTATGTTTAAACGCACCTTTGCATAGCTTTCAATGCCTGCAATTCCTATTTCACCGCCGAAGGTTTTTGCAATGATCTGGTGGCCTAGGCAAATGCCAAGTATTGGGATTTCCAGTTTTTCAATGTACTCTGCACAGTTTCCAGCCCTTTCAATGGATGGGCCTCCCCCTAAGATAAGGCCTGCGGGATCCTTCTCCTTTATCTCCTTTAATGAAGTTGTATTTGGAATTAGCTCTGAAGGGATTTTCAGGTAGTGCAGTGCCCTGTGGATCCTGTGGTTGTACTGTCCATGGTTGTTTATAACGAGTATCTTCAATTTATTGTCTCCTCACGTCTATATCATTAGTTGTATCCTTTCAGTTAATTATGTTTTGGTGGGATCCTTTAGTGGAAATATATTTATGCCAACCTACAAAAATAAGATCATGGATTTGGAAGACTTTTTATTTATAGTGATGGCAGTGGTACTTGCAGTGATCCTGGTTTACCTTCTGATATGGTTACTGCCGGTCATACTCGTGGTCATAATAGCCTACATAATATACAAACTTTTGAAGGTGCACTATCGCCATCCACGTTAAATCTGATACTTCTGATTTTTTTAGTTCTTTTCATGTTATAAAAGGAGTTTGAAAATGTTAAATCTTGGATCAGTTGGAATGAGAAAAGGAATGCTCTATGAAACAGTTGTAACCACAAAAAGCAGGGACGGCAGTCCTAACGCAGCTCCAATAGGGGTTATCTGCACGGGCGAGGGGGAGGTGGCACTTCACCTGCACCAGGGATCCCACACAGTTAAAAATGTGAAGGAAGAGAGAAGGTTCGTTGTGAACATACTCAAGGATCCAACCGTTTTTGTAGAATCAACGTTAGGAAACTTATCTTTAGACAGTTTTGAGAAATATAATCAAGATTTTTATGTAAAAAATGCGGATGCATTCTTCATCGCAGAAGTGACCTATATAAAAGATATGGAAAAGGAAGATCAGTTTGGTTTGTCCACGGCAACGGTCTTGAAGGCTGAGGTTCATGACGTTGTTAAAAAATGTGAATGCGTGGAACCCTTAAACAGGGCAATCTATGGAATAATAGAGGCCCTGGTTTACCTCACACGAATGGACATGGTTTCAGGTGACATGGAAAAACTTTACCGCCACAGGATGAGCGAGATCTCAAGGGTTGTTAATAAAGTGGGTGGTACAGAACACAAAAAAGCCATGAAAAAGATTTCAGAAGCCTTCAGCAAGTACGATGATAAATCAGAATAACTGAAATCTAAAGATGTAACTAAAGATGGAATCCCAAAAAAAAGCTTTTGAAGGGGTTAACCCTTCACAACATCCACAAAATCAAATTTATCCGCATCAAAGAGACCCATATCACTTATTTTAAGATGAGGGATCACGAGTAGGGCCATAAAAGACAGTGCCATAAATGGAGATTCCATTTCACAGCCCATCTTTTTCACAATGCTTTGAAGGAAACTCAAACTGGATGAAACTTCACGCACTGTTTCGTTACTCATGAGGCCTGCCACAGGGAGTTTTAAAGTGGTGCAGTTTCCATGAACTGCAGCTGCAAGCCCGCCTCCATTTTTTAAAACTGCATTGACAGCGTCTGTCATGTCATGACTCTCAGTTCCAACAACAACTATGTTGTGGGAGTCGTGGGCAACACTGGATGCAATTGCACCTTCCTTCAAACTGAAACCATGCACAAAGGCATTTGAAATTCTATGGTGACCGTAGCGTTCCACAACAGCAATTTTAAGCACATCTTTCTGAATATCTGGTTTTAAAATTCCATTTTCCACCCTTAAACGAGCTTCAGATTCTAGGGTTAAAAGCTGGCCCTCAACAGCCTCAATCACTCTCACGGTACATGTTCTGTCTGGTGTTTCATTAAAAATTTTATTATCTTTTGTATTGGAATATTTACTTAACCGATTTAGATTTATATCAAAATCAGATGGTTCTTTTGGATTTAAATTAAAAGTATTCTTAATTTTACATGTTTTCACATTAAATAGGGGTTTTCCATTTTTTGATACAAGATTTCCATCTATTAAAACCTTTTTAATGTTTAATTTTTCAATATCATCCACCAAAATAATATCTGCAGCCTTACCCGGTGTCAGTGACCCTGTTTTTAGATTGTAATGCTCTGCAGGGTTAACTGTAACCATTTTCAGGGCTTTTACCGGATCAATACCATAATTCATGGCTTTTTTAAGCATTTCATCAACGTGTCCAGTTAAAAGATCTTCCGGGTGCTTGTCATCTGAAACTATGAAGTCTCCACCTGTAGATGCGAGATCCTTGAGGTTCCTTGCAGACGAACCTTCACGAAGCATGATCTTCATTCCAAGGCTCTTTTTCTCCAGGGCCTCGGCAGCATTTGAGCATTCATGCTCTGTGGATATGCCTGCAGAAACATATTTACAGAGTTCTTCTCCTGAAAGAAGGGGTGCATGACCATCAACAGGTTTCCCAACCCTTTTTGCAGCGGCTATTTTTTTCATAACTGCAGGATCTTCGTTTAGAACCCCTGGAAAGTTCATCATTTCCCCTAAAGCTACGATTTCATCCCTTTTGAGGAGTTTTTCTATCTCTTTTGGACCTATAATTGCTCTTGATGTTTCAAATGGTGTTGCGGGTACGCATGATGGTGCAGTGAAAAATATCTTGAGGGGAACTGTGGCTGCATCATTTATCATGTATTCAATGCCCTCAAGCCCCATGACGTTGGCAATTTCATGGGGATCCGACACAACAGAGGTTGTACCGTGGGGTACCACAGCTTCTGCAAACCTTGAGGGGGTGAGCATTGAGCTTTCAATGTGTATGTGGGCGTCTATAAATCCTGGGAGTATAAGGTTGTCCAAATCTTCTTTAACAGGCTTCACGCATTTTATAATTCCATCTTGCACTTCGATTTCTGCAGGATAAATCTCTTCTGTAAAAACGTTGAGTAGATTGCCTTTGATCCTCATTTTTTATCATCTAGCTGTTGATGTTTTAAATTAATCTATTGATGTTTTAAATTTTAATCTAATTGATGTTTTAAATAATTAATGAATACCTCAATTAGTATTTCACTACCTAACTTAAATTCAATAGTTTAGGCAATAAACTGGCATTAATTTACTTATTAATTTAAATTATTAGTATAAATTTTACTCGAAGTTTAAGCCATTCCAAAAAAAAACACATTTTTAAAGTGGTCTAAACTTCTTAAAGTCTTATAATTTCAATATAAAATGGATTGCAATTTGAGTGATAAAAATGAAACAGAATTTGAAGGGAGTATCCCAAACCTTACTTGTACCAATCTGGGCACATGCGGTTGAGGCAAAACATTCTGATCCAATTATTAAAGATGTTAAAGCTGCTGAAATCATGCAGGAAATCGAATGATTTTGCAAAGCTTGATGAGGAAGGGTCAACCCAGATCAGTGCTGTTGTTAGAACAGAACTTCTGGACAGGGCGCCAGAAGCTTTTATTAACAGGCATCCCCAGGCTGTTACCCTTAATATTGGTTATGGTCTTGACACCCGCTTTTCTAGATTGGACAACGGCAAGGTTCAATGGTACGATCTGGATCTGCCTGAGACCACCAGAATGCACTTTTTTGATGAAACAGATCGTTACAGGATGATACCCCAAGTTTTCTTTGATTATTCATGGATTGATGAAGTAGATCGTAAGAAATCTGTTTTGATTATTGCAGAAGGAGTGTTGATGTACTTTCAGAAAAAAATGTAAAAGCCCTGATGAATAAGTTGATAACATCATTTCCAGCTGCTGAAATGCTTCTTGAAACCACTTCACCGTCGCTCGTAAAACAGAGTCAAAAACAGAATCTAATTAAGAATCAATACCAGATAGACGCAGCACTTCATTGGGGAATCAAAAGAGGAGGAAAGTGGATAGAAAAACTTAATGAAGGGATTGAATTCATATCAGAGTGGCATTACTTCGATTATCCCAGAGGCAGATGGAATAAAATATGGTGAATGGCTTTAATTCCACATTTCAAAAACAAATTTGGCAATCGAATTCTTTATATACGTTTTAATTCTGTATAAACTTCATCTTAGTATAAAACATCAATCAGGATGAAATGGAATGAGAAAAATGGTTTATAACTGGAAAAGAAGGTAGAAAGAGAAGAGAAAAAAGAAAGAAAGAGGAAAGATGAGGAGAGAAAAAAGAAAGAAGGGGGGAAGGAAATTAATCTGACAGTTCCTCATAGAGTAATGGTAAGAATGCTCCGATATCTGTCACAATTCCAACCACCTGGGCACTGCCCCTGTCTGCGAGTTTTGTCACGGTTGCAGGGTTTATGTCCACGCATATACTTTTCACGTGTGATGGGATCATGTTTCCAACTGCTATGGAGTGGAGCATGGTTGATATCATTATCACCATGTCAACGTCCCTAACGTACTTCCTCATCTCATCTTGAGCTTCCATTGTATCTGTTATAACATCAGGGAGTGGACCATCGTCTCTTATTGACCCTGCAAGTACGTATGGTACATTATTTTTAATGCACTCGTACATTATTCCCTTTTTGAGTATGCCCTTTTCAACGGCTTCCCTTATGGATCCTGCCTTATTTATCTCATTTATAGCATATATGTGATGTTTGTGTCCCCTTGCAGTGGCTTCACCGCTTTTTACACATATTCCAAGGGACGTGCCGTAGAGCGCACTTTCTATGTCGTGGGTTGCAAGTGCGTTGCCTGCAAAGAGGGCGTCGATGATTCCATCCTTGATCATCTGTGCCAGTACAGGTGCTGAACCTGTGTGCACCACTGCAGGTCCTGCAACCACTGCAATTTTACCGTTTTTACTTTTTATATCTTTTATTTCAGATGCTATCTTCTTGACTATGGACTTTACGGGTTTTTCAGAAGAGGCGGTGCTTGACATGAACTCGAAAACACCTTTTTTACCTCTTGGACGCTCTGGAGGCACAACCTTTATTCCCTCCCTTCCAACGACAATGAGTTCACCCTTTTTGATCTTACCGATTGGCTTGCAGACTGCCCTTTTCTTTTCAGGGTCAACAACTATCATACAGTCCATTTCTATGCCTTCAACAGGTATCCACTCATCTTCAAACCTTATGTAAGTTGGATGATGTGTTGTTGAATAAAAATCTGTTGGAAGAGTTTTGTCCTTCTCGGATCTGAGGAGCTGAACTTCCCCTATCTCAACAACCAGTGCTCCAATTTCGCTGAGCTCATCGAGTATTTCTTCAAGGAGAGATTCTGTATCTGCTGCGACGCGTATAGTTGCATGGCTTGCATCCTTTTTGTGTTTACCAACCTTAAAATCAAGTATTTTGAAGTCTCCTCCCTTGTCCATTATGAGATCAAGGGTTTTTGGAAGCATTAAAGAATCTATTATATGGCCTGAAAGTTTAATTTCTCTTGTGTACATTTTATCCACCTTAAATTTAATTCACTGGAGTTAATTTTAGTATGGGGAGTTAAATTAAGAGATGAAAGGATTAGTTTAAACAGTTTTTAATACCAAATTTTAAACCTGGACTTTAAATTATTATTGAGTAAAGGTTCTATAAACAATATGTTAACGATCTTCAACTTCACGAGCTGGTGTCAATCAAAAATAAAAATGAAACTAACAGGGGAATCACCAGGCTAAGCTGTAGAATTGGTTTAGTACAGACAAAGAAAATCGTAAATAACTTTTGCACCATTTACAGATGTCACATCACCAATCTGAGTTGATGATACTTCTACAAGGTCTAATCCCACAACTTCCTTATTTTTAAGGCTGAAAATTATTTTTTCAAGCTCCTGAGGCTTTAAACCGCAGGGTGCTGGAGTTCCAACACTTGGAGCATAGGCTGGGTCAAGAACATCCAGATCAACAGTCACGTAAACAGAGCCCTCCAGGGATCGTAGGGTACGTTCAAAATCGTCCCACCTTTTGGCCAGGTCGTAGGATGTGTACTGTTCTATTCCTGTTTCCTCTGCGAAGGCTGCCTCTTCCTGTGATGCGGATCTTATTCCAATTTGAATTATTTCAGGGCCAAGATCAGATATTCTTCGCATCACAGTGGCATGGGAATATTTTTCGCCCATGTAAGCGTTCCTGAGATCCATATGGGCATCTAAATGAATTACAGTTAAATCCTCAGTTTCAAGGGCCTTTAGAACACCGTAACTGATGCTGTGTTCTCCTCCTATGGTTACAGGGGTTATCCCCATATCTGTGATCTCGGATATGGTTGACTCCACATGTTTGCAGGTTTTTTTGAAGTTTCCATGGGCAACTTCAACGTCTCCAAAATCGTACACAGGTGCATCAAGGTTTTTGCCTAAAACGAAGTTGTATCGTTCGAAGTTGTAGGATGCTTCCCGTACAGACCTTGGACCAAACCTTGCACAGGGTTTGTAGGTTGTTGTGCTGTCAAATGGCACGCCTACAACGCCAAATCTATGGTCTTTATCAGTAAATCCTTGTTCAGTGAAATCTGTTGCTTCCCTTGAAAAAGCAAATTTCAACGGACTTTCTGTATAAAAAAGCATTTATTTACCTTTAAATCTCTAGATCAGGAAAAAAATGATTATACGTTAATTAACCCTTTCCTTTTATTCTCATGAGCTTTTTCTGGCCCATGGCAACGATGTAACCCACTTCTGCTCCTTCAATTAAATTATCCTTAAGTTCCTCAGGAATAGGCACCTCAAATGTTTCATAGGTTTCAAGATCCATGAGCTGAACATCGCTTCCCATTAATGCAAGAACCTGAGCTGCACGTTTATCTATTATAGGAACATCTACCTTTGCATCAACAGGTTTTACAAGGGTTCTTTTCTGATTGTCGAATATTCCAACAGCCTCAACTCTCGCTTTTGCAGCTCCGTGTTTTCCAGGGGATGATGTTTGTATACCTACGATTTTGGATGCTTCGTCATTTAATATTACGTATTTACCTACTTTTAAGGTTTTAACTTCTACTACCTTTTTTGACATACAATTTACCTCCAATTTATCCTTTTAACATTATAATTCCTTTTAACATAAATTAACTCATCGTGAGATTTTAGATTAAAATAGTTATATATGGTATGTACGGATCTGTATAAAACTATTTTGAGACACAACAAGAATCATATTCTAATATTTGAAAATATACCTTATTTATGTTTGCATGTAAACTATATTTAGATGATCCCTTAGATAGCTCACTACAATGGAGATAGCTATATTTTTTTTAATATTTAAATTTTGATTGACATGTTAATATTACACGGATGCTTTAGGTGATAGGTATGAAAGTTTCAATAACATCAGGAAGGGCAGAAGGCCCAACAAAACTCAACGCATTTGACAATGCACTTTTAGATGCAGGAATAGGCGATATAAATCTTATACAGGTATCAAGCATGTTACCAACTGGTACTGAAATAGTAGAACTTCCAAAATTTGAGGCAGGAAAAATGGTGAACTGCGTTCTTGCATATGAATCATCAGACAATGAGGGCGACCTGATATCTGCTGTTGTGGCTGCTGCAACCTCAAATGATTTCGGATGTGTTGTGGAAAACACAGGAGTAAACAGAAATCCTGAAGAGGTAAGAAAGGAAGCAGAAGAAATGGTAAAGTACATGATGGATGTGAGGGGACTTAAAATAAAGGAAATCATAATAGGGGAAGAGAGTCATAGAGTTAAAAAACAGGGTGCTGTTGTTGCATCTGTTGTTTACCTTGAATGAGTGGTGATGACTGCACAACTGGAAAAAAATGGTTTGCATAGAGGGTAATATAATGGATAGAGAAGATGTCAGATTCTGGAGCAGGGTTTCAAAAAAAATAATAAAGGAAGCACAGAAAGCTGTTTCTCCTCTTGTTGGCACTGAAGAAGGTGGAGATATAGTTAAAATAGGGGCAGATGGTACTCCAACAAAGTTAATAGATATAGCTGCAGAGAATAAAGTTGTGGAGGTCCTGGAGGATGCTGGAAGACCTTCAACCCTTGTAAGTGAAGAAATAGGTGAATTTAAAATAGGAAAAGAGCCTTCAGAGGTTGTTTTTGTTGTTGATCCATTGGATGGTACCAGCAATGCTTTAAAGAACATACCGGCCTACGCAGTGTCACTTGGAATTGCAGATGCTTCTAAAGTGGCTCCAGATAAACTCACCGTGGCAGATATAGAAATGGGGTTCGTTAAAAATCTTGCAACGGGAGATCTTTACCAGGCAGTGAAAGGTCAGGGTGCCACTGTAAACGGTAAGAAACTGGTTCCCTCAACTCAGGAAGATATTTCAAAGTCATCGATAGGTGCCTACATTTACAGGGCTGAGATGTCCAAGGTGGACAGGCTCTGCAAGTCTGTGAGAAGGATGAGAATACTGGGTTCCGTTGCAATTGAACTCTGTTACGTTGCAGATGGAACCTACGATGCATTCATAGATGTGAGGGGAAACCTCAGGATCGTTGACATATCTGCTGCAAAGTTGATAATTGAAGAAACAGGGGGTACGGTGACTGATGAGAACTGTAATCCTTTGAAAGGTTATTTAAATGTTCTTGAGAGGACTTCCATAGTTGCGGGGTGTAACCCGAAAATTCACAGTAAAATAATTCAAATTTTAGGGGGTATTTCATGAGAATAGGTGTTGTGGCTCGTCTTGATGTTGATGAAGCTGTTGAACTTGCTGGAAAAATAGTTGATCTCCTCCTGGAGAGGGGTGTTGAAACATTCATGGACACTCCCCTCCTTAAAAAACTCAACAAAATCACAGGTAATAATGGCAAAAAGTATGAAAACCTTGCCTGTGGCCTTGCTGAAATGGACGTGGACATGATGGTGGCCATTGGGGGTGATGGAACCATTTTAAGAACTCAAAGTTTCATCAACAAGAAAAAAATACCGCTACTGGGAATAAACATGGGTGCTGTTGGATTTCTAACAGAAATTGACCCTGAAGATGCTTTAAAGGCAATAAACGAGGTGCTCTCAGGCAACTACGTTGTTGAGGAGAGAACCCAGCTCCAGGTCTGGCACAACAAGAAACTTCAAACTGCACTGAACGAAGTTGTCCTCATGACCAGAAAGCCGGCTAAAATGTTACACATACAGATAACTGTAGATGATGAGATTGTTGAGGAATTAAGGGCTGATGGACTTATAGTATCAACTCCAAGTGGTTCAACAGCCTACTCAATGTCTGCAGGCGGTCCAATAGTTGACCCTAAGGTTGGAGCGTTTATAATAGTTCCAATATGTCCATTCAAACTGGGTGCAAGACCAACAGTTGTATCAAACAATAGTGTTATAGAAGTTAAACTTTTGAGAGAAGGTAAAAAGGCTGTGGCAGTTATAGACGGTCAGTTCGAAGAAGAAATAAACTACATGGATAAGATCACCTTCAAAAAGGCAGAGAACCATGCCTACTTCGTTAGGCTGAACAAGGGATTCTACAAGAAAGTGCGTGAAAAACTCACAGAAGGCGGAATAAACCCATGAAGGTCCTTGTGGTTGATATGACCCATGGAGGCACCGTTATTGCATCTGAACTCTCAAAAATGGGATTTGACGTGTTTGCCCTTGACATCTACCACACCCTTAAAGAAGATGCCAGAGTTTCACTCGTAAAAAAAGGAGTGAAAATGGTTCAATCCAGTTTCCTGGAGAATCTGAATGAAAGGGCTGTAACTGAAACAGATCTGGATGGAAACAAGGGGACGTGCACGGAAACCTACAGGAAAAGTCCTGAAAGCCAAGAAAACTACGATTTGCTCCTGGTTTTACCAGTCCACTGTAACTTTGAATCTGAAATTAAAGCTGCAGGAAACCTTAAACTTAAAAGAATGACCCACCATGAAGCAGTTGGATTCCTGCTTAAAAACCGTATAAACGTGCCAGTAATTGAAGTTACAGGTGTTAAAGGAAAAACAAGCGTTGTATGGATGTTAAAAGAGATATTTAAGGATTTAAATCCCCTAGTTTTAAGTAGCTTGGGTGTTGAGCTCATAAAAGATAAAAAATATCAAAATGACCCTGAAAATGGTCAAATTGTTGAAATGGAAAATCAAACTGCAATTAAAACAGAGGAAACATCGGGTCTAAGCATGAAACCTTCCCAAAAGCAAGATCTGATCCTGAAGAAGAACATAAGTATAACGCCTGCAAGTATTGTGGAAGCATTTAAACTTGCAAATGACTGTGAAACCCTTCAAAGTTGCAGTATGAACCAAGAAGTTGGAATCTGCATATTTGAAACTTCCCTTGGAGGAACTGGTCTTGCAGATGTGGGGGTTTTGACCAACGTTGCAGAAAACTATCCCATAGCTGGAGGCACAAGGAGGGCAAGCCAGGCAAAGGCCCAAATATTCAAAAGTAAGATGGTTGCCTGTAACTATAAAGATTTTAACTCATTTTACTCGAAATCAGGTGCAAGTTTAAACGGAGATTCAGTTCATTCATCACATTTAAAGCTGGATTCAGTTCATTCATCACATTTAAAGCTGGATTCAGATTCAGTTAATTTAAGTCCAGGATTAAAATCGGACCCAAATAATTCAGAATACATAAACCTGAATAAAAAGACCAACACCTTCGGCTTTGAGGAGGATGCAAACGTCAGGACATCCAGCATCCAGTTTGGACTTTACAGAACCACCATCCAACTTGTGGTTAGGAACCTTAAAACCATTGATGGAATCCTTTTAAACACCTCTTTTGAGGTTTCAACCTTTGCTCCAGCGCCATATCATGTTCAAAATGTTTTAGCAGTTATATGTGCATCTTTAACACTTGGAATACCCGTTAAAACCATAAAACAGGGTTTAAAAAATTTCCGGGGTGTTGAAGGTAGAACTTCCATAGGGGATCGTGAAGGAAGTATGGTTATAGCAGAGGTAAACCCAGGGCTCAATGTCACAGCTGTGAAAAAGGCACTGAGCATGGTATCTAACCTTGAAAGAGCAGGAATTGTATTTGGAGGTAAATATGGGGTTACATGTGAAGAAATTGATGAAAAAAGTGTTTCAGAAGTTTTGAATGATTTAAATAATTCCATACCCTTAGTACTTGTAGATGAACTTGGAAACAACGTTAAAAATAATATAAAAAGGGATTTCAAATACCTGACGAACTTGAAGGATGCTGTTGATTGGGCTCATGATGCTGGATGTAAGAGTATCCTGGTTGTCTATAGATCAAATTTTTCAGATCTAAAATTGCGGTAGGAGGGGTAACTGAACAGATTGGCCACATAATATACTACACATAACAACATTTATTAGCGATCGTAAGGAATCATTCATTAGGGATTCAGTCTAAATGAATCTCTAATTAATAAATCATGTGATGTTTTTTATGATTGATCTATGGAATTTAAGGAGTTTGAAACTCTTTTAAGTGAAACCCTTCACGATTTCAATAGGAGATACTGGTTTCGCTGTTTTTATTGGAGATGGTTTTTTTGAAGGTTGGTACCCGGGGAAGCAGTCTTGCAGTTGTTCAAACAAAAAGTATAATCAACCAATTATCCAAAGTAACAGATGAAGAAGTAAATGTGAAGATAATTAAAACAACTGGAGATAAAATAAAGAATTCTCAACTTTACAAAATTGATGCAAAAGGAATATTCACCAAGGAACTTGATAGGGCACTCTTAGATGAGGAAATTGATTTTGCAGTTCACAGCTTCAAAGACCTTCCAACAGAACTTACAGAAGGCCTTGAAATAATTGCAGTCCCCAGGAGAGAGTCTCCATGGGAGGTCCTAATTTCAAGGTATTCGTGGGATGAACTCCCTGAAGATGCGGCCCTTGGTACAAGCAGCCTGCGAAGAGAAGCCTTTTGCAGATATCATAACAAAAAATTTAATATAAAACCAATAAGAGGAAATATAGATACAAGAATAAAAAAAGTATTAAGTGGAGAATACGATGCAACCATAATGGCAGAAGCAGGCCTTAAAAGGCTTTCTCTGGCAGAAAATATAAATGAAGTATTTTCCCGTGAATATTTAACTCCTGCTGCAGGGCAAGGGGCACTGGCAGTAGTTATAAGGCAGGATAATAATAAAAAAGAAATTTTAAGAAGGTTAAACCACACCCAGTCTGAAAATGAGGTTATTGCTGAAAAAGCTGTCCTTGAAGAGTTGGGAGTGGGTTGTCAATGGCCACTGGGTGTTTCTGCAAGAACCATTGGAAATAAATTGGATTTGTACAGCATCCTGCTTTCAAAGGAAGGAGAACTGCTTTCAAAGGTAAATTTACAGGGTTCTGTAGGTGAGGCTCGTAAACTGGGTGTGAAAGCTGCAAAGCTAATGATGGAGGATTATGTTTGAGTAAGGTTAATGTTGGTGTGATTGGTGTTGGAGCCATGGGTTACAACCATGTAAGGGTTTATTCTGAGCTTGAAAGTGCGAACCTCATGGCTGTTTCTGATCTTATGAAGGGAACCCTGGCAGAGGTTTCAGGAAAGTTCAATACAGTGGGTTTTGTTGACTACGACAACATACTCAAGATGCCTGAAATAGAAGTTGTAAGTGTATGCGTACCCACAACTTACCACTATGAAGTTGTGATGAGCGCAATAGAACATGGAAAAAATGTGCTGGTTGAAAAACCCATAGCATTTACCCTTGATGAGGCGAAGGAGATGGTTGACGCTGCACACGATGCAGGGGTTAAGCTTGCAACTGGGCACGTTGAAAGGTTCAACCCTGCAGTACTTGAGGCCAAAAAACTTATAGATGAAGGTGCAATAGGTGAAATTGTTTCTGCCTCGGCCAAGAGGGTTGGACCCTTCCCCCCAAGGATAAAAGATGTTGGAGTTGCAATAGATCTTGCAATACACGAGGTTGATATCATGTTCTATCTACTTGACAGCCCGGCATCCAAGGTTTACGCAAATATGGGTAGTAAACTTGAAAAATGTGAATATGAAGATCATGCAGAGATAATGATGAGATTTGAGAATGGTGTGGTTGGAATGCTGGAAACTAACTGGCTCACACCCTACAAGAAAAGACAGCTTGAGTTAACAGGGGTTGATGGAATACTTTCCATTGATTACATAGACCAGACAGCTGAGGTGTTCGGAAAAAATGCCCAGAAGGTTGAAGTGCCCCACAGGGAGCCCCTGAAGGATGAACTGAACTCATTTTTGTCTGCAGTTCGAAACGATGAAGAACCCCGTATTACAGGTGAAGATGGAATCCATGCCCTTAAGGTGGTGCTGGCAGCCATGAAATCTGCCAAGTACAAAAAACCTGTGAACATGAATGAGTGTTGATAAAATTATTTTAAATCCGCAGAACAGAACTTTGAGTTATAGAATCCAGGGTTAGTAGCTTTTAGGGTTTCCCCATTGTTAATATGGAAAAATTTCCTTGTTAATATGGAAGAATTAAGTGTTAGGATGTGTGTCCATGAATGAAAAACTCATAAAAAAAGCTTACGAGCTTAGAAATAGAGGTTTCACAACAGGAGAAATAGCAGATGAACTAAACGTCTCAAAAGACACTGCCAGATGGCTTGTTTTACAGGGAACCGGCAAAAAGAATGAGAAGGCCCCTGTTGACTTTGCAATAAACTGGAAGAGTCTTGGAGGCAGTTCTGTACGTATGAAATATGTTTCTGCTGCCATGGCAGATATGGCGCTGGAATACGGCGAACCTGAAGTTATAGTTGGTATAACTGTAAGTGGAATACCATTTGCGACCATGATGGCGGAGATAATAGATGCAGACATCGCTGTTTTCCACCCAATAAAACACAGGAAAATGGAAGAAGATGCTAAGGGGGCTGTAAGCAGCAACTTTGCATCTGTTGAGGGTCGTAAAGTTGTTATAGTAGATGACGTCATAACCAGTGGGAAAACCATAAAGGAAGCTGCAAAGGTCTTCAAGGATCTTGGAGCCCAGCCACTTGCAGTGGTTGTTTTAATAGACAAGAGGGGCATAACTGAAGTTGAAGATGTTCCTGTGGAATCATTAATCCGTGTTAGCAGGTTGGGGTAGATCCCTTTTTTTCTATTTTTTCATTTTTCCATAATTTCCAGCAGCGTTATTCACTGTGTTATCATTAAAATGGCTTCCCTATAATTCTAGAATATTCTAAAATTGAAACTCTTTTAAATATTATACGCATTTAAAATAATACCCCTTTATCATATTTCAATGCCTTATTTTGAAAAAAAACTTCAATAATTTGAATTTTAGGATTCTTTCAGTTTAAAATGAGAACGTGATTCATTTGGAAAATTTTTCTACAGAAGAATTTCTACAGAAGAACTTTTTTTCATTAATAAACGATTTTAAACATATTTTAATATATCTCAATAAATTTTAATACATTTTAAGGTATTTAAATCTTTTAAAATGTATTTTAATACTCTAAAAAGATTTTATTTCACTTAAAAATATTTTAGAACGATTATTTTTTAAACGCTTTTTAATTACCTTATTTAATTACCTTATTTAATTACCTTATTTAATTACCTTATTTAATTACCTTAGAAACTCTCTGTGTTTAAAACGCTTTATAAAACTTATGAACGTTTGTAAATTGTTTAAAATTATCTAAGAATAGTTGATTTACAGCTATTCGTTTACAGGGCTGTAATGAAAGCATGTAACACGTTCGTTAATAAAAAAAAGTTAAAAAAAGTAGAGCAATCAAGGCCTGTACCTTAATAGGGCAGCGATTCCTCCGAAAGCTTTTAAAAGCTGTGTACCTTCTTCTGTTTCAGCTGAAATTATTTCAACCTTGGATCCAACTTCTTCAGCCATCTCAACAAAGTCATCTACGACATCTTTACTCCCTTTAACCTTCATCTTCTCATTACAATCCGGACATAATTTTTCAGGGGCTTCTGCTGATTTTTTAATGGTTTTTTCAAGTAAACGTCCGCATGATTGACATTCGTAGGTTAATCTTTTTGATTTAAGACTTTCCGATAGTAAGAGAGTTTCAACAGCACCTATTTTAAGGTTACGTCTTACTTCTGCTTCACCGTAGGATGCAAGTCCGTTTTCATCTACAAGCTCTGTTAAAAATTTTTGCATGAGCTTTTTTTCGCGCATAACATCAAGTTCATTCAGAACATCCATGGAACGGTCCAGAACTTCCCTTATACCAAATTCGCCTGTGTAAGATGTGTCCACAGTTGTTATCAGTTTGTCCTTTATCTCGTAATGCATGTAGTCCCCTTCAACAAATTCCTCTTTTGTGTGGCCAGGACCACCGATTATAACACCTTTAAGCTCGGGGATGGCGAGAAATGCCTCGTTCATATGGTTACCTATACGCTTCAAAAATTCATGGGCTGCAAGGTCTATCAAACGGTCAAACCTTCTCTGTGACTGTCCTCCTGCTTTATGCTTTCCAGGAACACCGCTTGTTAAATGTTTAACAATATCAATCCTTTTACCACGTAGAACTGCAATTGTTGCCTCTTTACGGTCGATAACTGCAAGTCCGTATACCTCCTTATCTTCCAGGATATCTTGCAGGGGTTTTAGGAAAAACTCCGAGTTGCAGTGGTAGATGTAAGTTTGAACAGGTTCTGGAGGTTCAAATATGTAGGTTTCCATTTTTTCCGTACCTGGTCCTCCCCTGGGAATCATCCCCACAAACATAACCAGTCCCTTCTCAGGTGGCTTTGGGAAAAGCTTCATCCTTTGCATTATAACCTCAATTGCAGACTGAACATTCTTTTTTGTCTGTTTACTTTTGATGTTGGCGCTCTGGCTCAACTCTTCCCTCATGTGTTTTACAACATCACTTATCTGCTTGTCTGGAGGTATGTAAACTGAAACAAGTTCTGTTCCCCGTCCTTTTTTATCTGAAAGTTCTTCGAGGGTTCTTTTAACCTCGTATAATTCCTTTGATGACACTTCTGTCATTGTAATCACTCCTAAAAATTGAAATTTTTATCAGTTCCAGCATGGAAACTCGTTAATCAAACATAAAATTCGCATGTAAACTTAAACAATCAGATTTCTAAAACATAGAATAACTTTTGGACATAGATTAACCTTTAGATTATGTTGTATTTTAACTTATTTATGTAGAGTTGTCTAAACTTTATATTATATTAGGTTTAACATTAGGTTAACGGTGATGAGATGCGAATAGTGGTTACAGTAGGTGGATCAATAATAATTAAGAATCATGATTACAGAAGATTTAAAGATTATGCTGATGTTCTAAAGGATATGAGCGCTGAAAATGAGGTTTTTGTAGTTGTTGGCGGTGGTAAAACAGCCAGGGATTACATAGGAATTGCAAGAGAGCTCGGTGTTTCAGAGGCTCTGTGTGATGATGTTGGAATTGACGTTACAAGGCTCAATGCAAGACTTTTGATCATGGCCCTTGGGGAAGATGCATATCCCGTTGTTCCCCATAACTTCAGAGAAGCCCTTGAATTTTCAAGTTCATCTAAAATAATTGTTATGGGTGGAACAGAACCAGCCCACAGCACAGATGCAGTTGGAAGCATACTTGCAGAGTTTGTGGGTGCAGAACTTCTCATAAATGCAACTTCAGTGGATGGGCTCTACAACAAGGATCCCAATAAGTACGAAGATGCAGAGATGTTTGAAGAGGTAAAACCATCTGAAATGATGAAACTCATGAGCAGTAATAACATACAGGCCGGTACCTACGAGTTCTTTGACATGACGGCCATACAGATAATAAAAAGGTCTAGCATAAAAACCGTGATAGTTAATGGAAACGATGCTCAAAACGTTAAGAGAGCCATGACCGAGAAGATTGGAACACTCATAGTTCCTGAAGATTGATGAAAAGAAGATTGATAAAAATCTTTTTTAAAGTTTTCATAAAGTTTTCATGAAGCTTTTGTGAAGATTCATGAACTCGATTAACAAACACTTTGATTAACAAATAATCCCCAAAATCACAGATAAATCAAAAAATCAACATACATAAATTCAACAATTCTTAAAAAACCAAGGATCATTACAATAATAAAAAAATGAGGTGTTAATTTTGATAGAACAGCACAAACATTGTCCTGTGTGTGGAAAACCAATACCCCTGTCTGAAAATTTCTGTTCTCCGGCATGTGAGAACATTTTTGCAGAAAGACAGAAGAAGGTAGTTAAAACAAGGAAGTTCCTCTACGGTATTTTCATAATATTCATTCTCATATGGCTTTTCGTAGTCTTGAAAGGAAGACTCTGAGGATATTTCTGGAAAAATGATGCTATTCAAAACAGTTCCCATTTCTTATTTTTAACTAACTAAATTTCCTTTTTTAAAATTATCTGATCTTTTAAGTGTTTAAAGAAATTTAAGCCATAAAAGTTTGATCTAAAAATAATTTTTAACTTATCTCATATTTTAATTTATTAAAAACCTTTAATCTTAAACTTACTTTTTAGATCTCTTACTTTTTAGATCTATTTAAACAATCATCTATTACTTAAAATAAAGAAATTAAAAAAAGAAATTAAAAAAAGAAATTAAACGGAATACAATTAAATAAGAAGTATTGATGAACTTTTTTGATAAAACGTGTCAAAAAGAGTTCCTGAAAAAAACAAAAAAAACCGTTAAAATAGAAAAAAGAAACCAACTTAAGGGGTAACACATATTTATAAAGTTACACCCATATCAAGCTGTTCTGTTAACTCTTTGTACCTGTTACGGATTGTGACCTCTGTAACTCCTGCAATATCTGCAACATCCCTTTGGGTTTTCCTTTCACCTAGAAGTACGGATGCAATGTAGAGAGCTGCTGCTGCCACACCTGTAGGTCCTCTACCGGAGGTTAAACCCTTTTTCATGGCCTGTTCTATGATTTCAATTGCCTTGGACTGGACTTCACCTGATAGGCCCAGCTCACTTGCAAACCTTGGAACGTAGTCCACAGGTGATGTTGGAGGCAGTTTGATGTTTAGTTCCCTTGTTAAGAATCTGTAAGTCCTTCCAACCTCTTTTTTGGTGACTCTTGAAACTTCTGCAATTTCATCAAGTGTTCTTGGCACGTTGCACCTTCTGCAGGCTGCGTACAGGGATGCTGCCACCACACCTTCTATGCTCCTTCCCCTTATGAGCTTGTTATCAACAGCATTCCTGTAAACAACGGATGCTGCTTCTCTGACGCTTCTTGGAAGTCCAAGTCTTGATGAGTCCCTGTCAAGTTCACTTAGGGCAAAGGCAAGGTTTCTTTCCGTTGCACCGGAGATCCTTATTTTTCTCTGCCACTTTCTGAGCCTGTACCATTGGGCACGGTTTCTGGCAGGGATGTCACGTCCGTAAATATCTTTGTTTCTCCAGTCGATCATGGTGGAGAGTCCTTTGTCGTGTATGGTGTAGGTTATTGGTGCACCTACCCTTGTCCTTTTATCACGCTGTTCGTGGTCAAAGGCACGCCATTCAGGTCCCATATCGACCAGGTTATCATCTATTACGAGACCACAAACTCCACAAACTACTTCTCCCCGTTCATGGTCGTTTATCAGTTTTTCAGAGCCACATTCTGGGCATCTGGTTTCAGTTTTTTCGATTTCAGAAACATCCTGTTTCATTTGTTCTTTTTCTGAAACATCATGTTCTGCAGCTTCAATATTCGAAACTTCGTGTTTCATTTTTTCTTTCGTTTCCTTCGCCCCCACTTTTTAATAGGTTTTGATGGTATGTACAGGGTCTCTCCAACTCGATCCTCAAGGTTTTTAGAATTTTTTGCATAAACCTTCACGGCCACGTATGGCATTTTTGTAGGGCCAAATACATCGTAAACAGTACCTAACCTTTTTTTGTCCTGTGTAAAAGCAGTTAATCCAAAAGCAGGTGTGCTGTTGGATCTTAATATTAAACGGCCCCGTTTAGAAATATGTGAGATGATTCCCAGCTTTTTCATTACCCTCAAACCGAAAGTTTTATATAATATTATAGTGGCATGAACTTCTATATAAATATTTCGATAATTTTAAAAGGAGCATGTTTTATAGATTTTAAAGGTTGGGGAATCTGTTTAGGATGACAGAGCATGTCATGTCGTCAAAGATTCCTTCTTTTTAAGTATATTACCATAATAAAGAGTTGTAACAGCTCCGACTACTGTGGGCAGAACGTAACTTACAAGGCGATCTATAAGACTTGCAGCCAGCACAACATCTGCAGGAACACCGAAAACCAGGAAAAGCCCCACCATGACCCCTTCACGGAGTCCCAGAGCCCCTGGAATTGTTGGCAGTATGGTTATTAAAAGTGATATGCTGTAGATGATCACCATGGGTACGAAGGGTGGATAGGATCCAACTGCCACGAAACAGAGGTACATGCGCACCACATCCACAATCCACATTCCTATGGATATGCTGATGCCAAAGGTGAACATCTCAGGGTCCTGTAAAACTGTGGAAAGACCTTCAGAAAACCTTCCAACGTAGTACATTATCTTTTCAGTTACATAGGTAAATTTCAAGTCTTTCTTGGTTATCTTTCTAAAAAATGGGAATACGCGCCTTGCAATGGAAATCATGATTTTTTCTGCAAGGGCCCTGTTTATACCAATGTAGATCAGAAGCCCGCAGAAGGCCATGATTATCACTATGAGAGAGCTCAGCAAAACAGCACTCCAAAGTGGAATGTTCCACATGAATATCAGGTAAATTCCAAAGAACGAAACAATTAGGAAAGGAAAAAACTCAAAAATCCTGTCGGCACTGGCAGACACAAAGGCAAGATCAAAGGGAACTCCTTCAAATTTGTTAACCAGGTAGGCACGGAGTGGTTCACCGCCTGCAGCTCCGGGAGTTATGTTGTTTCCAAAAAGGCTTGAAAACATCATTAAAAGTAGTTTTTTAAAACCTGGAGAATGTTCAACAACGTCAAGTATGAGTGACCAGCGTACAGTCCACGCTAAAATTACAATGAGTTCCAACAAAACTGCTAAAAATATTATTTGAAGGTTTGAGCTGCTTAAAACGCTTATTATATTATTTAGTCCCACTGCAAGGGATATGGCGAATATGATAAATGCACCGAGTGCAACTGTGATCACGATTTCCCATTTGTGATCCTGGAGGAATTCAAAAGAACCATTCATTTTAAAAGTTTTCTATCTTTCAACATATGAACTTGCCTATTTCTGGATCCATGACTTTTAAATCATACAAGTCCTTTGTATCCATATTAAGTTTCAGAACTTTGCCTAGTATCAAGTTTCATATTTATATATTTTATACGTAGTAAACTTTCAACTTTATACGCATATCAACTTGCCCTTTTTAATATATTTTAAGGTTTTTAGTCCTTATTTAGGTTTAAACAGGAAAATAGTGGATTCATGAAGTTTAATAGGCGTTTATTAGAATAAGATTTATTAGAATAAGATTTAATAAAAATTAAGAAAAATTTTAGTTATTTAAAAAATTTTAGTTATTTAAAATAGTTATTTAAAAATATTTAAAAATTAGTTATTTAAAAAAATGGGCTCCATGGAATGATGATTTTTTAAATCCGCTACGCAATAGTTAATCATTTCTTATCTCAATCATTCCATGTTGAGTATATCCAAAAAGGATGATCCTTCCGCTATCTGGGTGACGATTTCATTTTCACCTTCCACTATGTTGAAGGCCTCTTCAATGACTTCATCAATGATCTCCTGGGGCACGGCAACAACTCCGCAGCCATCACCCATTATAAGGTCTCCGGGGTTTACTGTGGTTTCACCGCAGGCTACAGGAATGTTAACTTCTCCTTCCCCTTTGGCTTCCCCTGCGTTTGGTATGACGTCCCTTGAAAATACTGGATAATTCAGTTCCTTTATGCCTGCAATGTCCCTTGCAGACCCGTATATAACTGTTGCAGCTATCTCACGGTCCTGAGCAGTTCCTGATGCCAGTTCGCCCCAGACTGCAGGATCATCACCGTTGCATTCTATTAAAAGAACATCTCCCTTTCGGGCTGCATAGATACCTTTTATGGCTGTTCCCCAGTCATCAGCTCGGGTTTTAACGGTTGTGGCTTTTCCAACAACTTTCATGTTACCTGTTACAGGTTTCACACCCGTCAAAACCCCATTTTCTCCTTTCACATGTTTCATAGCATCTGAAAGGTTGGATGTTGTGATCCTGGATGATAACAATCTGGAAACTGGATTCTTCTGTGAGAACATGTTTAAAAAATTTTTTGGTGAAATTTTTTGTTCCTTTAAAGCGTTTGACATATCTTCATCCCTTAATTCATGGTGTCATAATATTAAATTTTAATCCATGATAATCCTTTAGTTCAAATTCTTTAGTTTAATCCTTACTTCAATCCTTTACTTCAATAATCCTTTAGTTCATATTTCTTAATCCTTGATTTATAATTCTCTTAAGACGTGGTATAACTATCTCTCTTAAGATATCATCTTAAAACCATCTTAAAATACAAGCTTCTTGAACCATGTTAAGATACAATTTTAAAAATTTTTTACTTAATCTTGTGGTGTTGTAACTTCTTCAATGAGTTTTTTACCTGCCACAACTTCGTCAACACTGTGTACAGTTCCGCCGTACTGTTCTATAGCCTGGTTTATTTCTTCAAAGTCAAGATCATCGCCCTGTATTGTAATTTTAACGTTCTCAGTTTCCTTGTCTATTTCCATCAGGGTGATGTTCACTCCTTCCACTCCACTTAACTCGCTTAAAAACTTTGCAAATAATGGTATGTTTGGTTCATGTGGTTTCAATATGTCCAGAACTATTCTTATGAGGCCCTTTGCCAATTTTAATGTCCTCCGATATTTTTTAGGGTTATGAATTTCATTCTCCCATTTTTTAGAAAAAAATCATTTTGTACTGTAATTTTATCATCAAAAATATTTAAAACTTTACCTAAAATTGAAAGAATATTATTAGGAGAGTTTGGATTGTAATATTCAAATTAAACCAAAATTTATGATTTTTCATTTGGATTTCAGTTTTATATTTGGATTAAAACATTTTACTGCTTATTAACCTTCTTTAAAGCATGAAACTACACTAAATTCTGATTTTTTCATATCTTCAATTTTATATATAAGATAGGTTATAATATCTTATAGACACTATTTAGACATCATCAAAGGGCTTTACAATGAGTTTTAGAAGATTGTCTTGTATCCTAGAAGAACTCAAAATTTGCGTTGAAGAAGGAATGCCAATTCTCATTGAGGGGAAAAAGGACGAAAAAGCGTTGCGGGAACTTGGTGTTGACGGTAATTTCATAAAAGTCTCAGGTTCAGGCCTCAAACTATTTGAAATAGCTGAGATGGCTGCACAGTCATCTTCTAAAGTTATTATATTAACTGACTTTGATAAGAAGGGGAATGAACTTGCCCGGAGACTTTCAGGGGACATACAAAGTCTTGGTTCCCATCCCGATCTTACGATACGGCGCAGGATCATGGGTATTACCCGTAGGTACATAAAGGACATTGAGGGTCTTCCAAAGTACATGAATCAACTGGAACTTAAAGAACGCTCATGTGGTGGTCAACAATAGTTACTATCATCAAAAATATATTATACAATTTCTGTTGGGTACCAATGCCAGAGGGCAGTGATATCGTATATCATGAAACGTACCTACACATGAAGGAGGCCCAAAACATGGGAAAAGAAGAAATAAGTACAACTAAATATCTTATTCACGCTCAAATAAATGCTAACGGTATTGTGGAAAAGCCTGATGTTGTAGGAGCAATTTTCGGACAAACAGAAGGGCTTCTAAGCAATGACCTTGATCTAAGGGAATTACAGAAAACAGGACGAATTGGGAGGATAAAAGTAAATATAAACTCAAAAGCAGGCAGATCTAAGGGTGAAATAATAATACCATCAAGTTTAGACAGAGTTGAAACAGCAATCCTTGCAGCATCCCTTGAAACAATAAACAGGGTAGGACCATGCGAGGCTTACATACAGGTCTTCAAGGTTGAAGATGTACGTGCAGTTAAAAGACGAAAGGTTGTGGAAAGGGCAAAGGAACTTTATAAGGGCATGATGGATGAAGTAACTCCTGAAAGCCTTAAGATGATAGAGGAAGTTAAGGAAGCCATGAGGGTTCATGAGATAACAGATTACGGTGATGAAAAACTTCCAGCAGGCCCCAATGTAACAAGTTCCGATGCAATTCTCGTTGTTGAAGGAAGAGCTGATGTTCTAAACCTCCTCCGTTACGGTGTTAAAAATGCCATAGCTGTTGAGGGCGTCAGCGTTCCAAAAACAGTTGCAGAACTTACCAAGAACAAGACAGTCACAGCTTTCCTTGATGGTGATAGGGGTGGAGACCTTATTTTAAAGGAACTTTTACAGGTTGGAGAAGTTGACTACGTTACAAGGGCACCAAGAGGCAAGGAGGTGGAAGACCTTTCAAAGGACGAGGTTATGATTGCCCTGAGGGACAAGATACCAGTTGAACAGATCTGCCATGACATCGTTAAACCTGAAAAACCTGAAAATAAAGGTGGAGACAAAATAAACGTTTTAAAAGGTATTTTAAATGATCTTGAAGGTTCAGGAAATGCAGAAATCTTTGATGATGCTCTCAACATCTTGAAGGAGGTTAAAGTTGAAAATCTGTACGATGAACTCAAGAAGGTTGAGAGAAACGCCTACGCAGTTGTCTTTGATGGGGTGATAAGCCAGCGCTTAATTGACATTGCAAAGGATAAAGGTTTAAAACAGTTGGTGGCCGTGAGAATGAGCGAGGTTGTAAAAAAACCAAGCCCAGTAAAGGTAATAACTAAATGAACTTTTCACAGCCACTTCGGGTCTTCAAAACATCATAGCAACATGGTTTAATTTGTTAACCTTAAAAGATTTAAAATTTCTTTGGAGGGATATTCCATGTACGTTAACATGAAAAAAGAGTTTTTAGGGGATATAAATACAACAAAAGATATTTTAATACCTAAGGATCCTCTTGAAAGAGTTATAGGCCATGATGATATAATCCGGTTCGTTAAAATTGCTGCAAAACAGAGAAGGAACCTTCTTCTGGTTGGACCACCAGGAATAGGTAAATCCCTTATAGCCCAGGCCATATCAGTGCACCTTGAAAAGCCCACAGAAGAGATAACCGTTGTTAATAATCCTGAAAGACCTGAAAGACCCTTTGTTGAGGTTAAAACAAGGAAGGAAATGGAAAGTGAACGGAAGAATCTTGAAAGGGCTGAAGGTGACGTTGTAGATCCACACGACGTTCCAAAAGCTGTTGCTGAAAGACTTGGATTCAGGTGCCCACACTGTGGAAGTTACAACAACGCATACCAAAGTGTATGTCCAAACTGTGGCGGTGATAAATACGCCCAGATAAATGCCAGAAGAAAACACCTTGGCGACCTTCTTGGAATGTTTGAGATGAACTCTGGCTCAATAAGCATTCCACAGGAACGTGTTACAACAACCAGGATGCGTAATGGAAGGGAAGAAGTTGTGATCTATGAAAGGGTTGACGGTGACGGAATAAAGATACTGGACCAGCACGCCCTTGAAAAAAGAAGGGAACTCATTGATGAAAAACCCAAAAACGTTATAGTGCCCCTTAAAAGGAATTTATTTGTACAGGCAACAGGTGCAAGTGAAACAGAGCTTCTGGGGGATGTCAGGCATGACCCATATGGTGGCCACCCTGACCTTGGAACACAGCCCTACGAACGGGTTGTACCAGGTGCAGTCCACGAAGCACATGAGGGTGTGCTTTTTATAGATGAAATAGTTCACATAGCCCCACTTCAGCGTTACATATTAAGCGCAATGCAGGATAAGGTCTTCCCAATAGTTGGAAGAAACCCACAAAGTGCTGGAAGCTCTGTTAAGGTGGAAAATGTTCCATGCGACTTTATATTTGTTGGAGCATGCAACATACGGGACATACAGTACATACTTCCACCCCTCAGATCCAGGATACAGGGTGAGGGCTACGAGATCCTCATGAAAACAACCATGCCTGATACAGAGGAGAATGAAGCCAAACTCGCCCAGTTTGTGGCTCAGGAAATAGAAATGGATGGAAAAATACCCCATGCAACCCGGGGGGCTGTTGAACTCCTTATTGAAAATGCAAGGCGGAGAGCGGAGGTTATAGATGAAGAAAAAGATGCATTAACCCTGAGACTTCGCGATCTTGGTGGTGTTGTGAGGATGGCAGGAGACATTGCAGTTATGAATGGTGATGAATTTATAGATAAAAAACACATGTTCTTTGCCATAAAAAACGCTGTTTCAATTGAGGATCAGATAATAAGGAGATATAAATCTTTTGAAAATGCAATGGAAAAGGATATGTCCAGTTCACAGCACATGTTTCATGGAAAACTGGGAAAATCCAATGAGAACGTTGACAGAAGTTACATGTAATTTGAACTTAGGTTTCAGGGAAAAAGCAGAAAGGGGATATTGATGGGTCCTTACTCAAATCAAAACTGGAGAAATTCAAATGTGGAACAGGCAAACCTGCAGGAAGGATCTGCAGATGGATCTGCAGATGGATCCAGTTACGTTTTAAGAGAAAATATCTTGGACGCCTTTGACTTTCCAGAGATGATAGAGGATTACCTTATAGAGCTTGAGATAAGGAACTACTCACCAAATACCATAAAAACCTACAGATCAATAATAAACAATTTTTATAAGTTTTTGCTGACCCAGAAGAACCTTTATGATGAAAGACTTGTTTTAAGGGCATTTAAAAGGTATATACGTTATTTAAAACGTGAAAGGAAGGTTTCACAGAATTATATATATCTTGTAACCGTTGTTGTAAAGAAGTTCTTTGAGTTTGGAGGTATCAACATACTTAAAGAAATTAAAACACCCAAGAGGACAAAATCTCTCCCTAAATCCCTAAGTGAAGATGAAGTGCACCGTCTCATCCATGCAATGGACAAATCTGACTCAAACAACGGTTCCACCCACCATTTAGAGGCTTCAAAGCTTCGAAACAAAGTTATACTGGCAATTCTGTATTCAACAGGACTCAGGGTCTCTGAACTTGTTAACCTTCGTATAAGCAGTATTGATCCGGAAGACAGAACCATAAGAATAAGAGGAAAGGGAGAAAAAGATAGGATAGTCCTTTTTGATGGCAGAACCCAGAAATTGCTCGAGGATTACCTTGAAAAAAGGTCTCAAGATAGTGAATATCTCTTCATAAACCGTTCAGGAAACCATTTAACTCCAAGATACATTCAGATGATGATAAAGGATTATGCAAAAGCTGCAGGAATTAAAAAGAGGGTCACACCCCACATATTAAGGCACTCCTTTGCAACCCACCTTCTGAAGCATGGAGTGGACATAAGAGCAATTCAACAACTTCTGGGCCATTCCAACCTCAGTACAACCCAGATCTACACCAGCGTGGACATGCACACCCTTAAAAACGTTTACGACCAGGCAAAGATGGGTTAAACCGAAAAATTGAGTTGAAAAAGCTGAACCTTAAACTGGAAATTTTAATCTGATTTTTTTAATCTGATTTTTGATTTTTTTTTAAAAATTGAAGATCTTTTATTCTTAATTCAAGTTTCTAACTTAATTCAAGTTTTTTTAATCTTTAGTTTTTGATTAATTTTCGTTCAATGATTTTAAAACATGAAGGGACTCCTGATCTTGACACAGGGGAAAACCTTTTAAGTTGGAGTTAAATAAATCGTTATATCAATATTGATTGTTGTGAAGGTGACATGTTGAGGGATGAAACGGAAAAGAGCAGATCCTACGAGCTCTTAAAAAAAGATGCATGGAAATTTATAGTACTGCTTGGAGTGGTGAGCCTACTTGCAGATGTGACCTATGAAGGGGCTAGAAGTATTACAGGGCCTTATCTTGCCCTTTTAGGTGCAAGTGCCACTGTTGTAGGTGTTGTATCTGGATTTGGTGAGCTTGTGGGCTACGTTTTAAGGTTCTTCTCAGGATACCTCAGCGATAAAACCGGGCAGTACTGGGCCATAACCATAGTAGGATATGCTGTAAACCTCCTTGCAGTACCACTTCTGGCCCTTGCAGGAAGCTGGGAGATTGCAGCACTACTTTTAATCACAGAGAGACTGGGGAAAGCCATAAGAACCCCTGCAAGGGATGTTATGTTGTCTCATGCCACCTCCAGAGTTGGAAGTGGATGGGGATTTGGAGTTCACGAGGCAATGGACCAGACGGGTGCAATACTTGGCCCATTAATAGTTGCAGCTGTCCTTGTTCTTAACGGAACCTACAAAACAGGATTTGCACTGCTTCTGGTACCTGCCCTTCTTGCACTGGCTGTACTTGCACTTTCCCGCTTTTTATATCCGCACCCACACGACCTGGAGCTAAGCCAGCCACAGATAGGCACGGGATTTAAAAGAATTTACTGGGTTTATATGGTTGCAGTGGGTCTGATTGCAGCAGGTTTCGCTGATTTTTCACTCATTGCTTTTCACTTCCAGAAGGGAGCAGTGGTTTCTGCAGCTATGATCCCGGTTTTTTACGCCATTGCAATGGGAGTGGATGCTTTAGCAGCTCTTGTATTTGGGAGACTCTTTGATAAGGTTGGAGTTTTATCCATGGTGCTGGTTGCAATTTTATCAGCTTTATTTGCACCATTTGTATTTTTAGGGGGATTTTACACGGCGCTTGTGGGAATGGCCCTGTGGGGTGTGAGTATGGGAGCCCAGGAATCCATAATGAGGGCTGCAGTTGCAAACATGTCATCCCCTGAAAGGAGGGGAACAGCTTATGGAGTTTTTAACACGGTTTACGGAGTTTTATGGTTTGCAGGAAGTGCACTGATGGGAGTGCTCTATGACATTTCCATAACTTACCTTGTAGTTTTCTCTATGCTTATTCAGCTTTCATCCATACCCTTCCTTGTCTTTGTAGGAAAAAATATCAAGACTCAAGAGTAATAAAAGTTTAAAATGCAGAAGCTGTGGAGAAGAATGTTTCTTCATGGCTAAAATCCCACCTCTCTATTATTAAGACATCTTTCATCATACAGCAACTTGAAAAAAACCAGGAACTTTCTGAAGGGCTTTTTGTAAGAAAACTATTTATTATATCTAAACCCAAATATATCTGAGCGTATTATCAAGGTTAAAATTGGATTTTTCACAGTAAAATCCAAGCACCCGCTGTAATACTTTTTTTAATTTCCAGAAAAAACAAGAATGTGTTCTGAAATAATCCGTGCTTAATAAAAAAAGCTTTGTTCAATAAAAGAATTGAAAATTTTCAATGTGGAGGAAGTATTAATGGAAATATCCATAGATAACTACTTTAATAAAAGGTACACGCTTTTCAAATGGCGTTCCAACACTTCAACCCTTAATAAAACTGTGATGGCCCTATTTATGGCATGCATTACAGGTATTCTAGCTCAGCTGGTTTTGCCATTACCATGGACCCCGGTACCTGTTACAGGGCAGACATTTGCAGTTCTCATTGCAGGAATATTCCTTGGAAGGAAATGGGGAGGCTTAAGCCAGATGTTCTATGTTGGAATAGGAGTTGCAGGAGTTCCATGGTTTGCAGGAATGACAGGCGGAGTAAACATGCTCCTTGGAGCAACAGGAGGCTACCTCATAGGTTTCGTACTTGCAGCCTTCTTCATAGGATACTTTGCAGATCGCTACGTAAAAGCAAGGAACTTCCTTCCAATACTTGCACTCATGTTGTTTGCAAACTTCATCATAATATACGTTCCAGGACTGGCAGTGCTCAGCGCATGGACACAGCTTGCAACAGGAGTCCAGCCAAACATCTGGAACCTGCTTATAATGGGAGTTTTACCGTTTTTAGCAGGCGACCTTGTGAAGATAGGCAGTGCAGCAGCATTGACAAAGGTCGTTGCTCCAAAGGAACCATTTAACGGTGGAGAAATGGACGTTGAGTAAAAATAAAACTCAACTGGAGGTGAATCCTAATCTAAGCCCTGATCCTGTGGGGATCAGAGGCCACCACTTCCTCTGCATGCAGGGATTTCAGGGATACGGCTACAATCAGGACTTTGCATTACACATGCAGAAGGTTGTGGATTTTATAATAAAAAACCCCCCATGTAAACTTGAACTGCTTACAGAGTGTGATGAACTGTGCTCCCACTGCCCCCACAGGGAAGGAGAGATTTGCAGTAAGGATCCCAATGCTGAGGAGAACATCAAGAAAATGGATCTTCTGGTTCTTGAAAAACTCGACATTCAGGAAGGTTCAAAGATCCAGGCTCGAAAGATCTTTGAACACGTGAATAATATATTCAAAACTCGCGAGGATGTCATGGAAGTTTGTGGGAACTGTTTGTGGCGAGATAAATGTCTCTGGTTTATGGGAAAGCCCTTTTAAACCTTTCATGTTACTTTTTTTTAGGTTAAAAATTTTAAGAAAGATTTTTTTTGTTGGATCTTTAAATTTGATTTCATCCCAAATTTTTTCACCCCAAACCTCATCGAATTATTATTATAATAAGGAAAATAGATTATATCATAATACTTATAATATAAGTAGCAATGTATTGGGGTGAAAAGCTATGGGTGAAATTAAAAAAATAAAATCAATACCAGTGTTTGATTTTTCTGTGATAATAGGAGTGATTTCAGCGATTTTGTCCTTTATATCCGGAATTATTTATTTCATTGTAGGATATGGGGTATTGTACAGCCTGAGTACGTATATCATTAGTTTAAACAATGAAACTGCAGCTGTTGTAAACTCTGTGGCCAGCTCCATCACTGCGATGGGAGCATTTTACCTGATTATAGTCTGGCCCATTCTGATGTTTTTTGTAAGCTTCATTGTTGCGGCGATAGCAACTCTACTCTACAACTACCTGGCACCCAGAATTGGACCCATTAAACTGGAACTCGAATAATTTACTACCCTCTATTTACCTTTTTTTTAATATAAATAAATACAGAAACTCAAATTACCCAATAATCATATAATAGAACCCTAATAGTGCAAAGGCTCCAAATGTTCTGCATAACTGAGAATACAGTGTCTGCATTTAAGTAACCATCGTTAATCCCTCTATACTGTAATCAGTGACTCCATAGATTGCCATCACCCGTTTAAATGCATCTTCCCTTATAAAATCCTTTCTTTGGGATGCAGTGGCATTTTCTGGAATACTGATGTTGTAGTAGTTGGCTACATTGAGCAACTTTGGTGTTACAGCATTACCTGAAGTCATAAGTTCACAGTGAACTTCACTTTGATGGAGGATTTTTAAACCCTTTAATTCCACAAACTTCTTACCTGGTTAAAAATCTGGTTTAACTCGGATGTAGATATGTTTTTTATAAATATAGGTCTGGGGTCCTGTCCTGTTACCTGCTCTGGGAATTCAAAGAACAGTGAGTATCCTGGAGCATAGGATGCTGAATGGAACAGGATTGCCCTGTGGTTTGGATTGGCTTTGAGCCAGTTTTCAACGGGGGTTTTATCTTGTTCAGTTTCCACCCTCACCCCTATCACATTTGACCCAGTTTTTTCAGCCTCTGCAATTACCCTATCTGTTTCGTTTGTGTTGGCGTTTACAACGTCCAGGTCCAAGGTTATGTTGTATGCTTTCTCCATGTCTGTGAAGTATCGGTTGGGTGTGTCGCAGTACTGATCTGGGTAGGTTTTGTTGGTTGTTTGAACCACAATAAGCTCACTTTTGTTGATTGCTACAGGTTGAGCTCCTATAACCGCACCACTTCCTTTAGCAAGGGATCTTATGGGTTCTCCACCCAGTATAACCCCTGTTCCATTGTAGGGCATTATGCTGGCTGTGAACCTGTCACACGGTGCATAGCAGTTTATGCCGTGTTGTGCCATGTAAGCTTCAGCTTTAGCTTTACCTGGAATGTCTCCACACCCCACAACCAGATATGCATGGTTTTCAATGGATCCGGGTACGAGAACGTTCATTCCATGGGTGTTGATCTCTATTGCGGTGTTGTTGTCACTGCCTTTAACTGAAAATGGGCCTTTTGTTTTGCTGGGGTCAACAGCGAACGTAAAGTTGCCTTTATCATCTGGACCGTACCAGGTTCCGTTGATCTTCTTAATGGTAACTCCTGTAATGGGTATGACTGTTACATTTGCAAGTTTCATGAGATCTGCCACTCTGGCACCTTCCATGTAGGGCACAAGCTGCTTTGGTGATGTTGGGCTCTGTCCCGCTGATACGTTGTCGTTTATGTTGGATGATTCATCCTTGATGACACGATCAACCTGTGTAACTACACGTGCATTTTCTGGAACCTTGATATAGGATGCTCCAACCACAATTGTTGATGCATCCTGTGGGCTCGTTTCTAACCCATTGAAATAATTTTGATGGCTCTCTGAGCTTGTAGAATAGATAAAATCAACACTAACGATGCAAATTGCACAAATTAAAATTAAGTATAAAATTCTTCTTCTGGAAATAAAATTCACGCCCCTTATTAATCTAATATAATAGTTTAATTTCAGTTTGAGGCATCTTATAAATATTTTGATCAAAGTATTAAATGGGTAAAATTGGAAATATCAAGATAAAAAAACAATTAAAATTAAAAACCAATTAAAAACCAATTAAAAACCAATTAAAATAGGTTTTAGATTATAATTCAATTCCTATTCATGGAATTAATTGTTAATGTGTTTTTTTTTTCAATGTTTAAATCCTGTTTAATCCTTATTTTTTTAGAATTAGCTTTTAATTAAAATTTGAGATTTTATTGAACGTTTTTGCTGGAGATGGATGGTCTCCACTTCAAAAGGTCATGTTTAATGTGCCTTTTCCATTTTTTATATCCATTTTTACATTAGACTCAGCGTTTATTCTCTCTAAAAAGTCCTCTGCACTTTCTTCACCCATAACTTTAGGGCTGCTATTTGATATGTGAATTGGGATCATCGTCACGTTCACGTTTCCATTTGAAATTCGCAGCTGTAAAATCATGGAATCTTTTGTAATTGGATTTGATTGATCAAAAACACAGTTTCCAAGGCTGTAAAATATTAATTTCCCTTTGTAACTTTCTATTCCCTGCGGTACATGAGGATGGCTCCCAACAACCATATCTGCACCTTCATCTATGCATTTTCTGGATAATTCAGTTTGATACTTATTTGGAGTCAAGGAGTACTCGTTTCCATAATGGAAAAACACGATTACAAAATCTGTCTGACCTTTAGCAGTATCTATACTATTTTTAATCAGATCCCATTGGGCAGGAGCAAATCCGGGGGAATTACTGGTTGCTGCAGGTAATTCCGATTCACTGAATTCCTGAAAAGTGGTTAAATCCATGAAGTTGATAACTGCTATTTTTTTACCATTCACATTGAAATATGAAGGTTGGAGTGCTTCCTGCAGGTTCTCTCCAGCCCCCATGTGGGTAATATTATATTTATCAAGTGCCGCGAGTGTATCATTCAATCCCTGTGGGCCATAGTCCATAATATGATTATTGGCTAAGGCAACAGCAGTTACATTGTTGTCCTTTAAAATATGTGCATACTCAGGATTTGCCTTTAAAGGAACAGTCTTTTTAAAGTTTTTGTTTGAATACGTAAATGGTGATTCCAGGTTAACAACCACCAAATCAGACTGGCTAAAAATTGGCTTCAAATCTCCAAATATATTGGGATTACTGCTGATTGTTGATCCTACTTCCCTTCCAAGCATCACATCTCCTGTGATGACCATGTTAACCGGAGACTGGGAAGAACTGTACTGAGACATTTCCTTTGGTATGTTAAACTGTGAAAATAAGAGGAATGCTGTTAATACCAAAACCAATAAAATGCCAAGGTAAATCTTTTTCATCTTTACTGCCTGTAGCTGTTCTTACTTGTAAAAGATATTCGTGAATCATATTTAATAAAATTCGCTGTTACCATTTAGTTAGTGCAAATGTATCTATGCATTTTGTTAGAGTTTTGATTTAAAGCATGAACATAGCTTAACTTTAAATATTTTGATGGATTCTTTAATTTAAATTCAATAATTTCGATCTACAAAAATGCACAGTAGGATGAACAGTTTAATATTAATTTATAAGCTATTTGGAAAGCTGTTCACCTTTATTAGATTCATTAACAGTTTATTATGTTTTTTAGCTTACTTAAGGTTTTCTATTTGGATGTAAACGTATATGGCTATTTTACTTAAAATCAAAGCTTGAATATGGTATTATGAAGGCCCAGGATTCAGATTTTAAAAAGAGTTACTTAATATGTCATAGAAGGCCCGATCGAACATTTAAAATTGGAAACCATTATTTTCCTGTGTGTTCACGATGTACTGGAGCATATATCGGAATGTTTTCATATTTTATATTTGTTTATTACGTCTACGTGCAATATACAATCTCAATAATCTTAATGGGAAGTATAATGGTTTTACCAATGGCCTTTGATGGTGTTACGCAAGGATTGAGTTTAAGCGCATATGAAGATCAAACTGTAACTGTGGTTGGTACATATTCAGGTCCAAGCACATATACTACAGTAATGGGTGGTGACAGAACAGTACCAACCATAACCCACGCTACAATTGCATAAATAAAAATAAGTAAGATCTAAATTAGAATTAAAGAGGTTTGATATAAAACCTCTAAATTTCTTTTTTTGATTCACAAAAATAGTTCAAAAGTCCTTTCTAATTAGGTGAGCCAAGATTAAAAAATTATATATTTAGTTCGTTAAACGGAACTATAACGAAGTTTTGTGTTTTGTGGTAGTTTTTGGATGGATACTTTTTTTGTTGTGATTTACAAGTTTCATTTCAATCTTTAAAAAAAGTGGATTTTTAAAACGAGTAGAAATCGCGGTATTTTAATTATCAGATATACATGTAATAATTCATTTACTCCAGTTTCTTTTGAGGCATATTAATAAACAGAAAGTAACTGTGGGCTCAGCTTCTTGCAGGCGATCACCACATGACAAGTTAGGGCCAATTGAACTTCTTGTAACACCAAACTTTTTGCATATCCCTCATCATTTTAATGGTGGAAAAGATTTATCCCTTTCTTTTTAGACTCAATATTCTGTGGGTTGTTGTTTATGGAGGATATTAGCAGGCTTTGGAAGCGGTAGACACCCTAGTATCCTGTAATCGTGTTGATGTCTCGTAAGATTCCTGTTTCGGTGTTTAAGATTAAGAGTTCTGTGTTGTTGTTTGTGGATTCTATGATCGAACCATTCGCCATGAAACAATCCACTGATGTACTGTTGGTTAGATATGCATTGATCAGGTCTGGTAGTACAGCTGTGGATGTCCCTGTTTCAGCCCCAATAACAGTCATTCCCATACCATGATCACATTCCAGTGTTATATAAGTTTGGTAGGGATCATCACCCACAGAAACCACCACAGGGTGCGTTCTACTCCAGGTTACATTAAATTCGCTGGCTGCTGTATTTGCCAGAATATCATGGCAGTAAATCATTATCAACGATGTGGAGAAAGTTCCATAGGCTGCTTTCATCGGCCCTGCTGGGTAGAGGAGGTTTTCATTGGTGTCTGTTGCGTTTTTCTGGTTTGCCCAGTACTGGGCAATACTATCAGTGACTCGTGTGGTGGCAATGGCGAAACTCTTAACACCTTCATAACCTGCAGGTTCAATGAAAATACCATTCATATATGTGATTTGGCTGGTTCTGTGAATACTATTTCCCCGTGAAGTTCAAATTTATTGTACTGTTAGTCATAGGATCAGAGACCGTCATAGCTGGTGCAACTGCTCCAGGATAAGTTAATTGAACTGTCAAGTTATCCATGGTTTAAGCTGCTATCTTAGGTTCGTAACCCAAATAATCTTTTTTATTATTTTTTCAGGATATACTCTCATTTTATTGGAATTTTTAGATCTTTAGGATAATGAATAAGACATGTTACATCATATATTAACATGATCACCGCTAAAATGAAAAGAGGATAAAATAGAGGGTATTGTAAATATATAGTCTTAAATATGTAAATATAAATTATTATTATTGACTGAATCAAAATTAAAATTGAGAAAGAAATGTAGAAAAATTTATTATCATAACCATTTGCTGGAAATATTTGAATTACAATATATGAAAGTCCAAAAAAACTAAAAAACAAATATAATGGCTGTCCTGAAATTAAATAAACACCAAACAGACCTATTAAAACAATTAAAGTTGGAAAAATCTTTTTCATTTTAAATTTCATGAAATTACCTCTTTGATGATCCATAATATTAAAAATTAGGGTGATCCGTAAACCAGGGATCATCTGCAGAATATGTTAGAGCGGTAGCCCCTCCTACAATTCCAGTCCATCCCCAAAACATTGCTCCCAATGAAATACCTCCTGTTTCAGGCGCAGCTACAACGGCAGCAGTTACAATTGTAAAACCACCAACTACACTAATAGTACCAAATGTAACCGCCAAAACTTTCTCCATATTCAAATATTTCAATCCATTGATAAGGTTTCCGGCAAGGGTGCATGCTGCGTCTGTTATTAAGCCGTGGAAACAGTAAACACCACAACATCCCGTGACTGTGTTGATGTCTCGTAAGATTCCTGTTTCGGTGTTTAAGATTAAGAGTTCTGTGTTGTTGTTTGTGGATTCTATGATCGAACCATTCGCCATGAAACAATCCACTGATGTACTGTTGGTTAGATATGCATTGATCAGGTCTGGTAGTACAGCTGTGGATGTCCCTGTTTCAGCCCCAATCTCACTCATAACCGCATATTCAATGGGTGAGAGTGCAGCGGAAGAGATGTAATTAAACATCCACATATCCTTAAATGATCCAATAACAGTCATACCCATACCATGATCACATTCCAGTGTTATATAAGTTTGGTAGGGATCATCTCCCACAGAAACAACCACAGGGTGCGTTCTACTCCAGGTAACCTTATATTGACTTGCAGCACTATCAGCCACCTGATCATGACAATATTCCACAAGTAAAGCTGTCAGGAAAGTACCATAAGCTGCCTTCCTAGCCCCCACTGGATAAGTGGAATTCTGGTTCAGCCAGTAAGTGAGTATATCATCACCTACTTTCGTTGTGGCGATGGCAAAGCTTTTCACACCTTCATATCCTGCAGAAAGTCCATCCATGTACATTAGGGTGCTTGTTCTGTGGATGGTATTTCCAGGGAAGTTTAGGTTTATGCTGCTGGTCTCAGGATCAGTAACCGTCATAACTGGAGCAACTACCCCGGGATAATTTATGTTAACTGTCAGGTTGTCGGTGAATTCTAGTCTGTGGCTCTGGATGAATTGTAGTTCTGCTGTTGTTAAATTATACTGCGATGTCAGATCATTCCAGAAGCTTGTTGGTACTGCATTGGGATCCATTTTATCCTGTAATATGTAGTTGTTTGTGTATATAATGGCTCTGAAAACATCGCCACGATAACTGTTCTTCCAGGTATTGTAGGCTGGATTAACATAGTCAGCAGTTTTTACCACAGTTCCATTTACTATTATCTGTAGTTCACCGTAGAATACATAGGTGTTCTTCCAGAGCACACTGAGCCAGGTCACGGAACTGTTCAAGGGCATTGTGTAGGTTAAGTTAACTTGTGAATCTGTGGACTTATCCAGTGCTGTACTCGTGATGTTCAGGGTTGCTGATCCTGGAGTTATGACCGCCTGTGTTGATAGGGTTTGATTGTCGAGGGTTGCTGAAACGTTAACAGTTTGGGGTTGCAGAGTTCCTAAATTAATAATATCCGTAGCCCGTCCACCCATGGTGCGAACAGTACCAGTAATCGTTCCAACACTTGTGGTGAAATGAACAGGCAGGTTATCAATAACATGCCCCATGGTGGATGTGTCCTGTCCCAGGTTGTTATGGGTTAAATCAGCAGTTATACTGGCATTTCCACCAGAATTAACTGTTGAACTGCTATCTATACTTAGCACAAGCCATGAAGATGTGTTTACACTTCCATTGGAATTGTAAATATTAATCTGAGGATTATTCGAACCCCACCAGTTATTTGTAGCATTTATATTGCCATATTCGTTCATAAGTTCGTATGCACTGTTTGCAGTGATACTGTTAAAGTTAACGTTAACCTGTGAGTAATCTGTGCAGATTCCGGCGAGGTTTTCAGTTATTAAGTTTCCATTAATTGTGCAATTTCCACAATGGTCAATGTATACTCCGTATATATTTTCAGGGATGAGGTTATTTTGAATCAGGGTGTTGTTCGAATTTGAAAGTAAAATTCCAGAACTATCATAATTACCAGAACTACAATTTTCCATTATCAGGTTAGTACTTATAACAGTATTGTCTGAATCAAAGAGTGTTATTCCGCCGTATGGGTTGTATGTGATTATGTTTCCGTAAATTACATAATTATCCGCGTTCCAAGTGCCTAATCCAACTTCCTGGTTGAGAGTTATGTTGTTGTTTATTATGGTATTGTTCTCAGTCTTGACAGTATTAGTGAGGATTCCAAAGTAATTGCTGGTTATTGTGTTGTTATTGATTGTGCAGTTTGAACATCCATCCAAAAGTAATCCATAACTATTAACAGATCCGGAAATAACAAAACCCCGGATCCATGAACCATTACCACCATTGTTAATCGTGAAAACAGGTTGTGAGGTGTTTGTTGCTTGAACTGTCACATTACCTTCTGAGATTAGGGTGAGATTTTTATTAACCACCACATTCTCAGTGTATGTACCATTGGAAACTTCAATAACATGTCCATTCAAAGTTGATGCATCATTAATAGCTGCCTGAATGCTGGAATAACCTTTTCCTGTATTTATGTTTCCTATTGGTGCGAAAATATAGTATTCAGTAGTAATAGACCCATGATTACCTGCATTATCTACTGCCATGAATTTAAGAGTTGTTGTGTTGATTATATTTAGCGGTTCTGTGTAGATCGTGCTCGTGGTGGTTGGATCTCTTCCATTTAAGGTGTAATAGATCAGTGGATTGGGGTCAAAATTATCAGTAACAGTCAAGTTCACGACCTGGGAGGTGTTATATAAACCGGTAGTTAAATTCGCCCAAACTGCAGGAGCAGTTTCGTCAATTACATAAGTTACATTCTGAACTAAACTGGTGTAGCCTGCTGTATCACGAGCATAATATGATAATTCCCATTTGCCCTGATACAAACTCAAGGTAGCACTGTTTGTCTGATTGTTCCATGTTGTTCCATTATTCAAACTGTAAAAAATCACGGGATGCAAATCATGAATATCATAAGCTGTTAAGGTAACATTCTTATCAGAATTATAAACCCCACCACCAAGATCAGCCACTGTTAAAGGTGTTAAACCCGTTTGAACAGGCAGGTTAACCTGCACACTCTGCCTATCAAGTGTAGAGGTAACATTAGCCACACCATCAGTGACTATTCCACGGCTAAATGTAGCGCTAGCTTTTCCATTCCGCATGTAAGCTGTGTTTGTGATTGTGCCCATGTTGGTGGTGAAGTTTACTGGTATTCCATCAGGGATGTGGCCCTGAGGTGATGTGTCGTTTCCCTGACTGTTATGTGTAAGATCTGCCGTGACTGTAGAATTATTGTCAGTTACAGTTGTGGGATTGGCCGTTACATTTAAAATGAGCCAGGGATTGTAGATTACGGTTCCGTCTTTAATTATGATATCTGCGGTTGTATCTGAAGACACGACAACCGGAGTGTTGGTTCCCCACCAGTTGTTGATGGCATTTGTAGTTCCATTGCCCATGTTTTTAAGGTCATAATTAACATTTCCAAAGATGCTGTTGAATTGAATGTCCGTTGAAGAGTTAAAAAGGCAAATACTAGTAAAATAATCAGCGTTTATACTATTTTCATGTATTATAATGTTATTTGAGTTACCAATGGAAATTCCAGCACCATTGTTTATGTTATTTCCGTTTATTGTAATGTTATTTGAATTTAAAATATAAATTTCTTCAATATTATTTTTAGATATAAAATCATTTGCAGAATTTATAATAAAGATTCCATTGCTTCCTTCACCGATGGTGTTGTTGAAGATGGTGTTATTCATGGAATGATTATATAAAGTTATTCCACATCCTTCAATAATCCGTGAAATGTTATTTGTAAATATGGTGTTGTTGATTGAATTATCCAGATAAATACCGTCACCATTATTATTTATGACATTTCCAAATATTTCATTGCAATTGGAACATAAAAGATTTATTGCACCCCAATTATTTTCTGTTAAAATATTTTCAGATATTGTATTGTTACAGGAATTAGTAAGATTGATTCCTTTATATTTGTTAAAACTATTTCCAGATATGATGTTATGACACGAACTGGACAAACCAATTCCACAATAATCATTAGTCAACAAGTTACCTGTAATATTACAATTTGAAGTCATGTTTAAATAAACACCATTACAACCTCCAGTCACGGTAAAACCAGTGATAATAGAACCATTTCCACCAGAAGTAATGGTAAAAACAGGTTGTGAGGTGTTTGTTGCTTGAACTGTTACATTACCTTCTGAGATTAGGGTGAGATTTTTATACACATAAATATTTTCAGTGTATGTCCCATTTTCTACCACAATAACATCACCATCAACTGTTAACGAGTTACTGATGGCTGCCTGTATTGTGCTAAAAGATTTACGGAATGATTTAGAAACCTGCTGATTGTCCAAAGTTGCTGTAACGGTTGTTGCTCCAGATGAAGGACTTGATGTGAGAGTAACAGTTATTTTGCCCTTTCTGGTAGTTGCTGTGCTGTTTATTGTTCCAAGTGTGGTGGTGAAGTTTACAGGTATACCATCAGGTATGGTTCCATAGGGAGAGGTGTTGTCTCCCTGGTTATTATGGGTTAAATCCACAGTTATCTCGGAGTCAGAAGTAGAATTATGTGTTACGTGAATAACAGAACCATTTAAATTAAGCATGAGCCATGCTTCGTGATAAACAATTCCTCCGTTGTTGTAAATGTCACTACCATTGGTAGATAAATTTGTAGGATTATTTGTCCCCCACCAGTTGTTGGTGGCGTTTACAGTGCAGTTATCATTAGTTATAAGCCCATATAAATTGTTTCCAACTATTCTATTGAAATTTACCTCCCCAGAAGATGAATAAAATGATATTCCATTTTCAAGGTTGTGGGAGATATTATTTTCTAATATGGTGTTGTTGTAAGAATTGGAAAAAATCATTCCATTTCCACTATTATTTGAAATGCAATTTTGGAAAATTATGTTATTTGTTCCACTGAAATTTATTCCGTTGTAAAGGTTGTAGGTAATGTTATTTTTGTAAAGAGTGCTATTTAGGGAATTATAAGCATGGATTCCCTCATAGTTTTCTGAAATAACATTTTCCACAATTAAATTCACGGATGAATCTTTAAGAATAATAGCATATTTACTATCTACTATTGTATTATTTAAAAGCAAGTTATTATTGGAATCATAGATATTAATCCCACAGTAATTGCCTTTTATAATGTTGCCAATGATGTTACAATTAGTTGTAGATTGAAGGTAGATGCCTCTAGCTGTATCAAGGCTTGTTGGCCCCACCAGAGTGAACCCCTGTATCCAGGAACCACTTCCACTAGAAGTTATGGTAAAAATGGGGTTAAACAGACTCAAAGCATTAATAATCACATTATTCCTTGTAACTGGCCTTATGATAACTTTTTTATTAACAATTACATTTTCACTGTAAGTACCACTGGCAACTTCAATGATATGCCCATTGAGTGTCAGTAAATCATCAATTGCATCCTGTATATTACAATATATTTTACTAGTATTAATATTTGTCACTGGACAGGTACTTACCTTGGTGAGAACATTCTCCTTATCAATGGAAACTGTGACATTTACAGTACCTGAAAGAACATTGCTCAGATCTAAGTATGATTCAGCTTTTCCATTTAGGGTGTAGGTTATAGGGTTGATTGTGCCAAGATCCGAGGTGAAATTAACTTGTATACCATCAGGAACAGTTCCCTTATCTGAAACGTCTGCACCATGAATATTGTGGGACAGATCTGCTGTTATCAATGTTGTATTATATTTTCCATTTGAAATATTGCACGGCACAGTTTTGACCGTGAGAATAAGCCATGGTTCATAATTTAAAATCCCTCTTTTATTCCAAATGTCACAGTAAGAATTTTGATCGGTTGAATTGATATAAATTGGATTATTTATTCCCCACCAATTATTTTCGGCACTTAATATTCCGTTACCTGAATTACAGATTCCATATATGTTATTCTTGGTGATTCTATTAAAAAAGATGTTTGATAATGAATTATAACTGAAAATCCCGTATTGATTATCTGTTACAATGTTATTTATGACTGTGATGTTATTGGATATCCAAAAGTAGATACCATATTTGTTATTTGTTATGTTATTATTCTGGATCGTGCTATTTGAATTAAAACATAGATATATTCCAAGATAAGTACTGTTAATAATGTTATTTCCTGAGAAGCTGTTATTATTTGATTGATAGTATACATACATTCCATAATTGTTATTTCTCAAATTATTGTCTTTAATGACGTTATTTGAACTGTAATGAGTATAAATTCCATCATCACGATTATTCAATATATTATTCCTGTATATTAGTGAGTTATTTGAATTTTGAAGATGAATACCGCAATAATTGTTTGATATGGTATTTCCCGTAATATTACAGCTATTTGAATGGTCTAAGTAAATACCGCAATTGCTTGCATTTTCTATGTTTAAACCTTGTATACAAGTGTTGTTTCCACTGGAACTTATAGTGAAAATAGGTTTAGACTTATCTAATGCATTAATAGTCACATTACTTCCAAGGGCTGGCCTTATGGTGAGAGTTTTATTAACAATAATGTTCTCTGTGAAGGTGCCAGTTGGAATTTCTATAATATGTCCATTTAAGGTTAATGGATCGTCAATTGCCGCTTGAATAGTGGAATAGTGGTTTCCTGTGTTAATATTTGATACAAGGTTTAAAGTGTAATTTTGAGTTTGAACAGCAGCCTGATTACCTGCATTATCCACAGCCATGAATTTCAATGTTGTGGTGCCTGGATTAAGGATAATTAGGGGGCTGGTATATTTTGTACTCAAAATTGTAGGAGTACTACCATCTGTAGTATAATAAATAACGGGATTTGGGTCAAGGTTATCAATTGCAGATAAAGTGATAACCTGATACGTGTTGTATATTCCCCCAGCTAAACTGGCAGTTACTGTTGGTGCTGTGGAATCAGTAGAAATGGTGATATTTGTTTGCACACTCTGATTATTTAGTGTAGCAGTGACAGTTGCTGTTCCAGAAGAAGCTGTTCCCGGATTGAATGTAGCGCTAGCTTTTCCATTCCGCATGTAAGCTGTGTTTGTGATTGTGCCCATGTTGGTGGTGAAGTTTACTGGTATTCCATCAGGGATGTGGCCCTGAGGTGATGTGTCGTTTCCCTGACTGTTATGTGTGAGATCTACTGTGACTGTGTAAGTACTGTTGTTTAAAGTTGTAGAATCAAATCTCAAAATGAGCCATGGATCATAACTTATTATCCCATTTTGATTCCAAATATTGTATGAGGACTGTCCTGTTGTTGAATTTGTATAAATAAGATTATTGGCTCCCCACCAGTTGTTGATGGCATTTGTAGTTCCATTACATTCATTACAAATTCCAGTTCCTAAAATATGATTAAAACAAATATTTGCTGAAGAATCTATATTATAAATCGTACGATCATTGCTATAAATTTCATTGTCATAGATCTTGCTGTTTAAACTTTCGATTAAGTATATTCCGTATCCATTGTTTGTTATAATATTACTGAAAACGCTGTTATTCTGTGAATCCTGTTCTATTATTATTCCCAAATTATTATCCATTAAGGTGTTATTGGAAATGTAATTGTTTTGTGAACTTTCTATATGAATTCCTGTAGAATCACAATATTCCATAATACTGCTCAAAGTGTTCTGAGAAAGTACATTATCTGAAGAATTAACAAGATATGTACCATAACAACTTTCAGATGCATTATTCCAAGATATGGTGTTGTTATTTGAATTTAAAAGATAAATACCAGAACAGCCATCAAAATCTAAAATATTTTCAGATACAACATCACCAAAGGAAGAAGAGAGATAAACCCCAGCCATGTTATTGTTAAAAATATTATCACCATAAATAATGCAATCATGAACTGAATCTAAATAAACACCATAATAACCTCCAGTTATGGTAAAACCATCAATAACAGAGCCACTACCATCACCTGTGACAGTGAAAACAGGAATTGAAGAATCCAAACTACAAACAACAACATTACCGCCTGAAATCGGCCTCAAAGTAAGCCGCTTATTCAAAATAATATTCTCAGTGTAATTACCGGATTCAACCTCAATAGTATCACCATCCCTCGTGGACGGATCATCAATTGCAGCCTGAATACTGGAGTAGCTTTTCCCAGTTCTAAGATTCTGGGGGTCTGGAAGAGAAACTGAACCCGCATTCACATCAGATTGACAGAGAGAAGCATTCGTGCTTCCAGTATCATTCACAGAAACATTCAAAACAGAACCATCCACATCCATAGCCGAAACCGGCCCACAAAAACAAACAAAAAACAAAAAACATGCTACTATTAACAACCCTCTAAATCTTCCCATTTTTTAACACCAAAAACAAGATTAATAATAACCCATATTTAATACTTTTCATTTAACATTTAATAACATTAAACCCTCCAAAATAAACCAAAAAATAATACTCTCCAAAAGGTAACTCAAAGGGAAATCCACACAAAACTTTAAAAAAAGGAAAGGTGTCATTTGATTCTTTTATATTACATAAGTTCATGTTTTTGTGGAATATTTTTTTGTAAATGTTTAAGGATTTGGAAGTTGTATTTCAATTTTTTTAGAAAGGTAAATTTGGACTGGGTCATGTCCAAAGTCACCTACTGTTTGAAGTAACTTTTGGAATAACATTTTAAAACCCAAGACATTTATTACCCACAAAGTAAATAATAATATACATAGATGGAGGAGGTAACGCCAATGGTTAAGTGGAGCGTTGTGTTTGTGGGTTTTATACTGTCTCTGATATTTTCTGCACTTTTTGGAATGCTTTCCCCTACCTGGGGTTCTAACCTCGGACTTTTCATAGCTGGTTTGATTGTTGGGCTGATGGTTGGAGGTGTATGGGGCGGTCTGGCCAATGCTGCAGTTGCAGGTGCCTTCGGCGCCATAGTGATAGCCATACTTATCCTCATTGGTGGATCAATATTTTACGGTCTTGCAGGTTTTGTGGCTGGAGCCGTTACAGGAGTCATGCTTGTTGTTGTGGCACTTATTCAGTCCCTGGTTGTTATGGGACTTGGAGGGGCCATTGGAGGTCTTCTTCGGAGCAAAGGTTAAAATTTAAAATGAGGAAGATTCAAAGCATTTCCATAATTTTTTTAATTTTTTATGCGCTACAGAATAATTTTTTTATACAACATCAGGAAAAACCACAAAAATAAACAATCACAGGTTCTCCAGACACTCGTCCCTGAGTATCTTTGCATCGTCGTTGTCAGGATTTAAAAGTAGCGCCTTCCTAAAGCATTCCATTGCATCCTTGAACATGTTTAGTTCCATGAGTGCAACGCCTTTGTTGTTCAAAACCACATCATTTTCAGATCCTGTGGCCATGGCCTTGTCATAGCATTCAATTGCTTCATCAAAACGTCCAAGCTCAAGAAGAGCGTTCCCTTTACGGTTCCATGTGGAAGCATCGAGTTTATCATCAAGGCAGAGTTCGAGGGACCTATCATAACATTCAAGAGCTTCATCTACCCTGTCCATTTCTGAGAGTATGTTGCCCTTGGCGTTCCAGACGTCGGGGTCTTCAGGGTCGAGTTCCAGTATCCTGTTGTAACAGTCCAGGGAATCCTGGAACCTTCCAAGCATCTCAAGTATAAATCCCCTCCAGTAAAGGACAACCAGGTTTTTATTGTTCAATTTCAGAGCCATGTCGCTGGATTTTAAGGCTTCTTGGGGCTTGTTGGAGTTTAAGAGAGCTATGGCTCTGTTGTTCCATATGAACTCATTTTTCGGGTCCAGTTTAAGAGCCCTGTCATAGCATTCAATGGCCTCATCAAACCTTCCAAGACGCGAAAGGTTGTCCCCCTTCTTGTTCAGGAGGTAAACATCTTCAGGGTCTATGTTGAGCGCTGCAGTGTAGCACATCACGGACTTGTTGAACTTACCAACATCAAAGAGTATATCAGCCCTCTTTGTTATCATGGCCTTTTCATCTATCTTTTTGCCTTCCCACTCATCAACTGGAAGTTTTCTAAATCTTATAACCTGAAAAGGTGAGTCATCCTCTGTGCAATCAGGATACGTTCTCCTGAACTCCTTTTCAAGTTCTGAAGCATCCCTGAAACCCTCCTCGCGGGCCAGTTCATCGTTTTTTATGAGGTCCCTGAACTTAATAATGTCAACTGATGTGACCTCCGCTTCAAAGAGCTTCCTCCTCTCCTTTGAAACCAGGTTCCAGTAACAGTGAAGCCTGTCGCCTGGAGACAGTGGTTTCTTCCAGAGCTTCCTGATTGTGGTGGTCTTCTTACCGGTTATAAGTTCAACGTTCCGACTTCCAAATAAAAGAATTGGTATGGGCAACCCTCCACATGCTGTTTTACATTCGAGCAACTTTAAAAATTTAGTTTTTAAAACAATTTAAAGCTAATTCTGTATAAAAATTTGATACAAAATTTTAAATCTATATAAATCTAATGTTACGGTTTAAATCTAATTTCACTGTCATTTTATAAACTCAGAACCAAACTCTGATGTTACCAGTTTAACCCGTTTCACGAGGGGTTTTACAGTCTCTGCAATTGCTAAGAGTTCCTCCCTTGATGGATTGGACACTGCCTTCAGTCTTGCATCTGCCACAACCTTGTTTCTGAACTGCTGGATGGTGTAAACGTCGCATTTTATGCTCCCTGCAATTTCCAAAACATCCTCTGGATCCAAGAGCTCTGGAACGTAGGTTGTCCTGCATTCAAGGTAAACCCCTGCTTTAAGGCAGACCTCCATACTTCTCCTGGCACATTCACCAGGATCCCTTTTCAAACTGCATTCACCAAGGATCTTTTGGTATTTATCGAATGGTGCTTTAACATCCAGTGAAACGTAGTCAACCAGTTTTATAAGTTTTTCAAGTCTTTCAGGGTAGTAACCATTTGTTTCAAGCTTAACCTTCAGCCCGGATTCTTTGCAGTACTCCATGATCTTCAGGATCTCCCCATCCTGGATGAGGGGTTCTCCACCTGTTATAACCACGCCGTCTACAAAGTCTGATGCATCCTTGATCCTCTGGATGATGCTGCTGGTTGCTGTTTCTTCTCCACCTTCTATAAGGTCGGGGTTGTGGCAGTAAGGACAGGTCAACATGCAGCCTGCCGTGAAGATAACGAGGGACATTTTGCCTGGAAATTCAATTGATGATATTAGCGTGCCGCCTGTTCTCATTTCTCATCACATCAAAAAAGTTAATTTTTAGGTTAAATTAGGTTTTAATTGAAGATAGCTTAGATAAATTGAATCGTGTAACCAAGGGATCTTTCCCAAAAAGTCTTTTCCCATATCCTCAGGTAGAAGGCCACTAGAGCATGATCATTCAATTAAATCTTTGAGGGTCTTTATGAACCTTTCATCCTCTTCAAGTGTGCCCACACTTACCCTTATCCAGTATTCATCCAGTTCCCTGAATGAGGTGCAGTCCCTGACAATAAATCCTTTTTTCATAAGTTCTTCTGTTAATTTAGATGCTTTCATCCCGGTTTTGTGGACATCAACCAGCATGTAATTTGATTTTGATTTCAAAACGTTTAAACTGTTGAATTTGGACATTTCCCTGTATAAGTACTCTCTGCTTTTCACTGCAAGCTCTGTTGAACGTTTGATGTACTCCCTGTCCTGGAGTGTTGCCATGGCTGCAACCTGTGAAAGCTTTGTAAGGCTGAAAACTGGCTTCATACGGAACATGTACTCTATAACCCTTGGATTTGAGAGTCCGTAACCTATTCTCATTCCTGCAAGTCCCATAACCTTTGAAAACGTCCTCAGGATGAAGAGGTTGTCGTATTCTGCAAGAAGGTCCACGTTGTTAACCCCTGAAAATTCGAAGTAGGCCTCGTCCACAACGACCAGGGCATCTGTACTTTCAAGGATCTTCTCAATATCCGTTTTGCTTATAAGTCCGCCTGTGGGATTGTTTGGGCTGCAGAGGAATATGATCCTGGTCTTTGTTGAAAGGGCATCTATAACGGAGTTCACATCGAGGGTGTTCTTCTCCATGTCCCACCTTGCAAAAACTGGCACTCCACCATGTATGGTGAGTGTGAATTCGTAGTACATGTAGGATGGCAGTGGAACTATAAATTCATCTCCCGGTTCTATAAATGTTTTTCCAAGGACATCAAGGACTTCATCAGCCCCGTCTCCGCATGCAATCACGTTTGATGGTGCAACACCGGCATAATCTGCAATTTCTTTAAGCAGGTTTTCCAGATTTGATTCTGGGTACTGGTTTATAAGGTTGAGATTTTTTTCAATGGCTTCAACTGCTCTGGGGGATGGTCCCAGAGGATTCTCATTTGATCCGAGTTTAACCATCTTTTCTGGGTCAACACCGTACTTCTGGGTTATCTCTTTAATTGATCTTCCTGGGACGTATGGTTTGAGTTCCTCCACAATCTTTCTGGGTGTAATCATTTAATCACCTGATCCTGATGCTTTAACGTATCGCAGTGCATTTTCTTTGATGCTTTCAACTTCCTCTTTTTGGAGCGTTCTCACCGCCTTTGCAGGAACTCCCATTATTAAACTTCCCTCTGGAAACTCTTTTCCCTGTGTAACAACGGCACCTGCAGCCACTATGCTATTTTTCTGGATGTGGGCGCCGTTCAGCACCGTTGAGTTCATGCCAATGAGAACGTTTTCATCCACTGTGCATCCGTGGAGAACAGCGGCATGTCCCACAGAAACAAAATCAGCTATTTTTAGGGGATAACCCTTTGACGAGTGCAGTACACAGTTGTCCTGAATGTTTGATGAACTGCCAATGCTTATGGGTTCCACATCTCCCCTCAAAACGGAGTTAAACCAGACAGATGACTGCTGGCCAATATCAACGTTTCCGGTTATCCTTGCACCTTCAAATACTTTAACACTTTTGTGTATCATTTTAATCCACTTTAAACTTCTTGAGCATTTAATACTTTGATGATTCTTCATCCTTGGTTTTGTAGTATGGTTCTATAGTAAACTTCATGTTTGGTTTCATAACATGTTTCAATATAATCTTGAAATAGTTTTACTTAATCTTGAAATAGTTTCACTACAAATTGCATCTTTAATCAAATTGCATCTTTAATTGTATACGTGAATTATATAAATTGAAAATTTAGGGCATGGAAAAAATGAGCTCCTCCAACTCAATTTACATTCCATTAAAATTAGTTCTTTTTGTAATCAAATACTCTGTGCTTCTGTATTGGTAAAACGATCTTGTTTGCTGGTATATCATTGAAGATTATGGCTCCTGAACCTACCCTTGAGTTGGTTCCAACCTTTACACCTGGATTGAAGCTAGAGTTTATGCCTGTTTTGACACTGTCTCCAAACACAGCCCCAAATTTTCGCCTTCCCGAATCAATTTTTCTGTCTTTAACTCTCATTTTAATGTGTCCATCGTCAAAGCGGAGGTTTGCAATGTTGGTGCCTGCTGCTATGTTACAGTTAGATCCTATTATGGAGTCTCCAACGTAGGAGAGATGGTTGACATTTGTGCCATCCATTATAATGGAATTTTTGATTTCAACGGCGTTTCCAATGCTCACGTTGTTCGAGATAAATGTATACTTTCTGAGGTAGTTGTTGGGGCCGATATCGCAGTTCTCACCTATGTAAACTGGCCCCATGATGTAGGAACCTGAACGTATTATACTTCCCTTGCCCAGGAATACTGGACCGTGGATGGTGGCTCCCTTCTCTACTTCTCCTTCAATTCTGGTTTCAAGGCCCTTTAAAAAGTACTCGTTAACATCAAGAAGTTCCCATGGCCTTCCAATGTCGATCCATTCCTTACTGGATCTGAGGCCCACCACTTTTTTATCAGACTTGATCTGGATGAGGAGTGAGTCTGTTATTTCGTACTCTCCCCTCTGGGACTTCTCAGTTTTTTCGATTGCACTGAATATATCCCTGCTGAAGAGGTATATGCCTGCATTTATCAGATTGCTTGGAGCTTCGTCTGGGGCTGGTTTTTCAACTATGCTTGTTATTGAATCTCCATTAAGCTCAACAACTCCAAAGGATGAGGGATCATCAACCTCAGTTAAAACGAGTATGGATGCTGCATCCCCCTTACTGTACCTTTCTATTAAGGAGGTTATAAGTTCCGGATCAACTATTATATCTCCATTTAAAACTATGAACTCTTCATCAATGATATTGGAAGCTTTTCCAATTGCATGAGCTGTTCCGAGACGTTCTTTCTGTGTTAAATAGGTTATTTTGACACCGAATTCAGATCCATCCCCAAAGTGTTTTTTTATCACGTCTTCGTGGTACCCTACAACCATGGATATGTCCTTGATGCCTGCATCCTTTAAAGCCTCCACATTGTACTGTAAAATCGGTTTTCCTCCAACTAGTAACATGGTTTTGGGTCTTGTGATGGTTAAAGGGCGCATTCTCGTGCCCTCACCTGCTGTGAGTATAACTGCCTTCATAATGATTCCTCTTGAATATTGATGGTATCTATTTGCTTGTAACCCATTTAATAATGTTTTGATGTGTTAGAATGAATTTTTTTTATAAAGCTTTTATAATTTAAAGCTTTTACAAACACCCTTCTATGAAGTCTGCACATTTGTTCCTGATTTTCACTGCTTTTGCTTCATTTACAGCTTCAAGGGTTATCCTTATGTAAGATTCTGTACCTGAGGGCCTTATAAGAACCCAGCTGTCATCTTTCATTGATATTCTGACACCGTCTATGCGGTTAACGTCAACCACACCTTCAAACATGTCTGGAAGTTCCGCTTCCACACGGGCCATTATCATTTTTTTCTGGGATTTTTTGCAGTTTATCTTATCCCGTATGGTTGGATAACTTGGTATCATATCAAGGAGCTTTGAAAGTGGACCATTCTTTTGAACAAGCTCTATAACTCTTAGGGCTGAGAGTATGCCGTCTGGACACATGCAGAAATCTGGGTGAAGCCAGGTACCTGAGGGTTCACCTCCGAAGGATGCATTTTCCCGGGCAACAGCTTCTGCAACGTGAACATCACCGACCTTTGTTCTTATTACTTCTCCACCCACTTCCTTCATGCATCTGTCTGTGCATACTGATGCATCAACTGTTGTAACAACTTTTCCACCTATCTCACGGGATATAAGTGCTAAAAGTTTGTCAAAATCAGCTATACGTCCGTTTTCATCTATTGCAACCATTCTGTCTGCATCGCCGTCGTGTGCAATTCCAATATCTGCTCCTGTGGCCTTAACAACCTTCATAAGTTCATGGAGGTTCTGTGGGGATGGTTCAGGCATTCTTCCAGGGAAGAATCCATCTGGCTGAGAGTTAATGGTTACAACTGAGCATCCTGCCTTTCTCAGGACAAGGGGTGATATGTGAGAAGCTGCACCGTTTGCACAGTCCAGAACAACCTTCAGTCCAGGTTTTATATCCACACTACCTACCAGATCAGCAATGTAACGTGATCTTATACCTTTTACATCCTTAATTTTTCCTATCTCCTTCCAGGAGGCTTTTGAAAACGTTTTTCTGTGGATTATTGTCTCAATTTTACGTTCCTGTTCCTGCCTGTAAGCCATACCATCAGGATTCCAGAGCTTTATTCCATTATATTCTGGGGGGTTGTGGGATGCTGTTATCATTATACCTGCATTTGCACCCAGTTTCATGGTTGCATATCCAACAAGAGGGGTTGGGGCCATTCCAAGGCGTAGAACATCACAGCCACACTGTAGTATGCCTGAAACAACTGCATTTTCAAGCATTTCACTTGAGGTTCGTGTGTCGTATCCAACAACAACTTTGCACTTTGGTTTTTTCCCTTTTTTGGTGTTTAAACCTTTTTTGGTGTTGTTTAAGTTTTCGGTGTTTTTTAAATCGTTTTGAATGAAGTTTTCTCCACGGATGTGGGTGGAAACTGCCATTCCAACGTCAACTGCAAGTTCAAGGGTTACCTCCTCTACAACTTTACCCCGTATACCTGAAGTTCCAAAGAGTTTAGGTATCTCAGAAGCCATTTTTTGTCTCCTCTATGCTCCGAACTTGGTGGATCTGTTCATGAGATCCATTAAGATGTCCATAATATTCCTTCCCCTTATCCGGAAAAGTCCGCCCTTTGTTGCAGCCCTTTCACCGAACTCCTTAACATCGTCCACCCTGACTTCAGGGCCTTTAATTATGAGGGGAACAGGGTCTCCTGTATGATCCATTACAGATATTGGAGTTGAGTGATCTGCCGTTAGAATGAAGTAAACATCATCTATCTTCATCATTTCTCCAACAATGTTGTCGACCTTTTCAATGAACTCAACCTTCTCCTCCATTTGACCGTCGTGTCCAGCTTCGTCTGCACCGTCTATGTTAATGAGCATAAAATCGTAGTCTTTGCTTGCTGTTTCCATGATGCTTTTCTGAATGTTCTCGATGTTGGTGTCAACACCACCTGTTACATCGTCCATATCAATTAGATCCATGCCTGTTATCTTCCCAATACCTTTTATAAGTCCTGTCTCTGCTATGCATGCTGCTTTCAGTCCATATTTTTCCCTAAACGGTTGGACGTGTGGCACTGCTCCAGCTCCCCTCGGCACGATTATGTTTGCAGGATTTTCACCGTTTTCAATCCTTTCAATGTTAACTGGATGATCTTTGAGCATTTCGCAGGATTTTTTGATAAATTTGTTCAGTAGGGATGCTGTTCTTTTGGCTTCAGGCGTATCATCAAGGGGTAAAACTTCTTTTGGAGCTTTTCCTTCATGTTTTGGGTCTGCATCTGAAACTGCATCTGAAAGACCCTCACCCCTTAAAACGAGAACTGCCCTGTGACCTGTGGATTCCTTGAATATCACTTCAACATCATCTTCAAGCTTCATGGAGTTAATGGTTTCGGCTATTCTGTCTGTTCCTTCCCTTATTCTTCCAGCTCTTCTGTCTGTGATCACTCCGTTGGGGTCTGCTGTGGAGAAGTTGCATCTGAATGCTATGTCTCCTGGCACAACATCAACTCCAACTCCTGCAGCCTCAAACGGCCCTCTTCCTGTGTAAACTTCGTAAGGATCGTATCCAAGTATTGAAATATGTGAAGTGTCACTTCCTGCTCTTATACCGGGTTTTATAGGATCCATAATTCCATTTATTCCCATTTCTGCCATTTTGTCCATGTTTGGTGTTTTTGCAGCTTCAAGGGGTGTTTTGTATCCAAGTTCCTTTATTGGGCGGTCTCCCATCCCATCTATTATCATTATGATTCCTTTCACTATTACCACCTAGACCATGATAATGCCTAAAGAAGCTCCTGTTATGGTAGCTATAAGATTTACATATTCATTGTTGAGATAATGTCTTCTCTCAAACACAGCTCCAAGGATGCTGTCCATGAAGCATCCAACCGTACCTGCTATTACGGCTATTTTCAATGTTACAAATGGGTTTGAGTATACCCCAAGGAGGTAAGCAGAAACCCCAATAATTCCTGCACCAATAATTCCTGCGGATGTTCCAAGCACTGATATTCCGCCGTCTGTTCCTGGTGGGACTTTTTTAAGAGTTGTTATAAGTCGTGGTTGTTCAGTCACACCCACCTCACTTGCAAGGGTGTCTGCTGTGGCTGTTGCAATTGCACCTATGAATCCTGCATAGTTTCCAAAGGCAGCCATTACAAATGCAACTATACCATTTGAGATAACATTTTTAATGGTTCTTGTTCCCTCGTAAACCCCTATCTCCTTCTTGTACTGGTGCTTGTACTTGGTAAATAGGAGTCCCAAAACCAGAAATATTAATATTAAAATTAACCAGTTTACACCGGCTGTAAAAATAATAATAATTGCCATGATAACCATGAAGATGGATCCAAAGAGGTCAAGGGCTTTCCTTAAGTAAGTTATAAGCCCTATAACTATGCAGAGAACCACATATTCAATGAGTATCATGTATCTCCCAGATCAAAAATTATGCTTCTTCAATTATCCGGGTTTTAACTGTTTCAACTCTCTTTAGAGGGTAGATCTTTTTGGCCTCATGGTAAATGTGCGAAGCCATTTTACCGCCTACAATATCCTCAATGAGTTCCTGGAAGGTTTTCTGTGCAGCTGCTTCCTGAACCATTCTTTCCATGGTCTCCCTTATGAACTTCTGCTGGGAAGATTTTGCACGTTTAATTGTCACTCCGAGCACGTGAACCTTTAACTTCTTACCGTCCTTGGTTGTTACGTTGGATATTGAATCTATCCTGCTTGTTCCCCTTCTTATCATGCTTCTGATGTAGTCAGTTGTGACTTTGTGTCCAACAAACTCTGTGTTGGCTATATCTCCTGAAACACCGCTTATACGGAAGTAAAGCTTTATGTACTGTTTACTGAAGTCACCTGCAAGTTCCCTCATTGAAGACTCAACGCTCCTGTTTACGAGCATATCAGGGTCTCTTGCTGGAGTTGAACCAATTTCTGCATCTCCAAACTCTGTAGGAGTCATTATCTTGTACCATTTTTTCTCTTTCCATGTATCGCGTACTCTTCGACGTCTTGCTTTAGCCATTATTATCACCTGTACTTGTAACGATCTATAAAAGGATCTCTTCTTGAGATGTGTTAAAAATCATAAACAAGTTTCTTAATCAAATTTTTATGTAAATTAAAATTATCTTCAAAATTGTATATTAAAAATAATCCTTCGTTCTTCAGATTTTTATCTTTATTTATATTCTCTATATTTTTTATATTCTCTAAATTTTCAGGATTATCCATCTATTTTTTTTGTAACCCTTGGTCATGATTTGGATATTTGTTAAGTTAGCTTTGTTAAGTTAGCCATCACCAACAAAAATTCAAAACCAAAAAAGGTTTATTAACTCACACCGCGGTTATGATCAGATTTGACTTCATATTATATAGTTTTTCTGTTTTTGAAAATTATCTTGAGGGATCCCTCATGTTAAATCCTGATGAAAATTCTGGATCTAAGGGAGTTTCAGGAATTTAATGGTTTAAAACTTGTCCTTCAGGGATTTTACAAAATTTCGAGCATTTTCAAGGTCTTCGCTGTTAGGTTGGCCCTTGTTTTTACCACCTATAATTTTTAGGGGCCCCCACGTGTCAAATCCCCGGCATGAAAAGGATCCCACAACTTCAAAACCCTTTGTAGATATGGTTTCCTTCAACTGGTCGTTGTACTCATCTTTTCCCTTGCCGCTAGTTGTGAATACAAAGGCTTTTCTGTTTTTCACAGCTGGCAGGCTTTCAATGAACTCAACAAATTCATCCTGAGGTTTTCCATGGTAAATTCCAGAACCAAAACCCACCAGATCATATTCAACAATATTGTATGCATCCACATCATCGTAACTTAGGATCCCAGCTTCGAGAGCATCGGCCATAGCTTCGGCAACCTTCTTTGTGTTGCCGTGATGTAATGAACTGTATATTATCAATGTTTTCATTTAAACACCTTACTTATTAAACTCTGAGGCACTGTAAAACTTTTATTGAAATATAGTTAGAATTCTGTAAACTATAACTAGAATTTCATAAATTTAAGTAGAATTTTCTGAACTTTAACTAAAATTTTTTTAATTTAACTAAATCTTCTTAACTAAAATTTTATTTTAACAATCTTAAACCTTTAAATTTAGCTTAGGATCTCACTGTAAATAAAATTTTTTAGATTAACTTAGGTTGTCCCATTGATTAATTGTTAATTGATTACAAGCAGATTAACTTCTCATTTTATTGAAGGTTCATCTCATTGAGGGATCTGATTAAAAATTAGACCTTAAATTGAATCATTGATCCCTGATTGAGTTTATGCAGTTAATTTCAAGATATGGTTTCAGGGTACCCTTTATTTACTTTGGATGCCTCTAAAATTTAAGGGGCTTGTTCATGAACTTGTAGTGTGCTATGAATCTATCAAGAACCTCTTTCACTGTTCCTTCATCTTCAAAAACTTTTTTATCAAGCTTTTTCAGCGCAGGTTTGGCGTTTATGCCAATTTGAAGACATATTATAACTTCACAATCATTTATAACCTTCAGGGATTTGCCCCATTGATGTTTTTCTCCAGGATTTTTTTTAGATTCCCTGATCTCCAAAAATTCCACATTTTCTCCATTAAATTCATATATAAAAAATTTTTGTGCCTTACCAAAATGTTCAGTAAATTTTTCATCGTCGGATGATGCAACTGCTACCTTCATCTTACTCCCCCGATGTTTTTGGATGGATGTTTGTATTTCACCACAGGCTGGGTGGCTGTTTTAATACCTTGAAAATTTCTTTTATTCCTTTTTCTACATATTCTTTTTCTATCTATTTTTTTCTATCCATTCCTCTTCCATCTAATTTATCTTTTTTATGAGGTTTGCAACATTTTCTCCAAATCTTTTGATGGTTCTGATCCCCTCTTCATCCTTTAAAACTTCTCCCTTTTTCAATCCAAAGACCATGTTCCAGTAGGTTGAGCCTGGAACTATCATGTCGTTTATGAGGTAAAACATTAAAAGCTCCTGTATTGTGCTTGTCTGACCTCCACGGCGTGCAACTGCTATTGGACCGCCCACCTTCCAGGAAAGAAAGTTGTCTGAGTTCATTGAGACGTACCCAATCCTCTGCAGTGCTGCCATCAGGTCTCCGCGGGCCGTTCCAAAGTAAACAGGTGTGCAGACTATGAACCCTTCAGATTCCCTGATCTTATTGATTATGTCGTTTAATCCATCGTTAAGGGCACATATTCCAATACCTTCACATTTACCGCATGCTATGCAGGATTGGATTTTCATACCCCTAAGTTGTACTGTTTCGGTTTCAACCCCATTTTTTTCAATGGTTTTGGCACATTCAGCCGCTATTCTGGCTGTGTTTCCATCTTTTCGTGGACTTGCATTGAGTAGAAGAACTTTTTCCATCATCTACCTCCAAAGTTTTTCTTTTTTAATTTTTATGGAATAATTCTATTTTATATTTAGTTGTAGATTTTTAAGATGGTTAAATTTCCCTTTTGATACTCATGTTACCTTTGATGTAACCAAAGCTTAACATATAGTAAAATTCCTATAACATAATGTAAAGTATTAGTTACATTGAGGTGGAATTTATTACATTGAGGTGGAATTTATGAATCTTAAAAATTTGGGCATAAATTTTGGTGGGCATAAATTTTGGAAATAATTTCAGTCTTTACAACTGCTTTGTGGGTTGTTGAATTGATTATGGGAAATATTACAGTTGTTTTGTTTGCAATTTTAGGAATGATGGTTATTGTCCCTGTTGTATATGTTCAAAGAGAAAATTTAAAGGAAATGTTTCCAGGAAGATACGGAACATGTAAGTGAAGATGAGAGAACTGATCTGATAAATGACAAAGCTTCAATTATGATTCTCTTCAACTATGACTCTTGGAATCTTTTTGGCTGTTATAATATGGATTGGAATAATATTTGTGACATTAAGGAACAGTTTTCCCCAATTTACATCTACGGGTTACATCATGTTTTTAGAAGCAGCGTTTTGTTTCGTTCTTTACACTGCATCCCGCGCATACTATATTAGAAAATTTAAAAATATGAGGTGATTCCATGAATAAAAAAGCCTACAGCAAACTCTGATTGTTCATTGTGGCTGCTATGGCTGCGGTTATTGCAGTTGCAGTTGTAAATGGAAACCTTCTTCTTGTATTCGTGGTGTTAGTTTTAGGAATTTTTGCTTCTTATTTCATTAAAAAGAATGTTCAAGAAATAACAGAAAATGAGAGACAGTGGTTGCCAACAAGGCTTCCAGAATGGCCCTACTCTCCTTCGTAACTTTGATCACGGTGCTGGGAGTTGGACTTTACGCTTAAAAATACTTTTCCTGAATTCACACAGGCAGGCTTCACCCTAACAGATTTTGCATGTCTGTTACTCTTGTTATACAGTGGATTTTATCTGTACTACAACAAAAAACATGGATAGTGTTTGTATGAAAAATAAATTAAAAGTTTACAGAGCCATGAACGATATCACCCAGGAACAGCTTGCAAAAGAAATTGGAGTGACCAGACAAACGATAATAGCTATAGAAAAGGATAAGTACGATCCATCCCTTGCACTGGCATTTAAAATAGCCAGATTTTTTGATGTGAAGATCGAAGACGTTTTCATGTACTCTTAAATTCTTCATTTTGATTAAAATGTTAATTCGTTTCATTTCAGGCTCTTAAATCAAATAAGACTTGCTGGTGATTATTTTAATATATTTATGGTAGTTAGTTAGATAAAACTATCTATATTGATGATGAAGAAAATTGAAACTCAAATTTAGAAACTCAACTGTATTGAATTTTATCGAGTTTTTAACCTTTAAAAAGAAAAAACATGGGGTCAACTGATGTACAAATGGGATGCAGAAGACTACAAAAAAAGCTCCAGAAAACAGCAAAAATGGGCAGTGTCCCTGGTATTGACAATTCTCCTGAGATGATAGATCTGGCTAAAAAAACCTTCAGCAGAGAAAAATATCCCAATTTAAGCTTTGAACTCTGTGATGCATGTAAACTGGATTTTAATGGAAAATTTGATGTTGTATTTTCCAACGCAGCTCTCCACTGGATCCCGGATCAAAAAAGGTTCTTCATGGAATAAAACGCAGCCTGAAACCAGGAAGAAGGTGCGTCCTTCAAATAGGAGGTAAGGGAAACGCCCAAGATGTAATAAAAATTCTTGACTCAATGCTTGTGGAAGAACCATGGAAACGGTACTCGGGACTTCAAGTTTCCATATTTCTTTGTAGAAGATAAGGAATACATAGGGCTGCTACATGAATCAGGTTTAGATCCTCTCCGGGAGCTTATCCCCAAGGACATGAAACATTCAGGTAGAGAAGGTTTAAAATCATGGCTGAGAACTACGTGGCTGCCTTACACTTCCAGAATACCTGAAAATCTTCAAAAATAGTTTATAGACGATCTGGCATCACTCTACCTTGAAGAACATCCTCCAGATGGCAATGGAACAGTTCATGTCTCGATGGTGCGTCTTGAAGTTGAGGCCAAAGTTGGAAAATGCGTTTAAAGACCTTCAATCATGCTGGTAGCTTGTCTATATTTAAATATCAAAAGTGGAAATATGATAGACACCTAGATCAAAAAAGGTAGATACCTGGATCAGGATTTATAAGGTTTAAACAGATAAAACCCATTTTTTACCTTTTTTGGAGATTCTTCTTTTTGAAGGCTTTAATTTAAAAGTTTTAAAAAAAAGTTTTCATGGAACCTTTTTGCAGTTTTAAAACGTTATTTCTTATTTAAAAATTATTTCTTAGTTTTAAAAAAGGTTCTTCTTGAATTTTTATTTTTATTTTTATTTTACACATGTTTTACCAGTTAGAGAGATTTTCGAGGATCAAAATCCACGCAATGGCTTTTACATGAGTCACAGGGTTTTTTGAATTTGAAACCTATTTTTTCAAGAACAGCCTTTGTATCAACTTTGGTGTTGACACATCCATCCCTCAGTAATGGAACTCCCTGACAGGAAAACTTCGAAAGCTTCATCATGGACAGGTTCAGGTCCTGATAACATGCAACCCCCAAAACCCCTTTAAACTTATTTTTTTCAACTATCTTCTTTAGAAAGGTTGATCCCGGAATTATGAAAACTTTGTAGCCCAATCCTTCTGCTTTACTTTTTAATACGCCGATAACACAGCGGTTGCAGTTTTTGCACACAATTCCCGATGTTCCAAGTTTGGCCTCGCAGTCTGCATGTCTCAAACAGTGCGGAAGGACTATGATCTTGTCCTGAGCTTTTATATTTTTAAAACTTTTTTCATTCACCTTGTTTCTTACTTCAACACTGATTTCATCAATTATCCTTCCGTTGATTCCCATTTTTTCAGCGAACTTCTTTAAAAAGCCGTAGAACAGATCTATGTTGAAGATGAGCAACCTGGGAAAAATGAGTTTGTCCTCTTTGATTAAGATTTTCCCGAGTAAAATGGTTATAGAGAACAAAATAAGCAGTATAATTCCTGCTATGACCACTAACTGCCCGAATATCTGATAAAATTCATAAAGTGCCATGTTACCATTATCGGTTTTCCTATTATATAAGTTGTTGGTTGTGAACTGATCTTCAAGAATGAGTACCAAAAAGCATCAAAGAACATGGAAAAACATGAAAGTAGATCCATTTCAGGAAATGGATACCTTTCAATCGATTTTTTCCACCTTAAATTCTTTCAGATCTCCTGAAACTTCAACAGCCCCTTCAACACCACGTAACTCCAGTCCTGAAAGATCTTCACAGGCGCAGAGAATGTCCTGTTCAGGATGTGTGCCTGCCTGTATTCCACAGTCAAGGCGCACATATTCTCCACAGGAAACAACAAGGGGCAATCTTTTTGAGGTGGGATGATCCCTTGGAAGAACAACTATGGGCGAACCAAACTCTTTCAAAAGATAGATCATGGACATGATCCCTTTTTCCGCCTTTTGACCGGTTTCAAATGCAGAAACAGCTATTAAATCATCTGAGCTGAGAAAGAGCACGATCTCTTCCTTTTCGGGGGTTCCTATGAATATCTGCATATCCCGACCCGGCTTCACCACCCCCAGCTCCCCAGAGCTTCCAGGTAAAAACAGGATCTCTTCAGGACTTAATTTGATTCTTCTACATTTTCTGACTGACATGAGGGACATACTACTCTTTTTCCAATCCCTTTAAACACGTTTCCACAATCAAGACATTTGTACCGTTTTGTTTTCAGTTTTTTCATTTTAATGTCAGCCATTGGACCTCCAACTGTGCACATTACTATCACCTGAATTTATTATTTTTATGAACCTACTTATCCTTTTTGTGTTTCATTTTAAAGCAAAAAAATAAGAACAGTTTTTAAAGCTTCTTTAAAAGTCTTCCTGAAACAAATCTATTCTTCCTGAAACAAATCTATTTAACCAAGTAATTTCCATATTTTTATTAAATATTGGGGTTGTAGTTGAATACTCAATTTACAATTAATACCCAATTTACAATTAAAAATTGAATAAGGATTAAACATCTTCATTTGGATGTTTTAAAATCGATTAGAAATTAAAAAATTGGGATTTAAAAATCTTTGTCACTGGTGAGACCATTGAAAAATCTTATTTTTCCATTTTCAGCAATTGTTGGTCAGGAAAATGTTAAAAAAGCCCTGATACTCAATGCAGTAAATCCAGGTATTGGTGGAGTTCTTATAAAGGGGGACAAGGGAACTGGTAAAACAACAGCTGTACGTGCCCTTGCAGATCTTCTGCCCCCACTTAAGGTGGTGAAGGGCTGTTCATTTAACTGTGACCCGGAAGACCCAGATTCACTCTGTGACTCCTGCAGATCAGGAGACTTTGAGGTTGAAGAGAAAAGCATGCGGGTGGTTGAACTCCCACTTGGAGCAACAGAGGACAGGGTTGTTGGATCAATAAACATAGAAAAAGCACTGAAAGAAGGGTCAAAGGCACTGGAACCCGGTATTCTGGCTGATGCAAACAGGAACATACTCTACGTTGACGAGATAAACCTTCTGGATGACAACCTGGTTGACGTGCTCTTGGACGCTGCAGCCTACGGCATGAACGTGGTTGAAAGGGAGGGAATATCCGTGTCTCACCCATCAAACTTCATACTGGTTGGAACAATGAACCCTGCAGAAGGAGAGCTCAGACCCCAGCTTTCAGACAGGATAGGCATCCACATTGCAGTTCACAGTATTATGGATCTGGAAGATCGCGTTAGAATAATGGAAAGGCGTGAAGAATTTGAAAGGGATCCCAAGGCATTCAGGGACAAATTCAAGGAAAAACAGGATGAAATCCTCGAAAACATCATACAGGCAAGGAAGACCCTCAAAAATGTGAGGATTTCAAGGAACCTCATGAAGGTCATAGCCTACATCTGCATGGACATGGGTGTTGATGGTCACAGAGCGGACATTGCAATACTTAAAACAGCTAAAACCATTGCAGCATACACTAAAACCGAAGATGTTAACACTGAACATGTTGAAGAAGCAGCAGAGCTTGTCCTTGGTGAAAGATTCCAGAGATCACCTAAAAGTGATAAAATTAAAAGAGAAGTTCAAAAAGCAGTATCAAGTGTTTCAAAAGATAAAAAAGACGATAATACAGATAAAAATGAGGATAAAACTAATCAGGAAAACAGACAGGATAAGAGTAAAACTGAGAAGGGTGGAGGATCCTCAGAGGAATCCAGGGCACAGCCCAGTGAGGAATCAGGGAACCATGGGGAAGAACAGGAAAACCTTCCAGAAAAAGGTGATGCAAACAGAGATCTAATGGGGGATACCCGTTCTGAAACCAAAGATTCTGAAAACAATCAGAAAATAAAGCTTAAAATGGTAAAAAATGAAAATCCTGTTGAAGCTGAAGAAGTTGTGGTTGATGTGAAAAAACTCCTCAAAATGAAGGGAAAAGAGAAAAAAAGGCTTTATGGAAGAAGAATTGACTCACAGACCCAGAAGGGTAAATACGTAAAGAGCAAACTTCCAAGGGGTTCTGGTGATGTTGCAATAGATGCAACGTTAAGGGCTGCTGCCATAAGATCTGAAGGCAGTATAAAGGTTGAAAGCCAGGATCTGCGCCATAAAGTTAGAAAACATGGTGCAAAGGCATCAATAGCTCTTGTTGTTGATATAAGTGGCTCGATGTTTACACAGGGAAAAGCAAACAGGGTTAAAGGCATGCTGGAAAGTGTGATAAAGGATGCTAAACGTCACAACGATAAGATAAGTGTTGTGGGCTTTAAAGGCCGGGATGCGGAGGTTATAATTCCAACAACACGCAGGGCAGCCTCTTTCAAGGAGCAGGTTGACAGTATAACTGTTGGGGGTACCACGCCCCTGGCTTCAGGTCTTAAAAAGGGTTTTGAGATCCTCAAAAGGGAGAAGATCCGGGGTGAATACGTGCCCATGATGTTGGTACTTACAGACGGCATGCCAAACGTTTCAATAGAAGAGGGGCCCATTAAGGATGCCCTTAAAATAGCAAGGGATCTTAAGAACAAGGAGATACACACCATAATTGTGAACTTTGAGAGGGCGGTTAAACACGGCCGCAACCTCAACCTGGAACTTGCATTGGCATCAGGCGGCCGTTACTACGATCTTGAGGAGCTTAAAAATCCTGAAACTGCAGTTTCAAAGATACTGGACCATGAAAGGGAGGATCTTTAGGTTTTGTTTGGGGTTACTTGAGAATAAGTGTAAATTCATGATGTGCAGAACTTAAAAACTGGAAAAAAGCTTTTTTTAATTTTTCATTGATTCAAATGCACATCTTTTATCCAGTGGTTAAATTTAATAGTCAGTTCATCTAAAAATATAAAAATCTACTTTAACCAACTTATAAAGAACCACTTTTTATAAAGAACCTGTAACTTGAACTGCTTAAACTTTAGCTGTGGCTCAAATATTTTTAACATGAGTTAAACTGGATTGATCTAGGTAACTCCAGGTTTTAAAGGGTATTATATAGGTTAGAAAGTGTACATCTTAAGAAATTATAATGCATGTTAAAAGGAAATTAAATTATTAATTATTAATGAATGAATTATTAATGAAGAATTAATTAATGGAAAAAATCTGTTAATTCCAATTTATATTAATTTCTGGTTTAAGTAGAAAGGATACAAAATATAAAATTTTAACGGAAGAAAATTTGTTCAGATGTTTCTTAGTTGAATTGAAGTCCAATAATTGATTGAAATGAAAGTTGTAGTGTACGATGCAGGAGAATGTGACCGCAGAAAATGCACAGCCACAAAACTGGGTAAAAGCCGCAAGGTCAAACTGGTGAACCGGCTGAACATGCTGCCCCGCGATGCACTGGTACTCAACCCCTTCTCCAAAAAGGCAGTATCGCCTGAAGATAAGGATATAGTTGAAAAAAAAGGTATTGCGGCATTGGACTGTTCCTGGGAGAGGATAAAGAAATCTTCTACAATGTTCAAGGGAAACAAGAATCATAGATTGCTTCCATTCCTTGTTGCAGCCAATCCAACCAACTACGGAAAACCGTGTAAACTCTCCACTGCAGAGGCTATTGCAGCAACCTTTTATATAGTTGGACTTAAAAATAATGCTGTTGAGATTATGTCCCAGTTCAAATGGGGACCTCATTTTCTAGAGCTCAACCATGAGCTTTTAGAAGCATATTCCCATGCTAAAACAAGTATGGAAGTTGTTAATATTCAAAATGAATTTATAGGAGGCTAAACATGGCTAAATTTGAAGAAGCAGAAAACAGAATGTTCAACATCAAGATTTGCCTTAAATGTAATGCAAGAAACCCCCCAACCGCAAAAACATGCAGAAAATGCGGTTACAAAGGTCTCAGGGTTAAAGCAAAGGAACCAAGAGGTTAAGCTAACTGTTTAAGTTTAACTGGGGGTATTTAACTGGGGTATAAGCCCCACTTCAGTTAAACTAAAAGTTTCTAAATTTTCTTTATTGCAATGGAGCATTTAAGGCCATTGCATTTTTAACACTATTATTTTTTAGTACACATTTGATTCAGGAAATAGTTCAGGTCTAACTACAGTTAACAATAAAAACATAGAAATGACAGACTTAAGGAAGATTTAATGGGGTAGAATGGTTTAGTATAGTTACAGTGATTTAAATTTCTTAATCTTAGACTCTTAAATTCGATATTAAACTCTTAAATTGGATGTTAGACTCTTAGAGGGATGTTAAACTTTTAAAATCTTAGACCTCTTAATGTTAGACTCTTAAATGTACAATCAGATTAACTTATAATTACTATCATGGTGGTTAGATGAATGTTGAAGCTTACCTTAAAGAATCGTTGAAGGATCACAGGTTACACCTCACACTACTGGATCCAGAGGAACAAAACCCTGAAAAGGCGGTAGAAATAGTAAAAGAAGCCGTTTCTGGTGGAACTGATGGTATCATGCTTGGAGGATCAACAACAGACTCAACTGCAACTGATGCAACTGCCAAAGCCATCAAAGAAAAGATTGACGTGCCTGTAATCTTATTTCCCGGCAACATCAGTGGTGTTAGCAAGTACGCAGATGCAATATTTTTCATGAGTCTTCTAAACTCAACCAACCCATACTGGATAACTGGTGCACAGGCACTTGCAGCACCCAACATAAAAAAAATGGGCATAGAAGCACTTTCCATGGGATACCTTGTTGTTGAACCTGGGGGAACAGTTGGATGGGTTGGAGATGCAAAACTTATCCCGCGTGCCAAACCAGACATTGCAGCCGCTTATGCGATATCAGCAGATTTTATGGGAATGAAATTACTTTACCTTGAAGCTGGATCCGGTGCTGGAGCACACATTCCCAGTGAAATGATATCCAAGGTCAAAAAATATTCAAACATCACCCTCATAGTTGGTGGCGGAATTCGCAGCGGTGAGGATGCAGCGGAAGTAGCAAAAGCCGGTGCAGACATAATAGTGACTGGAACAGTGGTTGAAAACAGCACCAACATCAAGGATAAGATATCTGAGATAGTTAAAGCCATCAGATCCGTCTAAGTTAAAACGTCTGCTTTTAAAAAGGATATTAAGAAGATATCTTTAAAAAAAGGTATCTTTAAAAAACTTTTTTTTTTAATCAAAACTTTTTTAATCTTCTCTTTAATCTTTTTAATCTTTTAGATTTTATTTAATCTTTTAGATTCTATCTAATTTTATTTAATTTTTTTAAAACCCTTTACTTAAGATTCTAATTTCTTATTTAATTTTTTAAATCTTTTATTTAGGATTTTAAGCTTTTTATTTAAGATTTCAATGGTTTTTAAACATTTATCTCAAAATTTATAAAAATTTATATTTTTTCAAACCTTTCACTTAAGTTCAAGATTTTACCCATTTCACATTCAACTAGTTTACATTTGATTGTTCTTTTTAACTTCACGTCGTTAAACTAAAAAAATATATTCTGGTAGTCATAGATCAGTAGGAGAGGTGAGAATCATGAGTAGTTGTGATGTAACAGGATATGAAGAAATATCCAATAAAATAAAAGCTAAATTGGGTCTGGAAAAATCTCCAGTTGCGGTTAAACTAGTTTTACGTGAAGAAGACATTCCTGAGGGAATTTCAAAGATAGATGAAAGTTTAAGGCACTGTGAAATGGTTCAGAAGGCATCTCAAGGTGCAACCTTCTATGCAACGGTTGAAGAGGAAAAATGTAAGGGTGGAGCCTCAGCTATAGGACTTATGGAACCACCAAAAATGGTTAAAACGGGTGAAACCTACTACAAACTCAAAAGGTTCTCCAGTTTAGGGGCTGCAAAACGTACAGTTGATGCAATACCAAAAATAGAACCAATAATGAAGGCTATAGCTTACGCACCACTTGAAAAGGCACCCTTTGACCCTGATGTTATTGTGATAATTGCAAAACCGAAACAGGCCATGCAACTTTCCCAGGCACTGATCTACACCCTTGGTGGCCGGGTGGAAGCAGACTTCTCTGGAATCCAGTCCATCTGTGCAGATGCGGTTGCAGGGCCCTACACACGAAAAACAGCCAACATCACCCTGGGCTGCAGCGGTTCACGTAAGTACGCTGACATAAAGGATGAAGAAGTTATTGTTGGATTAACAGGTGAAAATATAGGATGCGTTGTAAACGCACTTGAATCACTTTAATCCTCCCATTTTTTTTAATATTGGACTAATTTCTGTTTTTTGAGTTTAACTCTACCTTTTTTCTCTACCTTTTCTATGATATATCCAATTTTTTAAATCCATATCTATTTTTAACTCTATATTCCATCCCTTTTCGGATCTACCTATTTTTAAGCCCAGTAATATGTACTGAAATTTCAACTTTGAAATATTGTAATATGGATGAACTACAATATATTATCTGGTGAAGATCTATGTCGAATGAAACCAAGGTATACGAAATATTGGCAGAAGTAAAGGATCTGGCCGGGAAAATAAGGGACTACGAAGTGGAAGCAGATCAGGAACTGGTTGTTAACTGGATATATGACACACTGGAACTTGTTGGAAAACTTGGGGCAGCCATGGAAGAATTTGAAGAAAGGTTCGAATATTTAGAAGAGAGTTTGAAGAAATAGTTCTCTGAATTAAAAATTAAAGGATTTCCTGAAATTAGAAGTTAAAATGAACTGGGTTAACTTGTTTTTTGGTTCATCCCTATTTAATTCTGTAAATAGTAATTCTGTAAATAGAATATAAGTTAGAATAAGGTTTTTTTTTACTTGTCTTCTACCTTTTTTTAATCTTTTACTTTTTTTATCTTCTCCAAAACCTTAAGGTAATCCTCGTACCTGTTGATGTTCACAAGTTCCAGCTTGTTACTGGCAGGAAAACCGTAGAAAACCACTCCATCCCCAATCATGTCCCTTAAAATTGGGTTCAGGTTGTCGTCACGTCCTGGAAGGTACCTCTCAAGGAGTTTTGAATGGCACACAAATGGCATTCCAAGGCCCTGGGCACTTTCAAGGTAGCCAGTTTTTTCTCGTGCCAGCACTGAAACAATGTTATCGGGTTCAGGGTATGTAAGAGCCTTCCCAATGAGTTTTTTCATTGTTTCAGTTGTAACAATTGGTTGATCAGCTGCAACACACAGGCAAAGGCCTTTTTTAACATTTTTAACTCCATTTAGAAGCGTTTGGGAGAGCTCAACATTCATGTTTGGATTTTCAATGACCTTGATCCTCTCATCATGGAAACCATCTAAAACCTCTGATATTTCCCGGCTGAAATGGCCTAAAACAACTGTACATTCATCCACACCAGAGTTGAGCACGTTTTTGATGGTTTGGATTATCACTGGATTTCCATGAAGGTCCATGAGGAGCTTGTGTTTTGGCGGCATTTTCCTGACCTTGAGATCCTCTATCATTCTTCTGTTTTTCCCTGCTGCCGTTACAATTGCTGAAACCATGTAATCACGCTTTAATGTTCTTTTTTCGTGCATGTTCTGTTTTTACTTAAGTTACTTAAAATTAGCTGACATTTCTTAAATCAATTATCACTTTTTTTAACTTTTCATCTTCTTTTTTTAACTTTTCAGTTTCTATTACTCTCATCTTTTTCTATTTACTTGTTTTTTTATTATCCATTGGGTATTCATTAATTGTTTATCCATTATAAATTCCTTCAGTAAGATTTTATCCTCTGAATGAAATTTTCCCTGAAAAGGTTTTTTCTTAAAAAAATTAAAAAATAGACCCTCAAAATAAAAAAGAAACATTCATGGAAGAAGGGTTATGACTTCAGCATATATCTGCATGCTGGCACCGCTTCCGCTGGTCCACATGGTTATAAGTACAGGGTAGTCGCCGGTGTTGTTAACAGTTATCCCTGTTGTGGGGTTGCTGCTGTATTCCACAGAGTAATATCCATCTGTCATGCCTGAGGGAAGTGGGAAACCTGCACTCATCACAGCTGCTCTCAATGCTCTGCCTGAGGGGCAAACACCGTGTGTTGCATACTGGTTGAAGGTGTCCTTATCATCGAGGATCCCCTGAAACGCTATGTTGGCCTTTCCTGTGGCTGAAGTGTGGGGTGGAATTATGGTACCGTTCCATCCTTTAGCAAACTCCCTGGCATTAAATTCACGGACACTGGTGTTGTATTCACTGAATGATTCAAGAACACTTGAACCTGTCCCTGAAACATTTTGATTACCTGATGCCGAGTAGACAAGTACAGGTGCGTAAGATGGATAACTCTCCATGTAACTGAGCACGCTGGCACCGAAAAATGTGCTGATGTTATCTGGAGTTACCATGTTCCTTCCGTCGCTGAAGCTGCCCAGTGCATAGTCTACGGCGATTTTATCACCAACAGCAGATTGGTTGTACCATTTTTTAAGGGTTTTAACGCTTACGTAGTTGTGTGGAACTGTATCGTTACTGATATCTTTTGCAGGTACAACTTTAACGGTTTTTGATTCTTCCTGGATTTCTATGCTGTTATTTGCTTTTACAGCATAGGTGTAAGGTATTTTAAATCCCCATACAAAGGTTTCTGGGGCTTTAACTACTAACTTGTTGTTTTCCACAGCCAGTACACCGGGGCCGCTGAAGTTCTGGGCAGTTCCATGCCTGGAAATTCCACTACCTGTAAGATCGTAGCTTGGTGTTTCCACAGCACCACTTGTAAGTGCTGTGAAAAGATCGAAAAATTCATGTTCTTTGACATCGTTTACAAGGTAACCTGGGTTGGAGATCACAGGAACCTTTCTGACCTTGTTGTTGTCCACAACATCTGTTCCAGAAAGAACAGTATCCCCGATATTTAAGGCAGCAATTTCTGCAGGATTCTGTTGAGGATAGTATTTTTCCATTGAGCTGCTGACAGGATTCATTACCATGGCAATTAATATCAATATAAAAAGTATAATCACTGGTTTTGTAAGGGTTTGGCGCAAGTGCTCATTCCTCCATAAAAATAGTGTAGACCCATAATAAGCCTAGATAGACCCATAATAAGCCTATAAAGTTACAATTTTTAAGTAAATTTTTTAAGTTTTTTCATCAAGTTTCATCAGGGAACATCGTTATTCATTTAAAAATTTATATAATTCGTTTTCTATTTCTATAAGTCTTTTTTGCCCATTACCTCCTATAAATATGTTTTTGTACTGTTTTGCACATTTTAATGTGAAATTAACAACTTCTTCAACGTTTTTTAGGACCTGGATCCTGCCCCTGTAACCAGAGTCAACCAGAACCTCAGCTGCAAGGTCAGTTGTGTTATCCAACCCTGGAAAAATGGCCACAACTTGGGGATTAACCTTTGAAACTTCTTTTAATGTGTTTAACCTGCAGTTTTCTCCTTTTCTGGGAGTTCCTATTATAATGACATTGAAGTTAACTTCGTTGAGTACAGCGGCAGTGGCATCTGCATTGTCTGTTTTTCCAATCACCAAGTTCGAATCATGGATCTTGAAGTTGCTGGTTCTGCCTTCAACTCCCTTAAAATTTTTTAAAGCTTCCTCTGCATCTTTTTCAGGAATTTCCATGATTTTTACAGCAGTTAGAGCAGCTGCAGCATTTTGTCTGTTGAATTCACCAAAAATATTCAGTTCCCCGTTGTATTTACTGAAGAAGAAGGTTTCATCTGCACAATCTTTCATATCTGATAAAAATCTGTCTTTCCCATTTAAAACGGCTTTTTTGCCTTTTAAAAATTTGCAGATGGATTTTCCATAGTTTTCAAGGGACTTGTGGAAGTTCATGTGGTCGTTGCCTATGTTGGTTACAACCACCACGTCAAAGTCAAAGGTCTGGTCGCAGAAATCAAGGGTCATATCACAGACCTCAACTACCATGGCATCGTACTTTGATCTTTCGGATGAAGCTTTTAATATGAGTTCTGTGTACCCTTTGAACCCTCCACCAGCGTTACCACCTATTAAAACGTTTAAACCGGCATTTTCAAGTATCTCTTTTATCATGAAACTGGTGGTTGTTTTGCCGTTTGTACCTGTTACTCCAATTGTAAAAATATATTTATGATTCTTTAAAACATCTGACAGCGTTTTAGTTTTTGATCGTATTTTTTTAGCTAATTCAGTATTCCAGAGTCCTGGACTTAAAACAACTGCATCTGCTGAGCTGATCCTCTGGAGGTCATGATGCCCCAGATCAACATCAGCACAATTAAAATGATCTAACTCAATATTTTTGTTCATATCTGAAGCGTAAACATGATGTCCACGATTTAAAAGTGATCTTAAGGCATTTTTACCCTCATTACCCAGACCAACAACTGCTACTTTCATCTTAACTACCAAATTTGTATTATATGAATTTTACCGCCTTAATTTAGACATCTAATTGGTTTGATCTTGGAATATATAATGTTATTCAATCAAGGTGAATGCATTTTTTTTGACTTGATTTTTTCCAATTTTGATCCACATTTTTGCATTTTTTTCTCTATTCTTTGCATTATTGTACTGTTCATCTATTTTTTTTCATTTTCAATGGGGTTTTTTCATTTTCAATGGGGTTTTATTTTTTGATGAACTTTTTTATGATTATTTTTATTTAGCTGTTTTTACAATAGATACTATCAAGTTAAAAAAAATACTAAAATATAGTATTAGAAAAAACAAACAATTTAACAAGCAGATTTTTCATCTTTATTCAATGATCAAATGACTCAGAGATCAAGTACTTTAAATTAAAGGTGGTACAATGAAGAATTTATCCAGAGAATTAATAAAACGCATAGAAGACATTTCAAGACCCGTTAAAATAATGCATGTATGCGGATCCCACGAACACACAATAATGCAGAATGGAATAAGGTCACTGCTGCCAGAAGAAGTTCAGATAGTTGCAGGCCCCGGTTGTCCTGTCTGCTGCGTCCCCTCAAGGGAAGTTGATGAATGCCTGTACCTTGTAAATAAGGGAGTTACAATAGCAACCTTCGGAGACATGATGAGGGTTCCAGGTGCAAAAGGTTCCCTACAGGATGCAAGGGCAGATGGAGCAGATGTTAGAATAGTTTACGGTGTGGCAAACGCTGTTGAGCTTGCAAAAAAGCTTGATAACGAGGTTGTTTTTATGGCTGCAGGCTTTGAAACAACGGCACCAACCACTGCCTCAGAAATTGTTGCAGGACCTCCAGAAAACCTGTCATTTCTCTCATGCCACAGGCTCATACCAGCAGCACTAACCTTCCTGATAAAATCAGGTGAAGTGAATCTAAACGCCCTGATAGAGCCAGGACATGTTGCAACCATAATAGGAACAAGACCATTCAACGTTTTTTCTGAAAAATACAACATTCCACAGGTTGTGGCTGGATTTAACCCCCTAGATGTTTTGATTTCTGTTTACATGATACTCAAGCAGTTTGAAGATGGTGAAGCCAAAGTTCAAAATGAATACAAACGTGCTGTAAGGGAAGAAGGTAACGTAAAAGCTCAGGAACTTATGGATGAAGTATTTTATGTCAAAAGCAGGGAATGGAGGGGCTTTCCAGAGATCCCGAACTCAGTCTATGAGATAAGGGACGAGTTCTCCCAGTTCAATGCAAGGGAAAAATTCGACATACCTCCACAGGAATCCCCTAACACAGTAACAGGATGCATATGCGGCCCGATACTCCGGGGAATTGCAAGGCCCGAGCAGTGCAAACTCTTCAAAACAGAATGTAACCCAATGAACCCTGTGGGTGCATGCATGGTCAGTAAAGAAGGAACCTGCAACATAGCATACAGATATGGGTCAATGTAACCCCTATCTGTTAATGAATTTAATTAATGATAATGAACTGGATTAATTAATAATTGGATTAATTAATTTAATGGAATTATCGAGCTTTTCACTGAAATTTGCTTTCTGAAGGATTCAACTGAAGGACTTAAAAATAGAATTACCCGAAAAGGATATGGAACTATCAAAGATTGGAAGGATTAAAAAAGGATTAAAAAAATTTGGAAGGCGAAAAATAGTTGATAAAGGCAGTAGCACTGGATGTTGATGGAACAATAACTGATAAAAGGAGAAGGATTTGTACAAGCGCAGTTGAGGCCGTCCGTAAAGCTGAAGATGCAGGGGTTCCCGTTGTGATTGTGACTGGAAATATCATGTGCTCCACAAACATGATCTCAATACTTCTGGGTACCTCAGGTGGTTTTGTAGCTGAAAATGGAGGAGTAATAGAATCTTGCAGGGGAAAAAAGGTTCTTGGGGATATAAAAAGATGTCAAAAAGCCTATGAATTTTTAAAATCTAAATTAAATGTTGATAAGGTGGATTATTCAGATCTGCGAATTTCTGAGATTGCCCTGACAAGAAAAATTCCTGTTGATACTATAAAAGAAACCTTGAAAGACTTTGATGTCCGCATTTATGATTCAAAGTTTGCAATACACATTACAGATCCATCTGTTGATAAAGGTTCTTCGCTTAAACTTGTTGCAGGTGATATGGGAGTAAGAACCAGTGAAGTACTTGCAGTTGGGGACGGTGAAAATGACCTTGAATTTCTAAGTGTTGCAGGGGTTAAAGTTGCAGTTGCAAATGCAGATAGAGAACTCAAATCTGTTGCAGATTACGTTACAAAAAAACCCTACGGAGATGGGGTTGCAGAAGCTATTGAGAGGTTTGTAATATGATGTATGAGATAGCCAAGAATATGCTTGATCTCGCATTGAGATACACAGAAGATGCTGAAATTTACGTGGAAAAGGGAAGAAATTTTGATGTTGACATTAAAAAGGACAAAGTAGACTTTGCAAAGGAGGTGTTCTCCCTTGGGGCCGGTGTAAGGGTAATAGTCGATGGTAAAATGGGATTTTCCTACACAACCAACACCCAGGACACCAGAAAACTTCATGAAACTGTTGAAAAAGCAATTTTTAATGCAAAGGCCAATGTTTCAGATGAAAACTTTGCCTTCGCACCCAAATCAAACTATCCTGATGTTAAAGGGACCTATGATAAAAGTATTGAAGAATTTGAGGTTGAAAATGCAGTTGAATTTGCAAGATCAATGATTGACACAGCTCTAGATGAAAAATGCCAACCCACATCCGGAGGATTTGCTTCAGGACAATCTGAAATGCTGATTTTAAACTCTGAAGGAGTAAACTGCAGCGACATCTCAACAGGATTTTCAGGATTCATATCGGTTAACGTGGAAGATGGAGCAGGTGTTTCAACTGCCAATGAATCAGAGTCCTCAACACACATGGACTTTGCCCCTGAAAAAATTGCAGAAAAGGTCTGCGCAATTGCAAAGGGCTCAAGAGGAGGTAAACATGTGGAAACAGGAGATAAAAATGTTGTTCTGGACCATCATGCAGCTTCAGGCCTTCTTTCAACCTTCATGGGTGCTTTGAATGCTGATAACGTACAGAGAGGAAGATCCGTTTTTGCAGGGAAGCTGGGCGAGGCTGTTGCATCACCAGCACTCAGCATCTACGATGATGGAACCCTTGAGGGAGGACTCAGCTCATCAAAATGTGATGGTGAAGGAACACCATCTCAAAAAACAGCCCTCATAGAAAATGGAACGCTTAAAAACTTTTTATACGACCTGTACACCTCAAAAAAAGGTGGTGTTGAAAGCACAGGAAATGGAGTTCGTTACTCCTACTCTGACATGCCATCTGTGGGTTCAACCAATGTGGTGCTGAAATTTGAAGACCTTGATGAAATTTCAAGCATCAAAGAGGGTGTCCTTGTAACGGACGTGCTGGGAGCACACACATCCAACCCAATATCTGGGGACTTCTCTGTGGAAGCAATGAACGCCTTCAAAATAGAAAATGGGGAGGTTTCACAGCCTGTAAAAAAGGCAATGATATCTGGAAACATATTCACGCTCATGAGGGAAGCATCGGCAGCATCCAGGGAGGTGCGCCAGATCGGATCCTTTGTAACACCACGTATACTGGTACGTAACCTCAGGGTAGTTGGATGAACTGAATTAGTTTAGGTTAAATTGTGGGTTCTGTTAGGTTGAACGTGTTAATGCAATTAATCAATCTATTAATGCAATCAATCTAGAGATAATCTAAGAGGGTAAATGAGTTATCAATCGCTTAGTGTTTAAAATTCTCCTTAGTGTTCATCCCATCTACCATATTTTTTTAACATGAACCAGTTTTTTAATTAACATGAACCAGTTTTTTAACCTGTAACCAGAACTGATCCATTTCTTTCTCTGGTACTTTCACTGGCTATTGTTTTTCCATTTCTTATTATGCATACACTCAGATTGCCACTTCTGTAACCTTCCTTCTGTACCAGTGCAGCCATGTTCACTTCTTCATTTGATACATCAATTGTTTCAGGACCTGTTCCATTGATCCGTTTAAAGCCTAATCCATCAGAGTATGAACCATTCCACGAATCTGAATAGTTGATTTCTAACTGTGTTCCACCTGAAGTGCTGGTACCATGGTGTGATGTTGAAAGAGATAGGAGGACTATTAAAACTAATCCAATGCAACAACAGTATAATACAAGCTTCTTCCTGTTCAAAACCCTTTTTTTATTTGAAGTCCTTCTACTACTCAAACTATTCTTGTTCAAGGTTCTCTTATTAAGAGTTTTTCTATTTGAAGTTCTGTTTAAATTTCTCTTCTTTGACTTTTTCCTTTTAATCAATACTACCACTTTCTTATTCAAAAAAATATCTTTATTCCCAGAATAATTACCAAAATTCAGGCATTTTATGAAATAGATTGAGTTATAAATAGATTGAGTCTCAATTTTTCTACAACTGAAATTTACATGTTTATAGTAAGAAATTTACATGTTTATATTAAATTAATAATTGTCGGCTGGTACTGTAACTCGTTAACCAAAAAATTTATACTTTTTCTCTTCAAATTATTAATCTAAGAAAATTGTTTTAAGTTTTATTGAGCATGATGATAAATGTTTTCTTTTCCAAAAGTTCAATCTTTTCCAAAAGTTCAATGACTCACGTTCTTGAATATAAAATTGTCCTTGAAATAAATTTATCACGAAAAAAAAAACAGGTTGTGGACATGCTTCCTGATGAAGTTTCAGATGGAACGAGGAGTGCACTTAAAAATTATTTTGCCGTTACCCGAGATAAAAAACCCTCCAGGTCAAGGGTGGCATCCACAGTTGAAGCGGATGGCAGTGGTGATATTGATGCTTTGTGGGCTGAGCATGAACGTATTCGAGGAAAGTTCCATGATTTATACTTTGAAATCCCAGAAGATCTCTATTGCATTGAAGGTCCTGAAGATTTCACTCATGAAAAACCACCATTTTCATACCTTGATCTTAAGCTAAAACTTGCAGATAACTTATTTGAAGACTGTGTTCTCTGTGAAAACCGCTGTCATGTCAATAGAAACTGTGAAAGAGGACTTTGCGGTGTAAAAAATGCAAGGATTACATCTGAATTCATGCACATGGGGGAAGAGGCGCAGCTTGTACCCAGCCACACAATATTCTTTGCAGGATGCAACTTCAAATGCGTTTACTGCCAGAACTGGGACATAAGCCAGGAACCCGGAGTTGGAAGGGCCTTTAATGAGAAGGATCTTGCAGCCAGAATTGATGAAAGACGCAGACGTGGTTCAAGGAACGTTAACTTTGTGGGCGGCGAACCAACACCAAATTTAAGTTACATCATGAGAACAATGAGCATGACCCAGGAAAACATTCCTGTTGTCTGGAACAGCAACTTCTACATGTCCAGTGAAACCATGCATTTACTTGACGGCTTTGCAGACCTTTTTCTCACGGATTTTAAGTACGGGAACGATGACTGCGCCATGAGACTTTCAGGAATTAAAAATTACTGGAAAACAGTCACGAGAAACCATAAAATGGCATGGAATGCAGGGGACATGATTGTAAGGCACCTTATACTTCCAAACCATGTTGAATGTTGTTCTAAACCCATTTTAAAATGGATATCCCGTAATTTGGGGCCGGAGATTGTTTTGAATATTATGGGCCAGTACAGGCCTGTTTACAGGGCATCTGAACATGCAGAAATTTCAAGGTTTCCATTTGCAAAGGAAGTTCAGGACGTCGTTGAGTATGCAGAGAATCTGGGTTTTTTAAATCTCATCTGATCGTTGTTTTGTCGATCATCTGATGACCCACATGTAATGGTTGATAGGATATTGGATGGTGATAAAATATGAAAATTAAATACGCTACCATGATAGTTGAGGATATGGATGAGCCAATTATTTTACACAGAAGTTATGGTTATGGTGTTTGAAATAGGTAGCCAACACAATCTTGGACCCGCAGGAACCGTCACATTACTGAAGGGGGAGTGATGTCATGATAGAGCTCATAAAAAATACAGAAAATGAAACTGGCCTGTTTTCGGTGGGAATGGAAGTTGAAGACATAAACACCACAGTGAAAGAACTCAAATCTAAAGGTGCAAAAATCACCCAGAACACACACCAATAACAGTTGGGACCCTTGCATTCCTGGAAGACCCAAATGGAGCTCAGATAGCATTAATTCAACACCACTAATCCCCCCTTTTTAAATTTCAGTAATTTGACATTGTAAAGGATTTATACTTCATAAAATCACTTCATAAAATCACTTCATAAAATCACTTCATAAAATCACT
>ENA-UOOR01000131-UOOR01000131.1-fermentation-metagenome-genome-assembly--contig:-NODE-131-length-106541-cov-7.890342_pt1 | contig 106541 bp, 92 predicted proteins | sample MGYA00245780_ERZ724029 | MGnify/ENA primary metagenome ERZ724029 (study PRJEB28704, sample SAMN03018315) | fermentation metagenome | biome: anthropogenic terrestrial biome; feature: soil...
TGCAATGGAACTTATTACGGATAAATGGTCAATATTTACTTCCGTATTTGCCATGTTACCTGTAATGGCACCAAATGAAATGTTAGAGCCAATATTTAAACATACCATGCCAAGTGCACCACGAAGTACACTGGCATTCATTGTTAATTTTTGGCGTTCTATTTTTTCTTTCTCAGCAACAATAATATTGTTTTCATCCTTAACATATCTACCAATAATGCAAGATAAAATTACAGATGCTGTGATTGTATATACTAAATTCTGAGTAAAACAATATACGATAACCGCACTGATTGCAGACACTGCACCAATTGCTTTATCTTTTTTAAACATATCCACTGCTACTTTGGCAAGCATTAAACCAACACCCGCCATCATACCAGCTGCAATGTTTGGTCCTATAAAATCTACCACCTTTGTTAATAATCCAAGCAAACCAATTACTGCCATAATCGCAGCACCATAGAAAATCATAGAGATACGTTCTCTTTTATTCTTTCCGGATGTCCCAACATATGTAATTGATTCTGCCTGAAATGAAATAGGTGCTACGCAACCAGTCACCGCATTACCAATTGCTCCTGTAAAAAATGCAAATGCGGTTGGAATAGATGCAAATCCAAAACTGAGCGCCAACAAACCTTGTGGTAAACCATTTAATACTACACTAATGATCGCTAAGATGTCTTGTAATAATTCATTCATTTGTAATCTCCGTTCCTTAATAAACTTTTATCCTTCTATAATAATTTACTTTATTGCGGAGTAATTAGCAAATTACGAATTTTTGTGAGTTTTATAAGCTATGCTTATATTAAATGAATACAAATAGGAAATCGACTATATTTCCTATTGACCCTCAGCAAATACATAAACAGTACTTCTGGGCATTTCTTTCTCTTTTGTACCTTTAAATTCTTTACCCCTTGTATGTTTTCCCATAATTTAATCCTTTGTATATGGTATCGCCCCATATCTCCCTTTCAAATATCCAAGTTCTATATTATCTTTTTCTCTTATACAATAATCATCTAATAACTTAACGAATGTTGCACCTTCATCATCTTTATCTACTAGATAAATTTGTTCTGGATATAAAATATTTAAAATTTTAGTATCATGAGATGCAAATAGCACTTGAATGTTATTAAAACTTTCATTATCAATAAAGTTAATAATATGCTGAGTAAGTTTTGTATGATAATGCTTTCCTAATTCATCTTCAACTATAATTCCACCTTTTTCATTTACATAAAATATTTTAGCTATGCTTTTAATAATCTCTATTGTTCCAGATGAATCATCATCCAAAGGGATACTATAATCCATTCCATTTTTATTGTTATGTGTTATATATATTTCAGGCGTTTCTTCAGGTATATCTGGTTCATAATCTTTTATTAATTTACGAAGAAAATTATTTATTAAATCAAGTTGTTCCTTTTCCATTCTTTTGCTTTTTGTGTATATATCACTTATATTAATATCTGCCTTCCTTAGCGCATCAATAATTAAATTTTTTTTATTACTTTGAATCATATTATCAATTATTATTTGGGGTTTTAATTCATACTGCTCAGGCATTTTATTAAACCATTTATATGCAGACGCAACTTTTGAATATCCCCATTCTGCTGCTACAGGAAGATAAAGTCGGTTACTATTCGTTTTCAGTGAGATATCCGTTTGTAATTTTATATCATTACCCTTAAAGTCGAATTTATTTCCCTTTGTTCGCTCAAAGACAGTTGTCGGTTTCTTTGAATAATAAGCAAGTAAATATTCTTCATCAACAGTTTTTTTATTAACTTCAAATCCATATACATATTTTACATTATCTTCTATAAAAATGAATTCGAAAAATGTATTTTCATCTATTGAATTTTCATCTAATAAAAATGGTTCAACATTAATTTCTGTTGATTCATTTCTTTGAATTGTTCTCTTAATAAAACGAACGGCAAAAGAAAGGGAATCAAGAATATTACTCTTACCACTCGCATTTGGACCGACTAACCCAATAACTTTAAATAAGTTATAAGATAAATCTTCAGATTTATTAACCCATTTACTGTAATTTTTTTCATGATTAGCTGTAAAATTAATTATTATATCATCTTTTATTGATTTATAGTTTCCAACCTTGTACTGTATCAGCATATAATATTCTCCTTTTTCGACTTATTACAATTGATTCCGAGAAAAAAGTTCAATTTAAGTTAAAATAAGTCCTGTAAAATATATTATAGCATTACATTACTAATAAATCAATTATATTATGTTATGTAGATTGGTAAAAACTTCTTTAGGAACTACATACCAAACAACAAATGAAATGAAGAGAAAAGCAGCCTTTAAAAGGAACTTGCTTTAATAAAAATACTTACTATCAGTTGACCTTTACTCCCAAGGAATGTCATAATGGTAGTGTAATATATTTCTATATTTTAAAATACCTGGTAAATCTTCAAAGTACATGGAATTGAAAATTAAGGAGGTTAAATCATAATGTTGTCCATACAAATAGCAGCAAATATTGTCAAAGAAGTGAATTCTGTAATTCCATTAAAAATTAACATTATGAATGAAAAAGGTATCATCATAGCCAGCTCTGACCCATTACGAATAGGCAGCTTTCACGAAGGTGCCCTGCGAATCATAGAAAATCAGATTGATGAAATTACAGTTCACTATGATGGAGAATTTGATGGAGCTTTACAAGGAATTAATTATCCCCTTAAACTACAGGGTTATATTATAGGGGTTTTAGGAATTACAGGTAAATACGAAGAAATCGTAAAAAGTGCATTGATTATTAAACGTATGACTGAGCTTGTTCTTGAAAATACCTACTCCGTAGAGCAAAAGCAGCTTCAGGAAGATGTATGCAACCGTTATCTTTCTGAATGGTTAAATGGGGAAGCCAAGAATATAACTACCGATTTTATAAAGCGAGGTAAGGCTCTCGGATTTGACATTACAATACCCCGCCGCATTTTGGTCTGCAGCTTTTACATTCGTAATAATAGTCAAAACTTACAAACCATGCAAATTATCGAACAAGCAGAAAAGTATTTGAAGAAAAGTGTATCTAACTTAGACCCATTAAATCTTTATTATAAAGCTGGTTCTTCCCTTGTATGTGCAGTTACTGCAATATCTGATGCAAATGTAGAAACATTGGCAATAGAACTAAAAAAACAGGTAGAAGAAAAATTTCCCGTTTATCTGGCAATCGGAATAGATAGTAAAGTAGATAATTTTGAATTTATCCAAACAGCGTTGATTCGTGCACAAAAAGCAAATAACGCTTGCATGCGAACACATAAACGTGATATCCGATTTTATGATGATCTTAATATGGAGGTCTTTACCGATGAGATTAGTGAATTAACCAAGCAAGAATTTATACATCGAATCTTTAAAGGTTTTTCCAATGACGAAATCCGCCATTCCATGGTATTACTAGAGACTTTTTATGATTTAGAAGGTTCTATAAACCAAGCATCAGAACGTTTGTTTATTCATAAAAATACACTTCAGAACAAATTGAAACGCATAGCAGAACGAACAGGCTATGACCCTAGATCCATTCGACATTCATCATTGTTTTATATTGCAATTTACTTTTACAGGGATATTTATGATAGTATGCAGAATTTATAATAAATAGCACTGCCTCTTTCTGAAATCATTCGTACTAATATGAGTAAAAAGTCCTATACTAATTAAATTATGAATAGTGCTGCATATATACACTATTTTGCGTCAACTGCCCGAGCACATTTTGTGAGGCGGAGCGTTTTGAATGTGGGAGGGAAAAGTAGCAAATACTATATATAGCAGCACCTATTCATTCAATAAACTATATTTTAGACTTTTTACTTATCTACTTTAGCATTAATTATTATATTAATTGCTTATGATGTTATATGTAATAATATAATAAGGTAATACTTGTCCCCTGTAACATTGTTATTAAGTGGTATATAAGATAAAATAATCATATAGAACTTTTGGTGGTTTACATTGGAATAATCGTTGCAGTTCAACCTGCAGCGATTATTCAATAATAATGAAGGAGGATTTTGTTATGTCAGGTGTTCCATTAATTATTGCTTTTGTAATTGCTATTATTCTTATGATTGTTGCAATTTCAAAGCTAAAGATTCATCCATTTATTTCCATTATGACCATTTCTCTACTTTTTGCGATTGTTGCAGGAATCCCGCTTACTGATATTCCTGGGGTCATCGGTACTGGATTCAGTAATACGTTTAAGAGTATTGGTATCGTAATCATATTAGGTGCATTAATTGGTACCTTATTAGAAAAGACAGGTGCAGCTCTTAAGATGGCAGACTGTGTTGTACGTTTGGTAGGAAAGAAGAATCCAGAACTTGCAATGCTTATTATGGGCTGGATTGTATCAATTCCGGTATTTTGTGACAGTGGATTTGTTATCCTGAATCCAATTCGTAAAGCACTGGTTAAGCGTACTAGAAAATCTTCCGTAGCATGTACTGTAGCACTTTCCATGGGTCTTTATATTTCCCACTGTTTTATCCCTCCTACACCTGGTCCAATTGCTGCTGCAAATACATTATATGAAGGACTTGGTCAGGAAACGAATTTACTTCTTGTTATGGGTTTTGGTGCTGTCTGTTCCATACTGCCTCTTATAGTAGGTTATTTGTTTGCAATCACTATAGGTAAGAAGGTAAAGGCACATGATGAAGCAGATGCAAGTGGAGATCAGGTTAGCCAGACTTATGAAGAACTAGTTGCAAGTTATGGTAAACTTCCTAATGCATTCCTTTCCTTTGCTCCAATCATTGTTCCAATTATACTTATGGGACTTTCTTCTGCCCTTGCAATGGCTGGTAAGCCTATAGCAATTATAACATTCTTTGGAACTCCAATTATTGCAATAGCTGTAGGTGTTGTTTTTGGACTTATCTTACTGGCAAATCAGAAAAAGACAAAAGAATTCTATGAAATTACCAATGATACGCTCAAGGTTACTGGACCTATCCTATTTATCACTGCAGCAGGCGGCGTTCTTGGTAATGTAATTGCTTCCTCTTCCATGGTTGATTTTATAAAGGATAATTCCACTGCATTATCCGCACTTGGTTTATTATTCCCATTCTTATTATCTGCAATATTAAAGACAGCCCAAGGCTCTTCTACTGTAGCACTGACTACAACAGCAGGCATAATTGCTCCAATGCTTACAACTATAGGGCTTGGCTCATCTACATTAGCTGCTTTAACCGTTATTGCAATTGGTGCTGGTGCTATGACAGTTTCACATGCAAATGACAGCTATTTCTGGGTAGTAACGAATTTTGGTGAAATGGACGTTGAAGACGGATATAAAACCCAAACATTGGGTACTCTCTTGATAGGTATTGCTGCAATTATTAATGTATATATTGTTTATTTTGTAATAAGGTAATGAATCCATAATTACTATACAAAAAGGAGCCGTATTCTTGAATCTAAGAAATGATGCACAACTAATTATTGAAGCAGCAATTACATCTGCACTTCCAGATAATGCAGTTAAAAAAGCATTGGAGGGAGAAAACTTTTCTAATGGGAAACTTCTACTAGTTGCAATTGGTAAAGCTGCTTGGACTATGGCGGAAGCTGCCTGCAATATACTTAAAAACCAGATTGATGATGGCATTGTAATTACTAAATATGACCACGCTAAAGGAGAATTGCCTCATATGCACATCTATGAAGCAGGACATCCGGTTCCAGATACTAATTCTATTTTAGCTACCGAACAGGCAATTCGTCTGGTAACGGGACTTTCTTCCAACGATACAGTGCTACTGCTTATATCTGGTGGTGGATCAGCCCTTTTTGAGAAACCTCTTATTCCTTTGGAAATGTTGGAAGATTTAACGAAACAGCTTCTTGCAAGTGGTGCTAATATTGTAGAAATAAATACAATTCGTAAGCGTTTATCCGCCGTAAAGGGCGGAAAATTTGCAAAACTATGCGAACCAGCACGTGTATTTTCAGTAGTTTTATCTGATATTATTGGCGATCCCCTTGATATGATTGCTTCTGGACCTGCTTATCCGGATACCTCTACTTGTGATCAGGCAAGAGAAATCTTAACAAAATATGGTTTAAAATTACCAAAAGAAATAGAAAAATTGATAGATATAGAACCACCCCATCACCTTACAAATGTAACCACTAAAATTACCGGCAGCGTCACTCAGCTTTGTGAAGCCGCTAAAACTAAATGTATAGAATTAGGCTATGAACCGATTGTACTTACAAGCAGCCTCTCTTGTGAAGCACGTGAAGCAGGAAGTTTCCTCTCTTCTATTGCAAAATACTATAGTAATACGAATAAATCTCTTGCTTTTATAGCTGGAGGTGAGACTGTGGTACATGTAAAAGGTAATGGACTTGGAGGTAGAAATCAAGAACTGGCTTTGGCATCCGCTATAGGTATAGCTGACTTAAAGAATGTTGCGATTTTTTCCGTAGGATCAGATGGAACCGATGGACCAACCGATGCTGCTGGTGGTTATGTGGATAGTAACACACAAAACGTCCTTGAAAGTAAAGGCATTAACATCTATAGAGTTCTTGAAAATAATGATGCATATCACGGGCTTCTGGCATGTGATGGACTTATTAAGACAGGTCCCACCGGTACCAATGTAAATGACTTGTCCGTTCTATTGATAAAAGGTAAGCTATGAATAAACCCACTTGTTTTTCATCGCTTACGATGAAAGAATAATTTAAAGACTGTTGAAAAGGATTGTTTATACCAGATATTGACCTTCATTTCAGTAATTCTACTAACAAAGATTACAAAAATGGATATTGTGGAATCCATTGAAGCAGTTGAGTGTTCAATTTTTATTAGTACAGCTGCCAGCTTGGCTGTACCATGAAATCTGAGGCGGCTTTGAAATAACACTCAAAGCCGCCGTTACCTATTTCAAGTCACTAAATTAACCATTCCTCCGGATGATTCATTAACTTTTGAAGTTCATCTATAAATAATTTAATATGGTATCCATCTGCAGCAGCGTGATTAATCGTGATTGAGATTGGCATTTTAATATTCTCGCCTTCATATTTAAATCCGCCTAAAATGAACATTGGAGCTAAATATCCTTCAATATTCTGCATATGAATGGAACAACTATTAAAATTTAACCATGGGCTACAAGAAATAATATAACTATTATCAGGTGGATTCCCTTTTGATGTTATGAAATTATGTTCATGCCCGTATTTTTCTATATCATCTAAGTAACCTTTATTAAATTCTTTAAAATTTTCTTTATACTCTGTCCAAAGGAATGAAAACGTTTTATTGTCTTCATGAAACACTGAATATTGCGGATGTAAACAATCAAAATAGCCGATTCCTGTATCTTTTACAGCCATCCTAAATTCAATAAAGGCAGTAATTGTTTTGCTTATTAAATAGAGACATGTCGGAAAAAACTTTATTTCTTTTTTCTTCAATTGTTGCTTTAGTATCGTAACATCCAAATCTAAAGAAACTGAATAAGATGTTGGTGTTACATATTCAGCATAGTATTGATAAGTTTGCGCCCTTGCCCACGTGTCCATATCTATCAATGTAAAATTGTTTTCCAAAGTAATCACTCCTTTGACAGGCATAGCTACCCAAATTCTTTAAGAATCTCGTTTTCCCAATTACCTTTGTTGACTTCCACCGTTAAATTTTCTTTATGTATCTGCATATGTTTTTTCCCCTCCCTCATAAATTCTTAATCAACTGACCAGGTCAGAAGATTTCCAAGAGGAATTTTGAACCCCAAATACTGATACATTTTAACATCATTATCGGCACAACTAACCCGTAATGAATATATTTCCTGTTGCTTACACCAATCGAAAACATATTTCGTAAGCAGCTTTGAAATACCTTTCTTACGAAACAAAGGTTCAATGAAGAAATCTTCAAATATACCGCTGCACTTGCACTGAAATGTAGAAAATGTTATGGAGATGGAACACATTCCTACAACTCTTGTATTTCGCTTGGCAACAAAGAAATTAATTTTTCCTTGTTCTATAGCATGAATAAGCTGTTCTTGCTGTACATCACTTAAAAATTCTTCTCCAATTTCAGCTTTATACCCATTTTGAAGATTACAAATCTGCCAGTAATCTTCCTTTTTTAATTCTTCACAAAATATCAATCGCCATTATAAATATTTGACAAGGATTCCACTCATCCCATAATGTAGGGAAACATTCGAATTCTTTAAAACCTAATTTCTTATAAAATTGAATAGTTTTGTCATATTCATCGTAATAACCTTCTTGTACTGTTTTTACCTGTATAAATGAATAGCCATGTTCTTTTGCATAAGAATAAAATGCTTCAAATAATTTCTTCCCAACTCCATTATCATGTATTGCCTTTAATACTCCCATAACATAGATTTCAGCTGTGTCTGAACTAGTCGCTTTTAAAGTAATAAACCCTTTTGCTGTATTATTTTCAATCTCTGCCCAAAAAGGTAGTTCCTGACTGCATCTTACATATTCAGTAGTACTGTCCGGTAAGCCAAACCAATCAGGTAAATCAGCTAAGATAGTACTTGAAATCAATTCTTTTTGCTTCTTGTCTTCAATATAAATAACCATTAAATTCCTCCTTAAAATTATGGAGGTATTTTAAAGTGTATCCCCCATTCACTATTCTCATGTTACTTATTTTACTTTCCCCTTTTATTCATAGTAAAAAACCTCTATTCTTTGAGTATTAAATATACCGATGGTTTCTATTTCCTTTTTTACTCAAACTCCAAAACAATATTCCCATAAATATCGCTGTATCAATTAACAGAATAATGGTAACATGCTCCAATATCCCAGCAATGTATAGAATGGTGAATATCTCAACAGAAAGAGCAACAAAACACATAAAATTAGTTATATAGTTAGTAATGCCTTCACTATCAAATACATTAATTTGTAACCATCTCCTAATAAAAGGTTTTAATATGAATCGGATAATAATACAGAACAAAGGATATGCAAATATAAATTCCTTTGCTACTAACGAACTAACTTTTCCTTCACTCCATTGTATGGGTATTTTTTCTGGCAGGATAGGATATATGAATGCAGCAGCAATTATGCATAGTGCGGTAATCAACCCCCATGTAATAAAACCACCCCACATACATATGAAACTTATGGAATCCAGCTTAAATACTTTATGATATTTATTCCAATAATCATCAATATTATCGGCATATTGTTCCACTTTCAAATTATTAATATTTAAATTATCAGATTGTAACATTTTAGAGCATGTAGCTTTTGCTAATTGCAGCTCTTCTATCTGAGCATCAAGTATTTGAATTTGATTAGAAATAATTTCATACAATCCAATTTCTTGAACCAATATTTTTCTTACTTCTTCTATAGAAATATCCAAAGTTCTTAAAAAAGCAATTTTTTTAATTTTCTCAACATCTTGCTCTGAGTATTCTCGATATCCATTGTTTACATTTCTATCTGGGTCTATCAGTTTTTCTTTTTCATAAAATCGTATATTTGAACGACTTAGACCTGTCTTTTCTTCAACTTCTTTTATTGTCATAGAAAACTCCTTACTTGTTTGATTTATAAATAATACACCTTAGTTCTTCTCATGTATGCATTCTAAAGTATAAACAAGGTTTACAGTCAAGTGTTTTTATACAATATCTCTTAAATTATAGACCATCTAATTGAAAACTCAATGCCCCATTATCATTTTAATAAGTTTAAGATTTTTAGTATTGTAAGGTGCATAGCGTAATGGTATGTCAAATATATTTTTATTTTTTAGCACGCTCTTCTCATGTGAAAATGTATGGATACTATATTCTCCATGATAATTACCCATACCACTGCTGCCAACACCGCCAAATGGCAAGTTATGATTTGCAAGATGCATAACCGTATCATTCACACAACCTCCACCAAAGGAAACCTCCCTCAACAACTTTTGCGTATAAGTTTCATCCTGACTAAATATATAACAGGCAAGAGGTTTTGCACGTTCCTTAACGGTACGTATGGCTTTATCTATATTGTCATAAGACAAAATCGGAAGTATGGGTCCAAAAATTTCATTTTTCATAATCTCACTCTCAAAGGTAGCCTCTGTAAATATGACAGGTTCAATTTTATATGTTTTCTCATCGCTCCTGCCACCTATTTTGTTAGCTTCCCTTTGAATGAGTCCTTGTAATCTTTCAAAATGATCTTTGCTTATAATTTTGGGATAATTATCATTTTCTAATGGATTACCATACATACTGCTTATTTGCTTAGTCATCTGTTCTATTAGTTGCTGCTTTACTGTACTATCAACTAAGACATAATCAGGCGCCACACAAGTTTGCCCTGCATTTAAAAGTTTACCCCATATAATACGCTTTGCCGCCAGTTCAATATTGGCACTTCTATCTACAAAACAAGGGCTTTTTCCACCTAGCTCCAAGGATAATGGTGTAACATGTTCACTTGCTGCATGCATTACTATTTTACCTACTCGTTCACTTCCCGTAAAAAATATATAATCATATTTTTCATTCAAAATCTCATCATAACTATGCTCGTCACTAACACAGTATGCGTATCTGGAATCAAATGTCTGATTGATAATGTCTGTAATGATAGCAGTTGTCTTGGCACTATTTTTAGATGATTTAATCACAACGCAATTACCTGCTGCCATTGCACCAACCACAGGTGCTAATGCCAGTTGAAATGGATAATTCCAAGGTGAGAGGACCAGTACGACTCCATATGGTTCTAACAAGGTAAAACTTTTCGCTGGAAAATGTGATAAAGGTGTCTTAACCTTCTGCGGTTTCACCCACTTTGCCAAATGCTTTCTGGCATAGCGAATTTCATTTAATACAATGCTAACCTCAGTAAGGTATGCCTCATATTCTGATTTGTTCAAATCCTCTTTAAGTGCTGCATATATTTTTTCTTGATTCTGTATAATTGCAAGTTCCAATTTCTTAAGCTGTTCCTTTCGAAACTCGATATTCTTCGTAACATTACTAAGGAAAAACTCTCTTTGCAAAGAAACAAGTTGCTTCATCTCCATAATAACCTCGATTCTGGCGCCTCAGCGTCTTTTATAATAGCATCACTGTGTACCCACATAAATTGCCGTTGAAAAAACATTGTATTTTTAATCAATTTGTTGTTAATATAACAAACTAAGTGCTATAAAAAACATTCCATAATAGTATGTTGCAAGATTAATGATGTGGACAGCCTCATACTTCTTATTATAAAAATAAAGAAATAAGATTAAAGTGTCCGAAATAAGGAATAAAGTTGCCCCAATACTAATTAACAAATTCTGAGCACTAAATTGTGCCAACACAAGGTGCAAGCCTTTTGAAAATAACATTGCTACCATAAATGAATATGCTGCTATAAGTATAGTAAATTTACCTGTGTTCATTCCATCTAATTTTGTTAATCCTATTGAAATAAATATTGCCAATATTGGGAACACAAAGTCTACCCAAGTTAATCTTTGCATTTTTGAGAAAGCATAAATAAAGAAAGCGTGTCCAAAAGCAAAGGATAGTAACCCCAAAATGAAGGTAGCTGTTTTTGCTGTAAAAATCGTACTTGCTTCACCTTGAGATGGCTCATTTTCATCCCTTTCACATATCATATTATAGAATCCAAGAATAACATCTCCAATTAAACATAACAGTAATGCTGGCATAAAAGATAATAAAGTTCCGACGTTTGCTCCATAATAGGCACAAAATATGGACACTGTAATAAATCCAATACTATTAATGGTTTTCGCTATAACATAATATTTTCTGTATTTTGGACAACTTCTTGTCATCATTAGAAAGGTAAAAGGAATTGTATACAATACAAAGAAAAGCAAAGGTTGAAATAATGTCATGATAATCCTCCTATTTAGTTTAATATTATTCATTATGCTTTACAATGGGTGGTGCCTAACCTTCACACTTATCCCGCTATATACATTGCTGCCAAACCTGCATTTAACGAATGAGAAGTCCATGGACCAGGGTTTAACTGCCCGGCAATTCTAATTTCATTTTCAGCCACATCTTTGCTAGGATATTTATTACACATAACCGTTTCCTCCATAATTACAAAATGAACACTTTTCTTTAAATAACTATAACACATTATACCAGACATTCCAATATTACTCTATTCCCATCGATTATTTTTTTAACCTTTTTTTAATATATGTATCAATATTGTAAATACATATATCAATATTTTACATATATTTAACAATATTTTAAATATATTTAAATATTAGTCAGAGCAGATATTCCAAAACTGTCATTCTGAGAGCAAATTCAGCTTTGCTAAATTTACACCCAGAATTATCACGCTTAACAGCACCACAGTAAACGAAATGTTTATTGCGTACTAATTCTGCCGCGCCGAGCTTGCTCGTGCACATAAACAACCCCAAGGAATTGCTTGCTATGGCTCTTTCATAGCAATGACAAATCTTTTATTTTGCAACAGCCCCTTGCAGAAGCGAAGCGCGAAACTTCCCTAATGAAATAAATAATTATACAGCTTTGTTCAAGATTTGCATGTTTTGAATCAATAAATGACAAGAATCAGAAAAAACCGTATGCTATAATTATATTATAAAATAACATAAAACTTTATATTCAACCTAAAGGAGGCAATTAAAAATGGAAATCAGAACAGCATCATCACCAAAAGATGTAAAACATTATACAACAGAAAGATTAAGAGAAGAATTTTTAATTCAAAATCTATTTGTATCAAATGAAATTAAATTAGTATACAGCCATATTGACCGTATCATTACAGGAGCTGCTGTTCCACTATCACCATTAACATTAACTGCTGGAGATGAACTAAGAGCAGAATATTTCTTACAACGAAGAGAAATGGGTGTTATCAATATTGGTGGAAAAGGAACTATTACAATAGATGGAAAAGTTTATGAGTTAGAAAATAAATATGGCATTTATATTGGAATGGGTTCAAAAGATATTGTATTTAGCAGTGCAGATAGCAGCAATCCTGCAAAGTTCTACATTAACAGTGCACCGGCTCATAAGACATATCCTACCGTATTGATTAAACCAGAAGATTGTGTATTTGTGGAATTAGGATCTTTAGAGGAATCTAACCATAGAACAATCAGAAAATATATTCTACCTGGGCAAGTAGAAAGCTGCCAGTTAGTTATGGGTATGACCAGCTTAAAACCTGGTAGTGTCTGGAATACAATGCCTTGCCATACTCATGACAGAAGAATGGAAGTATACTTATATTTTGATATGCCGGAAGATGCATTAGTATTCCATTATATGGGTGAACCAAATGAGACAAGACATATTGTTATGAGAAATGAAGAAGCCGTTATCTCTCCAAGCTGGTCTATCCATGCAGGATCCGGTACACAAGCATATACCTTTATATGGGGCATGGTTGGCGAAAACCAGGATTTTGATGATATGGATGGCGCTGCTATGTCAGATATTAAATAACTTTCATAACATGGCAAAATTGATTTGCGTGTCATTAGAGTTTTGACCGCAAATCAAAATTAAATCTAAAATTATATAGGAGGAAAATTGAATGAGTATAATGAATAGTTTTTCTTTAAAAGGTAAAGTGGCATTAGTAACAGGTGCTTCTTATGGAATCGGCTTTGCCATTGCATGTGGATATGCAGAAGCCGGAGCAACCATTTGTTTTAATGATATTAAAGAGGAGCTTGTTGAAAAAGGTCTGGAATCATACAAAAATCTGGGTATTAAAGCTCATGGTTATGTATGTGATGTTACAAAAGAAGATCAGGTTAATGAACTGGTTCAGAAAATAGAAAAAGAAGTAGGCGTAATCGATATTCTTGTTAATAACGCAGGTATTATTAAACGTATTCCAATGATTGAAATGAAAGCAGAAGAATTCAGACAGGTAATAGACGTAGACTTAAATGCACCATTTATCGTATCAAAAGCAGTAATTCCCAGCATGATTAAAAAGGGACAGGGAAAAATAATTAATATTTGTTCCATGATGAGTGAGTTAGGACGTGAAACAGTATCTGCTTATGCTGCTGCTAAGGGTGGACTTAAGATGTTAACTAAAAACATTGCATCTGAATATGGTGAATACAATATTCAATGTAACGGCATTGGACCTGGATATATTGAAACTCCACAGACTGCCCCCCTTAGAGTAGATGGACATCCTTTCAACAATTTTATTATATCCAAAACACCTGCTGCAAGATGGGGAAAAACTGAAGATTTAGTTGGACCTGCTGTCTTCCTTGCATCCAATGCTTCTGATTTTGTAAATGGTCATATCCTATATGTAGATGGCGGTATTCTTGCTTATATTGGTAAGCAACCTAAATAAATATAAATGGAGGTTTATGATGCCGGTACTATCATTAAAAATTGCCAATGAACAAGGGACTATATTAGCAGAACATTCCGCTGAGGATGAAGTAATGCTTGTTTACGAGGAAGAATATAAACCCGGAGATAAAATCATATTAACAAGTACTGAAAAAGATATCCATCTTATGGTACAACTGGATGATGCAATGGCTTCATCTCTTGTATATATAACAAAGAACGAATTGATATACTATATTCCTTTTGATGAAAAGAAAATATCCTATTCTCCAAACTCCTTCTCAGGAAATATACATTTGTTATCAGCCCGAATAGCTACCAGTGAAGAGGTAGATAATTATAAGAATCTTGCCTTAAATGTATTTGATCAGCATGGTGATACTGGCTGTTATCCTCATGCTACGGCTAACGTAGAAACCCGGGACGAGTCCGTATTTGCTGCCAGAAATGCAATCGACGGTGTAAGAGAAAATCGCTCCCACGGCAAATGGCCTTATCAATCCTGGGGCATTAACAGGCAGGATGATGCTGTGCTTAAACTGGAATTCGGACGTAGTGTTAAAATAAATAAAATAATATTATATACCAGGGCCGATTTTCCACATGATAATTGGTGGAAAGAAGTAAATATGACTTTTTCAGATGGTACTAGTATAAAGTGGAAATTAGAGAAAAGTTATAAGCCACATATACTAAATATTGAAGAGAAAGAAGTAGAATGGTTATTATTAAATAATCTGATTAAGGCAGATGATCCATCTCCCTTCCCAGCTTTAACTCAAATTGAGGTGTATGGCGTAGAAGCCAATTAGATATATAGTATAATTTATATTTTCACAAAATAATAAAGGGGCTGTTGCAAAATAAAAAATTTGCAACAGCCCCTTCCACAAACGGGGTATTAACCTAATAAAAATGGATCTCTTGTTTTTTCTAGATAATCTTTTAAGTAGCCGTCTAATTCTATAATTAGCTCACTTTGTTGTCTATTTTCTAATACAGTAGGATTTAACTGGTAAGGATCTTCATTATTATCATATAATAATATTTTTTGTTTCTCATCAGGGGCGTATCCGTTATATACCACGTAGGTATATCGTTTGGTTCGAACTCCTCTCCAGCCAAAACATTTATGATTTAAACCTCTTTTTTGGAATTCCTTCACCATCTTAGGCATTCCGGGATAGGAGCACAAAAATGCATGTTGTGGATCCTCAGAGGATAGACCAAATATATTATTCTTATGGCTATATCCTTGACAGGTATCCGGTATCCCCAGGTCCAATAAGTCTAATAAAGTAGGCATATGATCCGGACTGGCAAATATTACATCATTGGTTCCAGGTTCAATACTTCCCTTCTTTCGAATCATTAAAGGTATCCTGACTGCTTCCTCATACCATATATTTTTACTCATTAAACCGTGTGAGCCAAGCATTTCACCATGATCAGCCGATAATACAATTAAAGTATCCTCTTCCATATGATTTTCTTTGAGATAATCATAGATTCTCTTAAATTGTGAATCGATTCCGGTAATAGCTGCAAAATACTGTCTTGTAATCGTCTTTAATTCTTCCGTTTGAAATTCTTTAGGCACATTCTCTCTAAAATGTACCGGTTCCTCTTTATATCTTTCATAATATTCATCCGGTACAAGTTCATAAGGCAGATGCGGTGGATTATAGGATAGAAATAAAGCGAAGGGTTCCTGACCTTGATTCCTTTGGTCTATATATTCTAATACTTTATCTGTTTCATATTCCACAGACCATTTCTTAGGTCTAATCTGCTTATCACTATCTGCCCAATAATGAGGATCTAAGTGATTATCATCTGCTCCATAAGAAAGCCAATAATCAAACCCCTGACGACGTTCACCAGGTGGTGTATATGCATCCCAATTAACTGCACCTGATTTAGGATTTTTTTCAAAATTCGTTTCAGCAGCATCAAGATGCCATTTTCCAATATAACCGGTACGATACCCACTCTCTTTTAAAACGTTGCCAATACAAACTTCTTGTGGCTTTAGCATAATAACTTCGTCTAATCCATTCTTGCAATTTGTCCACATTCCTACATTAAAAGGGTATTTTCCAGTCATTAAAGATGCTCTATGCGGAGAGCAAAGTGGAAAGGTGCTAACCGCATTGGAAAAAACCATACTTTCCTTTGCAAATTGATCAATATTGGGCGTTTGTACTTTATCTTCATTGGCATAGCCCACTCCATGTGCCCTCCACTGATCAGCAAATATATATAAAAGGTTTGTTTTACGAGACATAACTACACTCCTTTACCAATATAATTTCCAAGCCTTAGACTTACGGATAAGTGCCTCCATATAGAAATAATCTCCCCAGGTATTACACTCATCCACGCCACGATCACTGCATGTATTTTCTTTGGAACCTCTTGCATAGGTTCCATGTAATAATAAACCATTGGATTCTTTTTTATCCTTTACAGCACAATGTTCAATTAAAGCTCTCAGCATTTTATCTGCTGCATCCAGATATTTTTGTGTTTTTGATGGTTCTAGGTATTTTGCCATTTCTAACATTCCGCATACTGCAATTGACACTGCAGAAGAATCTCTTGGTTCTGGGCTTCCTGTATCAAAATCAAAATCCCAATATGCGATTAAATCTTCTGGTAAATGTTCAATAAAATAATCTGTAATTCTTTCAAATATTTCAATGTATTTTGGATCCTTTAGATAAGCATAGCTAAGTGCCACTCCGTAGATTCCCCAAGCCTGGCCTCTTGCCCAGGCAGAATTATTTCGATTACCCTGGTGTGTTACCCCATAAGTAGGTTCCCCTGTCTCAGGATCAAAAAAATAGGTATGGTATGTAGAATTATCCGGCCTGATTACGCATTTCATTGCTGTTTTAATATGATTCTCTGCTTTCTCTGCATAAGAATTATCTCCAGTAACCTCTGTTGCCCAGTAAAGTAATGGCAGGTTTAGTAAGCAATCTATAATTAACCTATAATTGTCTTTTGAATCTAAGTCACCCCAGGCTTGGATAAACTTCCCCTTTTCACGGTACCTTTTTGCCAGGTTATCAGCAGCTAACAAAGCTGCCTTTTTACCGGTTTCATTTCCACAAAGTTTATAAGCTGCAACACAGGATAAGCTATATAAGAATCCCATATCATGATAATTCACATCTATTTTATTATTTATTCTATTTAAAAAACTATCAACTTGAATCTCTGCAGCTTCTTTAAAGCATTTTTCTCCAGTAGACTCATATGCAATCCATATCTCCCCTGTCCAAAAGCCGGTGGTCCATTCCACATTTTCAGTCGGTTCATAAAATTGGTTTATACTATTAGATGATTGAAAATGGCCTGTAAAATCAGCAAGATTTTCTCTAACAATGTCCACTGCTTGATTTAATGCAGTTTTAATCATAGTTTTATCGGTACCTTTATACTTTTTCATACTTTCAAAAGTTTGTGCCATTTAATTAACCTCCCTTGTATTCAGTCAAAACGGATATTCTACTTGACTTCAGGCAAGTTTATCCGCTTACGCTACTTGACATAACCTCATTGCCACTACGTGGCATTTTAGTAGTTGTTATAATTCACTAACCCTTAATACCACTTGCTGCAACTCCTTCAACAAAATAACGTTGACAGAATATAAATATAATAACAACAGGGATTAAAGAACATACTGAAGCCGCCATAACCCATGCATAGTCAGCTCCATATTGTGATATAAACATACGAATACCAAGTTGAATTGTTTTTAAATTGGTACTATCCAAATAAATAAGAGGTCCCATAAAGTCATTCCATTCATTTACAAATGAAAAAATAACTAAAGTTGACATAGCTGGTTTACCTAAAGGAAATACAATCTTTGCAAATATTCCATATTCATTTAAACCATCAATTCTGGCAGCTTCACAAAGTTCATCCGGTATACTGATATAAAATTGACGAATTAAAAATACACCAAAAGCTGAAAAGGAATGTAGTAATATTAACCCCAGATGGCTGTTAGTTAATCCGAATTTTGACATCATTGTAAATTGAGGCACCATATAAACTTGCCAAGGAACAGCTATTGTTGTTACATAGATTAAAAAGATAAGATTTCTACCTGCAAACTTCATCTTGGCAAAACCATAAGCCGCAAAACAGCTGGTAAATAATTGAACTATGGTTGTAATAACTGTTAATTTAGTAGTGTTTTTAAAAAAGTCTAATAAGGGAAGCTTTTCCCATATGATTTTATAGTTTTCAAAATGAAAGGTATCTGGTATCCATTTCATAGGTATAGAAAATACATCTTTATTTAACTTCAAAGACGAAATAAGCATCCAATAGAAAGGAATTAGCATTATAATTGATGCAGCAATGAGTAAAATATATAAAATAATTCTACCTATTGATTTATTTTTTTTCATAATTTTTCTCCTCTCCTACATATATTTAACGAATTTCTTTTCGCCTCTAAATTGAATTAGTGTTACAACAAGCACAATTGCGAATAATACAACAGCTGCTGCACTTGCATATCCAAACTTAAATTTTACAAAGGCAGAATCATAAATAAAGTTAACTAAAACATTGGTAGACCTTCCCGGTCCTCCGCCAGTCATGACATATATTAAATCGAATACTTTAAAACATTGTATTGTTAACATTATCATTACAAAGAAGGTTGTTGGCGTCAGCAATGGAATTGTTATGTATCTTAACTTTTTCCAGCCATTAGCACCATCAATGCTTGCAGCCTCATAAAGAGTAGGTGAGATACCCTGTAATGCAGCCAGATAAACAACCATATAGTAGCCCATGTATTTCCATATACTGACGATAATTACAGCTGCCATAGCCCACTTAGTTGAAACAACCCATCTAGGCGGGTTGGCAATTCCAATGAACCTTAAAAAATTATTGATTGGTCCATAGTCCGGTTGGAAAAGCATATTCCAAACTGCACCTACTGCTACTAAAGATGCAATATACGGGAAAAAAAATGCAGTTCTGAAAAATGAAATACCTTTAATTTTGGTATTTAATAAAACTGCTAATAATAAAGCTGCAACTACTGTAATCGGAACTGTAAATACTGCGTACTTTATTGTGTTTACAAAGGAAATGCGAAATGTACTATCTTCTAATAAATGCTTAAAATTATCTAAGCCAACAAATACCATTGGATTTCTTGATCCATCCCATTCCATTACGCTTAATACAAAAGAAAAAATAACTGGCAAAAGAATAAAAATGCTATATCCAATAAGATTTGGTAAGACAAAAGAATATCCTACTAAATTATTCTTTACCTTTCTTTTCTGTTTTGATGTCATATATCTAACCTCCATTAAATCTTTGCATAATAAAAAGGGGCATTTTTCAAACATTCCATTGTTTCATAAACAACAATTTTTTTGAACGCCCCTTTTACCTAACAATATATAAGTTCTAGCTTAACTTTAATAACCTTTAATTTCTGCAACACGTTCTTGTATTTCTTTTATGCCTTCATCAATGGTGCATTCACCAATCATGATTAAATCGTGTTCTTCATCTAACACTGTACGTATTTCATCGATATTTTCATCTAATGGTCTATCAAATACATAATTTGTATATTTTAAAGCATCCTTACATTCAGTTGGGAAGTTATCAGCTGAAGCAATAATGTCTAAGGATTCCTCTGTTTGAATTCCTGTTAAAACACCATTCTTAGCAAGTGTTTTAGCATTTTCTTCTGATGTTGCAAATTTTACGAATTCCCAAGCTAAATCCGGAACATCTGTATTAGCCCCAATTGCAATAGGAGTTAATGCTCCAACCGTTGCACCTGCCTTAACACCTTCTGGATGTGGAATTGTTGCAAAGCCCCAATTAAAGTTTGTCTCACCTGTAGCTTGAGATTGCATCATTGTTGGAATAAACCAAGTTCCCATTGGCATCATAGCACATTGCTGATTTTTAAATACACTTGAATAATGAATGTTTGCAGTTTTTAATGTTGCATAATCTTGAATAATTCCGTCTTTTTGCATTCTTACTGCTTGTTCATAATATGGTTTTAAGAAGGAATAATCTTTTGCTACTACCGTATTTTTTCCATCTTGTATAGCCCAATTTGTAACAAGTGCCTGCCAGGTATGGTTATGAGTTCCATATACCTTTTCGCTTCCTTCACCAGAAGTCATTTTTCTTGCAAGTTCTTCATATTCTGCCCAAGTCATATCGTTTGATGGATATGGTACTCCTGCTTTATCAAATAAATCTTTATTGTAATATAGTACATACCAATCGGAACGGTATGGAAGTGAATAAGATTTTCCATCTACTTGAAGCTGTTCTGCAGCACCACTGTATACAGATAAATCTACATTATCTTTTGCAATATAATCATCTAATCCTAATAATTGTTTCTTAGATGCCATAGAGAGTAAAGATCCCATATCTTTTACAAATATAACATCCGGGTCCTTTGATTCTGCTGCTAACATAACAGTAAGTTTATTGTTATATTCATCTGCGGAAGTATCAATAACTTCAACGTTAACATCTGGGTGTGCAGTTTCAAAAGCATCAATGGTTGCTTGGAATTGTGGAGTAGTATCATTATCCCAAGTAGTTACTGTAAGAGTTTTCTTACCTTCATCACTCTTACCTTCATCACTCTTAGCATCTGCGCCTTCTGATTGTTCATTTCCAGTTTCGTCTTTTGAAGCATCATTTTTACCACAGCCTGTAACTAAGGTTGCTACCATCATTACAGATAATAGAAAAACAACTATCTTTTTCATAACCCATCCTCCTAAAATTTTTTAATAGCTTTAGTACTAAGCACTTCATATGTTACAATAATGATATCAAAAAAATATTTACAAGAAAATAAATAATGTTTATATTTATATTACTATTTATAGTTCATTCACATTGCATAACAGATAAAGATATAAAATATCTATATTTTTATACTATTTATAGTAATCCTACAAGAATCAATACTTTTCCAATATGGTTTATTGTGTTTTTGCCGAAAAAGATATAAGATATATATTAAAAGTTTTAATCCCTGCTTAATATAAGTTGAAAGGATCCGAATTTATGAAAAAACTGAAAAACTTATTTTCAATAAAAACCATAAAAAGCAAACTCATACTTTACAATCTTATTATTGTTATTTCTATAGCCATATTTGTAAGTATATTTAATTTTATCTCTTATCAAAATAACACGATAAAAACTGCAATCAATAATTCCATGTATCAAACAAAGAATATTTCAGACCGTCTTCAGATTGCATATGAAGAAATGCTAAACATTGTGCTAAATTGTACCGAAAGGAAATCATTGTTTCTGTCCATAAATAATCAGGATTTACAGACACCTGGTGGTAAAAGATTAGCCTTATATGGAACTCAGGTTTTAAAAGATTATTGCGCAGTTTCTGGCTACAGTGAATACATAGCTAAGATTACCTTATATTCTAAAGGTGGAGAATTAATACAATCCGGTTATATTCCAGGTTCTAAAAATGATGTTCCCTCTATTACAAATTCCGTTTGGTTTCATAAAGAGCTTGCAAAAAATTCAGGTTCTTATGAATTATCACTGGTTGATTCACCTTTTTTAGGTACATCTAAAACAAAACTTCTTCCTATCCTTAGACCTTTAGAATATGATGATAGTAGTAAAAATGCCGGCTGGGTTTTAATAGGTATATCGTCAAAATTATATAGTAAAACATTAGAGCAATATAATAATGGCAATGCTATGTATTGTATTACTGGAGAAGGTGATGTAATTGCATCTGTTAACACCAATAAGATTAATGGGACAAGTATTATAAATACTCTATTAAGCAATGAACAAAATCAAGGTTATCTAAGAGTGAAGATTGATGCTAAAGATTCTATCGTTACTTATTATAGGCAGCCTCAAAGTGGTATTTTAGTTTATGAAGTAATACCAATAAGAGACCTTAGTACTAATCATGCTGTTATAGTCCAGGTTATAATTCTATTATTTATTTCTTGTTTCATTATTGGGTTACTGCTTTCAATACTTATATCAAAAAAGATAAATAAACCGATTACCCGGCTTTTATACAGCATTAAAAATATTTCAAATGGAGATTTTTCTCATAATCCAGAGATTGAAGGCAACGATGAGATTGGTATCATTGGAAAAGGTGTGAACCAAATGTCCAGTCAAATACATACACTGTTAGATACCCGAGTTGAGGTAGAAAAAGAAAAGAAAGATTTAGAAATTAAAATGTTACAAGCTCAAATCAATCCCCATTTTCTTTATAATACATTAGATTCCATTCGCTGGATTGCTATGATTCAAAAAAATAGTGGTATTGTTCAGGTAGTAACATCTCTATCCTCATTATTAAAGAATATGGCAAAAGGTTTTAATGAAAAAGTAACTTTAGAAAAAGAATTAGAATTTTTGAATGATTATGTTATAATTGAAAAGATAAGGTATGTTGAATTATTTGATATAGACATTCAAATATCGGATCCAGCTCTCTATAAAGCAAAAATTGTTAAACTAACGTTACAGCCTATCGTTGAAAATGCAATTTTTAATGGCATTGAGCCAAGCGGCCATACTGGAATCATTAAAATATCAGCATATGCAAATAATAATATATTATACATATCGATTCGTGATAATGGCATTGGAATTTCACCTGAAAATATAGATTCTATTTTATCAAAACCTGAAAGAGTAAAGAGCAGTACCATGAGTGGTATCGGTTTACCTAATGTAGATAGGCGGTTTAAGCTTGTGTATGGAGAAGATTATGGAATAAAAATTGACAGCAAAGTTGGAGAATACACAAATATTACAGTATCTCTGCCATTAGAAATCGACTAGGAGGTTGTTTTTATGTATCGTATCATGTTAGTTGATGATGAACCATTAATATTAGCTGGAATTACTTCTTTAATTAATTGGGAGGAGCATGATTGTTCCATTATTGGCAAAGCCACCAATGGTTTACAGGCATTGGAACAAGCTATCCAATTACAGCCGGATATAATTATAACAGATATTAAGATGCCCGTTATGGGTGGGTTGGAACTAATTGCCAAATGTAAAGAAGAAAAGTTGAATTTTTCATTTATAGTTTTAACCAATCTGGAAGAATTTGAACTTGCTAAAAAAGCTTTAACTCTTGGCGCCTCGGAATATTTAGTGAAAATAAATTTAACTGAGGAAACTTTAATTAACGGTCTTAATAGTGCAAAGCAACACTTTGATCAAATAACTGCATGCAATACTAACCGTATGGAAAATTCATTTATACAAGCAGGTAATGAGGAAATTACAAAAGCATTTTTTAAAAAGTTATTACTATCTTCAGAGGATTATGCAGCAATTGATGAATCCATATTACCAAATAAAACTGATAAATTAAATTATTTTTCCAATCACGAGAAGCAAATTGCAGAACTCTTTGTTTCACCTTTATTAATCATGGTAAATATAAGTTATTCAAATGCGGGGTATATAAGAGAGGATAAGCAGGATGATATAAAGAAAGTAACAACCCACATATCAAGTATTGTCAGCGAAATGCTTAAAAGATTTTTCAAACATTCTTCTATACTTGATTGGGGACAAAGGAGATTTTTACTGATTGTTTCAACGGAAGGTATTAATAATCTTACTGATGTACTTAAAACTTTTTGTCAAAAAGTAAATACGGTATTAAAAACATATTTTGAAATTACCGGAGCATTCGGTATCAGTGAAATTGCAAAAGATGCCTACCAGCTTCCTAAATTTATTGATCAAACTTTAACCGCAATAGATTACTATTATTATTATCCTACATCACCAGTCATATTTTATTCAGAGAAGTGCAAGAAGATAAGACATAATGATAATTTTGATATAAGCTTTTTAAAGAAAGAATTAAAAATTGCATTGCAGCAAAATGATAGTGAAAAAGTATCTAATATTTTTAATCAGTTAATTGACCTTTTTTCTACCTATACACCGCGGAAAAAACAAGCCATTAATGCATGTATTAACCTTTATTCTTATATATATTCCTTTTTTGAAAACAATGACAATAAATATATGGATATATTTCCTAGTACAATTACTGTAATGGAGCATCTAAATCAACTTAACAGTCTTAATAATATTATAGAATATTTAAATTCTTTTCGTATTAATATATGTGACCTCTTAGATACCAGGAAGAATTCAAAAATTGATATGATTATTGAATTAACAAAAAAGTATGTTAATAATCACTACACAGAAAAGCTTACCTTGTCCAGTGTTTCGGAAGCTTTAAATTTTAGTTCCGGTTATCTAAGCAGTAGTTTTAAAAAACATACGGGCAGTAATTTTTCAGACTACATATCTTATGTAAAGATTGAAAAGGCGAAAGAATTAATTGATACACATACTCATCTTATGTATGAAATTTCAGAAATGCTAGGCTTTGATAATCCATATTATTTTAGTAAAGTATTTAAAAAAGTAACTGGAATGTCCCCAAGGGAGTATGAAATTAGTACCATTAAGCAATAGAAAAAACAGCTGTGGCAAACAGCTGCCTTTTTTATTTTAGAGTTTAAGATTTCCTTCGATTCCTTCATAATCTATAATTGTTTCTATTCCATCATTGTGACTAATGGTTATTTTTCCATATCCGCCACATTGTTCTTTATCCTCAAATGTAATTTGTTCTATTGGAAATAGTTCTTCATCACTCCAAGAAGTATTATCCCTTTTATGCAGCATAGCTGTAATCAATACGTAATCTTTATACTCATAATACTTATCTCTCTTACTTTCTGCATATATTAATATACTTTTCTTTGTTACAGGACTTTTTGAAAAGTTTTCTTTCATAGCCAAAAGATCAAATCCTCTATAAGTAACCATTGCAACCTGTAAATCTTTTGTTTTGGCAATAATCGCTTTTGCTCCATTTTTTTCTTTCTTTTGGAAGCTTACTTTTTCTGAGTCCATTACAGGTAAACCATAATGACCCAGGTATAAAGTATAAGGTTTATCTGGAATACGGGCTTTATCAACTCTAATCAAACCATTCTGTACCGGAAAATCTGCCAAATCAATACTTGCTTTATCTTGAAAGGTTGCTTCAAAATCAAAGTATTCTTTCCGGTATAGAACCCCATTTTTTTCACCTGCATACAAAATAATATTAGGAATCTGAGTATTCTTTTTACCTTGATATAATAAGCTATATTGCATTGCCTCTGGTCCGGTGAAATCAAAAACTTCCCAAGGGAATATACTATTAAAGCTTAATCTGGAATACTCTGAAAGCAAGGAATCACCGTTTTTTACCAATACTTTTCCACACCTTAATTCTACTGCACCGGTTTCTTTATAATTGGTAATATTCATTCCCGGTCCATCTAAGGTAACTTTTTCTATAGGTACATCCTTATTCTCCCAAACACCGTTCTTCTCGGCAGCTGTCCAAAACTCATCCTCATCAGATAAAGCCAAACATAAAAAGGAATTAGCTATCCAAAATGGACTTGCAGAACAGCTATAGGATTGAATTAATGGTTCATATGGACCATAGTAACCCAGGCATGGTATATTATTTACAAAACATTCTTCTTTCGTAACAAATTGCAGTAAATTACCGGATAATATTCTTCTGGCTAACCCTCTATCTACAGTGCTATTCTTTAAAAAACAATTTGCCCCAAGAGGAGCAGAAGCGGCACTTCGATAGATACTGCTTCTTCCCCACATAATCATATGGGCATTTTTATCAAACATATTTGGATAAGTGTCCATTAATTTATTAGAATATTCTTCTATCTTAGCTGCTATATCCGGCTCTTGTTCGTAACCATACCACTGGTTCCATAAAGGTCCATATACATGAAATGCCCAGGGAGAATAATAATCAAATCTATGTCCATCCCGATACCAGCCATCCCCAGCGTAATAGGAAAGAATACATGCTGCATGATCCCGCATCATTCCTTTATCTATCTTATAACCATGTCTGTCTAAAAATGCTAATATTAGCATATTAAATAAGCGCCAATTATGATGTCCTGTTCTGGAATGTCCAAATTCACTCAGATACCCAGCAATAATATCCTTTTCAGCTTTCGTATATTGGTTCCATATTATGTCCTTAGTTATGTATAAACCAATAACTAAGGAGGCACATTCGCAAGTATGTTGGAAAGCATTTTCTCCTTCTTTAGCACTTTTTTTAATTTCTTCTAAATTGTATAAATAGCTATTGGTTCCAGGGGTTGTGGAAGCTAGTATCTGGTATTTATAATACTCTTTCATACTATAATTTGATATTACAGCATCTGGCTCGTTTGCTAATAAAGGTGCTGCAATCAGAAAGCTTCTTGCTAGTCCTTCAAATTTTTCTGCAGCATACCGCCACTTGGGAGCATCCGGTTGGGGATAGCTTATCTTATCACCTGAATGTGGAATTAAAATTGGATCTTGAAACTCTTTTACATGAGAAAAGATACCTTCCAAAAGCAGATGACAGATTTCTATCCAATGCTTCTTAGTCATTCCCGTATATGGGCTTAATTTATAATCTGGTTCTTCTACACAATATTTCATGTTAATCTCCATTCCACCGCCAAGGGGCGGCGCAAATCCTTTTATGTAAATTTCCGACCATTTTCATGGTAAAATACTCATTTAATAATTACCTTCTATTAACTGACCATTTCTTAATTAACCTTAAACTTACTTACTGCTGTTTTTAGTTCCTGGGAACTTTCATTTAGTCCATTTGCTGCTTGATTTAAGCTCTGAACTGCATCCAGCTGTCCTTGAACTGTTATATTTAATTCACTGGAAGCTGCTGCTGTTTCCTCTGAAGCAGCTGAAATACTTTCAATTGATTCTAAGGTGCTATTTTTTGCTTGTTCAATTCCTGCCATACCATTTGTAATCTTATTCAGCTTATAATTCAAGTTCTCAATATGTTTATTAATGTCGTCGAATACAACAATGGTATCCTTTAGTGCAGAACCTTGAGAACCTACTATTTCTTCTGCCTGTTTTGCAGAATTAACCGTTAATATTGTTTGTTTTTGAATATCTTCAATAATCAGGCTAATATGGTTTACTGATATTGCAGATTGTTCCGCTAATTTTCTTATTTCTTCAGCTACTACAGCAAAACCTTTTCCGGCACTGCCTGCCCTTGCTGCTTCAATAGAAGCATTTAAAGATAACAGATTCGTCTGTTCTGCAATATCACGAATTGTTTCAACGATTTTTACAATAGATGATGACTGGTCTGCAAGGTTTTCAATATTATCTATGACGGTCAATGTAATCTCACTTGTGTTTTGTGCTTTTACATTTAAGTCATTCAATATGTTGATACCTTTCCCTACAACTTCCTTCGTGCTTAACGAAATGTTCTCCATCTCTGTTGTATTGGTACATACCATATTAATTTCATCTGCTAATTTTTCCATAAGCAACAGACAATTCTGTGCATCCTCTGCTTGTTGATTCACTCCTTGTTCTATGTTATGAATAACTCTTGATATATCTTCTGTTGCTTTTAATAAAACTTCTGAATCTGTATTAACATCAGTAGCAGTTCTTGTTACCAAAGAACTAACCCCAGTTATTTGGGTTATAAGATATTTCATATTATCAATCATGTTATTAATACTTTTACTTAATATTCTAAATTCATCTTTCCTTTTAACCAGTATCTCAGTAGTCAGATTGCCTTCCGATACCAAATGTAAAACTCCGTTAATCTTATTAATTGTTTTACTTATTCCCGAAGCAATCAACGTACCTATTAAAATAGCAATAAAACTTGAAATAAGTACAATAGTTATTGTTACTTTCTTTACACTTTCTGCCTGTTTCATGATTTTGTCTTTGGGAATTAAAGTGCAAATTGATGCTTCCGAAGTTCCTATGGAAGAATACAAAAACAAATACTCTTTACCTTGATAATTTACATATTCATGTACATCCTTTTTATCTGCTTTTAGAGTATCTTGAAAAAATGATTCATTGGAAAAGGCAAAATTCTCATCGTAATTACCATTTAGTATTTCCCTGCCATCCCTGGTTATAATTCCTGTTATGCTTCCATCCCCAAAATTAGCTTTTGCCAGTATATTATCCACAAACTCCTTTTTGACATCGATAATAATATAACCTTTATGTTTACTGCCTCCACCACTTAACTCCCTTATCATGCTTAAAGAATACTTATTTGGTGAAGTTGATATAGTCTTATCTAAATATGGATGATTACCAACCCATACTGTAGTTTCACCGGCACTATCATATAATGCTTTTTCTTCGGAATCTAAAAATCCAGTATAAACTGAATTATCCAGGGTGGAGCCTGAATAGATACCATTGCCATAACTGGATATTACCGTTATGTCTTGTACAATCTGATCTGCAACAGAGGATGCCATTATTGACTTTTTAATATCATTAAATCGATTGGATTCTTCTAATGGATTATGCTTATAAGAGCCGGTATAGTACTTTTTTAATATTCCGTCTGAATCAATTTGAATCGCTTTTGTTTCTACTGTGTTCATTCCTAATTCATAGTACTCTGCCATCATTTCCAAACTGGTTTTACCATTACTTGTATAACTTTCTTTAATATCTTTTGATGATTTTGAATAAGATACTATACCCAGAATAATAATAAAACAAACTGTAATAAAAAAAGAAAGAATTAACTTAGTTTTTATACCAAATATATTCTTTTTTATTGGAGTCTTATTATTAATAAAATTGTTCTTTTTATTAAATAAATCTTTGTTTTTTCTATTGTTTATGCTTTCATTACTTTTAATACCTTTTCTTTTCATTTTTCATTTTCCCCCGTTTATCTTTTGTGTATAAATAGATTTTATCAAATTAAGAATTTTGGTAAATGTATTATAATTAAATTATGTTTATATTTTCATATATTTGCAGCATTTTATTGATTATAGTATTACTATTTTCACATTTATATAATTTATTAATGTAAATTAGGATTTGCGTGTCAAAACTCTAATTATAGTTTATTGAATGAATAGCACTGCACATATATATCATTTTGCTGCCTTCCCCTCGCACGTTCAAAACGCTTCGCTTCACAATATGTGCTCGGACGGTCGACGCAAAATAGTATATATATGCAGCACTATTCATAATTTAATTAATTTAAGAGTTTTGACACGCAAATCAATTAGGTATGTAACATTTATTGAGTTGCTGTTCAAAAATTCTCTCGGATATGATGTTTCGTTACTAAGTTTATCTATTTCAAGCTATATTGTGCATATTTTTTTGGAGATATACCAACTGATTTGTTAAACGCTTTTAAAAAGTTGCTATAATCATTAAAACCGCAATACTCACAAACTTCCGTTACATTCATGCCTTCTGCAAGAAGTCTTTTCGCAATGCTAATTCTTCTAGCTGTCATATATTTTTTGATTGTAGTACCAGTGGTTGATTTGAATATTCTACATAGATAGGATTCGCTTAAGAAAAAGTGTTTTGCTAATTCCTCTATTGTTATAGGATAATAAATATTTTGATTAATATAATCTAATATTTCATCCACTTGTTGATTATACTGATATGAAACATCCTTAATAATAGAATGACACTGGTTTATAAACATACTATTTAATAGTACCATAAGTTCTGCAAAAGCAGTTTTTTCAATAATATCCTCACCATACCCAGAAGCACTTGAGATTTTATGAATATAGTAATTAAAACGTTGTTGTTGATCTTTATCAAGAGAGATACGATGACTAAAATCAGGCTCTCGGTAAGAAAAGCAATAGTTTAAATCAGTATCCTTAGTCGATAATTGCTTTAAGAATTCGGTATGAATTGATATTACAATTCGTTCATGAATCATTTGGTCAATTTGAGACACATGATGACTCTCATATTTATTGATTAAAAATACATCTCCAGGTTGTATCGTATAAAACTTATTGTCTATTAGGAATTGTTTACCACCAGAAATTGAATAATAGATTTCATGACAATCATGAATATGTATATCTAATGTTTTTTCTTCATTAAATAAATGTGCAACAGCAAAGTTCTTATTGGATATACATGATTCAATTGATTCTTTACAAGATGTAAATTGTTTCATATGGATACCTCTTTCCTATGTTAACTAGTGTAAAGTTATGCTGTCTTTAATTATAACTTGTTTCATTATTTTCCGTAATACTTCTATATCAGTTCTTAATGTTTTCTCTGCCAATCCAGATTGCCTCCCTGTCAATGGTAGGTTTCAGTGTATACTCCTCAATTCCTAATTCCTTAGCTTCCTCGCAATCCGCTTCTAAATCAGAATAATCAACTACATCACAATCTATTCCTAAGCTCTCTTTCATATATGTCTGTATTTTATCCTCAATGCCGTCATACACCAGCATTAATGGCTTATTACCTTTTAATACTATATCAATATCCGAATGCTCTGTCTGTTCATCTCTTGCATATGAACCAAAAAGCCCAATCTGTATATTACTAAATTGAGTATCTTTGGATATATCATGTAAAACTGTTATTATCGTATCTCTATTATATCCCATGTCATCCCTCCATCAAATTCAGACTCTTTCTAATCTAATGGCAATAACAATCTTCTACCATTCTTTCAGAATTATCTATTTGCATTTTGTGTCTATTATTTACCATATTTACTCCGTGCACTTTTCTTTTTTCTTAGAAAAATATTCAGCTACTTCATAATCAGAAACAGTACCTTTATTTTTACAACACTCTATACTATGCTCTATACGCAATAATATATACAGACGATTAAGAAACTCTACTTCATCAGTTACATCCTCCGATATTGATTTTAAATATTCCATTACTATCGCTTTTGTACTACTCATTATAATCGCCTCGCTATCTTTTTATTAGTATAGCATAACATAATTTTCTTCTCAATCATAAAATCCTTATGCACTTTTTTACTAAAATCCATTCAGTAAGAGTGACAAGTTTGTATTTGATAGATCCACATTCTTGGAATAATATGAACCTATACATTACGAAAACTGCAAGATATTATGTGGTCATTGACCATGCCTACTGATTGCATTAGGGCATATATTATTGTCGTCCCTACAAATTTGAATCCCTCTTTTTTCAACTGTTTGCTAATTTCGTCTGACAAGGGAGTGCTTGCGGGTACATCTTCGATTTTCTCCCAATTATTTATAATGGGCTTATGATTCACATATCTCCAGAGAAAAGCATCTAATGAGCCATACTTTTCGCATAAACAAAAATACATTTTAGCATTGTAGATTACAGCATTCACTTTTAGGCGATTCTTGATAATACCATCGTTCATCAATAGTTCTTCTACCTTTTCATCATCATACTCAATTATCTTTCCAGGGTCAAAATCGTCAAATACCTGACAAAGTGTATCCATTTTGGCTAAAATAGTAGCCCAGCTTAAACCCGCTTGTTTACCCTCTAAGATGAGCATTTTGAAAAGCTCTTTATCATTATGAACAGGTTTTCCCCATTTGGTGTCGTGATAATGCTTTTCTAATTCTGTTTTGTTTGCCCAGTTACATCTTACTATGTCCATACTTCCTCCTTAAATCCAGTAAATTTATTTTTTCATCTTATATTTCTACTACTTGCATTCGATAAATTTCTATTTAGTTAATATCAAATTTATGGTACCATATTAATTTAAATAAATAAACTTTAATTCCAAAATCAATTGTAATATATGCTACACCTAACCAAAATTCCTCTCAAAAAATGTGGAGAATAATGGGACTATCAACACTTCAGATATATGTTCACATAATTGTGCACATTTTTTCATGTTACTAAATATAAGTTTTCTAACAAATTGGAAAATTTTAAATCATTACTTGATATATATTTTAAATCATTATAGGATGGTTTCAGACATCGATGTACTTAATAAGAAAGGAAATAAATATTGAATATGGAAATTGAAAATATCCCATATTGTAGAATTGCGTATATAAGGCAAATTGGTCCTTATGGGCAGAACAATGTACAAATAATGGAGCAATTAAAAAAATGGGCTCAGTCTAATAACTTACTTAATGAAGAATCCATCATATTAGGAATTGCTCATGATAATCCTAAATTAGTAGAACCCCAAAATTGTCGTTATGATACTTGTTTAGTTATTTCGAATGATTATTGCATTAATAATGACTATATTAGTGAGGGTAGTATTCTTGGCGGAAAATATGCTGTTTTTAAAATAAGGCATACTGCTGAAGCAGTTCAAAAAGCATGGCTTGAAATTTTCCCAGAGTTATTCAAGCATGGTTATCATTTGGATGAAACAAGACCTATTTTAGAAAGATACAGAATTAAATTGATTAATGAGCACTATTGTGCAATTTGTGTACCAATTCACTGAACCTGTACTTTGTAGTAACATATTTTAAAAGTGTATGTTCTGCACAGTAGTGAAACTGTAAGTAATTTTGAAAATACGTAGACTCACACATTGAATGAATCTACGTATTTTCTTTTTGCTATTGATTTCTAAGAAGCCTCTAATATCATTGAAATTGCTTTCTCCATCGGCTCCCACTGATGGGCTTCCTATAACTACCGCCTCTGGAGCATTTCTAAGGGATATGACTGTGAATTCAGCCTGGCTCTGAGTTCCTTCATCCATATTTAACTGTAAGAGGTTCAACAAAAGTTCAAGGGATGTGGATTTTCCAACTCCTAAAGGCATAATTTCAAGGAAAACATCCTTTTTAACATTTTTATAAAAAGGTAATACATTCTCCCATTTTAAAAATTCATCATAATCAATATCGATAATAGAAAAAACTTTGTCATATTTCAAATCTAAGTCTAAAGTAAAATCAACCAATTTATCTGTTACAGGTTGGCTTTTTGCATCTTTTATTATAATAGCTATATCAACATCCGATTCATCAGTCTCTGTACCTCTGGCAACAGAGCCATAAAGGATTATGCTTACCAGACAATCATTAAAAATATTTTTTAATTCTTCAACTAATTCATTTGTAATCATATAGTTCATGACTTATCACCACCTTAGCCCTTTTCTCATCACAGCAAATTCTTCTACAATATGAAAGCCTGCCTGAAGATATATTCTCGCTGCCGGATTCGTGTTTCCTGTATATAGCGACATATATTGAGCTCCAACCTTTTTCTCCTCCTGACACAGCAGAAAGAACAATATAGTTCCTAATCCATAACCCTCATGTTCTTTATTTACCCCAATACCTGTAAAATAGCCTCTTCCGCTCTCCTGTCTTCTGATAGGACCTGCAAATCCAACGGTTCTTCCATTCTTGGCAGCTACTAGTACGGGAGCACCTTCATTGGCTGCCTGCTTTATTTCCTTTTCCCATAAGGGATTACCCAACTTTTGAAGCATGGTATCCAAATCATGATGCATATTTTTATCGAACAAAGCGACCTGGTATCCAGCTTTTGCTGCTTTTTTCACTTTCTCCGTTATAGTTGCCGGTATGATATAATCATCCAGCCTCATATACATTGCACATTCAGTCGTTCGTTCTGCATAACCATAGTTTAATAATTCCTTATAAAGCCGGCTGTTCTTGAATACACCGGGGGCATTATTATGCTCATGATGATTTGTTCCCTTAATATACCATGGAAGCATCATTGGATTAAAAAACAAAATATCGGATTGTACTCTGCCTGCCTTAGCAAAGGATTCCTCTAATAAATCCATAAATTTTCTGTAATTATCACTAGTTTCACGCTGCTCATCAAGTAGGATACAGGTAATATATCCGCTTATTTTCCCTAATGGAATATCATCATCTACACAACCACATGCAAATCCAACAACAGCTCCCTCCTCCCTCATAACAAAGGTATGATTCGGATGAAAGTAGGGATTTTCTGCAAATATCTCAGAAAAACGGGCTATATTCATTTCCTTGTATCCGATTTTTACCGCTGCCCTGTTCCACAGACTTATAATTCCTTCTGTATCCTCTACTTTATATTGATGAATCATCTTCATGCCACCCCTTTCAGCAATAAATAACTATAGCCCTCATTCATAGCTTCTATCCCCACTGCTTTCATGGTCGCCCCTTTCAGCAATAATTAACTATAGCCCCATATATTATGAAATCATTTCGAGAAATTGTATTTCATATAGTATGATATCACAAATCAGTCAACTTCCCTTTACAGCATTGCCAAGTTATGAAATATCTGTCTCACATGCCGAATCTTATCCACATCTCTGGAATAATATACCCGGTTCGTCAGCAGAATAGCATAACTATCCTTAACAGGGTCTATCCAAATAGAGGTATCTGTATATCCCGTATGTCCAAAGCTGCTATCCGAAAAATATTCCCCTACCGTCATATCCGGTATATTTTTAATACACCAGCCCAACCCTCTGTTTTCCCCATACTCCCCTGTATAGTTTCTGGTCATGATTGAAATTGTTTTTTTATCAAGGAGGCGCCCCGTCTTATCTTCCCCTTCTTTCCATAGCATAGCATCTGCCATACGGCACATATCTGTTATATTGGAAAATATGCCTGCATTACCGCTTACTCCGCCCATGTGATATGCATTCTCATCATGTACCTCACCGATTAAACGCCGTTTCCTCCACACGCAATATTCTGTTGGCATAATATTAGGAATATTCTTTTTATTAGGACAATACATAGTATTACTCATACCCAAAGGACGGGTAATATAACAACCTATCACTTCTTCCAGAGGCAGCCCTGCTACTTCTTCCAGTACCCTGCCTAATACAATAAAACCAAGGCAGGAATATTCCACTCCCGAACTTTTTCTTGGAAGAATATGCTTTAATACCTCTAAAGCACCTTCTTTGTCCTTACTTATCTCATATAAGGGAATATGAGCAGGTAACATACTTGTATGTGTCAACAGTTGGAACATGGTTATTTCCCCTGTTGGGTAGCCCTTCCAGGTTGGAAGGTAACGATCCACCCTATCCGTTAATGCCACCTTGCCTTCCTCCATAAGACGTATAAATGCCAAGCTTGTAAATAATTTTGTACAGGAGGCTATATCAAAAAGTGTATCATTACCAACTAACTGTTCTGTTTCGCCTAAAGTTCCAACACTATTTACTGTCAAGCTATCTCCTATTCTTATTGCATAAGAAGCACCTGTAAATACCCTTTCCTTTATACTATCCTTTAAGAAGCTTTCCACTCTTTCCCCTATACTGTCCTTTAAGAAGCTTTCCACTCTTTCCTTTATGTTTTCCTTTATACTGTCCTTTATATTGCCCTTTATACTGTCACTGTCCTTTACACTGTCCTTTAAAAAGCTCTCCACATTCTCCTTCATATAATCACGTCCAATCTTCTTTTTTCAGGCTACAGATTTTCATAGGTTACTTTAAACACTTTACATTACCCTTCTTTTCTTCTTCCTAAACTTGAGCCGGTTTTCTATCTTTTCAAATTACTCCTTTTTTAAATTCCGAAGAGCTTCTCTTAAATGACCATCCTTCTGATTAAGTAATTGTTCTGCCTGTTTTTTGGATAAGCCGGATTTAATCATCATAATTGCTAACTTCACATGTCCTCCGGCCTCTTCCAGATAATTTTCTGCTTGTTGTTTAGATATATTCGTTGCGGTTTGTATCATCCTTATGGACCTTTGATGCAATTTTTTATTATTTGCTTTTAAATCCACCATCAGATTACCATATACTTTCCCCATCTTAATCATTACTGTTGTTGAAATAATATTTAATACCATCTTCTGTGAAGTCCCTGCCTTCATTCTGGTAGAACCTGATATAACTTCTGGCCCAACAACTGGCGCAATGGTAATATCACAGATTTCACTAATAACAGATGAATTGTTATTCACCAGAGCTATGGTCAATGCACCTAATTCCTTTGCCTGCTTCACAGCTCCAACAACAAAAGGAGCTCCCCCACTGGCGGTAATCCCTACAACAATATCGTTACTACCAACATTCTTTTCCCTTATTAGCTCTGAACCGGCATCTTCATCATCCTCCGCACCTTCCACTGCATAGCGGAGTGCGGTATCACCACCAGCAATATAACCTTGAACCATCTCCGGGGAGCATGAAAATGTAGGTGGGCATTCGGAGGCATCCAGCACACCTAGCCTTCCTGATGTTCCGGCACCAATATAGTATAATTTGCCTCCCTTTTTCATTCTATAATAAATGCTGTCCACAGCGTTTATTATGGGTTCCATTTCCTTTGAAACCGCTTCTGCAACAATTTTATCCTGCTCATTAATTCTTGCCACTATCTCAGCTGTATCCCATTGGTCTATGTCAACGGATAATGGGTTTATCTCTTCCGTTGTCAAGTTGTTTCTATTAATCAACCCTTATTCCACCTTTCTGAACCATATTGCAGCAATATATTTCCAAATAGCAGAAGCAGTCTTCTCATCTGATTCCTCCATTATCATGCTGCATAATCTCAATAATTTGGGGCTGCTGCCTGAATGAATGATTCCCATAAGGGGATTGCATCCCTCAAAGCCTCAGCCCCGTAATAATTGATAATTATTTTGTAAAGTAAATCATGTCCTCTTTAAGGAGTTTTGCAATAATTGAGTTAATGTTTCCATAATAGTAATAATTTTGTTGTACCGTATTTAATTCTGCATCAGCCAAGCTTAATTTCGGATCATAAATACGAAGAGGTGATGTCTTTTCAATTACAGGTATATAGGCACACAAATCATTTGCCAGAACCATAAATTCCTCCGTAAGTTTCTTTGTATCGCTAGGGTCTGTTGCGTTAAATAATTCATTGAGCATGTTAGTTACATTATATTCTTTTCCTGTTGTAGGAGCTGTCATAATAATATCCTTACCTGGTTCAACCTTAGGCCATCCTGCTCTTACATTGGTAAACAGTCCATAGTAAGTTTCCCAAGGATGTGCGTAAGAATCTGCACCTGCCATGAATACGCAGGAAATCATCTTTTCATCTGATTTAGTAAAATCATTCCATACACCAAATTCCATTGGTTTAAAATCAATATTAAAACCAAAATCAGTAAGCATAGTGCTCATTGCCTCTGCTGTCATCATAAAAGAAGGCCAGGTGTTAACGGTAGCTATAGATATTACAGGAGTTTCACCCTTATCATCCATCCATTTGCCGTTTTCTTTTTTCCAACCGATACTGGAAAGAAGTTCTTCTGCTTTCTCAGGATTGTAGCCGTAGTCAGTTAGTGTATCCATAAAACCTTCATTGGTATAAATGTCCTGTAAAGAAGGAAGCAATGGACTGTTCTTTGTATCACCCATAAAGCTTCCAGGTTCAGCTACGGAAATCAATGCTCTTCTGTCCGTTGCTAAGGAGATTGCTTTTCTTACTTCAGGAATATTCAAAGGATAGTTATTTACATTCATTGTATAACCGATACTTGACATCTGAGGTATAAATACTTTTCTCATAGTATCTGCATACTTTTTGTCTATCTGAGCTGACATATCCACATTCAAGCCACCATTTTCAACGGTGTACTCTCCTGCCAGTATAGCAGTTGAAAATGCCTGAGGATTGCCAGCGCGTAAGCCGCGGATATTTTCAATTAAAGGAGTTTTCCTGTAGTTTTTGTTTACGACAAAGAGAACCTCTGAAGTGTTATACTTATCAATTACATATTGTCCGGAGAATACTGCTTCGTTTGGAGCAGGTTTATAACTAAGCAGCTCTTCATTCACAATTGCAAGTTGAGCAGAGCCCTCTTCTGTCATCTTATACATATTGGCTGCTTCGTCATAGGTTCTTCCATTTTCTGCGATTTCTTTGTATTTCTCTGCATATTCACCGTAAATTTCATTGGGAGTCATAATTGCTACGTAGAGAGAAATATTTAGTACTAATGGACTCTCTGTACAGAAGGTAATGCGAACAGATAAATCATCCAGTTTTTCAAGTTTTTCGATATAGTTCCATATGGTACCTCTACCCACACTACAATAGTACTGTGTCATAAGGTCATCTGCATTTAGGTCTGTACCGTCACTCCATTTAAGATTCGGTAAAAGCTTCATTGTAAGAACTTTATCTGTAAAATCGTAACTTTCTAGTAAAGAGGTCTTAAAGGTTCTCTCTGGAAATGGTGCGTAATATGCAAGATAATCGAAAACCAAAGGCTGAACGGACCAGTTGATACCTGCAGTATCATAAGGATTTCCATTAAAAGCCGGTGATGAATCTGCATCAATCAAAGTAGTCAGCGTTTTGGTTTTATCTACCTCACCTTCAACTACCATGGTAAGATCATTGTCTATAGCAGGAAGTATAACCTCTCCATTGCCGGAAGCTTCTTTTCCAGCAGTACTTACATTTGTTTCTTCATTTTCCTTACCCTTTTTATCGGATGATTTACATCCTGTTAATGCTGTTATAGCCATTGCGGTGCATAAAGTTAATGTTAGCAACCTTTTAAAATTAATTTTCATGTTCTCTCCTCCAAATAAAATTATGATTATAAATTAGAAACTTTTCATATTTGTAAAACAATCTTGATTTTTCATACTACCCTCCTTTTTTAATATTTGAAATTAGTAAAACAGTGTATGAAATCTCTGCTTTCCTATTCCTTATCACCATATTTTTTATTAAAAATCCTTCCCGCAATAAATGCTACGGCATTAATGCCTATCACCATAAAATAAATCACGTTTGTTTCCGGTCTGCTGCCAGTTAGTAAAAATGCTATAATGCTTACGATTAACAGTGCTCCGGAACAGATACTGATATAATTCACAAAATGAGCGACCTCTTCTAAATCAATGTCTACTCTTCTGTTTCTGTTTTCTTCATGCATTCTTCTGCCCGATGACATGCAACTATCCCTCCATTCAATTTACGCAACTTGGGTTCCTCCTGCATACAGATATCTTTATAATAAGGGCATCTTGGATGAAACTTACACCCTTCCGGAAGATTTAACAAATCTGGCATATCCAGTGAGCGCAGGGGAAGTTCTTTTGCAAATTCGCTTCTGCGGGAATCCGCTTCTGGTACAGCTGCTACCAGTGCCTGAAAATAAGGATGCATGGGGTTCTTTATTGCCTCCTGTATCTTATTGCTTTCAATCATTCTTCCCAGATACATAACCATTATTTTGCCATGAGCGGCAATATATCTTGCCGTTCCCAAATCATGGGTAATATAAATAAATGAAATCTTATACTTTTGATTCATTTTTGCCATTAAATTAAGGAGGGAGATTCGCAGAGAAACATCAACCATGGATACCGGTTCATCTGCTACAATCAGCTTCGGTCTCACTGACAAAGCCCTCGCAAGAAGGATTCTCTGTCTTTGTCCACCCGACAATTGGTGAGGATATTTTTCAAGAAATAACTCTGGCGGATTCAAACCAACTTCATTAAAATACTCAAACAGAATATCCAGTGCTTCTTCATTATTCTTAGCAAGCTTGTGGCGCAATAAAGGAAGTATCAGTGACTGGGCAATTGTCTTATTGGGATTAAGTGCCGCATAGGAGTCCTGATGAACCATCTGAACACCTAGCCTGTATTCCTGGTATTCCTTCTTAGATAATTTATGTATATCCTTTCCATGAAAAAGGACTTCCCCTTTGGTAGGCCTATAAATATCTGCAATCACCTTTCCTAAGGTAGTTTTACCACAGCCGCTTTCTCCTACGACCGCAATGATTTCTCCCTCATCAATGGTCAGGTTCATACCAACCAAAGCATTGACAGAACCTTTTTTCTTACCCTTTGATGCAAAGCTTATATCAACATTGTTCAATTCAATTAATGACATTGCTCTTTCACCTTCTTCCAATGAGGGCATAGTGTAAGCTGTTCGTTACCCACATCTATCATGTCCGTAATATTAATTTCTTCTGATTTGCATACCCCGTCATTACTTAAAAAACATCTAGGACCAAACCTGCATCCTTTGGGCAGTTCCAATAGATTAGGTGGATAACCGGTAATGGCTTTACGTTTTGTAATATCGTCTTTTAGAGATGGAACAGCGTTCATTAGTCCAAAGGTGTAGGAATGGGAAGGTTTGCTGAATACATCTTCCACCTTTCCATACTCCACCAGCTGCCCGCAGTACATGACCCCAATCCGGTCCACCACCGATCCTATAATAGAAACATCATGAGTCATAAAAATCATTGTAATGCCTGTTTCCTCATGAATTTTTCGTAAAATATCAATAATATACCACTGGGTAATTACATCTAATGCTGTGGTTGGCTCGTCCAAAATAATAATATCCGGTTCCAATAGCAGGCTTAAGGCAATGATTGTCCTCTGCTTCATTCCTCCAGATAATTGATGAGGATAACTATTTAGGATTCTCTCTTCCAGCCTCACCTGGGACAGCAGCATAGCCGCCTTTTCCAGTATCTTTTTCTTTGTCAGTTTCTTATCCGTATCATGTGCCATAGCAGTTTCAATAAAATGATCTTTTACCTTCAAGGTCGGGTTTAATACATTCTGAGCTGCCTGAAATACCGTGGTAATATTGGTCCATCGGTGCTTGGCATATTCATGTTCGGATAATTTCAACAAATCTATAATCTCGCCTTTTTGGGTATGATAAAGTATTTCACCTCTGGCGATTCTGCCGGGTGCACGTATGGTTTTTAAAATGCCGGAAGCAAGAGTAGTTTTTCCACTTCCACTTTCTCCGATAATACCTATGATATCTCCTCTATTGAAATTAACTGAAACATCATCACAGGCACGTATTATCCCTCGGTTTGTTTGAAAATCAATACATAAATTCTTAATTTCTAAGATTGGATCCATAATTTATTCCTTTCTATATGTCCTGGATAATGCCACTTCTTTTATTTTCAAGGTCTCTGCCAGTATGTAATTTTATACCCTTAGCCGTGGGTTTAGTGCCTCATCCAGACCGGATGCAAATAGGAAGCATCCTAATTGAAAGAACACGATTCCAAGTACTGGAGCCAAAAAGTATGCAATAGTTCCTGAGCCCATCAACGCTCCGGTTGCTGTCAGTGAAAGCTGTATCATCATTCCCCAATGATTTCCCTGGAAAGGCACCAATCCTAAATACATCAGTCCCACGCTTGCCATAATTGCATCCTTCATAATCACTATAAAGTTTACCGCTATATAGGAAATGATATTGGGTATAATATCGTTCATAATAATATCAATTTTTCGTAAGCCAAGTATTTTACTGGCTTCGATAAATTCCTTATGCTTGATGGTAAGAACCTGGGCTCTGATTGCTTTGGCAAGCCCTGCCCATGACCATAGACTAAGCAATACACCAAACATAAATGCATTATTAATTTTTATTACCATGGATAATATCATGGTTACCGGAAAACTTGGTATTGTTACAACTACATTGGCCAGCATCATAAGAATTGCATCAAGCTTTCCACCAAACATTCCAGACAGAATACCAATAGTACATGCTATAAAGATGGATATTACCCCCGCCCAGAATGCCACTAACAGTACGTCTTTGGAGCCTAATATTAATTGAACCAGGGTATCCTTTCCGGAATAATCTGTCCCCAGAATATGCTCCCTGGAGGGTGGCTTGAGCCTTTGTAGGTAATCCGCCTTGGGTTCTGCCAGCACCATAGGTCCAACCACTGCTATTCCAAGGAAAACAAGGAGGATAATCAATCCTATCCTTGACATCTTATTATTCCAAATGGTTATGAGAATTTCTTTCATTCCACCAGCATTTTTTAATTTATAATTCTTCTCACCTTTTTTCATTTTTGTACTCCATTACATATCATATCTGCCATAGATGTGATACTGCCACCAACAGGTAGTTGAAAGAAGTTTTTCGTGGCATCCTTCCTTTATGTATATTTTCTTCCAACCTTCCAACAAGATGCCGCTTTGCGACATCTCTTCTCCATTCCTATGTATCTAAATATCAGGGATTCTGCAGCCCTAAATTTAACCTTCTCTAAGTCTTGGGTTTAAATATTTGTAGAGAAGTTCTGCAATTAAGCTGGATGCTACCACCATGATAATAATTACAAAGAACATCCCCTGCATTAATGTATAATCACGTTTTGCAATTGCATTATTTAAGAAATATCCTACTCCAGGGTATAAAAATAAATTTTCAATTAAAGGTGAGCCGCCAAATAATAAACCAAAGCTGAGAGCTAAGTTGGTTATCATTGGAAGTATTGCATTCTTACTGAGATAGCTTAATAAAATTCTCCGGTTAGAAAGACCCCGTACCTGTGCATAGGTGATATAGTCTTCTCCAAGAATACTTAATGAATTTGCTTTCATGGATAAAATCCATCCGGATACCGTAGTAAGAAAGAATGCCAGTACTGGAAGCACTGCATGTCTTAGTACATCCAGGATAAAAGGCAAGTTAAATCCCATGGTCGTTGCTGTACTGTATGCCCCTCTTGCTGGAAGCCATCCCAAAGTGACGGAAAATAAAAATACCAGCAAATAAGCTACAACGTAATTGGGTATTGCTCCAAGAATAGATTGATATATAATCAATGCTGAATTTAAAACTTTTTTTCTTTTCCACGCTATGTATATTCCCAATAGAATTCCTACTGAGAAGGAAAGAAATAAAGATAATGATGCAACAAGAAGTGTCCAGGGCAAGGCCTCTTTTATAATGCTTATTACACTTTTTTTATAAGCCATACTGTTTCCCAAGTTTCCAGTAAGAATCCCATGACAATAATCTATAAAGCGCTCCAGAACCGGCTTGTCCGAATCAAAATTTAGTATAGCCTTGGCTCTTTCATATGCAATTTCATATTGTACATTTTCTTTGTTCATTATGTCATTTGCCATGATATCCACTGGATCTCCCGGCATGTATTGAATAACTAAAAACATTACCACTAAGGCTATTAGAACTGTTAATGCTGAAATTCCTATTTTTTTAAACATATTGGCACCCCTTCCGACGATATATAACCTGTTTCATTCTCCCGATATTTAACCTCTTCATATTATTTTTTGACTATGTATTTAAACCGGAATTATGTAAATGTATGTCATGTACACATAGTACAGCTTTAGAAACTTTTTGTCAACACTTTTATAAACTTTTAAAATAAAGTTTCAAATTCATTCCTTTTATCATGTACAAAATAGATACACTGGACTAATAAAAATGCTAGTTTATTAAAGAATATAGCCAAAATAATAATAATAATAATAATAATAAAAATTTGTATTACAGCTTGAAAACATTATTAATAAAGCAAAACTAGCTTTTTGATGAAACAAAAACCTGTCATTCTGAGCCCAAGGGGCGAAGAATCCCATCCCAAAGTTAGATTCTGAGAGCAAATTCAGCAAAGCTAGCTTTTTGATAAAACAAAAAATGTCATTCTGAGAGCAAATTCAGCTTGCTGAATTTGGCTCGAAGAATCTCATTTCAAAGTTAGATTCTTCAAGCTTATAATTCGACTTCGTTGATTTTTTGCTCAGAATGACACGCTTTCATAGCAATGACAGGTTTCTATTTTGCACCAGCCCCTTACGGCTCCATTATTCTCTTTTTACACCTATCCCCAAAGAAGGTTTTCATATAATCTAACATAATTCCTTATGGTTTCATTCCAGCTGTATTCTTTTTCAATACTATTGCTGTCATTCATTAAATCCCAAACTTGATTTTTCCTATCCAGTGCTTCCAATATTGCATTCTTGATTTCCTCCTGGTTTTTGGGATTCACCAGTAAGGCTTTGTCACCTACTGTTTCTAAAAAAGGCTGGATATTACTGCATATGGTTGGGATTCCACAGTTTATAGCCTCAATGGCAGTCATTGGGAAACCTTCGTAGTCCGAAAGGTTTACAAAACACCTTGATGCATTATAAAAATATGACATATATTTATAATCAACAATTCCAACAAATATCAAATCATCTTCTATTTTCAGATATTTTGCCAAGTCTTTTAATATGGAATAATGTTCTTGCCTCTTACCTTCGATTTTACCGGCAATTACAAGTTTTAAACCTTTGTTATTCTTTTTTATATCACTAAAAACCCGTAATAAAGTTACAAGGTTTTTTCGGATATGAATACTACCGGCATAAAAAATAATGTCACCCTGAATATGATATTGATTTTTAATAAATTCCCTGCAATTTTCTTTGTCCAAAGGTCTGAATTGATTTGAACAGCCCGGGTATATAACATCAATTTTATCATCGGGAACGCCTAAAACATTCATAAGCTGATTCTTTATAGAACCTGAAACCGCAATAATCTTGTCTGCTTTTTCTGCTGCCTTCGGTAAAGTAAGTTGAAACCTTCTTAAATATTTATCATCTACCATTTCAGGATTTGTAAATGCAATTACATCATGAATTGTCATAACATATTTACAGGTACCTTTTTCTCCTTCTAAAGGAATGCTTAAGCCATTATTGGGGGAATGAAATAAATTAATGCCGTTACCGGTAAGGTACTCCAGGATAGCTTTTGAATTGTCACTTTCATTCCTTCTCATCAGAGGAAGAAAATCCACATTCCTTCTATTTTCCCACTGATTTATAGGAGATGACTCGTCCCATATTAAATGATAGTCAGGCTGGGGATAGATACAAAACAGGTTTTGGAGTAATTCATAGGTATATGTGTATAAGCCCGTCCCAGGTAATTTTGCAGTACCTATACCGTCAATGCATATTTTCATCCCTTCATCCCTTTCATAAATATTCAGAGTCCAGACTTATGTCGCCATCAGCTGTCATATCTGCCTTTCCAGATTGAATTTGCTGCTTTGCCGGAAGTTCATTCCTATATTGAACATCAATTACATTTAAATAATAACTGTAAATATTTTTTTTATCCAACAGATGAAAGTAAGCATCTGCTATAAAAATTCCAATATTCTCAATACTTGCATTTTGCGGTAAATCAATAAATGTATTAAATGGTCTTTCAATATTTAATATCCGGGCTTCTCCTCCCCCTTCCTTATCCGTATAAACTATCTTCAGCTCCTTTACCCCATCAAGAATAGTTAATTTGCCCATAGGCGTATTCAACATTCTATTGGATTTTATTCTCCAATTTATAACAATCTGATAAATCGATTCTATCGCTACATCTGGTTCCGGTATAAATATGTTTTCTTGATCGGAATATTTTATTATCTCCCCTCGATTTATATAGGGAAGTTCATATTCAGGTGTTATACCGATAATATCAATAAAATTTCTTACAATTCCCACAAAAACCTCCCCCTTTTGCCCGTATTACTACGCTGCTACATGTATGAAATAATTTCATCAAATCGAATATTTCACTTGCTGGCAGGCAGGTTTTGCCCACAAGCAGTTTTATACACTTACGCTACTTTTCATAACCTCATTGCCACTACATGGCATTTCAGCAGGAACATAGAACTCCTGCTGAAACAGGCAAGTCCTACACCCGTATACGGTGGTGGAGGTTACTCCTATCTATAAAGTAGGAGAACAAAAACTGAAATGATTTTGTTCCATGGTTGCCCCTGTCTATAAAGTAGGAGTTATCCCAACTTACAGAAGTAAGGTACTTCCCTGATGAGGTTAAAATAATACTCCTAAATTAGGCAGATTATTTATTCATAAATCACCTTACTCTTGGTCTGTAATTTATCTTAATATCAGTAGCAGTAGTATTCGTAATCTGTTTCTTACAGAAATTCTTTAATGATATTGAATAAATGTTACAATATCCCAATTCATCAGAGACATAGTAAACCTTATCGGAATCTGCACTCCAGACCAAGTCACTGACCTTTGTTACAGAAATATTTTGCGTAATATTGATAATGCACTTATTTTTAAATTCGTATAGGTAAACATCATCCATATCATTATTGCTCTTCTTCCCAATCAAAGCCGCATATTGTCCACAGGGAGAAACCTTAACGAACTTTTTTATGTAAACTTCCGAATCTTCCAGTATGCTTACCCTATCTAAAGTATTAATATCAATGACATATATTTCATCCTGGGCAATCCCTTTCCCTGATATGTAAATAAGCTTATCTTTATATAACCAGTCAAAATTCTTAACATAACCACAGTATGTCAGCTGTTTGCTATTACCCCCTGTAATGTCTGAGCTCCAAATGTTTATCATATTGTTCGCTGACGTAAAGTAAGCTATCCTCTTTCCATCGGGTGAGCCTTCTGGCTGAAAACTTTTAATTAAACCGTTTCCCTGGGTAATTTGTTCGCACTTTAAACTTTCTAAATCAAAGGAATAGATTTCTTTATTCTTGTTCTTAATTCCCGAAAATATGATTTTCCTTCCATCCCTTAACCAGCAGAAACTGCTAATTGCTTCAAACACATTATCTTTGAGAAATGTCCTTTTTAACAGAGTTTTTATATTGATTATGCATAATAGGTATTTTCCGGATTGCTTAGACAGGCAGGCTATTTCCTGTCCATTAGGTGACCATTTTGGCTTAATAGGCATAACATTTTCACCCCGGTTTATTTGCCTTCTATACAATCCATTCTCATGTGCCATAAACAAGCCTCTCTCTGTTTTGCTATCCTGCTCTATGTAGCATATCTCATAACAGGGGATATAGATAAACTCAAGGCATGCAATAATGCTTGTATCCATCATGCGCTCATTAATTTTTATGGTAAATACATCTTCCACCGTTATCTTTGGCTGTAGGCATTTATTTCTAAGCAGGGTTTCAATGGGAGTTCCTTCTATTTGTTCCGGTACTGCAACAGATATATTTATATATTGCTGCTCTTCCATTCCATGTATAGATTGACTAGCAATATCCCCAGTATACAGTATCTTCCGGTTTATCTTTAATGCAGCAACAATCTTCTTACCGGTAAGATTCTGCCCTTCCTTTGACCTGCCTCTCAAAGTGTTAATGACCTTCATAGAAATAATTTCAGGATTAATAATTGTAGTATTAACCTGTTGTATGTCTGGTTTTTCCACAGGTATATTTATCCTCTGCCTGGTAACAATTTGAGTGAAATATCTTTCATTTATATTGGCTTTACGGTACTTGGACAGTTCAAATCGCTGTAATAAGCTTTTGCAATTATCATTAGAAGGCTTTTCATATAAGTATTGTGACGGTGAAACCCCATTGATTAAAAGTATAACGCTTATGAAGATATTTCTTTTACTAATCTGCCTTATATCTGCATCTTCAATGTAGGGGGTAACAATGACAGGGGTAATACAGTCCGTATTATAGTCAATTACAATATCATCTGAAAAAAGCTCTTTAAATTCTATAGAATATAAAGGCTGGTCTTCCTTACCCATTACATATTCCAGTTTATAAAACAATATTCCCCGTACAAGAATTTTCTTTCCCGATAAAGCCTGCCCTTCATTTGATTTTGATATGGGAGTAGTAATTATCTGAGTTTCCTTTATTTCTGCCCTTACCGTTACACTTAGTATCTGTCCCAATTCCGGAAGATGCGCGGGAATGCTGATATTTTTCTGTATCTGCAGTTGTTTAAAATCCCCAGCCTCTAATAGGGTCGTGTCATCTATTCCTATCACCTGGATAAAGTAATCATTCAAATATTTCATCCCGTATCCTCCTATAGCCCTGTTCATGTTTTAGCAGCCGATTTATCAACTGCCATTCCCATGTCCCAATTCTGCTATTTTAATTATATGCACCATTACAGCAGGATTATTCTTAGGAAAGTCTTTCATTGGAAATAGGCATCCGGTATGGCGATACGAAAACTTTACCTATTGTTTCAAAATTCGATGCTTTGTAACAATTTTCTTTCTATTTCATATATTAACAATGTACTAATCATTATCTTAATAAAAAAAGGAAGGTGTATTAGGGGCTATTACAAAATTCGCAACAGCCCCGGCAATTTGTGCTGATGCACAAATCGCTATCATTATTAAAAAGGCGCTAAAGCGCCAGAATCGAGGTTATTATGGCAAGTAACGCATCCGCAGGCTATACCCAACTGGAAGGCAAGGGTAATTATGATTGTGGTCAGGATTACCAAAGAGAAATATGCGACAATATTAAAGGAAATGCCATTGAAGTCGAAGTCAAACCAAAAGATTGTGAAATTAGGGCTGATATTATTGTAGCGAAAGAACGCTGTGTAAGATTATGGGGACAGGTTAAAGACTGTGAAGGAAAACCTGTAAAAGATGCATTAGTAAAGCTTTTGAAGCCCATTTGGAAATATGGCAGGATTGAATTCATCGGAATTGCACACACCATGACCGATTGTCTTGGTTTCTACCAGTTTGATCTTTGTACGGAAGAAGAAAATACCAAGTTCAGAGTAATTGTTGGTAAAGCAACAAAAGGTAATGAAAGAATTATTACTACAGGTAGTCATTGCAATCCTTGCAAAGATTTAGAAGATTCCTTCGAAAATTAAACTTTAATGTGACTATTTGTTCGCAGCAAATCCGGCAAGTCTGGTTATTATACCTTTTGCGACTGGCTCACTTCTGGTAAATACCAGCAACAAATATGAGAAAAGGAGATAGATAACATGAAATCAATTTCAACTTCAAATGTATGTAATTGTGATGTTGGGCTAATTGATATAACAGGACTTTGTACACCAGGTAATGTTACTGAGATTATAAGCAGCACTCCCTTTTGGCAGCAGCAAACTATCATAGAAAATCTCAGTATACCTGAGAAAAAACCTGATGTGGAACAGATTAATTCCATCAATATAGCAGTAGAAATTCTAAAGAAGACTGTAATCAAAACCCCCAGGTCATTTACCAACACTACACCACCTGTGGCTGTACCAAGTTTAGAGGGTAAGCTTCTAACTGGCAGAAAGCTGGTAATCGAAGGTGAAATATGCCAAAAGATACTATATACCGCTGATGAACCTACACAATCCGTACACTCCGTAGATTTCTATATACCATTTTCATCCTATATTGTTATTCCAAGAGAAATCACCATTACGGATGCTAACGGAAATCCTGTTACTGTAGATACTTTGAATGTTAACTTTACGGTTGGAGCATGTGTAGAAAACGTATTTGCTTGTTTAGAAGATGTCAGAACCATCTTTAAACAAGTAGTAATGTTACTATATGCTGTACCGACAAATGTATAAATAAGGAGGATGAAATCTATGTTCCAATGTGATTATACCAATAAAACAACATTTCGATTTAACTCCAGATTAAAGAATCAATGCACTGGTATAAATTCATCCGGGGGTTGTCTTCAAAATAATATCGAGAGAACATTGGGATGTTCTAATGTAATCGGTAATGAATGGGTTCAATTCTTCATTTCTGAAATCGTAGATGTACCAGTTGAAAAACCGGATATTGAGGAAATCGTTGGAGTTAACTCCTGTGTTGAGATAATCTCCCAAAAGGTGATAAGAACACCTCAGGTAACCGGTTTTACATTGCCTAATGGTACTGTTGTGCCGGGTCAGAGTATACCAAATGCAGAATGTACAAATCTAACAGGTAAGAAGCTTATCATAGAGGGATTCTTAAAGGAAAAGGTTTTATATACCGCTTTAAATACAACCCAATCCTTGCATTCGGCTTCTTTCTCCGTTCCGTTTTCTGTATTTATTGTGGTAAGCGCTGATACACCTCTAAATGCATGTTTTAAAATAACTCCTATTGTTGAAGATGTGTTTGCATGTCATTTATCTGAGAGAAGTATCTTTAAAAATACGACGATATTTATTAATGCAGCTTGCTAAGATGAGCTATAATTGAGAGGAGGATATAACATGTCTTGTACGAAACGAAACAATTTGACTTGTAATTCTGGCTGTCAGTTTAATATTAAGAATACCGGAATCGATGACGTTACAAACATAACCATTAACGGAGCAGACCGGACTCAATTAAACTGGAGTCAAATTTCAATACCTGAACTTTTAAAAATACCGGCTCAAAAACCCGATATCGAACAAATAAATCAAATATGTGCTGATATTAGCTTTAATTGCGCAAAGCTAATTGAAACTCCCTTTGCTTTTGAAGTTTATAATAGATTAGCTACACCTCTGGAAATAACTGCTGTAGGGACGGTTCTCGATTTGGTCACAGCATTAACGATTCAACCAATCATTGACGCCGTTAATGCAATCCTTTCCATCCCCGGATTACCCACAATACCGCTGGTAGCGGCTCTTCAAGCAGCCCTTGCCGCAGTAGAGACGGCTTTTAGTGCAGTTACCGCTGCTGCTGCCGACATTACTGGAATTCTCGCCGGCACTTGTGTCATTGCTTCCCTTTTAGTTGCCGCACTAAAAGTTCTTCTCAATGCTGTTAATCTTTTACTGGCAGCCCTAAATGGACTGATTGAAGTTGCCAACGCATTAGTTGCAGCAACTGCAGCTATTCCCGTTGTAGGACCTCTGGTAGCAGCCGCTGTTGCCCTACTGATAACTGCAATCAACGTAGTTATTACTGCAATTGATACAATTATATTTGAACTTGGGAATTTAATTGCTCTGTTTGGAGATACACAGATTATGGTGATTGTTGAAAATGCGGAAGGCACCTGCTTAAGTGGAAGGAAACTAGTGATTGAAGGTACGGTAAAGCAAAGAGTTGTTTATACTGCTTTAGAGCCTGCTCAATCAGTACACTCTGCTCATTTTGAAATTCCATTTTCAGCCTACGTTATTGTTTATGCTTCCTTTGCAGGACTTGAATTTACCGAAAATGTTACCGTAGTAACAAATCCTGCAACATGTGAGACAGCAGTAGTAAGCGGCTTCCCATTCAATCCTGCTAATCCGCCGGTAGTTGATTTATGTGAAGATTTTACCGTAACCGGACTGATAGAGGATATTTTCTCTACTGCCTTAGATGAGAGAACTATATTTAAGAATATTACCCTGTTCTTATTGGCAAGACCAGCTGCTCCATGCGTGTAAAGCCAATAGGAATGAATACTCAGAAGGCTTTACCTTAGGCTGTTGCAAAATAAAAACCTTGTCATTGCTATGAAAGCATGTCATTCTGAGCGTAGCGAAGAATCTCATTTTAAAGTGAGATTCTTCGCTACGCTCAGAATGACAGATTTTTTATTTTGCAACCTCCATGTAAATATAAGCTAGCTATATAACCTACTATAATAACCTCAATCCTTATCCTGCAATCTGCGTATGCGGTAAGTCATATCACAAAATGCGTCCTTTGCTTTTAATGAAAGTATTGTTACATCCACTAAGATTACCACATTTTTAAAAATTTTTCTTTTATCCAGTGCTCTGGCATAGATATCTTCAATATACGGTGTAACAATAACCTTTTCTGCTCTTAGTAAATCCTCTATGGGAACACCGTCAATCCTACATGGTACTACAACAAATATGCTCCTTAATGTGCTTTCAAAGCTGACAGCGTGAACAGACGGAGCAGATTCATACCCTGTATATTTAATTTTCTGCCTTAGCTTTAATTCTATAATGAGCTTACATCCACTCAGATGCTGCCCTTCGTGGGATATTGCATCATGAGGGGTTTTCACTGCTTTGACAGAGACAAGCTGTACATCTGCCATAATTGATATTAATTCCTCTATGTCTGGTCTGTCATAGGGGATTACATCCATTACCGGGAAGCTCATTTCTGTGAAATACTTTGGATTTTCAGGAAGCTTATCCGATATACCTATACCTTCTATCAGGTTTCTTACCATACTATCCTCCATTTCTCCACCAACCTGCGAATTTGGATGGCAGTACAATTTCTTCTTATTCTGCATTAATAAGGATTGTAACATTTTTGAATATGTACCTTCTATCAATCTGTTTGACAAATATATCTTCAATATACCCTGTCACAATCAGATTACATCCCGGTATATAATTTTCCCCTAAAACAATATAGTTACTAAAGGGTATATTAAAATGTGCCACATAAACAGCTTGGGACGGTTCGTCTGCAACATATTCTATCTTTTGCCTAACCTCTCCTTCAACAATTAGTTTCCTGCCTGTTAACTTCTGCCCTTCCAGAGAAACAATAGGATTTTCTGCAGTACCAGGAGTCTTTATAACTCTTGTACTAATAATTACAACCTCCGCCATAACTTTAATAATCTGCTCAATATCCGGTTTTACATCCGGAAGACATACTGTTTCTTGAACATTAAACTGCTTAAAAGCAGTAGGATGATACGGAAATTCATCTGCTATTCCGGCATATTCAATTAATTGGCTAACATAACTTCCCATATAGGAGATGCCTCCCATTTTTTATTATCAGTAAACTATATGCTGATAAAGCCAAATATTTGCTAGAAACATGAATCACTCTATTTTTATCCTTAATCTAAAGCGTCAGTAATAAGATTACCGCTATTTCTTATATACAGCATTCAGATTTATAGTGATATATTTTCAATAAATAGAATATCATATATTGTTAATATATCATTATATTTTGTGTCCAAATAGCCTTTCAGGCTTTTGATTAAGGAGGTTAATTATGGGTTATCGTATCTCAAAATACCAGATATGTCCCGGTGAAAATGAACAACTTGAGCTAACAACGAGGCTTCAACACGAACCAAGAAGTGTCGTTCATGGTATTGTAAAGGATTGCAACGACAAACCGGTAAAGGATGCTGTTGTTAAGCTGTTTGAGTATTCCGAACCCTGCAATCCATGCTCTCTGAAACCCTTAACACATACTTTTACCGATGAATGCGGTCAATTTATATTTGGTCCTTTAATACCCTATAAAAAATATCTTATAAAAGTATGGTACGACGATGTAAAGATTGTTCCTGTTATCATTAAACCACTATCCTGCCAGGAAGATATATGCGAAAGTTACTCTGATACTTACAAAGAAAGTTTATTTGAAGAGACGGAAAGATAAAACCCCGGCCTAGGTTTAGAAATCTTGTTCATTTTTACTGATGCAGCTGGATAATCCACTACATAATAAACTAAAATAGGGCTATTGCAAAATAAAAATTGTCATTCTTTACTCAATTTAGCTTTGCTAAATTGAGCAAAGAATCTCCTATCTAAAGCCCTTATCATATTCGATAACACTATCACAATTGAGACTATCGTCATAAATTGTCGATTCATAGAATTTTCCATGAACATTTCTGAGATACCCCTTTTTAAGTTCCATTGCCATAAAAGCAGGATAGTTTTCCCCACCACAATCGGTTATACCATATTTCTCAGCTTCTACAAAACCAAACTGAGGATAGTATTCGGGACGACCAAAGAATAATATAGCACCAAAACCAAGTTCAGTAGCTTTTGCAATTGTAGTATTCATAAGAGCCTTACCTATACCCAATTTTTGATATTCTGGATGTACACTTAAGGGACCGAAATTAAGTACATGCACTATTTTACCATCTTTTGTTTCAACATGAGCATTACTGTAAATGACATGACCAACTATTATATTATTTACTTCTGCTATATAACTAAGTTCTGTTATTCCATCTTGTTTTCGTAAAGCATGAACCATCCAATGTTCAAAAGGACAGCCTATACCACCTTTCTCTATTCGCCCTGGGTATGAAAATGCAGCACGAGTAATTTCTTCTACTATACGATAGTCTTTTTCTTCTTCAAGCCTAATAATAATATCTAACATAATTTCCTCCTATTCTGGGAGAGCTATTCTTTGTATTCCCTCCATAGCGTTACTATTAAATCATAATCTCGAATTTCAAAATAAATACTATCATATTATTCGCAAAAAGGAAACTAATATTTTCCAAATCAGTAAAGATAAGAATGTATAATGGGCATAAATTAATATATGAATCCGATGTTTAACAAATTGTTTATTTCATATTGACTGAATAAGTATTAGATATTACAATATCTGCAAACGAAAGGAGATATGCAAAATGAAAAATTATAGAAGAAGGGTTTACCTTTAATTATTTATTAAGGTTACAAAACATGAAATTTTCTGCTTAGTTTTTCTCTTTTTACTAAAATAGAAAGGAGAGAAAATGAATTATATAAAAGCAGAAGAAGTGTTACCTGTAGAGTTAATAAATGAAATTCAAAAGTATGTAAGTGGAGAATGCCTCTATATTCCTGTGAAGTTTGGAAAAAAGGTAGGTTGGGGTATAAAAAGTGGTTATAGGCATGAATTGAACAATAGAAATAGGGATATATTTGGATTATACCAAAAGGGTATAAGTGTTTCTGACTTAGCAGAGAAATATTATCTTTCAGAAAAAAGCATTTACCGGATAATTTATCAAATGAAGATGATGCAGTAGAATTGGAAATCACAGTGTTAATGATAAATCATTTACATTGTGATTTTCTTATTATTTCTTCTAAATGTTTATGAAAATGACAAATAGATGCCGAAAGTTTACAATAAAGATGTATTAAAGCAATTATGGTTTATTGGGCTTATTATTAATACTACTAATATAAAAAATTGCTGGAATGGCATTAATGGCTGCTTCTTTGAAGTGCCGCTAAATAGATTTGGTATGAAAAATGGAGGAATAATAAAGGATGAATACAGGTAGAATTATATTCTTAAATGGTGTTACCAGTTCTGGAAAAACTTCAATTGTTGATGCTCTTCAAGCAAGAGATGATATTCTTTTCTATGTTGTTGCCAATGATTTATTTGAAGAAGTGATTGGAGAAAAGTATCTTCATGAAGATTATTGGAAATATTTTAGTGAAGTGATTATTATGATGTATCATACTGCAAAGTTATTTTCAAACCTTGGGAAAAACGTTATTATTGACGGAATTTTAGTGGAACAGCCAGAACTCAAACCTCATTATGAACAACTGAAAAATATATTGTGTGATAATCCACTTGATATAGTTGAAGTTTATTGTCCTCTGGAAATTTGCAGAAAACGGAATATTGAACGTGGCGATAGGCGAATAAATTTATCCGATGAGCAAAATGTAATCATGGCAAAAAACATTCAATATAGTTGCAGAGTTGATTCAAACAAATATACACCTAATGAATGTGCAGAAATTATTATACAAAAGTTGTTCTATAATACTAGCAAATGAGAATAATTCTAAGTTGCGGAGCTATTGTCTCTTCTAAATTCCTTGTTTTTACTTCCAAAAAGAAATGGACATATGTCCCTGCATTTGTGGCAACTGATTCGCCAATCCTGCTTCACTTCACCAAATGCATAATCCCAGCATGCTTTTTGATTTATTTCAATATTCTCAAGTGCATTTACCGGGCATACTTCGACGCAAAGGTTGCAGTCATTACATAACTTTTCCTGTAAAACATCCGGCTCCAATTCTAATTCTGTTAATATAACGCTCAACCATACCATGATTCCATATTCAGGGGTAATCAACAAGGAATGTCTTCCGATTGTACCCAGCCCAGCTGCTTGTGCAGCATGTTTTGCAGAAATAATACTCCTATATCTCCCGGTTTTCTCATCATATTCAGAACCATTAGTTCTGGTGGGCACCGCCAGTATACCTTCATCTTCCAAGTCGATACAAAATTGTACCGTTATTTTATCCATCTTATCCGATAAAATGTTTCTTACAACAGTATAAGGAACGGCTGTATTACATGCAAGTGTACCTGAAACAAAGCGAATAGCAAATACGATAACAGATTTACAAGTAGGCAGAACATCTAATGGATGATAGCCTAATGGTGCTTCATTAAATCTATCCAAACTTGCAATACCGCATAAATCCGCTCCTAGGCTGTATAATTTTTCCTTCACTTCTTGAGTGTTCATGTAAATCCCCCTTAATGTATTAATTTTATCACATGATAGCGACAACTATATATCGTAATTAGATGCTATTTTGGATTCATCCATAAGCTTCTTAATATCATCATGATTTTGCAAAATACTTGTTCAGAAATACTAATATTTTTAATTCGAGCTACTTTATATATCCGATTGCTTTTTTTATCTACCGGAAAAGCAAATAGATACCACGCATACCGTCCGTAATGCCACATAATATGCTCTAATGATCATGTTATCCCTATGTGGGATTAATTCAAATTCCTATTTATCATCTCCTAAATATTATCTAGGCGTCCTTTTATATGTTACAATTCTTCATTAACTTCCAGACCCTTTATATCCTCAGAAAGCATCTTTTGGGCATTTAATAATTGTTTCACCTTCTTCTGTACAGCACTCCAGTCTATATTCGGTTCATGAATCTGCTCCCCATGGTTTAACTTACGGTCACTATATTTCTCAGCTTTGGTATCAGAAACATTGCGGCTAATATCTTTATCCATGTTTTCTTCTTTATCCTTATTCTTATCCTTATCCTTAATTTCTTCTGCCTTTTCATTGACTTCTTTTATTTTTTCGTCAATATTATCTTTCACTTCTTCTAAAAGCTGCTGTACAACTTCCTTATCGGCAGCATCTAATATTTTAGCAGCTTCTTTTTTGGCATCAACCATAGGATGTGTTTTTACCCTTTCCAGATTGATTGCTTCAATGGTCCTATTTTCATTTGCAATGGTATCATTTGCCTTACACATTCTATCCTTAAATTCTACCTCCATCTTATAGTATTCCATAGAAGTTTCCTGATACTCTGTTAAAGGCTCCATATTTCTAAAACGTTCTGTTTCTTCCTTCGTAAGCGACTCATTGGAATACCCTTTTGAAATATTATAGACTTTCTTAAGTAATTCAAAGTCTTTTTGTTCCTCGCTGTCATCTGCTATCCCAAGGTTCTTTTTAAGGTCCGCCTGCAGCTCCCATAATCTCTTAACATCTCCGCTTGCCTCGTTGGCTTGCCTGGTAAGTTCCAGTACTTTATTTTGATGATTTTCTATTCCTTTATCAATTTTTTGCTCACCAGCAAAAGCATCTGTCACTATCTTCATTGCACCCTTTTTTAATTGGTTTTTTCGCATAAAAATAGGATTTTTATTATTCTTCATATCAACAATCTGGGTTTTCCCCAGATTTTTATTGCTTATCTTTTTATCACTTTCCTGCTCTCTACCTACATTCTTATTCATACTCTCATTAGAATAAGAATATCCGGAAGAAATCCTGTTCGCTTGAATTATCATAAACTCTCCACCTTATTTTCCTATGATATCATAGTTATCGTCTAATCAGCTGGAAAGCTTAACCATCTTATTTTCTATTTTAAAGATTAAATTGCTAAAGATTATCCTCGCAAATCAGTGCATAATTTCGCATTTGTTCTAGCAATATATGTAATTTAGCCTTGTCTCTAGGTTCTGATAATATGTGAATTTCTGTACCATAATGCTCAGAGGAAAACCCATTTTCCAAAAAAATAGAAAAGAAAGGTATCATTTTATTGCTTATCTCATTATTCAATGGTTTTTCAATATGACAAAGTGTATCAATGAAGTTATCGTCAATCACTCCCTCAATGATGACTCCATATTCCCAATCAGTAAACTTTTGTTTTCCTAATTGTAACGCCATAGCTATTTCAAAAGTTTCTTCATTCCAACAGTGGATTTCAAATGTTTGACCAATTACGGCAAATAATTTAATTAATTCCTTCCAAAAGTAATTATCCTTAAGGTGATTGTCTATTATGTATATTCCGATTTGTTTTTTATCTATAAGTAAAGCACCTCCTATAATTGGCTTTGTTACAGTTCTGGAAAGCTTGACTTTACTGGCTTCCCTGCTATTTTTCATCGCTTTCTGTTCAAGTTCATTTGTTAATTCTAAACTTTTAAAAATATTCTCGAAATTATTGCAAAAGTGTATCAGTCCTGAATGGTAAAAATAATTCGCACTAAATTTGCCTTAAAAACAAGCTTTTCTACGGAAAAAAAGTATAATAGAAGAAAAACTTTTCGCAACTATGACAAAGGGACGGAGTAGGAAAAAGTGAATTGCCATAACGATGTACTGGAAGCAAAAATATATTTTGGCTCGGGACTTGTATGTAGCATAGCAGTGATTAATTAATTTTATCTCTTCTCAAAAATACAGATAGAAAGGGACTTCCCCGCACATCCAATTTTAACGTACTTAAGAAGATGCCCAAAAAGTGGAGGCATAGCTAAATAAGCTATACCTCCAATATAAGCATTAATATTCTATTAACACTTCCTTTGTAATAATATTATATGCAAATATATAAAAAGAAATACAAAAGTATAAGAGAGCTTATTCAAAGCCCTCTTCCTTGACTAATCTAATATTATTGTTTGTATTCGACAAACAACTTCTTTGTAATTCCATTATATCATCCGGCTATTTATTGTCAAGTATTTCTTGAATTCTTTTTTTCTCTTCATCGTCGAAATCGCTTATTGCATCTCTTAAGCTACTTATAGTATTTTGCAATGATTTTTCGGCGTCTTGAGCTCTATTGCGTTCTTCTTTAATAGAATTATTATATTTAATTAATTTGTCGTATTTATCCATCAAATTGCTATAATATGTCATTACCCCTAACGACTTAGCAAGACTTTCATCAACCTTCTTAATCTCAGACGGCTGTAATGTAGTAATTATATCGCCAAGGCGTGCTTTGCTAACACAGATAACATTGGATGTATTCACTTGTCCATCAAGTATGGTTACACCAGAACTATCTATAACAGGTGTTAATGGTACTGAGCAAGGAAGATTTCCAATATCATGTGTCACAGGAACTACGATAGTGTTGGAGGACTTAATATTAGCTATAGAATTTTGTACAATTACAGCTGGTCTTGGAGTTGTTTTACTCATTTCACTTCCAACATTTATTCCAAAGTTACACCAATATACCTGACCTCTTTTTACTAATCTACTTTTTGCTTTGTTTGCCATACTGTTCATATGTGCCTTGATTTTAAGCCAATCAATAAAATCCTTTGCATTTGAAAGTTCAATATTCATATGTTTCCTCCCATTTTTACTTTATTATATAAGTCTCCTTATATAATCAGGTGTATCAAGGTTACTAAAAAAATTTTTTAAAACATATAAATCAAGTTCCACTCCATCATTACCAACTAAAATTTCATTAAAAGAAAATTCGCCTTTATTTTCTGCCATTGCCAATCCACCATTTATAAAAAGGCAAAAAGGTGAATATGACTGAATTGAATAAAAAATATTGGCGACAGATTTATGCAGGTCTATATGTACACGTGGTCTCCAATCGACAATCTTATTATCTACTTGATACATACGCCTTGGTACTGCACCAACAAATAGTTTGACATTGTTTGAAAAGACCATGTTTGGTCTCTTTGAAGTAGCAGGAATAGCTATTCGAATTCCATAATCTTTTAAACATTTTGGTAAGTAATGCTCTTCTCCAGTTATAGTTATCAGTTCTGCCTCCTCGAAGTCTAAGTCAATTACATCTACTTTATAATAGCTTATGATATTGGACAATCCAGCAAACTCTAAGTTTTTTCTTAAATATCCATTTGCACTTTCAGCGATAGCACATGTACCACCATAGGAATAGATATATTGTATTACTTCTGAAAGTATTTTAACATCGGTTCTTGGATGTTCTGGTTCGGCTGGGCGGGCAAAATTAACCTTTATCAAAACCGATTTATCTCTATTAATTTTTTCTCGGAATCCCATTTTGTCTAACGATGTATAGAATTCATCGTGGTTTTTACTTGATAGTATCATTAGGCCTCCATAGCACTAGCTTTTAAGATATTTAATATAACGTTATTAATTATAACATAGTATATTTGATATGCCAACATATTCCAACAACGGTTACACATTACATTTTGACTAAAAATGTATAGGTAATGTCTAGTCACGCTGAGTCTTAAGGAGAGCTGATGTAATAGGCAGTAATCCTTTTAAAAGGATTCGAAAGGAAAAAATAGGTGGTTTGCGACTTCTGTTATTTATCTGCACACATAGTTGCACACATGGAATGTGTGCTTTTTTGAGATGGATTAAGCCTTAATTTGCATTATTGGAAAATTAGTTTATTTAGACTATGTTTATAAGGTGCAATATGAAAAGTCATTATTTACACGAATAATTGACTTACCATGCTTATGTAGTTAGCAAGTTTTATTGCCATTTTCATCAATGACATCCCTTTTTTCATTTATGGTGTATGACATTGGTGTTTTCCAAGGGGTATTGATGTTTCTTTCTGTTTCATTTATTGTAAAGCCAAAATGTTTATAAAACAATAAACCATTTGGCGAAGAATTTAACACAATTTCATCAAAGCCTCTCATCTTAAGCTCACAAACAATTCTATTCATCAAAGCGGTTGCAATCCCTTGACGATGATAATCACGGTCAACAAACATCAAGGAGATTCGATTGTTTCCGTATGTCTCGATGATACCAATGACTTTTTTATCATCCAAAGCAACAAACAACAAACGTTTATCTGAACGATAAATATCATGATTTGCAATTCTTTCTTCAATAGCTAAGCGCATACGTTCTGTGTGCTCTGGGCCATAGTCCAGCGAGTCAAATTCCATAAAAACACGTAGAGCAAGGTCAAGAGCAGGGCGAATATCCTCAGCAGTTGCTTGCCTTATTTGATAATTCATTTTACTTCCTCCTATTTTTGGATTCATTCTTAATCATACCTTACGTAGAATATATTGTCAATTGTATGAAAGTGTAGTATTTATACCTTTATAGAAGTGTAAATTTCTACTACAGACATGATAACGGTTACTCGTTACTTCTTCGAGTAAACGGTTAATCATGCCATTTTTTCGATATCATTGAATGAATAATAACATATTAAAATTGTATTCATGGCGAAAGGAGAAAACAAAACAAACAAAAACATGTTAAAAATAACAAACAAATGAAATAAACAGACTGAAAACATAATTTATTTTTGTTTTTGCAAGGTGATATCAGTTGTCTGACCATTCCCTTATCCAAAAAGGCGAAAAAGGTTCTGGAAGAGGTTAAAAAGCTTTCACCTGACAGTGAATATCTTTTTACGCAGGCGAATGGTGAAAGAATGACGAGCAGAAGCTTTAACTACTGGTTGGAGAAGTATTGCAGAGATGCTGGAATCACGTTCAAGAGCAGCCATTGTATCCGAAGAACCTTTGCCAGTCGTTTGTATGCAAAGGGCATGCCTTTAGAAGAAATCAGTGTGCATATGGGTCATGAGGATACCGATACAACGAAAGGCTATATCTATAATTACAACGAAATCGAAAAGAATCGCGCCTATATGGACAAGGCATTATAGCAGTCCCCATACGTAAAAGGATGTTGCACCATCCTGCACATACGTTTTTCGAGCAACAAAAAATCGCTAACCCCTGATTTATAAAGGTTAGCGACTATTTTCAATTAAGCGCGAGACGGGATTCGAACCCGCGACCCTCGCCTTGGCAAGGCGATACTCCACCACTGAGCCACTCGCGCATATTCATGTGTTTCGGTTGTCCCGAGCACATGAATTAGTATAATATACCTTAGTTATTTTGTCAATACCAAAATATCTATTTTTTTAATTCTTTATATATTTACAATTACTTATAAAATATCTCCAATAGATGTAATTTAGCTTAGCTTTATACTTAAGATATATTCATTTTTCTTAAATGAAGTACTGATAATATTATCTAATCTTAGTAGATTAACATCTATCCACAATTCTTCTGCTGCTACTAATAGATTAGCAAGACATACTCCTATATCAATTAATTTTATCTCACTTAATACGCTGGATAAAAATATATTCTTTTTACAAAAGACATGAATTCTATTATTGTAAACAACAAATCTCCAAGGTTGGTTATTCATACTGGAAGGTGCAAGGCGAGCAGCTTTAATCAATGTTCTTACCGGTTTTTTTACTTCCGTTTTATATACTGCAATATCACTCTCTGGTAAACGCTTTGCTTTCTCAGTTGTTCTATATACCTCATTTTCACCTTCACCAAAGGCAAGTACCAGTATATATTCATGTTGTAATCCAGTTAATATGTCTTTTCTAGGTTTTGCAGAGCCAAGGTAGCAGGAACCCAATCCTTTCGCAGTAAGGTATAAAGAAATCTGCTGCATTAAATATCCAATATTGATATTATAGTTTTCGGTGGTATCCGATGCTATAATAAAATAATACGGTGCTTTTACCATAAAAGCTCCAGAAAATTTTTGATTTTGCGCTGTATTATCAATAATTTTATATTCCACTGAGATGTTATCAAATAGCATAGGCAAACTTTCGGCAAAATGAAGGATACCATCCAGTTTTGTTTGATCAATTGCTTGCATTTTATATTTTCTAACACTTTTTCTTACAAATATAGCCTCATATAAATTCATATGGTTCTCCTTCCTTTCGTTTTTCAATCTAGTTTCAGATACATATTATGCTTAGAATACATGAAAGATATCTTATTTTATCATATATTTTTAAAAATTATTTAATAAATTCAAATTCAAAACAATTAATTACTGTTTTTTTAGATAATTGAAATTAACTATATTAATTATATCACTTTTTTCCAAAATGATAAATATCAATTCCACAAAAAAAATAGGACTTTTTTCTTATTTTTTATAAAAAATTAAGCCTTTCAACCTATTTCCATTACACTTATATAGTTTTTGCTAGAAAAAATGAGTCTGTTGCAAAACTATCATTCTAAGAGCAAATTTATAATAGGGTTGTTGCAAAACTGTTATTCTAAGCGCAATTTTATAATGGGACTGCTGCAAAGCTGTCATTCTAAGCGCAAATTTATAATGGGATTGCTGCAAAGCTGTCATTCTGGGCGCAATTTTATAAAGGGACTGTTGCAAAGCTGCCATTCTGGGCGCAATTTTATAATGGGACTGCTGCAAAACTGTCATTCTGAGCTCAATTTAGCTTTGCTAAATTGGGCGAAGAATCTCATTTTAACGTGAGATTCTTCGAGCATAATTCAGCAAGCTGAATTTGCTCTCAGAATGACATTGCTTATTTTGCAACAGCCCCATAATTAATGCATTCATAATACTTTATTTATGCATTCATAACAATAACACTTTACTTATGCGTCCATAATACTTTGTTTATGCACTCATAACCCTATTTCTAATTACTTAATTAGGTAATATTTTAAGTTTCTGACCAATTTGAATTTTATTTGGATCTTTGATGATATCTTTATTCCAATCAAAAATCTTCTTCCATGCATTTTCTTTTCCAAATAAGTTATTGGCAATCTTGCTTAAACAATCACCTTTTTTAACTACGTAAATTTCAACCTTTTCTTTCTTATCTTTCTTTTCTTTTGAATCTTTTGATTCTTTTACTGCTACTTTTTCCTTTTCTTTCACTTCTTTTGCTGGTTTTTCTTTTGCTGGTTCTGATTCTTTTACTTCTTCTTTTACTTCTTCTTTTGGTTCTTCTACAGCAGCTTCAGCAATCACTTTAGTACGTCCATCTGTCTTAATATCAACTACGCCTAATTCTTTAATATAAGCCATAAGAATTTCTTCCAAAGCTCCAAATTCATTTTCTACAGCAAAATCTTTGAACATTGTATATCCATCGCCACCAATTGCCATGAAATCGTTAGTTGCTAATAGATATTTTGCTTGTAAATCAATAGGATTTCCGTTTATTTTAACATCACTTACTCTGCTTCCTACAGGTTTTGAAGCATCAATACTGAATGTAATGCCAGAAACTTGTGGGAATGGACCATTTGGTGCTGGATAACCACTTACACCATGTTCCAAAGCTTTCACTAATGCTTCACCAGTAACGGATTTTGTTACGACATAATTACCAAATGGGAATACGGTTACCATATCAAGCTTAGTAATATCACCAGCTTTTATGGAAGCACGAATACCACCACCATTGGTTAATGCAACATCAGCACCAGTTGCATGTCTCATTGCATCAGCAGTTAAATCACCAAGGTTAGTTTCTTTTGTACGGACATTTTCACGTACACCATCTAATTCAACATTGGTTTTGCCAACTACTTCGGAAAGTACTGTTTCATTTGCTTCATTTAATTCTGCAACCACTTTATCTACATTAGCATCAGTTTCTGCAAATGTTTTAGCATTAACAGTAGCTGCACTTAATTTGCCTTCTTTGTCAAATACAGCAACACCGATATTTTCGATGTATTGTCCAGTACTTACAATTAAGGTATCTTTTACTTTCAAACCTTCTTCATGTAATGAATGACTATGTCCATCTACAATTAGATTAATTCCACCTACTTCTTTAGCAAGTCTTTCAGAAGTAAATTCACTGCTTTTATCTGTTCCTAAATGCGATAAAGCGATGATAACGTCAGCACCGGAAGCTTTTAAATTAGCTACTTCTAATTTAGCTGCTTCAATTGGATTCTTAAATCCCAATATTTCTACATTCTTAGGATTCGTTTTATACTCTGTTTCTGGAGTTGATACACCAAAGATACCATAATTTACACCATTCTTAGTAATAATGGTATGAGTTTGTAAGAAATTTTGCCCAGTTGCTTTCACTGTAACATTAGATGAAAGTAATGGAAATCTCATACGTTGGGATAATTCAGCTAATCTACTTGAACCATAATTAAAATCGTGGTTTCCGGGAGTCATTGCATCATAACCTACTAAATTCATAAGATCAACAATGCTTTCCCCTTTTGAAACTGTAGCAAAAGGTAATCCGTGTAATGCATCACCAGCATCAAGTAAAATAACTTGTGCTCCTGCTGCTTCAGTAGCTTTTTTAAGCGCACTAACAGCAGTATATCCCATGGTTCCGCTATAGCTATCAGGTACAGCTCTTCCGTGAATATCGTTAGTGTGTAAAATTACTGTGTAACCGGTTAAATCTGTGTCCTTTGTTGATATTACCGCTGCTGACGCAGGGGCAACTGGTGTTAATACTAACACAAATACTAGGATTAAGGATAACATCTTCCAAATCCGTTTCATAAAACTACCACCTTCCTGATTAATTATTTTAGAATGCTAAAAGACGAGCACGTCTTTCCTACATTATATTATATAACTGTAAATAATTCAACCATATTCTGGTATGTATTCGTTAATTTTATGTATTAATTTTGTAAATTCTTATGTTTAATTATGCATATTTACTAATAATTATGTTATACTTTAAAAAAGATGTCATTCTGGACCCTAATTCAGCTTGCTGAATTGGGGGGAAGAATCTCTCTATCCCTGTATGAATAGAGATTCTTCGCCTGCGGCTCAGAATGACATCTTTTTTACTAATTACATACTTTTACTAATTACATATTTCTTTACTAATGGCATCTTCCTTTACTAATAACATTCTTTTTTACTAATGAAAGCGAAATTATTTAAAATATTCCACTCCCGATTCAAAAATATGTTGGTTTTGCTCGCCATATATATTCATAGCGACTCCATCTCCACGTCTTTCAGAATGGGTCATCTTACCAAACACTCTTCCATCCGGGCTTGTAATTCCTTCTATTGCATAGTAAGACCCATTTGGATTAAAATCTTCCTCCATGGTAGGATTACCATTTAAATCTACATATTGAGTAGCAATCTGTCCATTGGCAATTAATTTATCAATCCATTCCTTGCTTGCAACAAATCTTCCTTCACCATGTGAAGCTGGAATGGTATAGATTCCTCCTAGTTGCGCTTTTTGCAGCCAAGGTGATTTGTTGGACACTACTTTGGTATATACTGATTTTGAAATATGTCTGCCTATGTTATTGGAAGTTAATGTTGGCGAATCCTCCTGTTGAGGCATGATTTCACCGTATGGTACCAGGCCTAGTTTAATCAACGCTTGGAAACCATTACAGATTCCCAAAACTAAGCCGTCTCTCTTGGTTAAAAGGTTATTCACTGCTTCCTTTATTCTTTCATTGCGAAATGCAGTTGCAATGAATTTACCGGAGCCATCCGGCTCATCACCTGCTGAGAAACCGCCTGGAAACATAAGAATCTGTGCCTCATAAATAGCCTTTTCAAAGGTTTCTATGGATTCCCTGATATGCTCCGCATTCAGGTTCTTAAATACTACTGTTTCTACAGATGCTCCAGCATGTTCAAATGCTTTTTGAGAGTCATATTCGCAATTGGTTCCAGGGAAAACCGGAATAAATACTTTAGGCTTTGCTATCTTTTCTTTGGATACATATACATTCTTTTCCTCATAGTAAACTTTCTCAATTTTTTCATCTTCCACATGAGAACGGGTTGGAAATACCATTTCAAGAGTACTGGTCCAGGAAGTTAAGGCTTCTTCCATAGTAATCTTTACATCACCGTATCTAAACTCAGGATTAGCTAAAACCTTTCCAACTTGTTTGCATTGTATGTTTATTTCATCTAATTTAGACAAATCTGTTTCCTTAACTTCTGCAATCATATCTCCAAAAGCAGGTGCAAATAGTTCTTCCTGACTTACTGTTTCTGACACTTCTACACCAAGTTGATTTCCAAATGCCATTTTACTAATAGCATCTACAAGTCCATAACCCCCTAATGCATAAGTGGATTGAAGAACTTTTTGCCGTGATAGCACATGGATTTTATCATATAGTGCTTTTATCGCTTCATATTCAGGTAGGTCATATTGGTCTTTTCTGATACTAAATCTTACTAGTAGATTTCCTTCTTTCTTTAACTCAGGAGTTACTACATCCTGGACTTTTCCTGTTGCAACAGCAAAGGATACTAATGTAGGCGGAACATCAATCCTATTAAAGGTACCGGACATACTGTCTTTTCCACCAATAGAAGGCAGTCCAAGGTTCATTTGGGCAGTATATGCACCTAGTAGTGCGGTTAAAGGCTCTCCCCAGCTTTTTGGATTATTTCCAAGTTTTTTAAAGTATTCTTGGAAAGTAAATCGAATCTTTTTATAATCGCCACCGGCAGCTACAATTTTAGCAACCGATGAAAGAATAGCGTAAACAGCCCCATGGAATGGGCTCCAACTGGATAGATATGGGTCAAATCCATAACTCATCATTGTTACCGTATCACATTCTCCTTTTAATACAGGCAGTTTTGCAACCATAGTCTGAATGGGTGTCTGCTGATACTTACCGCCTAACGGCATGGTAACCGTTGCCGCTCCAATAGAACTGTCAAACATTTGGATAAGACCTTTCTTGGAGCATACATTTAAATCCTTTAAAGTATCTAACCATTTTTCTTTTACATAAAATTCTTGATTTTGAACAATTGTTTTCTGATTTATTAATTCAGATTCTGATATACCCTCAAATTTTTGACTTGCTAATTCAGGTTCTAAAGCATCCTCAAATTTTTGACTTGCCAATTTAGGTTCTAAAACATTCTTAAATTTTTGATTTTCTAATCCAAATTCTGATGTATCCCCAAATTTTTGGTTTTCCAATTTAGATTCTGATGTACTCTCAAACTTTTGATTTTCTAATCCAGATTCTAATTCATTCTTTGTCTTTTGATTCTGTAATGTATTTCTTCCATAAGCCTTCTTATTAAAATTCTCTTTCTTAAAATAATTATCCTTTTCTTCCGGTATACTGATAAATGCTTTGGTTTCTTCATGTGCACCGTTGGTATCCAAGAATTTTCTGGATATATTAACGATATTGGTACCTCTCCAGCTCATAACCAGTCTTGGCTCGTTTGTAACTTCTGCCACCACTACTGCTTCCAGATTCTCTTCATCTGCATATGCCAACATCTTATCTACATCTTTTACATCTACAACAATAGCCATTCTTTCTTGGGATTCAGAAATTGCAAGTTCTGTTCCATTAAGACCTTCATATTTTTTAGGTATCTTATCAAGATTTATTTTTAAACCATCTGCAAGTTCACCAATGGCAACGGAAACACCACCTGCACCAAAGTCATTGCATTTTTTAATTAATTTACTTACTTCTTCTCTTCGAAATAATCTTTGTAATTTTCTTTCCGTTGGGGCATTACCTTTTTGCACTTCTGCCCCACAGGTTTCAATGGATTTGGTTGTGTGAACTTTTGAGGAACCGGTTGCACCACCAATACCATCACGCCCGGTTCTTCCGCCTAATAATAAGATTACATCCCCCGGCTCTGAGTTCTCACGAATCACATTTTTTCTAGGTGCGGCACCCATAACTGCTCCGATTTCCATTCTTTTTGCCACATAATTGGGATGATAGATTTCGTCTACCAAACCGGTAGCAAGTCCAATCTGATTTCCATAGGAACTATATCCGCTGGCTGCTCCCGTAACGATTTTTCTTTGAGGTAATTTACCTGCTAACGTTTCTTTCATTGATACATTAGGATCAGCTGCTCCGGTAACACGCATGGCTTGGTATACATAACCTCTTCCGGATAATGGGTCACGAATGGCACCGCCGAGACAGGTGGCAGCTCCACCAAAAGGTTCTATTTCTGTTGGGTGATTGTGTGTTTCATTTTTAAAGAAAACAAGCCACTCTTCTTCTTTACCATCTATTTCAACAGGCACAACAATAGAGCAGGCATTGATTTCATCAGAAACTTCCATATCCTCTAATTTGCCTTCTGCTCTTAGCTTTTTCATAGCTATGAGAGCAATATCCATAAGGGAAATATACTTATCTTCTCTGTCTTTATAAAGTACTTTTCTAGTTTCCAGATATTTATCATAAGCCTCCAAAATAGGTTTTCGATAGAAACCTTCCCCGATTTCAATATCCTTTAATTCTGTTAAAAAGGTTGTATGACGGCAATGATCAGACCAATAGGTGTCTAAGACACGAATTTCTGTCATATAAGGATTTCTCATTTCTTCTTCCCTAAAGTAGTTCTGAATATGGCAGAAATCATTAAATGTCATGGCAAGATTCAAAGATTGATACAATTCTTCTAATTGATTTTCCTTCATGGATATGAAACCACTCAGTAAAGTAACCTCTTCTGGTTTCTCAAAATAGGTTTCTAAAGTATCTTGCTTTTTTTCTTCGGCTTCTCTGGAGTCTACAGGATTAATGCAATATGCTTTTATTTTGCTAAATTCTTCTTCGCTTAAGTTTCCTGAGAAGACATAGGTAGCTGCTGATTTAATAATAGGTTCTTCATTTTTATTTAATAGTTTTACGCACTGCTTGGCAGAGTCTGCTCTTTGATCAAATTGTCCAGGTAAATACTCTATAGTAAAAACTTTATCTTCTTTATTAAAGGGGAATGTTTCTTCATACAAATAATCAATAGGTGGTTCTGAAAATACTGTACCCAAGGATGTTTTATAAGTTTGTACACTAATATTTTCCACATCATATCGTGCTAAAACCCTAACCTTTTGTAAAGTATTTATATTTAGGTAATTGATTAATTCCTCTTTTAATTCCTTTGCTCTAATTGCAAAAGGTTCTTTTTTTTCTACATAAATTCTTTTTACTTTATTCATAATGTATCTCTCCTTATTTGATGATACAATGCCTTTTCGCTGATATTATAACATAAGAAATCTTATAACTAAAATTAATAAATGTTTTATGTTTCATTAGTCAAACTAATAAAATATGTAATATCTCTGTACAAATGAAAATAATTAAGGTAAAATGATACTAAAAGTGGATGTTCTCAAAGTTTAGCTATTTACTCATAACCTTAACCTCTATGAAGGTAAGGTTTTTCCTAAAAGGAAGTGGAAGGATGTAATCTATGAAGATAACCTATATTCATCATAGCTGTTTTAGTGTTGAAATGGAAGATGTTGTATTAATATTTGATTACTTTAAAGGGAATCTTCCAAACTTTGATTCTAAAAAACATATATTTTTATTCGCCAGTCACAAACATCCGGATCATTTTGATTTCAATATATTTGAGCTGGCTAATAAGTATCCCCATGTATCGTTTATCTTATCAAATGATATAAGGATGAACGAAGCCTATATGAATCGAAAAAACGTACCAACACAAGCTCGCAGTAACATTTTTTATATTGGCAAGAATGTAACCTCTACCTATCCAATCCTCACTAATGATTCCGGTTTGAATACGAAAAGCAAAGAAAATCTTGAGAATCCTGCTTCACTTATGATTGAAACTCTAAAATCCACAGATGAAGGGGTTGCCTTTATTGTTTCCCACAATGACAAAGTGATTTACCATGGAGGAGATTTAAATTGGTGGTCTTGGCAAGGGGAAACAGAGGATGATTATAATAGTATGACAAACAATTTTAAAAAGGAAATGGATATAATTAAAGGCAGAGAATTTGATGCAGCCTTCGTTCCTTTAGACCCAAGACAGGAAGACCGCTTTTATTGGGGATTTGATTATTTTATGAAAAATACGAATACTAAAAAGGTATTTCCAATGCACTTTTGGATGGATTATTCCATTATTTTCAAGTTAAAAGGACTGGACATTGCAAAGGATTATGCAGATAAAGTAATGGATATTAACGAAGAAGGCCAAAGTTTTGAAATATAAATAATTATGAAATTTAAAAAATTATGAAAAAAGGCCAAGGTTGGAAGAAAATAAATGTAAGAAAGGTGCCACGAAACAATTCTTTCAATCAAATTAATAGTGGCAATGTCGTATCTGTAGGTGGAGAATATATCTGTAAACAGGGAATTATATCTGTAAAAAGAGGATTGTATATGTAAACGTAGGAACTCATCTGCAAACAGAGAATCAATTCTGCAAACAGAAAATTATTTCTACGAACAGAAAATTGCTTCTGCAAACAGAGAATCAATTCCGTAAATAGAGAATCACCTCTGCAAACAAGGAATCAATTTTGTAAACAGATTAGACATTTAATGGGTAAAAATATGAAATTTACATTTGCGCATAACAACATTAACGTACAAAACTTAGAAACTTCAATTAAATTTTATGAAGAGGCGTTAGGCTTGAAAGAAACAAGGAGAATCACTCCGGAAAATGGGGAATTTATCATTGTGTATTTAGGTGATAATGAAACCAGTCATTTATTGGAATTAACCTGGCTAAGGGACTGGGACAGACCTTATAACCTAGGTGATAATGAATTCCATCTTGCATTTGTTGTAGATGACTATGAAGGTGCGTTAAAAAAGCACAAAGAAATGAATTGTGTATGCTTTGAAAATCCTGCCATGGGTATTTATTTTATCAATGACCCAGATGGTTATTGGCTAGAGGTATTACCAAAGAAATACTAACTTATTGGATAGATTAGAAAGGAGCTTACTATGGATATTAATTATGAATTATATAAAGTATTTTATTTTGTAGCAAAAACTTTAAGCTTTTCCGATGCTGCTTCATCCCTTTTCATCTCACAATCTGCAGTAAGCCAATCTATAAAGGTATTAGAGAAGCGTTTAAACCAAACTTTGTTTATCCGAAGTACGAAAAAAGTTGCTTTGACAAAAGAAGGAGAGCTTTTATTCAAACATATTGAACCAGCCATTAATTTAATTAACCGTGGTGAAAATCAGTTGTTAGAGGCCATTGCACTTGGTGAAAGCCAATTACGACTTGGTGCCAGTGATACCATCTGTAGATATTATTTGGTTCCATTTCTAGATGAATTTCACAAAAAGTACCCCCATGTACACATTAAGGTAACTAATGGTACGTCTCTGCAATGTGCCAAAATGCTGGAGAATAATGAAGTCGATATTATAATTACCAACTCTCCAAATTCAGCATTAGTAAATAGTATGCATATCGAACCAATCTATGAATTCCAAGATGTATTCATTGGAAATCCGGAATTTTTTAAGATTGGAAATGAACCTCTTACTTTTGATGAATTGCAAAAATATCCCATCCTAATGCTTACGAAACAATCTGCAACCAGTGAATTTCTTCATAACTTATTTATTCAGCACTCCTTGGATTTAGTACCTGCTGTTGAATTAAGCAGTAACGATCTTTTAATCGATTTAGCTAAAATTGGTCTTGGTTTAGCATTTATACCGGATTTCTGTTTAAAGAAAGAAGATACAAAACTTGTTAAAGTACCAATCACAGAAGAATTGCCAACAAGGAAATTAGTCGTTGCTTATAATGAAAATATACCTCTATCTTCTGTTACACAATATTTTATAGACCTATTAGGAAAATAAATATCGGTGCCAGACACCAGCGGTGTATGCAAAACAAATTTCCTATTTATCAGAAGCTGATTTTTCACTCTGCTAAAGCTAATCTTGATTCACTGCAACACGGCAACTCCATTTGGGGTTGCCATTTGTTTACCTGCAAAGGGGACAGCCAGGCTCCATCGTTTGGCTGTCCTCTTTATTGATAATCTGCAATTTTTTCATAATTTTATAAATTTTTATACATTAAAATTCATAATATCGTATTTCTTATATGCATTATGATTTATGTTCTTCCAAAATTATGTTTTATAATTGTATTCTTTACTATAACATGTTATTATCATAGTTGGGTTCAATAACATTTTTAAGGAGAACGGAGGCATGGAAATACTTCATCACTTTTTAAATATTATTGTAGATTATGCAATAATATTATTTGAATTTATGGGAATTTGTGTTCTAATTATTACGGGCATAAAAGGAACCTTAAATTACTTTCAAAAAAGCCCATATACAAGATTAGATTTAGCTAAAGGTATGGCAATGGGTCTTGAATTTAAATTAGGCAGTGAAATTCTTAGAACTGTGATTGTTCGTACATGGCAGGAAATCTTAACAGTCGCTGGAATCATTGTACTAAGAGCTGGTCTTACCCTTCTTATTCACTGGGGAATTAAGAATGAAGAAGCTCAGCATGAAATTAAAGAGGTAATTAATAATAATAAATAAGATTTTTCTTATAATTAAAAAATCAATCACTGGAGGTTTCTTACTTGAAGCTAAAGCTACGGTGATTACACCTGCATAGCAGGTGGTTTATTAAAAGAATGTTATGCAGATATATAATAGACAAATTTAATTTATCTATTATAAAATTTATCTAATAGGAGTAAAGAAATGGCAGAAATATTACATAGTTTATTAACAGTAGTAGTGGACTACGCAATTATTTTCTTTGAATTTATGGGTGTTTTAGTTCTTATTATCGCAGGCATTAAAGGTGTTGTAAATTATTTCAGCAAAAATCCATTAACAAGACTTAATCTAGCTAAAGGTATGGCGATGGGTCTGGAATTCAAATTAGGTAGTGAGATTCTAAGAACAGTAGTAGTTCGTGAACTAAAAGAAATCTTAACTGTTGCTGGAATTATTGGTTTAAGAGCGGCTTTAACTTTCTTAATTCATTGGGAAATCAAGACAGAAGAAGCCAATCATGATTTTGAAGAAAAATAAAAGATTATTATAAAAAAAGTTGTCATTCTGAGTCATAGGCGAAGAATCTCTATCTATGTATATATTGAGATTCTTCGCCTGCGGCTCAGAATGACATATTTTCAGAATAACACCCTTTTAAAGTATGAATTTTTTATAATTAACAAACTTTTATTGTGAAAGGGGATGAATTTATGAACTCAAAAGAACTTTTATTAGATAAATGGAAGAAGCGAAAAGTTTTGAATATTACTAATATCAAGGTTATGAAGATTGTCAAAATTGCTGTTGGAAGTACGGTTTCTATACTTATTGCCGATTTATTAGGATTAAAGTTTAGTGCTTCTGCGGGAGTTATAACGTTGCTTAGTATTCAAGATACCAAAAAGGAAACTTTCATTATAGCTGGAAAGCGATTACTGGCTTTTTTAATGGCATTATTAATTGCCTTTGTTCTATTTGAATCATTTGGTTATTCTGCTTTTACATTTGGTGGCTTTTTGTTGTTATTTGTCAGCGGTACTTATTTGTTTGAGTTGCAAGATGGGTTATCCATGAGTGCTGTATTAATAACCCATTTCTTAATTGAAAAAAATATGGAATTATCTTTTATAGGTAATGAAATTCTCATATTTTCTATAGGAACTATCATTGCATTGTTATTTAATTTATATATTCCTAAGAATGAAGATGCAGTTAAAGAGGATATGCGTATTTTAGAGGATAAAATGAAAGAAATACTTCGCATTATGGGATACTGCATCATTAGCGAGAAAGATATACCAGATTCTATAGATGGAAACAATCTACCTATTAATAAAAAGTGTTACCCCGAATGTTCCTTAGATGAATTAATACAATCCACAGACAAACATATAAATGAAGCTCTAACTAAGGCTTATGAGAACATGAATAATACTTTATTAACAGATACAAGGTACTATATTCAATACTTTGAAATGCGAAAGCTGCAATGTAGCATTCTAAAACGTATAAAAGAACAATTATGTATGCTAACCAGCGTTCCAAAACAAGCTATGCCAATCTCTGATTTTATAAATAGAACCGCAGACTCATTTCATGAATATAACAATGGTGAGGCATTATTAATTGAGTTATCAGCTATTAACCAAAAGTTTAAAGTGGAACCTAATCCTGAAAATCGAGAAGAGTTTGAGAATAGAGCAATCCTCTTTTTATTATTAAGTCAATTGGAAAGCTTCCTGCTAGTAAAGAAAAATTTTACACTAAATATAAGTCAAAAGCAGATAGAAAGATTTTGGGATGACAAGTGAATTATCATTTTCAAAAAGAAGCTGTTGCAAAATGAAAAATGAGATTCTGAGCGCAAATTTGGCAAAGCTGAATTATAAGCCAGAAGAAATTCCACATTAATATGAGATTCTTCGCCCAATTCAGCAAAGCTAAATTGGGCGAAGAATGACAGTTTTGCAGCAGCATCTTTATTTATGTATTTAGTTTGTTTAATTTATACTTTGTCTAATATATACTTTGTCCAATATATACTTTGCTTACCTAAAAGAATTTTTCAAATTCTTTTATAGGTACAGGCTTAGAAAACAAAAAGCCTTGTGCCATATCACAGCTAATACTTTTTAAGAATTCAGACTGGGTATTGGTTTCTACGCCTTCCGATACTACTTTCATATCCAGCTGCTTTGCCATACCAATTATACTGGATACTATGATTTTTTCTTCCCGTTTCATTTCACCTCTACTGAAGAATTCTTTATCCAGTTTTAAAATGTCAGTATTAATATCTTTCAATAAATTCAAGGACGAATATCCGGATCCAAAATCATCAATAGAAATACTAAAACCTTTATTTTTAAGCTGTTTTATTACCTCTATGGCAACTATTGGATTGTCTAATAATATTGTTTCCGTTAGCTCTAATTCTAAATATTTATGAGGAATACCATAAGAATCAACCAAAGTTTCAAATTGTTTTACAAAATCGTCGTCATTAAGATGAACTCTGGAAACATTAATGGATATTGGGATAGTAGACATATTTTGATCCAGCCATTTCCGAAGAGTCTTGCATACTTCTTCATATACATAAAAGTCTACATTCACAATAAATCCATTCTTTTCAAATATAGGTATAAAATCACTTGGTGGTATGAGCACTCCATTTTTCTTCCATCTTACAAGTGCCTCGGCACCTACTAATTTATTGGTCCGTAGATTTATCTTAGGTTGAAAGTATACTAAGAACTCACCATTTTTTAATGCTTGCTCCATATCATTGGTTATTTCAGCTTCTTTTTGCAAATCCTTTTTCATTGACTCATCAAATATTTTACAAGCAGCTTTCAGAGAATCCTTTACACTTTTTCTTGCAATGTTGGCATTTTCTATAACAGTATTAATATCCTTTACATCATTAATCTTTGCGGCACCACTAATAATTATAAATTTATTCCCGGGATATTTTATTTTTTCAATGCTATTAAATTGTTCATTTACAGTTAATATTCTTTTTCTTAATTCTTTAATACTATCATAACGCATTAAAACCAAGAAGTTATCTTCTGATATTCTAGCCAAACATTCATATTCTTGCAGATGTCCTTTAAATAATTTTGCTAAATCACAGAGTATCTTATCTCCAATATCATATCCTAAAGTATCATTAATAAATTTTATTCTGCTTAAATCAGAATAAACGATTACATATTGATATTCTGGGTGATCAAGTAGAAGTTCTTTCGCAAAGGCTTTAAAATAGTTCAAATTTGGTAAGCCTGTCAATGCATCATATTCTTTATTTTTTAAATAGATTTTGTATTGGTCCCACCTATCCCCTACTAATAACCCAACAGAAAAATCATCTTCACCCTTCAATTCATAACATGTATCATTTTTATCTATATTTGATTCTAACAATAAAGAAATTAATTTTTCTTCTATTGACGGTTTAATTTGTTTAACATTATCGTTGGTATAGTCCATTATTTTCTTCTCATCTTCCATGATTATATTTTATGCCTAAATTATGCGCCGATGGTAACTTTATATCACTTAAGAGAATTATACCATGAATTCTATATACTTACAATTAAGCTGAGCAAATTAAATATAAAAAAATTAAAACTATTATACTCACAATCTCTCGTTCAAATATTTATAGAATATCTATCATATTCTATAAATATTTATCTTATATCTATTTAATTTTACTAAAAAAATAGAATGCTGCAAATTCTTTCTGCTAATGCATTTCGAATTACTACAACATTCTATTTTCCCTTATATAATTACCATTTTCCATCATAATTAATTGGATTTGCTTTTTCGTGCCCTGCTTTCGCTTTTCCTTGAATCTCAGGGACCGGTTTTACTATATTTTTAGGAATATTAATTCCTGGCCTGTTTTCAGTTCCATGAGAATCTCTGGGATCTGGCCGTCTCATTCCTGCTTTTGCCATATATACCTCCTATTATACATCATTATTTGGAATAGATTGTTTTTTCCTATTCTTAGTATGATTTTGATTTTCACGTGTAATAGGAGTTTGACCATTGGCTTTTTGCATTCTTGCTTTTTTATTATCTGGTTGACTATCTTTTGGCATCATAACCTCAATTCCGGCGTTTTAGCGCCTTGGGATAACAATAGTAATTTGTGTACCAGTACAAATTGCCAGTTGAAAAACTATTTTTTTCAACCTGTCTCCTTTTATTAAGCTAGTTCACTGGTTTCAATAAAAGTATCCCAAATTTCATAAAAGTATATGCATACAATAAATAGCCATTACTTTCCACTTAAAATCTCATAGGAATTATATCACAATATTCTTCAAGAGAACCATCTCTTATAAAACACTCAATAATTTGCCTTCCTAATGGATCTAATTCTTCCGTATTATATTGAACAAGTTCTTCTTTAAAGAAATCAGTTAAAATTTTAGCACCTTTATCATAGCCTTCAAGTCCAACCTCACTTTGCATTTCTGGTTGTAAGAATGCTTTACGAATATAGTGTCCATCTAATTTTAGAGATGTTTGGCAATAGCCTAGCAATTTGCACCGTGCTTCTGTTAAAAGTTCTTGCTTAAACTTAGCACTTCCCCTTCTTGCAATATATTCTCTTGCAATCCATTCTGGCATAAATCCAACTTCATAGGCACCAATATGTTGATTTGGAATTAGTACATATCTGGTATGGGTTGACTTTCTAATTTGATCCAGCAATAAATTTGCCTGTGTCACTTTTTTACCAGTTGCAAATGGCCAATAGGATCCAACACCTTCACTGGTCATTCCTTTTGTTGCAGTCACACTTGGATTATTATATCCTCTTGGTGCAACTAATCTCCATAACCATGCAAGAGCTGGAGGAAGGATGTGGAATAGTCCTATAATGCCATAGCTGGGATTTTCTTTGGTGCAAGGTGGAACACGAACACCAAAGCTTCTTACGTCAACCTCAACAGGTTTGCTTACAATACCAGGAATCATCTTTCTAGGTATAATAACTCTTGGGTTAGGACATGGTGTTCCGTCTGAGTCTAAAGTATGCTCCCAAGGAAGGCAAGTTGCATTGGGCAAACCATCTAAATTAAAGAATAAAAGTTTTTCTGATGGTTGAACTATAATACTTTCATATTTTGGTGATGAACCATATTTCTTAATATTATCCAGTCTTAAGAACCAGCCTTGTTCTGCATCTTGTACAACTAACTTATGACTGTCATTTTGCATCTTTGGATGGCAAAGAGCCATATCATCAGTAACAGGCTGAACTTCACAGGTATCAACTATTTCAATATAATTCTTTTCACCAGTAACCGTATTTGTACCTAATATAATTCTTCCATCTAATTCACGATGTATATCTTCTGTCATTTCACTTTTTCCGCCACCGGAAGCACCTTCATGTAAGATAACCAGTTCATTATCATAAGGTGTAATCACTTTTACAGTGGAAGCATGAACTGTAGTCCAGCCTTCCTTTTCACCAATATTTAGCAATACACCATAGATACCCTTTTTTGCACTGGGACCTGGGTAAAGATTATAAGAAAATACTTCATGAAGTTCTTTTGACCTCTTATGAATAACTACCTGCTTTCCATTAAAATGTGTATGTCTAAAAGGCGGTGCAAGGTATACAATTGCTTTTGGAGTAAATCCATCCGGTATTTCATCAATATTAACAAAACCTTGAATATCAGCTACTGCATATGCAAAAAAGGCAGCATTAAGAGGAGCAATAAGCAAAGATTCATATCCATATTCCTTACCACCTGACATAAATGGCAATATAATAATCTCTTGCTCTTTTAACCATTCAAATGTTTCTTGACGTAATGGTTCAAATTCTGTTTTGTAAATATCCTTATATTGGGGTTTATCAGTTCCAAGTTCATCTGCTACGATTAAACAATCCGGGTCTCTCCTACGCATGTAATCTTCAGGATAATTCACCACAGCACCATTTTTACAACGATTAACAGTTGCCTCAAGCACGGTTCCTTTTCCTTTTACTTCATAGGATACGTCAAATTCATCATTTTCAGCACTACCATAAGATAATTCTAATAATTCTTCTTGGCTTTTTGCCACAATTGCCTTTTTGCTATTTTGGATAATACTAAGTACTTCTTCCGGCAAATTTAATTTTTTTATCAATTCTTTCATCTTGTCATACCTTTCTAATTTTCTATATAAATAGCCAATATCCTAAGGTTTCCTAGGGGTATTGGCTAACTTCTATTTGGCAAAGCCTTTTTAATATATTGGGTAGAATTTTATCTTATTTCTTAATACATGTCAATATAAGATTTTACGAAACTTGTTATATATTGTTTCAGAGATTAGGCAAATTTATTTCACTAGTAGCATATTATGTATTGTTTCAGATATTAGACTGACTTATTTCACTAGTAGCATATAATATATTGTTTCAGATATTAGACTGACTTATTTCACTAGTAGCATATAATATATTGTTTCAGATATTAGATAAACTTATTTCACTAGTAACATATTATACTTTGTTTCAGAGATTAGACAAACTTATTTCGTTAGTAGCATATAATATGAAATAACATATAATATTAGAAACCAAATAAAGGGATGCAGCCATGAGAGCCAGGAATAACCTATCTACTAAAATTAATCTAATTAACCTTTTTAGAGAGCTTTGGGAAGAACACATTATGTGGACCAGAAGTTTTATAATTAGTACTGTTTCGGAGCTGGATGATATAGAATATGTCACACATAGGCTTCTTCGGAATCCAACTGACTTTGCCAATGTATTTAGATTGTATTATGGTGATGAAATTGCAAAAGAAATTGAAAGATTATTTACAACCCATTTAACGATTGCCGCAAGTTTAGTTACCCATGCAAAAGCTGGAGACACTGAAGCTGTTAATCAAGACAGAGCAGATTGGTATAGAAATGCAGACGAGATTTCTTCTTTTCTTGCAAGTATTAATCCATACTGGAATACGGGGGATTTTAAATCTCTATTCTATAATCATTTAAAAATGACTGAAGATGAAGCAGTTTATCGCTTAACAAAAAAATATGCACAGGATATTATTAATTATGAAATGATTCAATCAGAAGCTTTAATGATGGCTGATATAATATCATATGGTATAATTGCACAATTTTATGGAAGGTAAAAAGGGGCTGTTGCAAAATAAAAAATTTGTCATTCTGAGAGCAAATTCGGCTTGCTGAATTATGCCCGAAGAATCTCCACTTTAAAATGAGATTCTTCGCCCAATTTAGCAAAGCTAAATTAGGCTCAGAATGACATGTTTTTATTTTGCAACAGTCCTCTCTCACTATATTCATATATTAAAAAGAGCACTTATTATGCTTCCTGAGAGGTTTCTTCCCTTGTTCCAATGTAGAGTTTTACTTTATCTATGCGTTTTTTCTTTACACTTTCAATCTTGAAGACCAACCCATCTAATTCAATAGTACGGTCTTCATGGTCTCTAGGTATTTCACCAAGGGTATCAATCAATAGTCCAGATATAGTTTCAAAATTATCTGAGCTAATATTTAATTCTAATTTATAATTTAACTCATCAATTGGTATCATGCCATCAATTAAATAAGTAGAGTTATCGATTTTTTTGATTTTAGGTGCATTGTTATCATATTCATCATCAATATCACCCATTACTTCTTCTACTAAGTCTTCCAGTGTTACAATACCTGAAAAGCCACCATATTCATCAATTAATATAGCAATTTGAGTTTTAGACACCTGCATTTCTTTAAATAACTCATCAATATTCTTACTATCTGGAACTAAGAAAGGTTTATTCATAATGGACCTTATATCAATTTTATCAAAACCTTTTTTGATAGCCTCACGCATAAAATCTTTTATATATAAAACGCCAATTACATTATCAACGTCGCCTTCATAAACTGGAATTCTTGAATATTTTACTTCCAATAATTCATCAAGATATTCTTCCATTGGTTCTAATATATCAATGGCAAAAACATTAATTCTTGGAGTCATTGCTTCTTTCGCTAAAGTATCATCGAATTCAATAATGGAGTCGATCATTTCTTTTTCCTTTTTATTAATTACGCCGCGTACCTGTCCTTCTTCAACAAGGGATTTAATTTCTTCCCTGGATATCATGTCTTGTACATTATCATTTTCATTGCCAAAGATTTTCATTACTAAATTAGTTGTTCCTGTTAACAATCTGATAAAAGGATATGCAATTTTGGAAATAGCACGAATCGGCTTTACAGAGAACATGCTGATTGCTTCTGGATTACGCAAAGCTATTCTTTTGGGTACTAACTCACCAAAAACCAGTGTAAAGAATGAAAGTATTAATGTAACTGCAATTAACGATATTTGTCCACTATACGGAACATGCCGAATTGTCAGCCACCTGCCTAAAGGATTGGAAAGTCCTGTCGCAGCGGATGCACTGGAGAAAAATCCAGCAAGTGTAATTGCTACCTGAATCGTTGATAAAAATTTGGTTGGTTCATCATGAAATTTTTGAACCAAGATGGCTTTTTTGTTTCCTCCATCTGCTAACTTTTTAATCTTGTTTTTGTTAACAGATACCATAGCCATTTCGGCACATGAGAAAAAACCATTGATAAAAGTTAAAAATAAAAGCAGTAGTATTTGCGCTGAAATACTCGCCCCGGCGGGGTCTTCCATGTATTGTTCCTCCTAAAAAATAAAAAATAATTAGTTAAATTGATAATTCATTATTATAGCATATTCAAAGGAATTTACAAGTATTAATTCATTGGCTTCTGTGGCTTTATTGATTTCCTTATTGACTTTATTCATTCAGAGGCATGTTTTGGCATTCTAAGTGTGTTTTGTCATTCTGAGTATGTATTGCCATTCTGAAAATATTTTGTCATTCTGAGTATGTTTTTTGTCATTCTGAGTATGTTTTTTGTCATTCTGAGCCCAAAGGGCGAAGAATCTCGCTTTAAAATGGGATTCTTCGCCCTTTGGGCTCAAAAATATAATTCTAAATAGTACCACTATGAACGAAAGGGATTCTTCGCGAATTCAACTTCGTTGAATTTTTGCTCAGAATGACAACTGCGCTTAGGATGACATGCTTTCATAGCAATGACAGTTTTGTAGCAGCATCTCCTTATAGTTATACTTATTTATCAAGAAGTTTATTTATCAAAAAGCTTATTTATCAAAAAGTTTATTTACCAAAAAGCTTATTTATCAAAAAGTTTATTTACCAAAAAGCTTATTTACCAAGGAGTTTATTTAAAAATATTACAGCATCTCTTATGTCTTTTTCAGGATTCCCTCCCACTTCTCTCTCTATGGTTAAATATCCATTAAATCCTATATCTTCAAGGGCTTTAATGTAGTTATTAAAGTCTACTTTTCCTTGTCCTAGAGGAGTTTCAATAAAATAATCTTCTAATCTCATATCCTCTATGCCGCCTTCTGCAAAATGATGGTATATAACTTCAGGATTAACCTGCTTTTTCATAATTCCATCTTTAGCATGAGTATGGACTATATAATCCCTTAATGTATATACACCTTTTATAGGATCATCACCGGTAACCATAACAAGGTTAGCTGGATCATAATTCACTCTCACACCATTAGATTCTAAGCTATCTAAAAATTTCTTTAGGGTTTCTGCCTTTTCAGGACCGGTTTCTATGGCAAAGTAGCACCCTAAGGAATCTGCAAACTTACCTAGTTCTTCGCAAGCGGCATGCATAACCTTATACTTTTCACTTTCCGTATCTTCTGGTATTACACCTATATGAGTAGTAACTACCTTAGAGTTTAAATCCTTAGCCAATTCCATTATCTTCTTAGACTTTTCAATCTTATAGGGATTATCAAGAGCTCTACTAAAGCCATGACCTCCCAGGTCACCACAAATAGCAGATACTTCAAGTCCATTAGAAGTTATATAGTCTAATATCTCTTTTCTTTTTTCTTGGCTTAAGTTATCCGGATCCATAAATCCGCTAACAGCATATATTTGAATTCCTTGTGCCCCTACCTCTTTGGCTTTTTTTATACCTTCATATATATCCAGTCTAAAAGAGTCAACCATTACTCCAATCTTATTATTATACATTCCTTACCTCCCTAAAATCTTATTTATATAGAAGTTTTGAGTATAAAAAGGCTAAATATAGCTTATTGAATGAATGGGGCTGTTAAGAAATAAAAACTGTCATTCCTCAAGCAAATTCAGCAAACTAAATTTACTTGAAGAATCTCATTTTAAGGTGGGATTCTTCGAGCTTATAATTCAGCTTCGCTGAATTTGCGCTCAGAATGACAGTTTTGCAACAGCCTCATAATTTAATTAATATAAGACTTTTTATACTCAAATCATAGAATTTTTTTAGAAAACTCTATGGATTTTACAGTGCCTTCCTTTTGGTCTCCAGGTCCTTCAAACTCTATGGAAAGGTAGTCTTTATATCCTATCTCTTTTAAATATCTAACAATCTTTTCCATAGGAACTTCACCTTCACCTAGTACTGTGCCCATATATTTTCTTCCATCTAAAGCTTCGTATCCATATGCATCTCTTCCTACTTCTTCAAAATCCTTAAAGTGTACAAAAGATATAAGATTATTTAAATTCACCACTGCATCATAAGAATTTTCATTAGCTAAAAGAAAATTTCCTACATCGGGATTTGCCTTAAGATAAGGTGAGTTTATTTTTTCTAAAAGCTCCTTCACCTGACCGCTTTTACCCATGAAAAGTCCATGGTTTTCCAAAACCATTATTACACCCTTCTCTTCTGCATAAGGTACCACTTCCTTAAAGCATTCTTCAATCCAAGCCTTTCCTTCTTCATATTCAATGCCTTCTTTTACGTTGCCGCTAAACACTCTCATATATTTAGCCCCAACCTTTACGGCTTTATCTATGGAAGTTTTCATGTATTCTATTTGGCTTTTTCTCACATGTACATCTCTTTCTACAAAATCATTTCCAATAGAGAAAGAGGATATATTCATATTAAGCTCTGCTAAAGTGTTTTTAATTTCATCCAGCTCTTCATCTTTTATAAAAAAGTCAATTAATTCTACGTTATTAACTTTATTCTCATGGCAAAACTTTATAAAGTCTATATTGCTCATTCTGCCTTCTTTAACTTCCTTATGCACGCTCCATATACTCACAGAAAGGTTCATGGTATATTCCCCCTATTTTATTATTACTTCATGTCCTGTTTTTGATGACTCATATATAGCATCTAATATTTTCATAAGCTCTACTCCATCTTCCCCAGGATTTAAACATGGAGTTCCATTTTCCACGCAATCTATAAAATGCTTAATTTCCTCCTGGAAGTTATGCTCAAAGGAAAACTTTGAAGGATCCACCACTGGCGCTACATCGGTAAAATAGTTATTTTTGCTTTCGTAAAACTCAATAGCAGGCTCCATTTGCGCCCCGGCTTTATCTCCAAATACATTTAGATATAATTCATCTTGCTTTGTATGTAGAACCCAACTTGTTTCAAAGAATAGAGTTAATCCATTGTCAAATTTAATTAAGGCTGTAGCGCAATCTTCCACATCATTAAATGTGCTGTAATCTGCTGAATAATACTTATCTACACCTTTTATCTCAGGTAACATTCCAAGTTGATTAAAGGTAGAAGCAGTAACAGAAACTGCCTTAGGTTTTCCTGTAAGGTATCTGACTAAGTCTATCATATGAACCCCTAAATCTATAACTGGACCACCGCCAGATCTTGATTTATCTGAAAACCATCCTCCTGGATTTCCCCATCTTCTTATACATCCTGTCTTAGCATAGTATATATTACCAAGCTCTCCATTGTCTATAGCTTCTTTTACTATTCTGGTATTTTCTCCAAATCGTCTTACAAATCCAACCATCAAAAGCTTATTGTTTTTCTTTGCTGCCTCTACCATCTCTTGTGCTTCTTTCGCATTTAAAGCTAAAGGTTTTTCACAAAGCACATGCTTTCCTGCATTTAGTGCTGCTATGGCTACAGGACCATGTCCATTGTTCCAAGTGGTTACGCTTACGGCATCTATTTCCTCCATCTTTAATATTTCATTATAATCTGTAAAAACATTAGGTATATTGTATTTCTTTGAGTACTCTTCTGCTCTTTCTTTGTTTATATCACACACTGCCACTATTTCAACATTATCCAAAGCTTGATAAGATGTGGTGTGAAGATTACTTATACTTCCTGTTCCTATAATTCCTACTTTAATTTTTTTCATTTACTATACCTCCATGATGATTTTATTTTTATATTAACTTTCTACTCCATCTTTATTTATTTTTTGCTCCATCCTATTAACTTTTTATTCTATCTTTATTAACTTCTTATTCCACCTTAAATTAACTCTTTATTCCATCTTTATTAACTTTTTACTTCATCTTTAAAAATATATTTTCTCTCCTTTGTTTTCACCCATTTGCTTTTAATTTCGCTTATTTATTCCACCTTTAAAAATATATTTTCTCTCCTTTTTTGGAAGAGCTATATATCCCTTTTATTATTTCCAGAGCCTTTATACCTTCTTTACCATCTATGTAAACGGGAGTATCGTTTTCAATGGAGTTATAGTAATCCTTAATTTGAGTAATATGACTGCAGCCCCAATAATCAGGTCCTACACTAAGTCCGTCATAACCGTCAGTTATTTCATAGTGCTCTTGCCCCTCCAGTTCCACCCAGGCTAAGTCCTGCTTTAACCCTACTTTTCCCTTTTCCCCCACTATCTCTATTTCAATAGGGGCATCATAAGCATAATAGTTACAAGCAAAAAGATGGTACAAGCATCCATTGTTAAACTTAATCAAAGCCTCTGAGGAGTCTTCTACATCAATAAATTTGTGATAACGGGTGCTTATATTTCCTTCTACCCACTCTACCTTATCTCCTATCAGCCATTGAACCCTGTCTATGCTGTGAATGGCTTGGTCAATAAGCACTCCTCCCCCTTCTTTATCCCAAGTACCTTTCCAATCAGAACCTTTATAATAGTCCTCTGTCCTGCTCCAGGATAAATAAGATCTTGCAGACACTATTTTTCCAAGTTTCCCTTGCTCTATTAATTTTTTAAGTTCCATGCACCCCTTTACATATCTGGTTTGAAATATAACACCAAGCTTAACCTTTTCTTCTTCTGACACCTTAATCATTTCTTCTGCATCTTTTAACTCAATAGCCATAGGTTTTTCTGTTAACACATTAATTTTATGTTTCATGGCATCTATTGCTATTGGTGCATGGAGATGATGAGGAGTAGCTATATGAAATACATCTATATGCTTATCCAGACATTCTCTATAGTCTGTGACAGCTTTACAATCTGGGAAACTTTCAGAAAATTCTTCTGCTCTTTCCGGTTTAGTATCTACTGCATAAGCAACCTCTACCTGTTCCCCTATGGTTTTAAACACTTCTTTATACATTTCTCCGATTCGTCCACAGCCAATCATTGCTATCCTTAGCTTGCTCATATTATCACCTCATTTATAAATTTACAGTATTATTTCCTATTTGATGCCTCACTAATAATATTTTGTTTCCATTATTAAGATTATCAAAACGCCTATATTCTTTTGCAGAAATCTAATTTAATGTTATTATAAAGCTCTAATATTCTTTTAAAGTAGCCTAATTTAAGTTTATTATAAATCTATAATATTCTTTTAGGGGAATCTTATTTAAGTTTATTATAAATCTATAATATTCTTTTGCCTTTGACTACAGTTTAGATGTTATTTAACATTTTTATATATTTAGTAAATAGTAAAAATGGTCAATAAAAAAAGATAATTTGATTAAAGGATATTATAGTTTTGTATGGTAAAATATTTATAAATGAAACTTGTCATTCTGAGAACAAACTCAATAAAGCTGAATTATAAGTTGGAAGAATATCTCTGTAAAATAAAACTTGTCATTGCTATGAAAGTATGTCATTCTGAGCCGTAGGCGAAGAATCTCCCCTTATAATGAGATTCTTCGCCTACGGCTCAGAATGACAGCTTAAGCGGGATTCTTCAAGCCTAATTCAGCAAGCTGAATTTGCTCTCAGAGTGATAGTAAGGCTCTCAGAATGACAGTTTTGCAACAGTCCCTATTCATAATTTTAAGATTTTTGACACTCAAATCGAACTTAGCACATAACAAGTGCTTATTCACTTTGAAAATTCAATATTATTTTGCAATAAAATAGCATAAATACTGGGTTTTTGATATAATTAAATTGTCCATGTGCAAGTTTTAGTTTATAACATATAATTAGGAGGTCTCTACTTTGAAAAACTTTTTAGATAGCGATGGAATATTCTATTCCGTATGTAATGGTATATATCATGTGTTTATGCTGAATCTTATATGGCTCTTATTCAGCATACCTATATTCACCATGGGAGCCTCAACAACTGCCCTGTTTAAAGTCATGGATAACTTTCTTCAAAAGAAATCTACAAACCTCTTTAAGGATTTCTTTCATAGTTTCAAATTAAACTTTAAGCAGTCTACATTTTTTTGGATACTATTTTGTGGAAGCTCTATGATTTTTTATGGTGCTATGAAATTAATGCTGTCTAGTAATAGTACCTGGGGAAAATTTATATCTCCATTGGTTTTAGTTTTATACTTAGAAGTAATTTTAATTTTTATATATATTTTTCCTGTAATCGCTAAATACTACTTAAGCAGCAAGGACATAGTCAAGGTTTCCTTTTTCCTTGGCAATCGGTACATACTTTTAAATCTGATAATAATTGCTGTAATTTTACTTATATATTATCTAATGTACCTTTTGCCTTATTATTCTATATTATTTTTTATGGGATTTTATTCTATCACGGTTTTATACTTAATTAACCCTATACTCAATAAATATTTTAAGCAATCTTAGCTACCCAGTTATAATTCAGCTTGTGGCACCATCGATATCTATACTCTGCCTTGTATATTGGATGTTCCCTTTAGCTTTAGAGCATTCTCCAATGTATTTATAAAGTGAAGGACATCCATAGAGCTTTGTATCTCCAGCTCATTTTTATAAAGGTAGTTTTTCAACTCTCCCCAGCTATTTATAGCCTTTTCATCTTCACCCTTAGATTTATACAGGAGAGTCTTGCAATATAATTCTGCAAAATATGAGTGATGAAGGGCTAAATGATAGGATTCTTTAACCATGACTTCTTCCTCTTTATTTAAGTCTTCTATTATAAAAGGTCTAAATTCTAATATGGTCTTTAGCTCCCTTTCAAAATTATTTGCTGCCTCCATATTAATTCCGCTTATTTCTCCTCTGGCATATTCAGGGCAAAAGTTCTTGGATAGTTCTTGAAAGTAATTTTCATAATAGCTTCCCCTTTCATTACCAAAGGCACTTTTAAAATATTCCCTTTTAATCTCATTAAAACTTAAAGTACTATTCCACAAAGTCTCCGCCATCACATAGTTAGGCAAAGAGTGGGGCATAAAAGCCCTGTTCATTTGGCAGCTTATCATCCCATTTAATTTATTGTCTTTTAGCGCTAATATATCTTCATATAAAACTTTAGATATCCTTATATATCCTAAGTCAAAAAAGTGTTCCCATACCAAGTGGTAGTCAAAATCAAAGGAATCCCCTAAAAAATGCTTTTTCCATTCTTTCAAATATAGAAGGTTATCCCGAGGACTTTTAGGAAAATCTAATTGATTTCTTTTATATTCCTGAATCTTTCCTCCTGGGTTTAATTCCTGAAAGCTGTGATTATATTCCCTGGTTATAGGTGCAAACATCATAATAAATCTATCTTCATTAATATGTTCTTTAACCTCCGGAGCCCATAATAAATCTACGTATATTAAAAAGGCAATCTTGGTTTTTATGTTTTTTAAAGTTAAAGCCTCATCTAATTCTTTCAGCATTTTTACATAGTAATAAGAAGGTCTTTCCTTCACACATTCCTCACATTCACAATGGTTATTGGTACCATCTGCTAACCAGAAATGCAAAATATCCAGCTGAGGATTGTTGCTTAAATAATCTACTATTTCATTTATTATAATACTTCTTACCTTTTTATTAGAATAACATAAATTGGTATTTACCGGTATACCATTAGAAAATTCTCTTTTACCTTTCACTAAGGCTAGATATTCTTGTATATCCTCAGGCACTTCTGTCACTTTTTTTTCTATTTCCAGCACTGGAAACCCTAAAGGATCGCAAGTCCATCCATGCCCTACTCCATGATAGATTAAATTTCTTTTTTTAATCTCTTTCTCTAAGCTTTTGGTATATTCTTTTGCCTGCTTATAGGTTAAGGCTTCCTCCTCTAAAAATTCATTTCCCTCATGTGCATACCATTTTTCAAAAAAAGGATAAGCATTTTTAAATTGTATGAAATAACTATTATAACCTATTTTAGGACTCCATTCAATAATATCTCTAACATTTTCATAGCTCACTGCCCCTTCTATACATATACCTCTATAATCATAATCAGGGGTTTCTATTATCTCTACATCAAAAAACTTTTTACACTGTGGTATATATTCACCCTTTGCTCCTGGCCTTATAAATTTACATCCACAATGATTTAAATATCTATAGACCCCTAAAAGTACACTTCTTTCATTCACTCCAACTATATAACCCTTCAGGTGCTTTATATCTATTTCATATCCATCTTTCAGAGGGTTATTCTCATTCTTTAATTTACTTATTCCTTTAAAGTCTCTTAAGGTCCCAAGATAAATCCCATTGGCATCTTTTTCATATTCTGTTTTATTTTCATTGTTTATACTAAGGTTAGCATAAAGCTTTTTTAAATACTTTGAAAGCTCCTCTGCCGCATAAGCTAATTCTTTATTAAATTCTCCTACTACATAAATATTTATCTGTGTATTTTCTGGCATAGATAATCTCCTCTAAAATAGTATTGCTATATTATGATTTTAGTGTCAAAAGCCTCAATACTTTTAAATGATGAATGTCGATGCATATATATTCAATTTGGCGTAGACCGGCTGAGAACACTGTCCACATATCGTCAAGACTCTAGCCAAAAGTCATGCCAGCTGGCTTGGCTTTTGAGCTGTTAAGAGGCTTGTAAGATATATAGTGTTCGAAGGTAAGGCAGCTAAATTGAATATATATGCATTGACATTCATCTCGCAACCTACCTTTGGCTTTTGATACTCAAATCATATTATTAATGCTCCAAAAAGCTATCTAAAAAGCAGATAACCTCTTGAAGCAATACTCAAACAAAATACCTTTATTTGAATCCCGTCATTACTATACCTTCCATAAACTGCTTCTGCCCTAAGAAAAATATTATAATCATAGGAACTGTAAATAATACGGTGGCAGCCATTAAAAGTTCCCATTGCTGTTGAAATTGGAACGTAAAGGCTTGAAGTCCAATGGAAAGCGGCCATTTAGAGCTTTCGTTTAAATACATTAAAGGTGTCATGAAATCATTCCAGCCTCCCATAAAGGTAAACAAAGCTATACTAGTTAAAACCGGCTTTGAAAGTGGAAGAAGTATTTGGGCAAATATCCTAAATTCGCTTGCTCCGTCAATTCTTGACGCCTCTATATAACTGTCTGGAATACCAGCGAAAAATTGTCTCAGCAGGAATATATTAAAAGCCGAGCCAAAGAGACTTGGTAATATTAGTGGTGTAAAAGTATTTACCAGCCCTAATTTGGACCAAATAATATATACCGGTACCATAGTAACCTGTGATGGAAGCATCATAGTAGCCATAACGATTGGAAATAATATTTTTTTACCCTTCCAATCAATTTTTGAAAAGGAATATGCTACTAATGCTGATGCAATCATCTGTCCAAATATAGGTATAATGGAAATAATTAAAGTGTTCTTTACATAAGTAAAGAATGGTATAGCCTTAACAGCATTTATATAGTTTTCAGGCTTAAATGGTCTTGGTATCCATTGTGGCGGCATTTTAAATACATTCTCCGGGGTTTTAAAAGATGTACTTACAAGCCATATGAAGGGTAATGAAAAAATGATAGCAAAAAATATCAAAACCACATGAGGAATAACTGTTTTCTTTATTACCTTCTTACGCTTTAATCTGTTTAATTCTTTTTGTGAACTCAATTCTGATTGCATATATTATTCCTCCTCCTTATTCTGCATCATAATACACCCATTTTAATGAGGTTTTAAACACTATCAATGTTACTACAAGCACTATTATAAATAGTATCCAAGCCATTGCTGAAGCATAGCCCATTTTCAGAAAGCTAAATGCATTTTGGTATAGATATAGTGAGTAGAATAGCAATGAGTTTTCTGGTCCTCCGGAAATCTGAAGATTAGCTCCGCTGGAGAACATGAAAGCTTGAGTAAAGTATTGGAAGGAATTAATTAACCCCATAATAAGCTGGAATAGTATTACTGGTGAAATAGCTGGCAGGGTTATATTAAAAAACTTTTTCATCTTTCCTGCCCCATCTATTTCTGCTGCTTCATATAAACTTCTTGGAACACCTTGTAAGGCAGCTAGATAAATCAGCATAGTGCCACCACTTCTCCATACATCCATCATGATGAGAGAAGGTTTGGTTAAGCTGGGATTTGTTAGCCAAGCTGGTTGATATAATCCCAATTTACCTAAGAAGGAGTTCAAAAGTCCATATTGAGGGTTTAATATCCATATCCATAGAACAGAACTTGCCACTAATGGAACTATGGAAGGGATGTAATAAAGTGTCCTGTAAATAGATTTCCCCTTAACTTTCATATTTAATAACATTGCCATAATAAGGGCATATATAAGTTGTATGGGTACTCCTACAGCAGTTATATATAGTGTGTTTTTCAGTGATATTAAAAACTTATCATCTTTGAAAAGTGCGGCATAATTCCCCAAGCCTATAAATTTTGGCGGCTGCAGCAAACTATATTCCGTAAAGCTATAGTAAGCTGAGGCTATTATAGGGTAAAGTTGAAATATCAAAAATCCAATTATCCAGGGAAGAGCAAATAATATTCCATGCATTATTGCCTTATTTCTTTTTTTATTACTTTTTATGCTAGTTTTATTTTCTACTGTAATTTCTGTCAAAATTTTCACCTACCTATAAAATTTCATTTCTCATTTTTAGCATTCTTCAATCAAACATTTATTTAATTGTTCTTTCAGAATTCCCATCATCAATCCTGAGGTTACTTCTGCCACGGTCCAGCCAGATTGAATATACCAAGGTCCCCAGCCTTTTCCTATGGGAGAGCCATAATACTCTGATAGTTCAACATCAAAACTTCTTGCCCACGCTCCATTAATTTTCACATCTTCGCTTCTAATTTGCGATGAAATAAAAAATTGTACATTTTCTTTCCAATATTCCATGAATTTTTCATCCTTAGTAGCTAAATATGCTTGAACAAATCCTAATGGCAGCCAGTTATTTGAGTAAATCAAATCTACAACCTTATCGCCATTTTGGGTGAGCAATGAGCATTCGCCGCTGCCCATGGTATTTCTCATAACCGCCCTGTACCCTTCGTCATATTCTAAATAAGCTCCGCTTATATGTTTGAAATTTTGTAAACGCTGAGTTACTTTATAAAGCCATAACCTATGTTTTTCTTCTCCAGTACAAAAATATAACCAGCTTAAAGGAAGTATTAATCTACAGCATTCCTCTGTTTCACTTTGCTCACGAATCGTTAATGGGAAAGCTTCCATAATAGTGGTTAAGCCCTTAATTGCCACATTCTTATAACCTTCGTCCTTGGTTATGTGGTATCCCATTAATAAAGCTGTATAGTAATATCCATTATAATGAGCACTAGGTAAATTTCCTGGTGTACTTTTTAGTAACTGTCTTTTTTCTTTCGTTAAAATAGCATTATCAGTCCTATAAACCCTTGTTCCATCAGTTCCTGTAGTATTTACCAAAAAATTTAAAGCTGCTTTACAATCCTCTAAATATTTTTTATCTTTAGAAAGAATCATTTTATAAAAAGCTGCAATAAGCGCTCTGGAAGTATCATCCTGATAGCAGGTTCCCCAAGCTTCATATGTCCACCTAATCATTCCATAATTTTCTTCATCTCTGCACATCATATACCGGAAAATAAATTCTAATAGATTGTCTGAAATTTCCTTTGAATTATCATTACCGCTAATTAGATAGTGTAAATAGTGAGTGAGAGCAATTTCTCCCATACAATCAGTTCTTAGGTGTTTATTAACCACTTGCCTTCCATCACTATGAACCTCTCCAAACAGACCTTCATAAGCTCCTGACTTTCCATTATCTTTTATAATTCCAGCTTTTTCAAACCATTGAACAGACCGTTCTATAGTTTCTTTTAATTTTTCTTTAAAGTCCTGGTCGTTTTTTATTTCTTCTACGTGATAGCTGGGTTCAATTACATCTATACTGATATTTTCTTCTATTAGCCATTCTAGTATATACTTCACTATTGAACGTACTTTATTAATGGGGGAGAATCTCCCTTTATTAAAATTACAGATTCTAAAAGAACAAACAAGAATATTTTCCGGTTCCTCAAACCATAAAGCTTTATCAGCATTATATTTTTTATCTATGTATCCATTTTCCAGTTTTGTGTGAGCATGATGACAAAAATAATAAAGAATAGCATGTCTTTTGGAAGTTAAAAAGGCTACAGGTATATTTCTTAGGTTAAATTGCTCTTCAATAATATCTCCATTTTCTAAACCCCTTACTTCATAGTCTTCGCCATTGAAAACTAAGCGCTCAAACCTTGTATTTTCAGTGCAGTTATTATGGATATTACCAATACTTCCGCAAAACTCAGCAAAAACCTTTTTACCTTTTTTAATCTGCCTTTCTATTAGTATCCTTTTTTCCGGATAAAAAACCAGAGGGCTTTCCTTTACTCCTCCTAGAATTGCAATAGAAAAACTGCTCTCTAACATTTCTTCTGTAACTTGTTCCGGAGTAACTACAAAATGGTTTATATTATTAAGCTCAATTATCTCCAACATATCGCTGGTTTTTTCTGTAATTATACATATTTTTTTATCATTGGCTTTTTCTGTAATTATATATGTTTTTTTATCACTGGATTTTTCTGTAATTATATATGTTTTTTTATCATCGTCATTTATCATAAAAATACCATACCTTAAAGGTTTATAGTTTCTTTAAAAGGAGCTGCTGCAAAACTGTCATTCTTAGCCCAATTTAGCTTTGCTAAATTGGGCTAAGAATCTCATTTTAAAGTGAGATTCTTCCAGCTTATAATTCAGCCCTGCTGAATTCCCGCTCAGAATGACATTTTTTATTTTGCAACAGCTTCTTTAAATTATTATTTATTTATAGGATTACTATCAGCAATAGGCTGAACCTTTTCTTGAACTTTCTTTGCTGCTTCATCTACTGTTTCTTTTCCTGTTAATGTCAACTGCATTTCGTCATTGATTATAGTTAGATATTCATTGATATAAGCAAGCATTGGGAATCCTTTCACATTATCCCCTTGAAGCATTTTAGCAACTTCCTTTAACTCCTCTGGAGTACCTTCTGGCATATTGTTTAATACTGACTTTCTAGAATATAATCCTTGCATTCCTTTTGTTTCATCAGCTAATTTTTGCATTGTTTCTTTAGAAGTTAAGAATTTTAGTAATTTCCAGGATTCCTCTTCATGTTTTGTCTTAGAGCTAATGTTCCAAACATTTGAAGTTATAAACATAGAACCTTTAAGTTCAGGTTTATTCTCTGGATAAGGTATTGGCGCTACACCATAGTTAAGTTCAGGATTGTACTTTTGTACTGAATTAATTAACTCTTCTGGGAAGAAAGTCATAGCTAATTTACCTGAAACAAATGGATTTTGAGCGCCATCGCCAAAACCTGATTTATATTTTTGAAGGTTTTCGGCACCATACTTCTGGTAAATGTCTGCTTGCCACTGATAAGCAGCTTTCATCTCCGGTGTATCGAAAGTAATTTTATTTGTTGCTTCATCTATCCAGTCTGCACCAAAGCTAACAGGCCATAAAACGTTGTCTAACCATGGGAAGTCTGGCAAGAATCCTAATTGAGTTATATTGCCGTTTCCATCCTGCTTAGTTATTTTGTCATTCATCTCCATTAACTCTTCTATGGTTTCAGGAGCTTTATCATATCCTGCTGCTTTTAGCATATCCTTATTATAAAATAGCTCTGAGGATACAGCATTGTAAGGTACACCATATGTTTTTCCTTTGTAGATTGCTCTTTCCCAAGCTCCCTTAAGTATATCATCTGCTTCAAAGTCAGCTTCTTTTGTTAACTCTGTTAAATCTAAAAGTGCTCCTTTGTCACTCCAAGTAGCAATATTAGGCCATAAATTAATAAATACATCAGGACCCTGCCCACTTGTTATAGCAGTAAGTATCTTATCTGCACTTTGGTTTCCTAAAACTTCAACCTTAATATTAGGATTTTGGCTTTCAAAATCAGCTACCATCTGTTTGATAAGTCCATGTTGAGTATCAGGCTCATTTCTTTCTGGGTATAAGTGCCATAACTTTAGGGTTACTTGTTCCTCTCCTTTTTTCTCTCCTTTTTTAGCTGTTTCGGATGCTGGTTTACTGCAACCTGCTAGCATAGATAATGAAAGTACTAGAACTAATAACAGTGAAAATAATTTTTTCTTTAACATTTTTCTCCTCCTACTTTTTCTTAAATATTTGTAAACCTTTATCATAATACTATTATATATTTAATCTTTTTTTGTGTATTTGACCAAATTAGCTTGATTATTTTACTTTTTTGGCACAGTTTTCATCATAAACCTTAATCCTGTTCACCTTCATGAAGCCTTTGGTATTCGCTGGGGGATACTCCTATCTCCTTCTTAAAAGTTCTGCTAAAGGAATGTATAGATTGAAAGTTTAAAACAAAGGCAATTTGAGTAACGCTCTTTTTACCTTCCTTTAACATTTCTATCGCTTTTTGCAGCCTTTTTTGTGCATAATAACCATGCAGCGTAAGACCTGTTTCTTCTGAAAAGGTATGGGAAAGATAGGAATAGCTATATCCTAAGGCATCGGAAATATCCTTTAGATCTCCTATTCTGGTAAGATTATTATCGATATAGTTTATGGCATTATACACCATATTTTTTGCAGTACCCATATCCTCTTGAAATTCATATTCATATTCCCAATTGGAAAAATAATTCCGGTAAATCAATATAATTATCTGATAAACATAGGATTTTGCCATGATTTGAGAATAATCATTTATATTTTTTATTTCTGATAATAGGGAAAAGAAGGGTTGACTTATTTTCACTCTATCTTCCTTTAAAGGGGACACTGTAGCCTTATCCATCATTTTTTTTATATGATTAATTTCGTCTTCTACGCTTATGTCATTGTCAAACATAAATCCAATATAAAGATATCGAAAAGGTTCTATGTTATCAGCTTCTATCTTATGCATTTCTCCCGGAAGGTTAATATATATATCCCCCTTTTTTACAGCATACTTTTTGCCATTGGTATAAAAGTAGCCTTTGCCACTTTCTATGTAGCTTATTTCATAACATATTTGTTCATGCTCCCGAAACACATATCCCGATTGACAGCTTACATCTCCCACCTGATATAAAATTATTGAGTCATACTTTTTAGGTACATCCCAAAAAACGTTATCAAAATGAAACTTTTTATACATAAATGAATTTTTTTCATTCTCCATAACCTACACTCCCCATTCAGTAATTTGTTTAAATGGCATTGTAATTATAGTATATTTATAAAAGAACAAGCTAATGAGATATATTCTAATTTGCTTGTGTAATTATTTTTCCCATGTACACTTCCTTAATGAGATTTTTTATTTACTTTTATAAATAGTAAGCCAAATTTCATAACAGAAATTTGGCCCTGAATTATAATAATTGATTTGATATTGATTCTGTTGTTCTTGATTTATTTTCTCTTGATTGATTATAATGTTTAATAAAATATTGCAGATATAATACGTCTAATATATATAACTGTACCATGGTTGTGGAAGAAGCTCCACCTTCTAATGGTCCTTCATTGGAACCACATAATAAAACCACATCGGCGATACTGGTTAATGCAGATTTTGCAAACCTCGTTATGCATATTGATTTACATCCATTTTTTTTAATAAGCTTATGAATTTCAATCATATCTTTAGTTGAGCCGGAATAAGAGATTATTACCGCTAAATCTCTGCTATCAAGTAAAGCTGCAGCCATATACTGCATATGACAGTCGGAGACATATTCTACATTGGGAAGTATTCTCATGAACTTTTGTTTTGCTTCTAAAGCGATTACACCCGAAGATCCCACTCCAAAGAAATGAATTCTTTTTGCAGCTGATATCATATCTACTGCTTTGGAAATAGAATCATAATCCAGAACATGAAAGGTTTCATTTAAGGCTGCGATATTCGTGGATAATGCTTTTTCACAAACTGTTTTTACATCATCATCAGGGCTAATGGTCCCAACCAATACATTATTACTACCATTAGAATTCGATATGTCCTGTGCCAGCAGCATTTTAAATTCCTGATAACCATTTAACTTAAGTGCTTTGCAAAAACGAAATACAGTTGTATCTCCTACTCCGCACAACTCTGCTAAATCAGTTATAGAAGTATATAAAACCTTCTGTGGATTCTCAAAAATATAATCTGCTACTCTCTTCTCTGATTTAGTAAACTTTGCATAATTTGATTCTATTGTTGCAAAAATCCCGTTCATTATCCAACTCTCCTTTTATCCTTTAACCTTTCTAACGTGATGCCGCAGCAGCTACTCAAAACAATAGGTGAAAAAGTTCTAAATGAGAATTCTAAATGCATTTCTTCTAAAATTCATTTGGGATTTCATTTTGGAATTCTTCCAAATGGAAGACTATGCCTTCCATTTGAGAAGCTGCTTTTTATTCACGCTTTTATAGCCTTAACAAATCTTTTAGTAATATCCATAGGACGAGTAATGGCAGTTCCAACTACAGCTGCATGTACACCAGCATCCATTGCTGCCTTTAATTGTTCCGGATACCATATGCCTCCTTCGGCAATAACAGGTATCCTTAATGCACCAGCCATTTGTTTCATTAGAGAAATGTTAGGAAGTTCTATATCCTGGGTATCTTTAGTATAACCACTAAGGGTAGTTCCAACAAGGTCAAATCCTAATTCTTCTGCATGAATACCATCTTCTAAACAAGAGCAATCGCCCATGAATAACATATCCGGATATTTGTTTCGAATCTTCTTAAAAAACTCATCTAATGTTAATCCAAATGGTCGAAGCCTATTGGTTGCATCGATTGCAATAATATCCGGCTTACTTTCCATAAGAGCATCTACACATTCTTCTGTAGGTGTTATGTAAACTTCACTATCTTTAAAATTTTCTTTATATAAACCGATAATTGGCAAATCAACAGTTTCTTTTATCTTAATAATGTCCTCAGGTGAATTAGCTCTAATTCCGCAAGCTCCTCCTAGCTGAGCTGCGTATGCCATTCTGGACATTATATAAGAGCTGTAGAGAGGCTCGTTATCCAAAGCCTGACAAGAAACGATTAACCCACCCTTAATTTTGTTAAAAACTTCTGTATTATTTTTCATTACTTTGACCTCCAGATATATATACCTTGCCTTGGGCTAAAGCTTAAGCTTGGTCCAATTCGTCAAATCAATTCTACTTAATTTTACTATAACGTGTATTCTTTTACAATAGATATTGATTTTATAGTATATATTATGATTGCAATAAGTATTAATAATCTTATAGTATATATTGATTACAGCAGATATTAATAATCTTATAGTATATTATGATTACAATAGATATTTATCTTATAGTATATTATGATTACAATAGATATTTATCTTATAGTATGTATTATGATTTCAACAGGTATTAACCCTATAGCATATATTATGCATTTTTCATATTTTATAACTGGCATCCAGACCAATCTCAAACATTCTTCTCCATGGCATATATACTTGATTAATACATACCTTTTCGGCTATGGAGGATAATTTAGAATCAACAAATTCCTGTAATTTTTCCCGAACTAAAACACTTACAATACCATTACTTTCTTTTACATCAAAATAATTCATTCCAAGCTTCTCTAATTCATGTTGGATTATATATTTACGTACGACAGCACAGTAACCTGCATCTTCTATATATCTTTCTACTAAAAAATCTCTGTGTTCTTTACAGTTATTCCTATAAAGGTATAAAACCCCTTGACTGATAGCAGTTCCAAGTGTATTGGAAGAAGTATTCCATCCTGCATAACCTGCAACCTTCATTAACAAATTTCTCTTATTCAGCAATGCGATTAATTCTAAATCAGCTCCATTTACAAAGCTATTATCTCCAATGGTAACAGGTTTGCCTTGGTTTAACTGTTCTTCAATATATGACACAAACTCTGTCAGATTTCTTTCTACACAATAATTCTGATTTTTTACAGGTTGGGCAGATGCTTCTAACATTTCATTAGCAGGTGCACTGACAGCAAGAATTAGGTCTGCTTCTGTAGGAGACTCTGTTTGTATACACCCTGCAGCCATAATTTGATATTTTAAGGTTTCTCCCAGGGTTCTGTCTTCATATGCAGGAATTAAATATGGTGCGTGAATGGAAGCATATTTTACATAAATATTAGGTGTTCTTCCATTCATTTTATTGACCACCCTTGCAAGGAGAGTCATAGCAACTTCATCAGCACCAGGATACATAAGCACCTGGTCTTGTAATAAATCATTGTTTATCTTTTCTCTTACGATTTCCTGATCCATTGCAGTAAATCCATATTTTGCTGAATCATCCTGAGGTATAATCATAAAATCAATATACCCATTCTTTACATAATCTAAAGTTAATAGATTCATAGCCAGGTTAACTTTGCGTCTATGAGTATAATCCTCTAAATACTCCCTTTTTACTTTTTTATGTAAATCAGTAAGTTCTTCACCTACTTCCATTCCCAGTCTGCCTTTATGTTCCAATTCACCTATCTTATGAATTTCTGCTCCACAATTTTCATAATAATCCGGTTCTTCATCATCGGAAGAATTTTCAGGGCACCTCATAATACAATGGAAGGCGTATATTTTTAGATTCTCATTATCTTGCTTTAATTCTTTGATAATTTCTAATCTTTCCTGAATCTCTTCAACACTGTAATGGTGAAGCCTTGATGGAATCAAACCACCATAGACCAGAGTATCTATAGATATGACTAAAGCATCTGCAGCTTTACAGGATTTCTTAAGGAATTCCTGAATTTCCGCTGTATTAGCCGGCATTTTTTTATCTCCTAATTTATCCGGTCTTACAATTTGAAAATCTAAGTTACATGAACTTGCTTTTTCAACCGGAAATTTGTGCGGGGACACTAAATTGCTATCATTATTAAAGGGTGCTAAACCACCGGAACTATTGTTATTATGAAATAATTTATATGGAAAATCATAATTACAAGGCCTTTCATCAAGTGGAAGTAATACAATTTTTTTCATAACCTTAATCCTCCATTTTAGTATAATCCCAATGCAATTGAATTCCCTCTTTTACTAATAATTGTTGGAAATTCTCCACTTTATTTTCTAATATTTCTTCTAAAGTTACATTGTAATCCATTGCATATGCTGCTAATAAACCAGCAACCTCTCCAACATTCCATTCCACTGGATGAAGACGATAGCACCCATTGGTAAGATGTGTACATCCAATATTCTTGCAGGCTGGAATTAAATTTTTAATTCGTACTGGAATCATTGCAGATAAAGGAATTTCAAAAGGATAGGTCTCATCATAAAGGAAAGAATGGGTTTTAGTAGTCAGATGAATATCAATAGCATAATGTCCAACGCCTACAGAATCTTTCACAGTTGGTGGTACTTTATTAAACTTTTTGCTTACATCTTGCTCACAAATAGTTTTCTTTGCAACTATTCTTCTAGATTCCCTTATATAAGGTGCTTTTGCAAGTCCATCCTCTGTACCCATTATATCTGGTCTTAACCCCACCGGATATCCTTTTCCGCCATCTGCTCTTGGTGCGTCATTTTGCAGCCAATATACCAAACACATTGTTTGTTCTTTTGCTAACTCTCTATTTACTTTTGCATTTATATCCTCATATATATTACCTAGACTAAAATCATTTTGTGGTATATTAATGAGGGAAACTTCCTTTACAGAAGGGTCTTTATAATTTTTTGTATCTATAATTCTTCTATAACTCCATAAGCCCAAAGGTTTTTCTGGCACCTCATTATCGAACATGGAGAATAAGACTTTTTTCTGTGTCTCAGCATTAGGAGCATACCAGCTAAACAATTTATTATCGTCATAAGGTACATCTAAATTCTTAAAATACTCATACTCTTCTGGCTTAGGAATCTTATAATCGCCCTCTGGATTTAATTCTAATGCTACCACCCAGGTAATTGGCTGTATATCGTATGGATTACCTGTTTCCGGAGCATGCAGTTCTCCAGTTTCCTCCTTACTTTCAGCACCAGTTCTATATTCTGCATGAACAAGTGGCAATAAGTCACCGCAATCGGTAGCATCTAAGAAATAATTTGCTTCTATTTTTTTCGTTTCATGACTCAGTATATTCTTTACGGTAACTGACCGAATAACATCATTCATAACTAAACTATCTACGGCAACTGTATTATATTCAATTACTAAGGTTCCATTTTGTATATATGGAGCTAAATAGGAGTTAAGAATATTCTTTGCTACTTTTGGTTCATGGGCGATTCTTGAAACCCATGAATTACCCGGACAAAATCTATCTCTATTCTTAATTTCGTCACTAATATTTGGTAAACTCCTATAATGTTTTCTTACATCCTCTCTGTAATTTAAATAGCTTTTCGTAGCGCCAAATTCTTCTATCCATTTATGCTCATCAGGCGGAACTCCCTGAGTAGTTAACTGACCTCCTACCCAGTCCGTTTCTTCACACATATATACTTTTTTACCTGTTTTAGCGGCACTGATAGCTGCCTGAACTCCGCCTAAACTGCCACCTATTACAGCAATATCAAACTTCATAAATTTCCCTTTCCCCCTTTTCTGTAATCTTATACTTGGTCAGAGCGTCAAAATTAAATAATAAACCATAACCACAAGTGGAATATAAATCCCATATGGTGCCTGTTAATCCAAGTAAATTTACGAATAAACATTACCTCCATTTTTGAAGTTTTGACATATCTACTATCCTTTCCAAATTTCTGTTAAGTTATCTAAATTTTGTGAAAATATTTTTTATCATCTTAACTATGGGAAATATTTTTTTTATTACCATTATCCTATAACTTTTTCATTAAAAAATCAATATATTTCATAAAAATTAATAAAAATAATTTTCATTAATATTAATTTTGAAAATTATTTTTATTCTACTTGCTTTTTCATATATTTATACTATAATTTTTTATAAAGAATATTATAAATTAATCCTGCAATTTACGCAGTCAAAGTGGATATTCACCTGCCTTCAGGCAAGTTTATCTGCTTACGCTGCTTGCTCATAACCTATTGTCACTACGTGGCATTTCAGCAGGAACTTGAATTTCTGCTAAAACAGGGAAGTCATCCCAACTTTATATGTTGAGATTACCCCAGCTTTATATGTGGGGATTACCCCGGCTTTGCATGTGGGAGGGTTACCCCAGCTTTATATATTGTGGTTACCCAGCTTTATATATGGGGATTACCCCAACTTTATATGTTGAGATTACCCCAGCTTACAGAAGCGGTGGAAACTTCCCTTATGGGTTAAAAAATTTTTTTTCAGAATCTGGTACAAAAGAAAATTTAAAAAGAAAGGCTGCCACAAGAATTCTTTTGTACTTACTATTTAGGCAGGAGGCTGTCCCATAATAGCCTCTGGATTTGGTCTTGTTATGAATATATTAGCCTTAGATGTTGGGGGTACAGCAATAAAATCTGCACTGATAAATCATGGTGAAATATTAAAATGTGATGAATGTTTATCAGAAGCCAAGCTTGGAGGTCCGCAATTAATTAAGAATATTATGAAAACCATTGATTCTTATCACGATTACGACGTGATAAGCATTAGCTCTACTGGACAGGTTGATAGTGAAAAAGGCTATATTATATATGCCAATGAAAATGTACCTAATTATACCGGAACTAAATTATGTAACATCATTGAAGAAAAATATAAGAAACCTGTTTTTTTAGAAAATGATGTAAATGCAGCTGCACTTGGAGAAGGTTTTTACGGTGCCGGTAAAGGTGAAAAAGATTTTATATGTCTAACTTATGGTACTGGTGTTGGTGGAGCTATCGTTATAAATCGTAAAATATACAAAGGCTTTCATGGTGTAGCAGGGGAAATGGGTCATATGGTTACACACATAAATGGACTGCCTTGTAACTGCGGTCATAAAGGCTGTTATGAACAGTATGCATCTACTACTGCCCTTTTGCGAAAAGTAATGGCTTATGATAATAATATTAATGATGGATACTTAATTTTCTCAGAATTAGAAAAAGGAAATAATAGAATAAAAAGTATTGTAGACAACTGGATTGATGAAATAATATATGGGTTAATTAATTTAGTACATATCTTTAACCCATCCTGTATTATATTAGGTGGCGGAATTATGAAACAAAACTATATTATTGATTCTATTAACGAAAAAATACAAGATAAAATCATGGATAGCTTCAAAGGAATAAAAATAGTTCCGGCACAACTAGGCAATAATGCAGGTGTTTTTGGCATGGCTGCTATAGCAGAAGAAAAGATGAAACAATAATTTATACAAAAAGACAGTTTTTAAAATTTTTTCCCCTATTATTAATGCCTGAATTATATTATAATTTAGAGTAGAATAAATAATTTGAATGTCAAAAGACTTATACCAATGAAATTCCATTCAATAAACTATATTTAGACTTTTGGCATTCAAGTCAAATTATAATTTATAAAAGAGAGGAAATAAGGTTGAAAGAAAATAAATATATAGAAAGGATGCCACGAAACGAATCTTTCAACCTATATATTGTGGCAATATCACATCTGTAAGCAGACGTGATATATGGGTATAGAAATGAATATTATTGAAGCAAAAGATTACAAGGAATTAAGTAGAAAAGTAGCAAGCATAATCTCCGCACAAATTATTTTAAAACCAAATAGTGTATTAGGCCTTGCAACAGGCTCCACTCCTATTGGAACCTATAAGCAGCTGATTGAATGGTATAAAAAAGGTGATTTAGATTTTTCTAAAGTTACCAGCGTAAATTTAGATGAATATTGTGGTTTAGCAATAGAAAATGATCAAAGCTATCGCTATTTTATGAATCAAAACCTTTTCAATCATGTAAATATTAAAATGGAGAATACAAACGTTCCTAATGGGTTAGCTGCTGATACGGAAGCAGAATGCAATAGATATGACCAGTTAATTGAAAATCTTGGGGGTATTGATTTGCAGTTACTGGGAATCGGAAATAACGGTCACATTGGTTTTAATGAGCCTGACGTAATATTTGAAAAGGGAACACATGTAGTTGAGTTAAAGGAAACCACCATTAAAGCCAATGCAAGATTCTTTGAATCCATTGATGATGTTCCAAGGAAAGCTATCACTATGGGTATTAAATCTATTATGTCTGCAAAGAAAGTTATCTTAGTTGCCAATGGCTCAGGTAAGAGAGATATTATAAAGAAAGCAATCTATGGACCTGTAACCCCTGAAGTTCCTGCTTCTATTCTTCAACTTCATCCGGATTTAACAGTAGCTTATTGTTTTAATGATTAGCAGCATGAATAATTAGGAAGAAAGGATGCCTAAAATATGAAATTTATAAATGCAGAAGTATTTGTAGATGGCAAATTTCAAAAAGTTAATTTTGAAGTAAAAGATGATAAATTTACCATTATTAATAATGAATTATCCCCTGATAACGACCAGGATTGCATTAACTGTGAAGGCAAATTAATTTTACCTGGATTTATTGATATTCACTCACATGGCTGTATTGGTTACGATTTCATTCATGCCGATGTTAATGAAATTGAAAAAATGTGTGAGTTTTATGCCAGCAATGGAATCACTTCCATCTTAGCAACCACCATGACCATTGACCCTGAGGTTCATAAGCAAGCTATGAAGAACATAAAACAAGCTATCGATTCCAAAGTAAAAGGAAGCCGCATCGTTGGAATCAATATGGAAGGACCATTTCTTGGTGTAGATAAAAGAGGTGCTCATGATCCAAAGTACTTAATGGATATTAATGATGATTTTTTTGATGAATTAAATCAATTATCTGGTAATAACATAAGAATTGTAGACATAGATCCAAAACTTCCACATTCGAAAGAATTTATAGAAAAATACAGTGATTCTATTACAGTTTCTCTCGCACATACAAGCTGTAATTACGATACGGCAAATAAGGCAATTGAAGCTGGTGCTTCCCACGTAACCCATTTATTTAATGCAATGAACGGCTTGCATCATAGGGAACCTGGAATTGTTGGTGCTGTTTCCGATAACGATGTTCATGCAGAAATTATATGCGATGGTATTCACATTCATCCAAGTGTCATCCGCCTTATGTTTAAGGCAGAAGCAGAAAAACTGATTCTTATCTCAGACTCTATGTGTGCCGCTGGCCTGGAAGATGGTATTTACGAACTTGGAGGACAAAAAGTTTTTGTTAAAGACCATAAAGCCACCTTAGCAGATGGAACAATTGCCGGTTCTACTGTTAATGTTTATGAAGCCATGAAACGTGCTATCCGTTTTGGAGTACCTAGAGAACAAGCTATTCTAAGTGCCACTTTAATTCCTGCACAATCTATAAAAGCAGACAAGGAAATTGGTTCTATTTCGGTAGGTAAAATAGCGGATTTTGTAGTTCTGAATCAAGAATATAATATTGAGAAAGTTTACCGTTCTGGAGTATTGATTTAACCTTATGGCGGCAATGAGGTTATGAACAATCAAAAAGCTGCCATTCTGAGCCGTAGGCGAAGAATCCCATCAGCATAACGAGATTATGTATAATTGAAAAGCTGTTATTCTGAGCCGTAGGCGAAGAATCCTATCATCGTAATGGGATTATGTACAATTGAAAAGCTGTCATTCTGAGCCGTAGGCGAAGAATCCTATCATCGTAATGAGATTATGTACAATTGAAAAGCTGTCATTCTGAGCCGTAGGCGAAGAATCCTATCA